>Ga0299907_10002282_pt1 | contig 11673 bp, 10 predicted proteins | sample RVTome_16_FD_198680 | JGI IMG/M metagenome (GOLD analysis project Ga0299907, IMG submission 198680) | Soil microbial communities from uranium-contaminated site in the Upper Colorado River Basin, Wyoming, United States - RVT152D67 (version 2) ...
CGCCCCCGGCGCGGGAGACGAACGTGGCGACGACGAAGTCGCCCTCGGGATACTCGTCGAGCGGCCCGAGGTCGATCTCCGGGTAGTCCTGGCCGACGAACGCCGGGAGGACGGCGAACCCGAGGACAGGAGCGGTGATGACCCCGCCGATGAGGGCGCCGAAGCCGAGCGTGGCCCCCTCGAGGAACTTCGAGCGGGGGTAGCGGGCGATCTCCGACTCTTCCTCCCCCTCCTCGTCGACGGCACGCTCCTCCTCGACCTCCGCCGGAGCGCCGCGCACCTCCCGCGTCACCTCGCGGATCCAGAAGAAGCCGAAGACGACCGCGATGACGGCCCCGATGACCGTAACCCAGAGGTTGACGATCAGCCCGACGAGGACGAGGGCGATGCCCCCGGCGAACGCGAAGGGCCAGATCGTCGGAGAGGGAAGATGGGGCTCGGAGTGTTCCCCGTGGCGGCTCTCCCCCGGGCGCTCTAGCTCGTCGGCCACCAAGCTCCTCTCTCCGAGTTACAAGCCACGGCATTGTTTCCGGGAGGTGGGGGCTCTGTCAACGACGTAGCGTTTGCCTCAAAACCGTGGAAATGCGGCCGTTCCCGGCCTCCGTGCGGTCGATGCCGTACTCGTCCCAGCGCCGGTCGACCGCGTCACGAACTTCGCCCGTCATGACGATCCGCTCGGGCCAGGGGCGGCCCCCCTCCGTCGGCAGCTTGTGCGTCGCGTCGATGCCGAGCTTGCCGCCGTAGCAGTACGCGGCCGCGGCGTGGTCGAGCTGGTCGAGGGGACCCTCCGACAGCATCACGTCGCGCCCCGGGTCGACGTTCGCGCAGACGTGGAAGAAGACCGCCTCGTAGTCGTGCACGTCGACGAACTCGTCCACGACGACGACCGACTTCGAGAGGGAGAGCATGCCGAGGCCCCAGATCGCGTGCATGACCTTCTTCGCCTGCCCCGGGAACGCCTTGCGGACGGAGACGATGACGCAGTTGTGGAAGGCTCCGGCGACGGGGAGGTCGTAGTCGACGATCTCCGGCACGGTCATGCGGATGGCCGGCAGGAAGATCCGCTCCGTCGCCTTCCCGAGCCAGGCGTCCTCCGCGGGCGGGACGCCGACGACGATCGACGGGTAGATCGCGTCTCTGCGCATCGTCATGCAGCTGAGCCGGAAGACCGGGAAGGGCTCGGGCGGCGAGTAGTAGCCAGTGTGATCGCCGAACGGGCCCTCGTCGCCGACCTCGCCGCTCTCGATGATCCCCTCGAGGACGATCTCGGCGTTGGCGGGCACCTCGAGGTCGACGGTCTGGCACTTGACGAGCTCCACCGCCTCGCCGCGCAGGAACCCGGCGAGCATGAACTCGTCGATGTGCTTCGGCAGGGGGGCGCTTGCCGAGTACGTCGTCACCGGATCGGATCCGAGCGCCACTGCGACGGGGATCCTCCCTTCCGCGGCGAGCCAGTCGGCACGCCCGTCCTTGTGGACCTGCCAGTGCATGAAGGTGGAGCGGGCGTCGATCTTCTGCATGCGGTACATCCCGACGTTGCGGACGCCGGTGCGAGGGTCCTTCGTGATCACGGCCGGGAGCGTGATGAACGGCGCCGGGTCGCCGGGCCAGCAGTGCTGGATGGGGAGCGCGTCCAGGTCCGGCTCGAGGACGAGCTCCTGGCAGGGGCCGCGGGAGACCGTCTTCGGCATCGAGTCGGCGAGGCGCTTGAGCTTCCCGAGGCCCTTGACCTTCTCCACGAGGCCCTGCGGCGGCTGCATCTCGATCACGTCCTCGAGCTTGCGCGCGACGGCGTCGAGGCTCTCCGTCCCGAAGGCGAGGCACATGCGACGCTCCGTGCCGAACTGGTTGATGAGGAGGGGGTGCTCGGAGCCCTTCACGGTCGTGAAGAGAAGCGCCGGCCCGCCCGCCTTGACGACGCGGTCCGTAATCTCGGTGATCTCGAGGTACGGGTCGACCTCCGCGTCTACCTCGACCAGTTCGCCCTCCCGCCTCAGCAGGTCGATCCAGGAGCGGAGGTCGGCGACAGCCACCGCTTCGAGTCTATCCGGGCAGCCCCACCGTCAGCGCAAGCCATGTCCCGTGCCAGGCACCGTTCGTGTCCGGCCGAGACGTGTCCTTAGTGGCCGCGGCGGCGATGCGACATCCAGCGCGCAGCCTGGCCGAGGGCGATGACGCTCAGGAAGATGAGGCCGACGACCAGCATCGCAAGGATGATGTCGCGGCCTTCCTCGGCGATCGACTTCTCCGCCGCGAGGAGTAGGGCGAGGGCCGGGTCACTCATGCCAGAGCCATCCTAATCGACTCGCGTGCTGTGAAGAGCGAGCGCGCGCCCGAGGGCGTTCGAGCCCGCTTTCGCCCCGGCGAGGGCGAGGAGCCGCTGCGGATCGCCGCCCTCGCGGAGAGCGGTCCGAGCCCTCTCGAGCGCTCCGCCGGGGCCGCCCAGGGAGGCCACCGTGGCCGCCCAGGCTGCGCCGTCGCCCGGCCGGCCCTCCGCCCGCAGCTGGGCGCAGACGGAGAGGAGCTCGGCAAGGTCGGCGACGACCTCCACCTCGCCGACAGCGGCGATGCGGACGAGCCCGTGGGCGTAGAGGTAGTCGCCCAGGAGCACGGCCGTGTCCCGGTCGGCCGGGGCGAAGAGCCGTGGCCGCCCGTAGTGAAGGAGATAGCCCTCGTAGATCGACTCGAGCCCCACCGCGAAGCCGGCCTCGCCGAGCGGCGAGAAGACAGGGAGGAGCTGGCGCTTCTCCCTGGGCAGAAGGGCCGCTCCCCAAAGGGCGCTCTCGCGTGTCGCCCCGAGCGCGATCGTCTCGAACGGCTCCATCAGCGGAATTCTTCGGAGAAGAACTCCGCTGCCGCCTCCACGGTCTGCTCGACTTCCGCGTCCCCGTGCGCGGTCGAGACGAACAACGCCTCGAACTGCGACGGCGCGACGTAGATTCCACGCCCGAGGAGGTGGCGGAAGAAGGCGCCGTAGCGCTCGAGGTCGCCGGCCGCCGCATCCGAGAACCTGCGCACCGGCCCCTCGTGGAAGAAGGCGGTGAGCATGGCTCCGACCCGCTGGACCGTCACTCCCGGCCCCGAGAGCCCCGTAGCGAGCCGCTCGCCGGTCTCCTCGAGCCGCTCGTACACCCCCGGGTCGCGGAGGCGCCGCAAGACCACCAGCGCGGCCGCGGTCGCCAGCGGATTCCCCGAGAGGGTTCCAGCCTGGTAAACGGGCCCGGCCGGGGCGAGCTCGTCCATCACCTCGGCCGGGCCTCCAAACGCCGCCAGAGGGAGGCCTCCGCCGGCGATCTTGCCGAGGATCGTGAGGTCGGGCCGGATGCCGTAGAGCTCCTGCGCCCCGCCGCGGGCGACGCGGAAGCCCGTGATCACCTCGTCGAAGACGAGGAGTGCGCCGGAGGCGTCGCAGAGGGCGCGCAGCGCCTCCAGGAATCCGGGTGCCGGCGGGACGACCCCCATGTTCCCGGCCACCGGCTCGACGAGCACGGCCGCCAGGCCCTCCCCGTAGTGGCCGACGGCGGCCGCGGCGGCCTCGACGTCGTTGTACGGGCAGACGACGGTGTCTGAGGTCGCTCCGGACGGAACGCCCGGGCTCGAGGGGATCCCCAGGGTGGCGAGCCCCGAGCCTGCGCTCGCCAGGAGGGCGTCCGCGTGCCCGTGGTAGCCGCCCTCGAACTTGAGGATGCGGTCGCGCCTCGTGAAGCCCCGGGCGAGCCTGATCGCGCTCGCGGCCGCCTCGGTTCCCGACGAGACGAGCCGCACCTTCTCCACGGACGGAATCGCGTCCGCGATCTCTTCGGCCAGCTCCACTTCCCGCTCGGTCGGCGCCCCGAACGTCGTGCCCTCGGCCGCGGACTCCTGGACGGCTTCGACGACCTCCGGGTCGGCGTGCCCGAAGACGAGCGGCCCCCAGGACATGACCCAGTCGACGTAGCGGTTCCCGTCCGCGTCCTCCAGGTACGCGCCCTCGCCGCGCCGGGCGAAGAACGGCTCGTCGCCGCCCACGGCCCGCCAGGCGCGCACGGGCGAGTTGACCCCTCCCGGGATCACGTCGCAGGCGCGTCGGTAGAGCGACGTCCTCAAAGCCATTCGGCCAGCTCGCGCGCCCAGTAGGAGACGATTACGTCCGCGCCGGCCCGCTTGATCGCCGTGAGGCTCTCGAGCGCGGCCTGACGCTCGTCCAGCCACCCCTGCGCGGCGGCGGCCTTCAACATCGCGTACTCGCCGCTGACGCTGTAGGCCCACACCGGGGCGTCGAAGCGCGCGCGCGCCGCGGCGATGACGTCGAGGTAGGGAAGCGCGGGCTTGATCATGAGCGCGTCGGCGCCTTCGTCGAGATCGAGCTGGCACTCACGGAGCGCCTCGCGCAGGTTGGGCGGATCCATCTGGTAGCTCCGCCGGTCTCCGAACGCAGGGGCGGACTCGGCCGCCTCGCGAAACGGCCCGTAGAAGGCGGAGGCGTACTTGGCCGCGTACGAGACGACCGGCACGCGCTCGAAGCCCTCGCCGTCGAGGGCGCCCCGGATCGCGCCCACGCGCCCGTCCATCATGTCGCTCGGCGCGACGGCGTCGGCGCCGGCCTCCGCGTGGCTCACCGCCGTCCGGGCGAGGAGCTCGAGCGTGACGTCGTTCAGCACCTCTTCGCCGTCGACGATGCCGCAGTGCCCGTGCGACGTGTACTCGCAGAGGCAGACGTCCGTGAGGAGCACGAGCCCCGGCACCCGCTCGCGGAGCGCGCGCAAAGCCCCTTGGACGATCCCGTCCTCGTCGTAGGCGCCCGACGCGGCCTCGTCCTTCTCCTCCGGGATCCCGAAGAGGAGCACCGCGGGGACGCCGAGCCGGTGCGCCGCCTCCGCCTCCTTGCAGAGGAGGTCGACGGAGCGCTGCGCGATACCGGCGAGACCCTCGAGCGGACGCTCCACGCCCGTCCCCGGGCACACGAAGAGCGGCAGGACGAAGTCGTCGAGCGAGAGACGGGTCTCGCGGGCGAGCGAGCGCAGGGCGGCTGTCCGCCGGAAGCGGCGCAAGCGCGTGATCGGAAAGGAGCTCGCGCTCACGCCAGGTCGCTCACCTTCGGTTCGCTCCCGCGGGGGAACCATTTCCCCCGCGGGCCCCCTCTTCCCCAGCTAGTGCGCGCTTCGCGCGCGGAGACCCGCGGGAAACCTCCCGGTTTCCCGACACCCTTCCCCTGGCGTGATCGCAAGCGCTCACGCCAGCAATCTTCGCACGCCCATCCGGGCCAGCGCCGCGAACGCCGCCGCGATGCCGAGGAGCCACGCTCCCTCGCGCGCGAGCGCGCCCCACGGCTCGAGGTCGAAGAGCGCCGCCTCGAAGAAGCGCTGCGCGTGCCCGAAAGGGAAGACCTGTGAGATCCAGCCGGCCGCCTCGACCGACCCCTCGGGGACGAGCCCGATGAGGACGACGGGCAGGGCGACGAGGAACGCGACGAGCACCGCCGTTCGCGACTCGCGCGCGAGGACGCCGAGGAGCACGCCGAAGGCGCCGAACGCTGCGCCCGCGAGCGCGAGCCCGACGGCGAGGAGCGGCAGCCGCTCCCAGGGCTCGCCGCCCTCCACTCCGGCCGCCTCGGCCGCGACGCCGAAGACGACCGCGAGCGCAAGCCCGACGGCGAGCGCGACCACCGCCGCGACGAGCACCTTGGCGGCCACGAGGTAAACGAGGCGGACGAGCCCGCGGGCGAGACGCGCGACGACGTTCTCGTCGCGCTCGGCGGCGATCGCCCCGGCCGCGAGGAGGATGGAGACGAAGGCGAGCGTCAGGGCGAGGGCGTACGACTGGAGCTGCGCCGAGAGGAGCCAGGTGCGGCCGGACTCGCGGTCGGTCTCGAGCTCGATCGGATTCGCGGTCGCGCGAAGCGTCTCGTCCGACTGGCGCAGGGCGAGCAGCGCCTCGTCCACAAACGTCGAGAGCTCGCGGATGCGGTCGAGCGCCGCCTCGTCCTCCGTCTGCGCCTCCAGCTCGTCGAGCATCACGGAGGCCTCCTCGAGGCCGACGACGTCGAACTCGTTGCCGAGGAACTCCGACTCGCCCCCCTCGACGAGCAGCTCGACGTACTCGAGGTTCGCGGAGATGTACGCCTCCTGGAGGAGGAGGTTGAGCCGGTAGACGAGCGCCTGGGTGGCGAGCTCGGCCCGCCCGGCCAGCCCGCCCTTGCCGGTGCGCAGGACGAGCGTCGGGCTCTCCACCAGCCCCCGCAGCGTGCTCGCGAAACCACGGGGGACGACGATGGCGGCCACGACCTCGCCCGTCTCGAGCGCCCGCTCGGCCTGCTCCTCCTCCATCGGCACGAGCTCGGCCTTGTCGTTCACCTGGTCGATCACGCGCTCGACGTCGAAGCTCTGGTCGGCGATCGTGAGCTCGGCCGGCAGGTCGTCCAGATCGACGAAGGCGACGCGCGGCCGGTCGGCGGCGAAGCGGACGAGGAGCCCGACGAGCACCGCGAAGAGGAGGGGGTAGAGGACCAGCGCCCCGAGCAGGACGGGCGAGCGCCCCAGCACGCGCAGGTCCTTGCCGACGAGCAGCCCGATCGCGCTCATGGGCCAGCCCCTGGCCCATAAGCCTGTGGAGGGGGTGAGGGGGATCTGGGAGGTCCCCCCTCTGCATCGAAGAAGGGGGTCCGTGTGGGAAACATGGTTTCCCCCACGGGAGCGAGCCGAAGGCGAGCGAAGCTCACGCGAACACGTCCGCGTACGGATCGGCCTCGTACTGAGACAGCGTGCCCTCGAAGACGACCCGGCCGTCGAGGAGGACCGCGACGCGGTCGCCGAAGCGCTCCAGCTCCTCGAGGTTCTGGGTGACGAAGACGACCGCCCCGCCGCGGTCGCGGACGGCCCGCGCCACCTCCCAGAAGCGACGCCGCTGGCGGGGGTCGAGGGACGCCGTCGCCTCGTCCAGGAGCAGTACGTCGGGCTGGGCCAGGAGCGCAACGGCGAGGTTGAGGCGCTGCTGGTTGCCGCCGGAGAGCTCGGCCGAGACACGGTCGTCGTCCGGCAGCTCGAGAAGCTCGAGGAGCCGGCGCGCGCGGACTTGCGGCTCCGCCACCCGCTCCAGGCGCGCGAAGAGCTCGAGGTTCTCGCGGGGCGTCAGCTTCGCGTACTGGGCGGGCCGCTGGGGCACCCAGCCCACCCGCGGCGGAGGATTTGCTGCGACGACGTTCCCCTCGTCCGGCTGGAGCGCGCCCGCGAGGATGGAGAGGAGCGTGGACTTGCCGGCCCCGTTGGGGCCGACCAGCCCGAGGGTCTCGCCGCCGCGCACGTCCAGGCTCGTCGGCTGCAGCGCGACGTGAGAGCCGTACCGGCGGGCGACCCCGCGCGCGGAGAGGAGCGCGCCGCTCAACGTCCGCCGCTCCTGGCACGGTGGGTGAGAGCGGCGCTCACGCCGCCAAGGCTAGCAATGCCTTCCGAGGCTCGCGTCTACGACCGAGAGCGGGAAATCCCTGCAAAAGGCGGGAATGTCGTCGACCTCTGGCCCGTCGAGGAGGACTGGTCCTTCGGCACGGAGGGCGCGCTCGCGCTCCAGCCGCAGCCGCATGAGCGTTTGGACGCCCAGGAGTCCTCCGTTATCGTGCCGCGGATGGCTACGCGCCAGGCAGCCGGGCTGACCGCCCGTGCCCGGAACCGAAGACGGGACGAGATGCGCACGAAGGCGCGTCGCGCTCGCAGGATGGCGGCCCTGATCGTCGTCGCGTGCGTGTCCCTGGTCACGCTCGTCCTCACCGCCTTCGGTACCGGAGCGCCCACGACGGTCTCCTTCACGGGCCCCGCACCGGCCAACCGGCTCCTGCCCGCCGGTCCGCCCCGGCCCCAGGTCGTGGCCATGCAGGATTCGCTCCGCATCCAGCTGCCGGTCAACCAGAGCCGGGTGACCGCGCTCGGGTACCACGCGGCGGGCTCGAGTGCGCTGGCACTCGAGCCGGTGGGCACCCAGGCGAACGCCGGGGTCGTCGAGCGCGTCTTCCGCAAGCTCTTCGGCTCGAGCGGCTCCAGCCTCCGCTACTACCTCCTGGACGGCGGCGTCGGTCCTCGAACCGGCGGACTCGACATCGGAGCGCCCGTCGACACCGACGTCTACACGCCCGTCGACGGCAGCGTGATCGCCATCACGGACCAGGTGATCAACGGCCGCGCGTACGGCGTCCGAATCGACGTCCAGCCGTCCGGCAACCCCGGAGTCGTGGTCTCCCTGACGAACCTCCGCGCCGATCCCGCCCTCACCGTGGGCTCAACCGTGAGGGCGGGCCGCACGAAAGTCGGCCGCATCATCGACCTCTCCAGCGTCGAGCGCGCCGGCCTCGCGCGCTACACGCAGGACAACGGCCAGCACGTCCACCTCGAGGTCCGGCCAGCGGCCTCGATCGCAAGGCCCTGAGGATCCTCTTCCTCGCGGACGTCTTCGGGCCGCCGGGTCGGCGGGCGGTGGAGGTACGGTTGTCGGAGTTGCGGCACGAGCTCGACGTGGATCTCTGTGTCGTCAACGGGGAGAACGCCGCGGACGGGATCGGCCTCACCGCGCAGCTGGCCGAGAAGCTCCTCGCCGCCGGCGCCGACGTCCTCACGACGGGGAACCACGTCTGGCGCCACCGCGACCTAGTCCCGCTCCTCGAGGAGAGCCCCCGCCTGGTGCGGCCGGCCAACATGGGCGACCGCGCGCCCGGGCGCGGCCTCACGGTCGTGGAGTCCCGCGGCGGCGATCCAGTCGCGGTGATCAACCTCCTCGGCGCGCTCTTCCTCAACGTGGCCGTGCACCCCTTCCAGGTCGCCGAGGCCCTCGTCGAGGAGGCCCGCCGCGAGACGCCGGTCGTCGTCGTCGACTTCCACGCCGAGGCGACGAGCGAGAAGGTCGCCCTCGCGCGGATGCTCGACGGACGGGCGACCGCCGTGATCGGGACGCACACGCACGTGCAGACGAACGACGCCCGCGTGCTCCCGGGAGGGACGGCGGCGATCACGGACGCGGGGATGACGGGGCCGCACGACTCCGTCATCGGCGTCCGGGCAGAGCTGGCGATCCGGCGCATGCGCACCGGGCTCCCGGTCCGCTTCCACCCGGCGGACGGGGACGTCCGCATCGAGGGCGTGGTCGTCGACTGCGACCCGGACGGGCGCGCTACGCGCTGCGAGGCGCTCCGGGTTCCCTCCTAGCGAGAGCCGCGAGGAGCACGGCGAAGAGCGCGACGAGGAGGACGTCCCGCACGAGCACGAGCCAACCGGCCGGCTCGAGAGCGACCACGTCCCAGTAGCGCACCGGAAACCAGAGGTGCGTCGTCACGAGCGCCGCGCCGAGCACGCCGGCCGCGGTGAGCCCGACGCTGCCGGCGACCAGGGGGACCAGGGGGAGGAGCCAGAGGAGAAACTGCGGCGAGAGCACCTTCCCGAAGGCGACGAAGGCCACGACGGCGGCGGCCGAGGCGAACAGGAGCCGTTCACGCTCGCCGCGACCGCGCACGAAGAGCGCCCAGACGGCGACGAGCGCGATCCCCCCGCCGACCGTCTGCGCCGTCGCGAGCACGTCCGGGAGCGCCCCGGCCAGGTTCTGCGAGCCGTGCGTGGAGACGACGGTCGGCTCGTACCACCCCAGCCGGTGCGCGGCCAGGAGGACGGCGGCGCCGAGGCTCTCGATCTGGAGCGGCCGCCCGAGCTGGCCGCTCACGCTCTCCCAGAGGTCGGCCGGGGCGACGACGAGGAAGGGCCCGACCACGGCGGCGAGGACGGCGAGGAAGACCGCGAGGCCGAGCGCCGCCTCGCCGGCTCCCCGCCGCCGCCACGCGTACGCGAGCGCCGGCGGCAGGAGGACGAGCGGATAGATCTTCGCCGCCGCGGCTAGGGCGAGAGAGCCGAAGCCGAGCCGCTCGCGTCCCGACACGAATCCGGCGAGCGCGGCCGCCGTGAGCGCGGCCGGCCAGAGGTCGTACCGGGTGAGCACGACCGTCCCGAGCGCGAGCGGAGCGAGGCCGACGAAGGCCGCCGCGCCGCAGAGCCGCGCCCGGCCGGCGCCCACCGCGCCGAGCGCGAGGACCACGAACGCGAGAGCCGCCGCCGCGCAGGCCGCCATGAGCAGCTCGAAGACGGACTCGTAGTGCTCCTCGGGCGCCAGCGTGGGGAGCCAGAAGAAGGGAAGGGCGGCCGGCGGGTACTCGACCTCGAAGTCCCGGTAAGGCACCTGGCCGTCCGCTATCCGTTCCCCATATTCCTGATAGACCGGCGTGTCGACGATCTGGTAGCGCTCGAAGACGGGCAGGTGGAGCGCCGCCCAGGCGAGCGTGAGGAGGAGGAGGCCCAGGGCGAACGCGACCCAGGGGGCCGCCGAGCCCTCAGCGGGCCGGTACGAGCTCTCGAACTGGATGCTCGTCGGTCGGCTCATCGACGGTCTCCGTCCGCGCCACCCGCACCACCGCCGGCGCCAGCAGCGCGAAGGCGACGAACGGGAAGAACCACGGGATGTAGAGGTAGAACCAGTGCGTCAGCACGAGCTCGAAGCCGAGGAGGAGGGCGCCCGAGAGGGCGGCCAGCTGCAGACCGTTCCGGACGCGCGGGACGATCGCGAGCGCCAGGGCCGCGACGACCAGCACCACCTTGAGCACGGTCTGGACGACGCTCAGGTCGGGAAAGCCCGGGTACTCGTCCCAGTCCCAGATCGAGAACGGCGACGGCCGCGAGAGCTGCCACCCGAACGTCCGGTCCCAAAAGACGCGCGCGGCCTCGAGCGGGTCGGGCTCGAGGAGGAGCACCCAGAACGAGAGCGCGGTGGCGAGGAGAAAGCCGCCGGCGAAGAGCAGCTGCTGCCGCGGCCAGCTGAGAGCCCGACGGTAGGAGGCCCAGAGCGGCAGGAGCAGGAGCGCGGCGAACTTCGTCCAGGCCGCCAGTCCGGCGAAGAGCCCGCGCGCGGGGGGGGACGTAACGAAGAAGAGCCCCCACACGAGCAGGGCGGGCATGATGGCGTCGTTCGAGTTCGAGCTCGAGACGTACTGCGTGAAGGGGTAAGCCGCCCAGGCGAACGCCAGCGTGGCTCCGAGCCGCGCCCCCCCGAAGCGCAGGCCGAGCGCCCCCATCCCCAGCAGCGCGAGCGTGTCCCAGAGGATCGACGTCAGGTGCGCCGCCGGCAGGTAGTCCCACTTCCCGCTCCAGCCCAGCGTGAGGACGCCGGGCACGTAGGCGAGGTAGCTGATGGGCCCGTACGTGTCGCCGCGCCCGTTCGCCACCTCGCAGCGGCCGTTGGTCTGGATGCGTTCGCGCACGTACCCGTCGGCGTCCGCCGGGCCGCACTCCGCTCCCGTGTCGTCGGGCATGTTCCCGTAAGGCGCTTCGCCGTCCTCGACGATCCGCTGGCCGCCGATCACGCCTGCGAGCCCGACGTCGATGACGTTGGACGCGCGCAAGTTCAGCCCGACGCGGAAGCCCGCGAGAAAGACCGTCGCCGCGAGGAGCGCCCAGACCGGCCAGAGGGCGCGGGCGGGGCTGCCGCGCCCGCGCCAGCCGATCCAGCCCATGCGCGCCAGGAGGTAGAGCATGGGCGGATACGCGAGCGGCATCGCCGTGAACACGTCCCCCCGGTTGAAGAACCAGAGGGAGATGCTGAAGGAGAGGAGCACGAGTAGGTCGAGGTTGCGGACCGAGAGAGGCCGGCGCAGGTCGGCGAGCCCGACGAGGAAGA
>Ga0299907_10002283_pt1 | contig 11672 bp, 9 predicted proteins | sample RVTome_16_FD_198680 | JGI IMG/M metagenome (GOLD analysis project Ga0299907, IMG submission 198680) | Soil microbial communities from uranium-contaminated site in the Upper Colorado River Basin, Wyoming, United States - RVT152D67 (version 2) ...
GCCGTAGTGCTGGCCGTCGACCTCGCCGAGCGACACGAAGTACTCGCCGAACAGCTCCTCGAGCTGGCCGACGTCCATCCCCAGGTCCTCCAACGATGTGAGCTGGCCCGCCCCAGCGAGGTCCGCAACGAGTCCCGGCTGCGGCGCGAGGAAGATGTCCAGGGTGCCGGCCTCGGCGCGGATCTGAGATTGCTGTTCGGCCTCTCCGGACGCCTCGATCTCGGCGGTGTAGTCCGCGTCCGCGTTGATCATCTCGTCGATGATCCCGTTGTAGATCTCTACCTCGCCTGGGTCTCCGGCCGACAAGATGTTCACCTGGCCGGTATCCTCGGCGCCTCCCGCGCCGCCATCGCCGTCTCCGTCCTCGTCCGCGGCACACGCCGCTCCGATGAGGACGAGGACGAGAGCCGGCGCCATCAGCCTGAGCATGCGCATACGCTTCCCCCTCCTCTCGCGGGCGATCTATTTCACCCACACGTATCTAATACGGTCAACCCGGCGTCGCGGGTCGAGCCATGGCGCCGTCGCCCGAACGCGCGATGAGGTCGGCGAACCAGTGCGCGCTGGCCTTCGGCGTGCGGGCCTGGGTGTCGAAGTCCACGCTGACAAGGCCGAATCGCTTCGCATATCCCTCTGCCCACTCGAAGTTGTCGAGCAGCGACCAGGCGAAGTACCCGGCAAGTGGAATCCCCTGGTCGAGCGCGCGCTTCGCCGCCGCGACGTGCTCACGCAGGTACGAGACGCGACGATCGTCCTGGACGAACCCGTCGACTCCCGGCTCGTCCTCGAAGGCCGCGCCGTTCTCGGTGATCAACAGCTTCGCCGGCCCGTACTCGCGGTGGATCCTCCTCAGGACGGCGGTGAGGCCCTCGGGCTCCACCGGCCACCCCATCGCCGTCACCTCGACGCTCGGCGGCGGGTACGACCATGCGCCGAGCGATCCGGGGAAGTCCCCGCTGGACCCCCCCGGTCGCGGACGCGAGCTCACGGTGTGCCGGCGGTAGTAGTTCACACCGAGGTAGTCGAGCGGCTTGGCGATGGTCTCGAGATCGCCGTCCAGCACGAACTCCATGTCGGTCACGTCGCGGAAGTGCTCGATGAGCTCGCGCGGATATCCGCGGCCGAAGAGCGGATCCAGCACCAACGCGTTGAGGTGGAGATCGGCCAGACGCGCGGCGCGGACGTCTTCCGGCCGATCGGTCTGGGGCAGGCACGGCTCGAGGTTCAGCGCGATGCCCACCTCGCCGGTTGTCAGCGCATTGAGGGCGAGTCCGTGCGCGAGCAGCAGATGGTGGGTCGCTGCGAGTGCGAGCGCATCGTCGTTCTTGCCGGGCGCGTGCATGCCGGTGCCGTACCCGAGCCACGCCGCGACCCACGGCTCGTTCAACGTGATCCAGAAGGGCACCTCGCCTCCGAGTGCATCGTGGACGAGGCGTGCGTACTCGGCGAAGCGCTCGGCGGTCTCGCGAACCGGCCACCCGCCCACGTCCTCGAGCGCCTGGGGAAGGTCCCAGTGGTACAGCGTCGCCACGGGGGCGATGCCACGTCGGTTCAGCGCGTCGACGAGTCGGCGATAGTGATCGAGCCCGGCTCGGTTGGGCGCACCGCGCCCCTCGGGCTGGATCCGCGGCCACGCGATCGAGAACCGGTACGCGCCGATCCCGAGCTCGGCCATGAGGTCGGCGTCCTGTTCGTACCGGTGGTACTGGTCGCATGCGACGTCCCCGGTCTCGCCGCCTCGGACCTTTCCCGGCGTCCGACAAAACGTGTCCCAGATCGAGACGCCGCGCCCATCCTCGTGAACGGCCCCCTCGACCTGGTACGCCGACGTTGCGACACCCCAGAGGAAGGCGTCGGGGAAGTCGTGGATTGCAGAGTCTGGGCTCAGGCGCCGTCCTCGTAGATCCCGAGCCCCGTGTCGGGATCGAAGAAGTGCATCCGGCCGACGTCGACGGTGAGCTCGATCGGCTCGCCCTCCCGCGCCTTCGTCCGCGGGTTGAGCCGGGCGACGAACGTCGACTCGCCCTGCTCGGCTTTCTGCTTCACGTTCTCGAGGGCCTCCGTGCCGACGTCGTGTGCGAGCTCCTTGACGTCCTCGGTGATCGCCGGCGGCGCGTTCACCTTGAAGTGAACGACGACGTCCGATCCGAGCGCCTCCCGAAGGTCGACCGTCGATCGGAGCCGGTCATCGGAGGCCTGCGACCCGAGCGATGCGTCTTCCATGTCCTCCGGGCGGATACCGACGATCACCCGCTTCCCGTCGAATCCCTTCAGCGCCGGCCGCGATGACATCACATGGTCCGGGATTCGTAGCTTGAAGCCGCCGAACTCGATCGCCGCGGAGCCGTTCGTTCGCGAGACCGTCCCCTCGACCATGTTCATCGCCGGCGAGCCGATGAACCCGGCGACGAACAGGTTCACCGGGTGGTCGTACAGGTACTGCGGCGTGTCGGCCTGTTGTAGCGCGCCCTTGCGGATGACGGCAACGCGGTCGCCCATCGTCATCGCCTCGGTCTGGTCGTGCGTCACGTACAGGGTCGTTACGCCGAGCTCGTGCTGGATGCGCGCGATCTCCGAACGCATCTGCACGCGGAGCTTCGCGTCCAGGTTCGACAGCGGCTCGTCCATGAGGAACGCCTTCGGCTCGCGCACGATCGCGCGACCCATCGCGACGCGCTGGCGCTGGCCGCCCGAGAGCGCCTTCGGCTTGCGTTGAAGGAAGTCCTCCAGTCCGAGGATCGACGCGGCCTCTTTCACTCGCCGGTCGATCTCCTCCTTCGACAGCTTCCGCAGCTTCAGCCCGAACGCCATGTTGTCGTACACGCTCATGTGCGGATACAGCGCGTAGTTCTGGAACACCATCGCGATGTCGCGTTCCTTCGGGGGAACCGCGTTCACGACCCGGTCGTCGATCCTGATCTCACCGTCGGTGATGCTCTCGAGCCCCGCGACCATCCGCAGCGCAGTGGTCTTGCCGCAGCCCGACGGACCGACGAGCACGATGAACTCGCCGTCCTCGATGTCGAGGCTGAGGTCCGAGATCCCGACCGTGCCGCCCGGATAGATCTTCGATACGTCGTCCATCACGATCTCGGCCACGCTTCCCTCCATGTCCTTGGTTCGGTTCAGGTACGCGTATTGAACCGCAGGTGGCGGTTCCGGGTCGAACCGGTGGCTCGGCGGAGGCTACGCTGACGTCGTGGGTCCGCGGATCACGCTCGCGCGCGGCGACATCACCGATCAGCACGTCGACGCCGTGGTGAACGCGGCGAACTCGTCCCTGCTCGGAGGCGGTGGCGTCGACGGCGCGATCCACCGCAAAGGCGGCCCGGCCATCCTCGAGGCGTGCCAAGAGGTCCGGCGGACCCGATTCCCGGACGGTCTTCCAACGGGGCAGGCGGTCGCGACGACGGCGGGTGATCTGCCGGCGCGGTGGGTCATCCACACCGTCGGGCCCGTCTACGACCGCGTGGACGAACCGGCGCAGCTCCTCGCGGCGTGCCACGTGGAGGCGTTGCGCCTCGCCGACGAGCTCGTCGTGAAGACCGTGGCGTTCCCCGCGATCTCCACTGGCGTGTTCGGGTACCCGGTCGAGGAGGCGGCATCCGTGGCGATCCACGCGGTGCGCGGCGCGCGCACATCTGTCGACGAGGTTCGCTTCGTGCTGTTCGATGACGAGGCCTTCGACGCGTTCCATGGCGCTCTCGGCGAGTGAGTCGTGCGCGGACGCGCTGCTAGCATTGCGTTTCCCGTTCCCTCACGTGCGTGGAGACACCACGAGCGATCTCACGACCTCAAGCGGCCTCGCCGAGCGCCTCCACGAGGTGCAGATCGTCGACTGCCGTGAGCCCGACGAGTGGGAGGCGGGGCGCATCGAGGGCTCGATCCACGTCCCGCTGAACTCGATCCTGGCCGGCGCCGTCGACCAGCTCGATCCGAACAAGGAAACCGTCGTTGTGTGTCGTTCGGGTAACCGCAGCGAGCTCGGCGCACTGATGCTGCAGGCGCGTGGGTTCACGGCCCACAACCTGGAGCGTGGGCTCGAGGAGTGGGCGGCGGAGGGCCGACCGCTGTCGACGCCCGAGGGTCAGCCCGGCCGCGTCGCGTAGCGCGACGTTCTACCCGCGCTCGACGGACGCGTTAGCCTGACCGTGCGTCATGGCCGACGTCGAGGCAGCCCGTCGCGCGCTCGAGGAAGCGCTCGGTCGCTCCGAGGTCCTCTCCGATCCGCTCGCCCTCCGTCTGTACGCGCGCGACGCGTCGCTCGTCGAGGGTGGATGCGCGCTCGTGACGTTCCCTCGGCGACTACCGGACGTGGTTGCGTGCGTTCGGATCGCCGGCGAGCACGGCCTGCCGATCGTGCCGCGCGGCTCGGGGACCGGCCTCGCCGGCGGGTCGACGCCGATCGGCGACGCGCTCGTGGTGGTCACGTCGAAGATGACCGACCTCATCGAGGTTCGTCCGGCCGATCGCCTCGCGTGGGTGGAGCCGGGACTGGCGAACCTCGACCTGGCGAACGCGCTCCGGCCGTACGGGTTCACCTACGCGCCCGACCCGTCGTCGCAGCAAACGTCCTCGATCGGCGGGAACGTGAGCACGAACGCCGGCGGACCGCACTGCCTCGCCTACGGAGTGACGTCGAACCACGTCCTCGCGCTCGAGGTGGTCCTACCCGACGGCACCATCGAACGGCTCGGCTCCGAGGGTCCCGAGGCGGCCGGCTACGACCTTCGGGCAGTCATGGTCGGGTCGGAGGGAACGCTCGGCGTCGTCGCCGCCGTGTGCGTCCGGCTGACGCCCCTGCCGCCGGCCGTCCGGACCATGCTGCTGGACTTCGAGACCGTCGCCGAGTGCGCCGCAACGGTCTCGGCGATCATCGCGAGCGGTGTCGTTCCGGCCGCTGTCGAGATGATGGACAACGGGATCGTCGTCGCCGCCGAGCGGTTCGCGCACGCGGGCTACCCGACCGACGCCGCCGCGATCCTCATCGTCGAGGTCGACGGCACGGAGGCCGCGGTCGAGGAGCAGGCGACCACGGTCGAGTCGGCAGCGAGCGCCAATGGCGTTCGAACGATCCGCGTCGCCGCGGACGAAGCCGAGCGGGCCCTGATCTGGAAGGGGAGGAAGTCGGCGTTCGGCGCGGTTGCTCAGATCGCGCCGCACTACCACCTCCACGACTGCGTCGTGCCGCGGTCCAAGCTCGTCGACGTCCTCGCCGGCGTGTACGACATCGCCGAGCGCCACGACCTCATCGTGACGAACGTGTTCCACGCGGGCGACGGCAACCTGCATCCGTTGCTCTCGTTCGACCGGACCGTTCCGGGAACGCTCGAGCGCGTCCTCGCTGCGAGCGAGGAGATCGTCAGGCTCTGCGTCGATGCCGGCGGAGCGCTCTCCGGCGAGCACGGCATCGGTCTGGAGAAACGTGACTTCATGCCCCTCGTGTTCACCGCCGAGGATCTCTCGGCGCAGGCGTGCGTTCGTTCGGCGTTCGATCCCGACGGCCGGATGAACCCGCTGAAGGTGCTTCCCGACGGCGCTCGATGCGGTGACTTCGCCATGGCGCGCGGTGACGACGCGGCGCGCGCGGCCGCCGAGCTTCCCGAAGGCGCCTGGCTATGACCACCGTTCCGCGGATCCACCCGCAAACGAAGCGGGACCTCGTTGAAGAGGTTCGTCGGGCAAACGCCGAAGGACGACGCGTGCTCGTCGTCGGCGGCGGGCAGCATCTCGACAAGGGAAACCCTTCCCACGTCGACGGCGAGCTGTGGACGACGCAGCTCGATGCGCTCGTCGCCTACGAGCCGGCCGAGATGATCGCCGTCGTCGAGGCCGGCATGCGGGTCGGCACGCTTCGGAGTCTCCTGGCGGACGGCGGACAGGAGTGGCCCGCCGACGCGCCGGATGCCGCGACGGTCGGCGGACTCGTCGCGAGCTCGGCGTCGAGCCCGCGACGGCTCAAGTTCGGGCCGCTCCGCGATACGGTGCTCGAGGCCGAGGTGGTGACGGGCGACGGCCGGTTCGTTCGGAGCGGCGCGCGGACCGTGAAGAACGTCGCGGGCTACGACGTGCACAAGCTCCTCTCCGGCTCGCTCGGCACACTCGGAGTCATCGCGCAGGTTGCGCTCAAGGTGGGTCCGCTCCCACAACGCCGGCGGACGCTGCGATTCCGCGGCGATCTGACGATGGCTACCGCGCTCCTCGACGCGGTGCCCGCGGCGGCCGGCATCATCGCCACGCCGGACGGTGTGGAGCTTCGACTGGAGGGCTGGACCGCCGAGGTCGACGAGCAGTCGCGCGCCGCGCGTGACGTCGCCGAACCGGTGGATGAGGCAGACGATGCTCCGTTCCCCAAGTCGAGCCTCTGGGACGACGCTCCGGTCGTGGCGGAGGTCGCAGTCACGCCGTCGCGGCTCGGCGACGTCGTCGAGGGCGAACGCTGGAGCGCGCTCGTCGGCGTGGGGATCGCCTGGGTCGGTCTCGATCACGCCGGCCCTCCGCTCGACACGCTTCGCCGGCGGGTGCGCGAGGCCGGCGGGATCGCCCCGGTGATCCGCGGGCCCGGCGGCCTCGGTGACGATCGGATACCCGCGCCGGAGGTCCAGCGACGACTGAAGGCGGCGTTCGATCCGAACGGCGTGCTGGCGCCCGGCCGGGGTTGGGGCGGGGTGTGAGACGGGATGCCCTCGGACGACGACGTCCCGGCCCCGCTCCGCCGAGAGGTCAAGCACCTCGGCGCGCTTCTCGGACGCGTGATCGAGGAGGCGGAGGGCTCCGAGCTCTTCGCCGACGTCGAGCGGCTCCGTCGCGCCACGATCGCCCACCGGCGCGAGCCGACGAACGAACGCCGGCACGATGTCCTGAAGCTCGTGGAGGCGATGGAAGCCCATCGAGCCGAGCCCGTCGCGCGCGCGTTCACGATCTACTTCCAGCTCGTCAACCTGGCGGAGGAACATCACCGCGTCCGAGCGCTTCGCCAGCGCGGCCGGGGCGACGATCCCGTGCACGACTCCCTCGCGGCGGCCGTCGCGATCGTGCGCGAACGGGACGGCGAGACGACGCTCCTGGACCTCATCGGCCGGCTCGAGATCTCGCCGGTGCTGACCGCGCACCCGACCGAGGCGCGGCGTCGCGCCGTGGTCGAGGCGCTGTGGCGGATCTCGGCGCTCCTCGAGCGGCTCGACGACCCGCGTACGTCGAAGGCGGATGAGGCCGAGACCGATCGCCGGCTCCTCGAAGAGATCACGACGCTCTGGCGAACCGATCCGCTCAGAGCGCACGCGCCGGATCCGCTCGACGAGGTCCGCGCGGCGATGGCGCTGTTCGATCAGACGTTGTTCGTCGCCACGCCGATCCTGTATCGCGAGCTCGACGGCCTCCTCGGCGACGGCGGCAGCGGCGAGCGCACGCCGGTCGTTCGTCCCTTCGTCCGGTGGGGAAGCTGGATCGGCGGCGATCGCGACGGCAATCCGAACGTCACGCCCGACGTGACCCGCGCGGCGGCCGAGATCGCGTCCGACCACGTGGTGCGCGGACTGGAGGCGGCGACGCGCCGGATCGGGCGAGCCATCACCGTCTCGGACGGGCACGTTCCACCGTCGGACGATCTCGCGGTTTCGCTGGGGCAGGACGAGCGCGCGTTCCCGGATTTCGCCGGCAGCGCGATGCGGTTCGGCGAGGCGAGTCACCGGCGGAAGCTGTCGATCGTCGCGGAGCGGTTACAGGCGACGAGGACGGGTCGAGCGGGGGGATACGAGAGCCCGGACGACCTCGCTGCGGATCTTCGCTTGGTTCAGGACTCGCTCGTCGCGTCGGGTGCCGTGCGACTCGCGTACGGCGAGCTGCAGCACCTCGTCTGGCAGGTGGAGACGTTCGGGTTCCATCTCGTGGAGCTGGAGACGAGACAGCACTCCGGCGTGCACGCAGAGGCGCTTAACGAGCTCGTACCGGATGTGGCAGACGACGCGACGGCGCTCGACGCGCTCGATGCCTCAGCGGTTCGCGAGGAAACGACGTCGGAGCGAACGCGTGAAGTTCTGGAGACGTTCCGCGCGATGGCCGACGTCCAGCGGCGCTTCGGCGACCATGCCTGCCGGCGGTACGTCGTGAGCTTCACGCACACGGTCACCGACGTCGTGGGCGTCTACGCCCTCGCGCGGATCGCCGTCCCCGACGGCTCGCTGGAGATCGACGTCGTCCCGCTGTTCGAGTCGCGCGCGGATCTGGAACGCGCGACGGCGGTCCTCGATGAGCTAGTCGCCCTGCCGGGCATGCGACGGCGCCTCGACGAGCGCGCACGCCGGCTCGAGGTGATGCTCGGCTACTCGGATTCCGCGAAGGACGTCGGCGTGTTCGCGGCGAACCTCGCCCTGTACCGGGCGCAGGCCGATCTGGCGGCGTGGGCCGAGCGCAACGACGTCGAGCTCACCCTGTTCCACGGGCGAGGCGGCGCGCTCGGTCGCGGCGGCGGCCCGGCCAACCGCGCGATCCTGGGGCAGGCCGCGGCGTCGGTGGCCGGCCGGTTCAAGATCACCGAGCAAGGCGAGGTCACGTTCGCCCGGTACGGCAACCTGCGGATCGCGGTCCGGCATCTCGAGCAGATCGCGAACGCCGTGTTGCTCGCATCCACTCCCACGCACGAGAAGGAAGCCGCAGCGCACTGGGAACGGTTCGGGCCGACGGCATCCCGCATCGCGGAGGTGTCGGAGCGCACGTACCGCTCGCTGGTCGGACGCGACGGATTCGCGGCGTTCTTCTCGAAGGTCACGCCCGCCGACGAGATCGGCGGCCTCCGGATCGGCTCGCGACCGGCGCGGCGGACGGCGGGCGACGACCTCGACGCGCTCCGTGCCATCCCGTGGGTGTTCGCGTGGACGCAGAACCGGTGCAACCTGCCGGGGTGGTTCGGCCTCGGCAGCGGGCTCCAGGCGGTCGCGTCCGATCGCGGCGGCATGCGCGAGCTCCGCGAGATGCACCGAACGTGGGGGTTCTTCAACTCGTTCACCGAGAACGCCGAGCTCAGCCTGGCGAAGGCCGACCTGCCCGTGGCCCAGCTCTATCTCGGACTCGGCCGACGCCCCGACCTGGCCGAAGAGATCGAGCGTGAGTTCGCGCTGACGGAGCGGATGGTGCTCGCCGTCGCCGAACACGACCGACCGCTCGACGGCCGCCCGATCCTCCGGCGCGCGATCGACCTGCGCAACCCGTACGTGGACGCGCTCTCGTTCATCCAGGCGCGATGCCTCGCCGAGCTTCGAGCGGGTCAGCTCGACGCCGACCGGGAGGCACAGCTCGACCGAGTGGTGAAGATCACGATCAACGGCGTCGCGGCGGGTCTGCAGAACACTGGCTGAGCGGCGTCCGCCCAGGTCGCGTAACGATGCGGCGATAGCATCGCGGTGGGATGGACACGAGGAACGAACGAACCGCGCTCGGGGCGGAGATGCCGGAGGGCACGCGGTTCATCGGACCACTTCCGGGCGCCCAGCCCCGGTGGCCCTTCGCGGATGACGCGCCGGCGGCTGGGGACCTTGCATCGTGCGTTGCGTGTGGGCTGTGCCTGCCGCATTGCCCCACCTACCGGCTGACCGGCGAAGAGTCGGCGTCGCCACGAGGCCGGATCGCCGCGATGCGCGCGGTGAACGAGGGCGTCGCGAACGTCGACGACACGTTCGCCGGATTCATGGATCTGTGCCTCGCGTGTCGAGCGTGCGAGGACGTGTGCCCATCGCACGTTCCGTTCGGGCGGATGATGGAGCACGTGCGCGTGCAGATCGAACCGCTCCGTTCTCGGCGCGCGCGGTTCGTTCGATGGCTCGGGCTCGACGTGACGTTGCCGCGCAGGAAGTTGCTCTGGATGGCTGCGGCACTCCAACCGGTCGGCGTGGCGTTCATGCCGAGACGCGTTCGTGCGATGGTCCCGAAGCGGACCGAGCTGTTCCGGCGACTCCCCGAAACCACGCGGCCACGCGGCGAGGCGAGGGGCACGGTCGCGCTGCTGTCGGGCTGCGTTCAGGATCGTTGGTACCGGCACGTGAACCGCTCGACGATCCGAGTCCTCGCGCGGAACGGATGGCATGTCGTGGTGCCGCGCCGCCAGCGGTGTTGCGGAGCCTTGTCGGCGCACCACGGCAGGCTGGACACCGCTCGACGGCTCGCCGATCACAACCTGCGGGCCTTCGCCGACGCCGATTTCGTCGTGGCGAATGCGGCGGGCTGTGGGGCGCACCTGACCGACGTCGGCGAGCTCCTCGGGACCGACGACGCGCACGCGTTCTCGGCGAAGGTGCGCGACGTGATGGATCTGCTCGCAGAGCAGGGCTTCGAACCTCCGACGGCAGGCGCGGGGGTCGAACGCGTGGCATATCACGACGCATGCCACGCCCTCCGCGTCCAGAAGATCCGCGACCAGCCGCGGTCGGTGCTGCGAACGATCCTCGAACTCGAGGTCGTCGACGTGCCGAACGGGGACGTCTGTTGCGGCGCTGCGGGTCTCTACAGCCTCGTCGAGCCCGAGATGTCGTCGGAGCTCCGCAGGCGGAAGGCCGAAGCCGTTGTGTCGACCGGCGCGGCCGTCGTCGCCAGCGCGAACCCGGGGTGCACGATGCAGATCGCGGCCGGCGTGCGCGAGCTCGGCGCCGACGTCCGCGTCGTTCACCCCATCGAGCTGCTCGACCGCGCCTATCAGGCGTCCGAGGGGAACGGCCCTCGCTCGAGTTGAACCGACGTCTACCCGCCGACCGCCTTCCGCAGTGCCGCGACGTCGTCCGAGACCAGCACGATTCGTGAACGAGTCGCGGCGTAACACGCCGTGAGGTTGACGCCCGCGTCCGACGCCTTGCCGGCGATCATGGCGAGCGAGCCGGGACGATCCTCACTCGCGACGTCGAGCACCAGCGCTTCGCGCTCGCCGTCGATCGAGTAACCGGCCCCCTCGAGCGCGGACCGCGCCTTGCCGGCGTCCTCCACGAGCAGGTGGATGTGACCGGCGCCGCCGCCGCCGAGCCCCGCCAGTCCCTCGATGTTCACGCCCGCGTCGCCCAGCGCCTTCGCGACACCCGCGAGCCCCCCCGGCTCGTCCTTGACCGACACCGACAGGTCCGTGGCCATGCGAACCTCCTCTCGACCCCAACAGCCGGGTCCTATCCCGCGCCGGCACGGCCCGTCAAATCGCTACGATCCCGCGCGATGCGCGTCGCCGACCGTTGGTTCGACCACGAGACGGTCGACGATGGCGTGATCCGCATCGTCGAGCCTCACGTCGACCCGTTCCTGCGCGGGAACATGTTCCTGGTTCGCGGGCGAGAACGGGACCTTCTCGTCGACACCGGTCTCGGGATCGCCTCGCTCCGCGAGCAGCTCGACGAGCTGTTCGAGCGGCCGGCCGTCGCCGTCGCGACGCATCGCCACTTCGACCACACCGGCGGTCTCCACGAGTTCGACGAGGTCGCCGTTCACCGCGACGACGCGAAGGCCGTCGCGAACGCGGAGGGGTTCGCCAGCCTCCGCGTCGAGGACTACCCGCCCAAGGAGCTCGGAGGCTACGACGTTGGTCAGTCGTTACTGACTGCCCTGCCCTACGAAGGGTTCGAGGTCGGCGACTACCGGGTCCACCCCGCGGCGCCGACGCGCGTCCTCGACGAGGGTGACGTGTTCGACCTCGGCGAGCGACG
>Ga0299907_10002286_pt1 | contig 11663 bp, 11 predicted proteins | sample RVTome_16_FD_198680 | JGI IMG/M metagenome (GOLD analysis project Ga0299907, IMG submission 198680) | Soil microbial communities from uranium-contaminated site in the Upper Colorado River Basin, Wyoming, United States - RVT152D67 (version 2) ...
GCGGCCACGGTCGCGCGCGACCGGGCGCGTGAAGCGCTCGAGGCCGCCCGCCGCGATCTGGACCGGTTCGAGACGGTGCTCCGGACCACGGAGGATCGCGCCCGCGAGCGCTCCGAAGAGCTCGACCGGCGGCGCCCGGCGCTCGAGACGCTCGAAGTCCAGGTCCGCACGCTGAACGAGGCCCTCGAGACGGCCGCCGAGGCCGAGCGCGGAGCCGCCGACCGGGCGAGCGCGCTCCGGGAGGCGTGGCGCGAGGCGCGCGCGGAGACGGGGGCGGCCGAGGAGGCGCTGCGGGAGGGTCGCGAGACCGCGGCGGGCCTCGAGGGCGACCTGTCGACCGCGCGCGCGCGCGCCTCGAGCCTCGCCGCGCTCGTCTCCTCGAGCGCGCTCCTCCCGGCCGTGGTGGAGGATCTGGTCGAAGCCCGCGACGAGGTGGAGGGCATTGTGGGCGTGCTGTCGGAGTACCTCGACGTGCCCTCCGGGTGGGCCGGGGCCGTGGAGTCGCACCTCGGGCCCTACCTGCACGGCGTCGTGGTGCGCGACTGGGACGCCATCGTCCGCGTGCAGCGCTGGCTCGCGGATCGGAAGGCCGAGGACGGCGTGCTCCTCCTGCCGCTCGACCCCGGACCGCGGGTGGAGGGGCCCGTGGAGGAGGGCGGGCTCCTCGAGCGGGTGACGGCCCGGGGCGCCGGCGCCGCGTGGGTGCGCGCGCTCGTCGCCGGCGTCGGCGCGGCCGAAGACGGGATCGAGGCGCGCGACCGTCCGTGGGTCGGCCCCGCCGGCGATCGCCAGGATCGGTGGGGCGCGGTGTACCTCGGGCGGCCGGGGGGCGCGAACGGCGTGCTCAGCCGGCGCGCGGCGCTCGAGGCGCTCCGCGGCGAGGTGGAGACCAGGGAGGGCGAGCTCGAGCGTCTGCGCGTCGAGCTCGAGGAGCGGAAGGCGCGTCTCGAGAAGGCCCGCGCCGAGGTCGATCGACTGGAGACCGCCGCCAGCGAGGCCGAGGCGGAGCGCCGCGCCGCGGCGGCCGACCGCGTGTCGGCCGAGGCCCGCCTCGACCGCCTGGGCGAGGAGCGCACCGACCTGAGCGGCCGGATCGAGCAGCTGGAGGCGTTCCACGAATCCGCCGTCGAGCTGAGCGAGACCGGGGCGGAACGCCGCCTCGGGCTCGAGTCCGCGCGCGACGCGGCCGCGGCCGCGTACTCCGGCGCGGGCGAAGCCTCGGACGCCGCTCGCCGGGAAGCCGAGCAGCGTCGATCGGAGCTCCACGAGGCGCAGCTCGCCCTCGCGCGCAGCGAGGCGAGCCTCAAGAGCCGCACCGACATCGTGGACCGCATCGCGGAGTCCCTGCGCGACGCCGAAGCCCGGACGGGATCCCTCACCGGGGAGCGCGGGCAGCTCGAGACGGTGCTGGCCGGGAGCGAGCGCGTGGCGGCCGAGGCCGAGGAGACGATCGCCGCCGGTCTCGAGGAGCGTGCCGAGCGCGAGCGCCGGCTGGCCGATCTCGAAGAGAGGATCGAAGGGCGCAGGCGGGGGCTGGAGGAGCGCGAGACGTCGCTCCGCGATGCGCGGCGCGCCGAGCGAGAGCACACCGAGCGCCGCCATGCGCTCGAGCTCGAGGTGACACAGCTCGAAGCGTCGCGAGACAGCGTGCAGACGCGTCTCGAGGCGGAATGGGACGCCACGCTCGACGAGCTGCGCGTGCGCGTCGCGGCGCCGGAGGAGGGCGACCTCGGGTCGTGGGAGACCGAGCTCGACGAGGTGCGCCGCGCGATCGCGCGCATCGGACCCGTGAACCTCCTCGCGCAGCAGGAATACGACGAGGAGACGCAGCGGCTCGACTTCCTCACTTCCCAGCGCGACGACCTGGTCGCGGCGCGGGACGACCTCAGGAGCTCGATCCGCCGCATCAACAAGAACGCGGCCGAGACGTTCATGAGCACCTTCGAGCAGGTGCGCGAGAACTTCCACCGCACCTTCCACTCCCTGTTCGAGGGAGGCGAGTGCGACGTGTGGCTCGAGGACCCCGACGATCCGCTCGACTCGCCGATCGAGATCTCGGCCAGCCCGCGCGGGAAGAGAACGCAGCGCATCCATCTCCTCTCGGGCGGCGAGCGCGCGCTGACGGCGCTCGCGCTCCTGTTCGCCATCTACCTCGCCAAGCCGAGCCCGTTCTGTCTGCTCGACGAGGTGGATGCGCCCCTCGACGAGACGAACGTGCTCCGTTTCGTGCACATGCTCGAGGACTTCAAGGGCGACACGCAGTTCATCATCATCACGCACAATCCGAGGACCATGGAGGGCGCGGACTGGATCTACGGCGTCACGATGCAGGAGCCGGGCGTGTCCTCCATCGTCGGGGTCGAGTTCGACCAGGCCACGCAAGTCGCCTGAGCGTCGGGACAGGCGCGGGGGGCCGCGGCCCGCGGCGGGCGGCCGCGGTGAGCTCGCGGTGAGCGAGCTGGTCGTCGTGGGGTGCGGCACCGTCGTTCCCGAGGGGGACCGCGCGCAGTCGAGCTACCACGTCGAGCTCGGGGGGTCGCGCGTGCTCCTCGACTGCGGCCCGGGGGCGCTCCAGGCGCTCGCCCGACTGGGCCTCGGGTGGGGCTCGATCACCGACCTGGCGATCACCCACTTTCACGCCGACCACGTGGGCGCGATCCCGGGGCTCATGTTCGCCCTCACGCACGGCCTCCAGATGGGCCGTCGGGCCCCGCTCCACGTGTGGGGGCCGGCCGGGACCGTCGACTGGTTCCGCCGCGTGGCGGACGCCTTCGGCCCCTTCGTGCTCGATCCGGGGTTCCCGGTCGAGGTGAGCGAGATCGCGCCGGGCGGCGAGGCGCGGCTGGCGCACGGCGGCACCCTCCGGGCGCACAAGACGCCGCACACGGACGAGAGCCTCGCCTACCGGCTCGAGGAGGGGGACACGGGCGTCGGATACACCGGCGACACCGGCCCCTCCGACACGCTCGGCGCGTTCATGCGCGGGGTCGCGGTGCTCGTGACGGAATGCTCCCTCCCCGACGAGCAGGTGAGCGAGAACCACCTGTCGCCGGCCCGGGCGGCCGCCCTCGCGGCGGAGGCCGATCCCGGCACCCTCGTCCTGAGCCACATCTATCCTCACCTGCGCGAGACGCGCGACGTCGCGGCGTCCGTGCGCGCGGGCGGCTTCGAGGGTCGCATCGAGCTCGCATGGGAGGGCCTCCGAATCCCGTTCTGATCGACGCCCGGTCCGGGTCGCGAGCCGGGACCCGAGATCCGGCGACCCGTTTGACGAACGGTTGATGGCGCTCGACTATTCCTGACTGCTATTCCTGACTGCGCCCGGCCGGCGGCCCGAGGGGTCGGCGAGACCGGGCGAGCGTGTGTACGCGGGTCGTCCGCGCGCCTCTCAACCCGCAGTCGAGGGACCGATGCTGATCGTCATGAAGCACGGCGCGACCGAGGAGCAGGTCCGGGGCGTCGTCCGCACGATAGAGGAGATGGGATACCGGGCCAGCCCAATGCCCGGCGCCCAGCGGACGTCCGTGGGTCTCGTGGGCAACGACGGCCGGGTCGACGAGAGCCGGCTCGTCGGCCTGGAGGGCGTGCTGCGCGTGATCCACGTGTCGCAGCCCTACAAGCAGGTGAGCCGCGAGTGGTGTCCGGACGACACGATCGTCGAGCTCCCGAACGGCGTTCGGATCGGCGGCGACGACGTCGTCGTGATGGCCGGTCCGTGCGCCGTCGAGTCGCGCGAGCAGATCCTCGCGACGGCCCGCCGGGTGGCCGCCGCCGGCGCGACCGTGCTGCGCGGCGGCGCGTTCAAGCCGCGCACGTCTCCCTACTCGTTCCAGGGTCTCGGCGAGGAGGGGCTGCGCCTCCTGGCCGAGGCGCGCGAGGAGACGGGGCTGGCGGTGGTCACGGAGGCGCTCGACCCGGAAGGCGTCGAGCTCGTGGCGGCCTACGCCGACATCATCCAGATCGGCGCCCGCAACATGCAGAACTACTCGCTCCTCAGGGCGGCCGGGAGGGCGGGGAAGCCCGTCCTCCTCAAGCGCGGCATGTCGGCCACGATCAAGGAGCTGCTCCTCGCCGCGGAGTACATCGTCGTCGAGGGGGAGCCCCGCGTCATCCTGTGCGAGCGCGGCGTGCGGAACTTCGACAACCACGCGCGGAACCTCCTCGACCTCACGGCGATCGTGACGGTCCAGGAGCTCTCGCACCTCCCGATCATCGGCGACCCGAGCCACGGGACGGGGTCGCGCGCGAAGGTGGGGCCGATGGCCCGCGCGACGGTCGCCGCCGGAGCCGACGGGGTGATGGTGGAGGTCCACCCCGATCCCGCGGCCGCCGTCTCGGACGGAGCGCAGTCGCTCGCCCCGGACCAGTTCGATGCGCTCATGAGGGAGCTGCGTACCATCGCGGAGGCGCTCGGGCGGCGGATCGCGACCGCCCCGGTGGCGGTCCGGACCTGATCGCGGACCGTCGTGCCCGCGTGGGGCGCTCGGGCGAAGCGCTGGCCCGCGCGCGACTCGAGCGCGACGGATACGAGATCCTCGACCGCAACTGGCGCAGCGGGCGCTACGAGCTCGACCTCGTCGCGAGCCGTGGCGGCGTCGTGGCGTTCGTCGAGGTGAAGACCCGCCGCCCGGGGCCGCAACGCGCCGTGGAGGCGCTCGACCCCACGCAGCGCCTGCGCATCCGGCGGGCGGCCGAATCCTGGATCCACGCCCACCCGGGCGTGGGGCGCGAGTTCCGCTTCGACCTCGTCACGGTCGATGTCGCCCGCGGCGGCCCGGCCCGCGTCGAGCACATCCCGGACGCGTTCCATGGCGACGACTGACGTGGGCCTTTCCGACTCCGGCACCTCCGACACCGACCTTCCGAGCGGCGGATCCCCCGACCCCGCCTCGCCCGAATCCGCGCCCACCGGGGCCGGACCGTCGGGCGCGCGGCCCCCCGCACCCCCGACGCCCGCCGGGGATCCGTTCCTCGACGCGGCGCTCGTCGAGGCGCGACTGGGGCTCGCGGAGGGCGGCATCCCCATCGGGTCCGTCCTGGTCCGCGACGGCGAGATCATCGGTCGGGGCCACAACCGGCGCGTGCAGCGCGGCTCGGTCGTCCTGCACGCGGAGATGGACGCGCTCGAGAACGCCGGACGTCGCACGGGGGCCGTCTACCGCGCGTCCACCCTCTACACCACCCTCTCTCCCTGCGCCATGTGCAGCGGCGCGCTCCTCCTGTACGGCATCCCCCACATCGTGGTGGGCGAAAACCGGACGTTCAACGGAGAGGAGGAGCTCCTCCGCGCCCGCGGCGTCGACGTCCGGGTGCTCCAGGATCCCCGCTGCATCGAGCTCATGCGGGAGTTCATCACGGCGCGCCCGGAGCTCTGGAACGAGGACATCGGAACCTGATCGCAGCTCCGGCCGCGTTTGCTCCCGCGCACGCCGTGAGGCTATCATGCGTGCGCCCCAGGCCCGTGGGGCTCGCGCGCGTGAATCCCGTCAGGACCGTGAAGGTAGCAGCGGTAAGCGTGTAAGGGTCGCCACGGTCAGCCTGGGGTATTCGTTGCCTCCTCCGGTGCCGGCCCGGTCGTCGACTCGCGGGAGCCGGGAGGCGAGACGACGCGCGACCGGACCGCCCTAGCCGCGACCTGCGAACCGACCGAGACCGTGTACCGTACCGCGCTAGCCAGGACGCACCGCCCTCGGCGCTTCGAGGAGCTGGTGGGCCAGGACCACGTCGGCGCGACGCTGCGCGCGGCCGTCGACTCGAGTCGCGTGGCGCACGCCTACCTGTTCTGCGGACCGCGCGGGGTCGGGAAGACCACCGCCGCCCGCATCCTCGCGATGGCGCTCAACTGCCCGAACCGCGCGGCCGGCGAGCCCTGCGGGGAGTGCGATTCCTGCGATCGGATCTGGTCCGGGCGCGCCTCGCTCGACGTGGTCGAGATCGATGCGGCGAGCCACCGGGGCGTGGACGACGCGCGCGATCTGCGCGAGCGGGCGATGTACGCGCCCACGAGCGAAGAGCGGTACAAGATCTACATCCTCGACGAGGCGCACATGCTCACGCGCGACGCGTGGAACGCGCTCCTCAAGATCCTCGAGGAGCCGCCGCCGCGCGTCGTGTTCGCCTTCGCCACCACGGAGCCGCAGAAGATCGAGCAGGGGGCCGCGCCCGTGATGTCGCGCTGCCAGCGCTTCGATTTCCGGCGCGTCTCCGTGGCGGAGATCGTCGGGCGGCTCGAGACGGTGCTGCGACGCGAGGAAATCGAGTTCGAGCCCGGCGCGCTGCGCTCGATCGCGCGGCGTGCCGACGGCGGCGTCCGGGACGCGCTCTCCCTGCTCGACCAGGTGCTCTCGTTTCGCGGCGACGCGGTCCGCTCCGAGGATGTCCGCCGCATGCTGGGTCTCGTCGGCGAGGACCGCTATCTCGCGTTCTTCGAGCTGGCCGGGGCCCGCGATCGGGCGGCCGTGTTCCCGTTCGTGCAGGAGCTGCTCGACGCGGGCTACGACCCGGCCGAGTTCCTGCGCGGGCTCGGGGACGCGCTGCGCACCCTGCTCGCCCTGCGTCTCGATCCCGAGACGGACGCGGTCGACCTGGTCGACGAGTCGCGCGCGCGCTTCGTCGAGGCCGCCGGTGCGTTCACCGCATCCGACCTGCTCCGACAGCTCGCCGTGGTGAGCGAGTTCGAGGCCCAGGGCGTCCTCAGCCGGAGCTCGCAGCAGCGCATCCAGCTCGAGGTGCTCCTCCTGCGGCTCGCGAGCATGGAGTCGACGGTCGAGCTCGAGGAGCTGCTCGCGGCCCTGGGGGGCGGGGGACGCGGGCCCGGACGCTCCCCGGACGATCCGCCGTCGCGGCCGGCGGGCGGCGGCCGCGCGCGCGAGGCCGCGACGGCCGGGAGACGGGAGATGGGCGGCGGCGCCTCGCGCGGCGCCTCGCACGGTGACCCGGGCGGCTCCGGACCCGAAGCCCGCGGGTCCGGTTCCGCGGCCCGCGCCTCCGGCCCCGCGACCGCCGGCCGGCCGACCTCCGGGGGCTCGGCGCCCGCGCCGGCGGGGGCCGGCGCGGCTCCCGGGCCGGGCGGCGCGATCGACGCGTGGGCGGCCGCGGTGGCCGCCACGGCGAACCTGGGCGGCGCCGCGGTGGCGCTCCGGGGCGCGCGCGTCGAGAGCTGGGCCGATGGCACGCTCTCGCTCAGGGTCCCGGCGGGTCTGCGCGTGGATCTCCAGACCCTGCTCGAGGATGGCCGCCGGTCCGCGCCCCTGCTCGAGAACCTCGCGCGCGAGCTCGACGTCCCGATGGAGGGGCTCACGGTGGTGGTGGACGACGACCGACCGGTGCGGCTGACGGCCGAGGAGGCCACCCAGCAGCGCATGGACCAATGGATGGCGAGGGACCCCAGGCTCAGGGAAGCGGTAGAAGAGCTGGACCTGACGATCAAGGAGTGACGGCCCCGTGGAAGGCTTGGACCTACAGAAGCTGATGCAGCTCAGCCAGCAGATGCAGACCCGCATGGCCGAGATCCAGGAAGACCTGGAGCAGAAAACCGTGACGGCTCAAGCCGGAGGCGGCATCGTCGAGGTGACGACGAACGGGAAGGGTCAGGTCCAGAGCGTGAAGATCGATCCGAGCGTCGTCGATCCCGGCGATGTGGAGATGCTCGAGGACCTCATCGCCGCGGCCGCGTCGGAGGCGTTCCGGCGCGCGCTCGAGGAGTTGGAGCGCGAGATGCGTCGCGTGACCGGCGGTCTCCCGCTGCCCGGCATGGGAAACCTCCTGGGCTGAGGGCGGCGCGGGTCATCCCATGAACGCGATCGAGTCGCTCGTCGCCGAGCTCGGCCGGCTCCCCGGCGTCGGCCGCAAGACCGCGCAGCGTCTCACCTACTTCCTGCTCAAGTCGTCACGCGAGGACGCGCGCCGGCTGGCTCGCGCCATCGAGCGCGTGGCGGACGAGGTGAGGGTGTGCGGGGGGTGCGGGAACCTGAGCGACCTGGACCCGTGCGAGTACTGCCGCAATCCGCGGCGCGACCGGGCGACCGTCTGCGTCGTCGAAGAGGCGTCCGACATCCCGGCGATCGAGAAATCGGGCAATTTCGGCGGCATGTACCACGTCCTCGGGGGTCGGCTCTCCCCGCTGGACGGCGTCGGCCCGGACGATTTGAACGTAAGGACCCTGCTCGAGCGTTTACGTGATGGGGTGCGCGAGGTGATCATCGCGACCAACCCCAGCGTGGAGGGCGAGGCCACGGCAACGTATTTGCACCGCTTGCTGGCCTCGACGGGCGAGCTCAGGGTCACGCGGCTCGCGCGCGGGCTGCCCGTGGGGGGGGATCTGGAATACGCGGACGGTGTGACGATCGCCGAGGCCTTCTCGGGCCGGCGGGAGATGTGAAGGATGAGCGTGCGAATCGCCTCTGATGACGACGGCCGCAACGACATGGCCTGGCGGGTCGCCGGCGCGGCCCTGCTCGGGCTCGCGGCCGCGGTCGGCCTCGGGATCTTCCTCGCCCGGGACCAGATGCAGCGGCACCGGCGGGACCTGTTCAGCCCGCACCCGCTCCGGCGCCTCGCCGCGCTCGCGTACCTCAAGTCCAATCCGTCCGTCGACGACATGCCGCTCCTGAGGGACTACCTGGCGTGGGAAGAGCGCCCGCTCCTCCGCAAGCGGGCCACGGCGATCCTGAGGGGGCTCGAGGACGCGCTCTCCGGCTCCGCAGAGCGCGAGGACGCCGAACGGGCGTGATGCGCCCGGGGCGGTCGAGCGTGGACCGGGAGGTGTGGGGAACACCGTGAATCTGCCGAACCTCGTCACCTCCGGACGCATCCTGGCGGCCCCCCTCGTCACGGTGCTGCTCCTCCAGCCCCGTCCGCTGCCACGCATCCTCGCGTTCGTGCTCTTCCTGGTCGCGGCGCTGTCGGACCTGTGGGACGGGCACCTGGCGCGCAGCCGGGACCAGGTGACGGCGTTCGGGAAGATCGTCGATCCGCTCGCCGACAAGCTCCTCCTCGTGTCGACGCTGGTGCCGCTCTACGTGGTGATGTCCAACCAGCTCGAGCTCGCCGGGCTTCCGCTGTTCGACGCGATCCCGCTCTGGGTCGTCATCATCCTCCTCGGTCGCGAGCTCCTGATCACGGCCCTGCGCTTCATCGCGGCCCGCCGCGGCCGCGTGGTGGCCGCCCGCGGTCTGGGCAAGCGGAAGGCGCTGGTCCAGAACATCTTCATCGGCGCCGCCATCCTGTGGGTCGCGTTCCGCACGCCGGGGTTCGGCGCGCCGAGCGACCGCGCGTGGACGCTGTTCTCACAGTTCCACGGCTGGTTCACCACCACTTTCCTGGCGGTGGCGCTCATCCTGACAATCGTGTCGGCCGCCCTCTACCTGAACACGTTCTCGCGAATCCTCGCGCGGGAGCATCCGTAGGACCTCCCGGAGATGGACCGTCGCCGCTCCGCCCCCGCCCCGTCCAGCGGCGCGAGCCCCGAACCGCGGCGTGAGGGCCGCGTGACGCCCGCCGAGCGGCTCGTGGGCCTGCTGCGGGCGCACGGGCAGACGGTCTCCGTGGCCGAGAGCTGCACGGGCGGGCTCCTGGCCGGCGCGCTCACGGCCGTCCCGGGATCTTCCGAGGTGTTCTGGGGCGGTGTGATCAGCTACGATGACGACGCCAAGCGCGAGCTTCTGGGCGTCGCGGCCGGGTCGCTGGCCGCGCACGGCGCCGTTTCGCGCGAAGTGGCCCTCGAGATGGCCCGCGGCGTGCGAGCCCGCGGCCGGACGGACTGGGCCGTATCGGTGACCGGGATCGCGGGCCCGTCGGGCGGATCCCCCGGGAAGCCAGTCGGAACCGTCTGGCTCGGGATCGACGGGCTGTACACCGACGCGCGCGTGTTCCGGTTCGAAGGGGGACGGGAGGACGTCCGCCGGGCCACCGTGCTCGCCGCGTTGAATTGGCTGTGCGAACGAGTATCCTCTGCGGACGGCGAGTGAGCGAGCGATGAACAAAGATCCGGACAGGCGCGAGGAGGCCGAGACGGCCTTCGTCGACGGCGAGGACATAGAGAGCGGAACCGGGGAGGGGAACGGGGCCGTGCCGGGCGGGGCCGACGGCGCCGCCGAGACCCCCGGTCACGTGGACGAGGTCGCGGTCAGGGAGGACGAGCTCGAGCCGGAGGAGGAGCTGGAGCGGCTCCGCGACCGCCACCTGCGTCTGGCGGCGGAGTTCGACAACTACCGCCGCCGCACGCGGCGCGAGATCCTCGAGGCGGGCGAGGCGGCCCGCGCGGACCTCGCGCGCCGTCTGCTCGAGATCGTCGACGACCTCCAGCGCGTGGGCGACATGCCCTGCGACCCCGAGGCGCACGAGGCGCTCCACCAGGGCGTCGGGCTCATCACCCGCAAGCTGCTCAAGGCCCTCGGCGACGTCGGGGTGGCGATCATCGACCCGGCGGGCGAGCGCTTCGACCCGAACTACCACGAGGCCCTCATCGCGACGGAGACGGACGACCCGGAGGCGGACGACACCATCTCGCAGGTGCTCCTCACCGGGTATCGGATGGGGGATCGCCTGCTGAGACCGGCCCAGGTGGCCGTGTTCCGCTACGACCCGGAGGGGAACGCGTAGCGAATGGCGACGAGGGCGAAGGACTACTACGAGATCCTCGGGGTCGCCGAGAACGCGACGGCGGACGAAATAAAGAAGGCGTACCGGAAGCTCGCCAAGCAGTACCATCCCGACGCCAACCCTGGGAATCCGCAGGCGTCCGACAAGTTCAAGGAAGTCTCGGAGGCGCACCGCGTCCTCCGGGATCCCGAGAAGCGGAAGAAGTACGACCAGGTCCGGAAGTACGGCGGTCTCGGGGCGTTCACGAGCGGCCCCCGTCCGGGACCGGGCCAGCCCGGCGATGGCCGGGGGTTCCGCTTCGAGGACCTCTCCGATCTGGGCGGCCTCGGCGACATCTTCTCGTCGATCTTCGACCGCGGGACGAAGAAGCAGACTCGGCGGTCCGGTCCCGTGCGGGGGCGGGACGTCGAGTACCTCGTCGAGATCCCGCTCAAGGTCGCCGCGCGGGGCGGGAAGGTCCGCGTGACCGTCCCCATCACCGAGGAGTGCGTGACGTGCGGCGGGAGCGGCGCGGCGCCGGGGACGGCTCTCAGGGACTGCCCGGAGTGCCAGGGGAAGGGCGAGGTGATGTTCGGGCAGGGCGGGTTCTCCGTGACCCGCCCGTGCCCGGCCTGTCTCGGGCGGGGGAAGGTGCCCGAGACGCCGTGCGCGACCTGCCACGGACGGGGGCAGGTACGGACGCAGAAGAAGCTGAGCGTCCGCGTCCCGTCCGGTGTCGAGAGCGGCTCCAAGCTCCGGCTCTCGGGTCAGGGCGAGCGGGGCCCGGGTGGCGGCCGGACGGGCGACCTGATCATCAAGTTCCGCATCAAGCCGCACCGGTTCTTCACGCGCGAAGGGCTCAACCTCGTGGCCGAGGTACCGATCAACGTGGCGCAGGCCATCCTGGGCTCGAAGATCAAGGTAAAGACCATCGACGGGAAGAGCGTCGTGCTGAAGATCCCGCCGGGAACGCAGAGCGGCACCACGTTCCGCATCCGCGGCCAGGGCGTCCACAAGGGCGAGCACCGCGGCGATCAGCTCGTCCGCGTGACCGTGAAGACGCCCGAGCTCTCCGAGGAGGG
>Ga0299907_10002287_pt1 | contig 11661 bp, 14 predicted proteins | sample RVTome_16_FD_198680 | JGI IMG/M metagenome (GOLD analysis project Ga0299907, IMG submission 198680) | Soil microbial communities from uranium-contaminated site in the Upper Colorado River Basin, Wyoming, United States - RVT152D67 (version 2) ...
GACGGAGGCACTGGCCAACGGTGAGATCGACTTCATCGGCGTCGGCTCCGACGTCAACCGGCTCAAGCGGGCCGAGGCCATCCCGGGCCTCGACCTCCGGTACTCGGCGGCGCCGAACTTCAACCACATGACGATCAACGGGACGAGCCCGATCCTCTCCGACGTGAACGTCCGCAAGGCGCTGGCCCACTCCATCGACCGCGACGCCGTGGCCCGGACGCTGCTCGGGCCGCTCGGCGTGGAGCCGACCCCGCTCGGCAACCACATCTTCATGACCAACCAGAAGGGCTACGTCGACAACGCCGACGAGATCCTGCCCTTCGACACCGCGGCGGCCGAGAAGCTCCTCGACGCCGCCGGCTGGACCCTCGCCGGTGGCACCCGGATGAAGGACGGGAAGCCGCTGTCGTTGCGGCTTCCCCTGCCGCCCGGCTCGACGGTCGGCAAGCAGGTCTCCGAACTGGCTCGGGCCATGGCCGAGAAGGTCGGCATCAAGGTGGAGATCCAGTCGGTCTCCGGCGCCGACTTCTTCCCGGAGTACGTCAACAAGGGGAACTTCGACGTCGTGCTGTTCGGCTGGGCCGGCGGCATCTTCCCGGTCACCTCGACCAAGTCGATCTACTCCCTGCCGGTCAAGCGTCCCGACGGGACGGAGGACGTCCGGCAGAACTACGCCCGCATCGGCTCAGCGGAGATCGACAAGCTGTACGAGGAGGCCGTGGCCGTCTTCGACGCCGACCAGAAGATCGAGATCGGCAACCGGATCGACCGGCTCGTCTGGGAGCAGGTGCACTCCATCACCTTCTACCAGGTGCCCGACATCGTGGCGGTCAAGGGGCAGCTGGCCAACTTCGGGGCCTTCGGCTTCGCCAGCACGATCTACGAGGACATCGGCTTCAAGAAGTGACACTCGGGGGGCTCCGCCCCCCGAGGGCCCCCGAACTGCTCGGCGGCCTGGCTCGGCCTCGGAAACTGGCTAGTGCAGTCAGGGTTTGGGGGGGTACTTGGGGGGGCTTGCCCCCCCAAGTCTCAGGTATTGCTTCTGGAGGATGCCGGTGGAGACGGGCCCGACGAGGTCGCCGGCGATCGTGCCGTCGGGCCGGATGAAAAACGTGGCCGGAGCGCTGGCCACGCCGTAGGCGGCGGCCACCCGGCCGCCGGGGTCGACCAGGGTGGGCCACGTGACGTCGCCGTGGGCGGCGGCCGCCCGTCCGACCTCCGGGTCCTCCTGGTAGAGGATGCCGACGATCGGCACGGCAGGGAAGCGGCGCTTCATCTCGGCCAGGAGCGGCAGCTGGAGCTTGCACTGCTGGCACCATGCCCCCCAGAAGTTGACCACCACCGGCCCGCCCCGGAAATCGGCCAGGGACACGAACTGCGCGTCGAGTGACTGCAGCGTGAAGGCCGGGGCCGTCCCGGAGGACAGCGGATCGACGCGGTCATTCGAGACGACGGCACGCCGGATGACCAGGCTCAGCGGCACCGCCAGCACGATCAGGACGAAGGCGGCGTACCGGACGGCCCGGCCTCGCCGGCCGTTCGACGGCGGCGGCTCAGAAGCGGTGCTGGACGACCGCGTCGACGGCAATGGCGGCGAAGAGCAGGCCAAGGTAGGTGATCGAGTAGGAGAAGAGCCGCAGCGCCGCCTTGTTGGAAGCGTCGCGGTTGAGCTGGCGGGCGCACTGGAGGAACCGGGCGCCGAGGACGAGGGCGGCGACCAGGTAGACGGGGCCCATCTGGGCCGCCGGGCACAGCGTCAGCGTCACCCCGACCAGGACGACCGAGTAGGCCAGGATCTGGCGGGCGGCGGCCTTGGGGCCGGCCGTGACGGGAAGCATGGGCACGCCGGCGGCGGCGTAGTCGTCCCGGTACTTGAGGGCCAGCGCCCAGAAGTGGGGCGGCGTCCACATGAAGATGATCGTGAACATCACCCAGGCCGGCAGGCCCACCCGGCCGGTGACGGCCGCCCAGCCGACGAGGACCGGTACCGCCCCGGCGGCGCCGCCGATCACGATGTTCTGGGCCGTCGTCCGCTTGAGCCACATCGTGTAGACGAAGATGTAGAAAGCGGTGGCGCTCACGGCCAGGGTGGCGGCCAGCAGGTTGGTGGTGGCCCACAGCCAGACGAAGGCGAAGATCTCGAGGGCGATCCCGAACCGCAGCGCCTGCTCCGGGGTGACGAGGCCCAGCGGAAGCGGCCGGCCGTGGGTCCGCTTCATCTTCTCGTCGATGTCGCGGTCGCAGACGCAGTTGATGGTGTTGGCACCGGCGGCGGCCAGGGTTCCCCCGAACAGCACCGTGAGCACCAGCCAGGGGGAGGGGACCCCCTTGTCGGCCAGGACCATGGCCGGGACGGTGGTGACGAGCAGCAGCTCGATGATCCGGGGCTTGGTCAGCCCGACGTACGCCGCGACGCGGCTCCGCCAGCCGGTCCGGGCGGAGGGGGCAAGGGTGGCAGCGTCCGCTGCGCTCACAGCGTGGTCCTCGACATGACGGCGCCGAGCGTACCGCCTCGACCCCGCTCGACCCGGACCGGAGCACTTCGCCCGGTAATCTCTGTCAGGTATGGCCGAACGGGATGAGGCGGCGGCGAACTCCGACGTCAAGCAGGCGATCCGCATGACCGCTGACCGGCTCCTGGTGCAGCCGTCGAAGGAAGCGGGCGAGCGGAAGTCCCGCAGCGGGATCCTGATCCCCGCCACGGCCAACGTCGACCGGCGCCTCGTGTGGGGTGAGGTGATCGCCCTCGGGCCCACGGTCCGCAACCTGGAGCCCCACGACCGGGTGCTGTTCTCCCCCGAGAGCGGCTACGAGGTCGAGATCCGGGGCGACGACTACCTCATCCTCCGGGAGCGCGACATCCACGCCGTCGCCTCGGAACGCAGCGAGGGAGCCACGGGGCTCTACCTCTGAGGCCCGGACGCCCGGGCCCCGCTCAGCACCGGCGTCAAACCCGGTTTCCGACCCGCAGGCGGATCACGAGGTAGCAGGCCACCGCCGCCACCACGGCGAGCCACCAGATGGCGTCGGGGATGGCGAGGGGCCACTGCGGGTCCATGGCAAGCACGACGGCGATCGAGGCCAGGCAGACCATCGCCTCATGGCGGAGGCGCACCCGCCGGGTGGCCACGGCGGAGAGCAGTGACAAACCCACGAGATCTCCGACCACGCCCCGGGCCAGATAGGGGTGGCGCCACCGGACGTAGAGCGCGGAGGAGATGACGAAGGCGGCCACGGTCGTCACCACTTCCGAGCGCTCGAGGCCGCGCTCCGCCGTCAGAAGGCGCAGGCTGCGGCGCCGCCTCACCGCCTGCGAGCGCCCGAACGGCTCGACCGGGACGTCAGTCCTTCACCGCCATCAACAGCACGTAGCCGGCCGTCCCGTCGGCCACGGCCCGGGCAGCGGCGGCCATGTAGGGCCGGGTGGCGGAGAGGTCGACGCCGGGCAGGCCGACCAGGTCCAGGGCCCGCAGGCGGGCGTCGACCTGGTCGATCATCCCCGCCAGCGCATCGGCGTGGGGCTCGGTCCGGGTGACGCGCAGGCCGGCGCCGGCCAGGATCGCCTCGTAGGCGCCGGCCGGGCGGGCATCGGCCAGGCAGGCCACCCGGGCGGCCAGGGTCTGCAACTGGGGTTCGAGGCGACCAGGCTCGACGGTCACGTCGGTGACTCCGACCCGGCCTCCGGGGCGCAGCACCCGGGCGACCTCGGCCGCTGCCGCCGACTTGTCGGGGAAGGTGCAGAAGGAGCACTCGCAGACGACCGCGTCGAAGCTGGCGCCGGCGAAGGGCAGCGCTTGGGCGTCACCGCACAAGAACCGCACCCGGCCGTCGAGGCGCCGCGCCGCACCGCCGGCCCGGGCCCGACCGGCCGAACGCGCACCGGCCTCGATCCCCTCGACGGTGACGCCGAACTCCTCGGCCAGAAGCCGGGCGGTCGTCCCCGGGCCGCTGGCCACGTCGAGGACCCGCTCCCCCGGGCGGAGATCGAGCGCCCGGGCGAGGCGCCGGGTGAGGTCCGCCCCGCCGGGGTGGTAGCTCGGGCCGAGCACGAGGGCGACGAGGTCGTGCTCGTAGGCGGCTGCACAGCAGGACCGCAGCTCGGCGGCGGACATCCCGCCGGGCCCGGTCACGGCCCCAGCCTCCGGCCCCGGTTGGTGACGTTCCGGGTCCGGTGTCCCGGCCCGGCGCTGCCGTCGTGGCCGATGGTGCCGGCCACCGTCTTCGACCCGAACCTGTTCGGAACCAGGATGGGCTGGAGCGGCCCGGCGTTGGGCACGACGGTCGGAACCTCGGTTCCCGACAGCCGGGCCCGCACCTCCTCCCGGTAGCCGACCGAGTTGTAGGCGCAGAAGGGGATGAGGCGCCCGTCGGGGGTGATCTCGGTGACGCAGCACTTCATCAGCTGCTTCACGTTGAGGGTGTACGGGTCCTGGAAGTCCTGGATGACGATCATGAAGGCCTTCTCGACCAGGGCGTCGATGGCCGCCGGAGCGTCGATGCCACAGGCCGGGCAGTCCAACTCGGCCAGCCGGCCGTCGGTGCCGGGGCTGCCGGCGAACGCCGAGGCGCTCCACAGCCCCTCCAGGACCCGGCGCAGGTCGGGATCGGGCATCACCCGGTTGGTCAGGTAATCGAGGTGGTCCTCGACGTCGAGCAGGCGGGTGAGCGGCACCACGTCGGCGCCGTCGACCAGGCAGTAGGTGATGGAGCGGCAGGTCGGGAAGCAGCAGGGCACCGGAACGAAGTCGGAGGCCCGGAACCACTGGGGGCGCTGGCGGGCCAGGCCGTGGATGACGTCGGCGTTGGTCACCCGGTCGAGCGGGTCGAAGGTCGGGTGGCGGCCGGAGTGGGTGACGGGCTGGAAGGCCACGCCCCGCACGGCGGGATGGCCCATGCCGAACTCGACGATGTCGCCCAGCTCGTCTTCGTTGACACCCCGTTCGATGGCGGCGGCGAGGATGACCACCAGGCCCTGTTCGGCACAGTGGTCGAGCGCCCGCTGCTTGGCCGAGCGGAGATCCCGACCCCGGATGGTGAGATGGGTGCGCTCGGCGAGGCCGTCGAACTGGAGGTAGATCCGGGGCCGGGGCTCGATGGCCGCAAGGGCGGCGGCGAAGGCCGGGTCGTGGGCCAGGCGGATCCCGTTGGTGTTCACCGTCACCAGCCCGACGCCCTTGTCGTTGGCCAGCCGGATGAAGTCGGCCAGCTCCGGGTGGATGGTGGGTTCCCCGCCGGAGAACATGACCACCTCCGGACGTCCCTCGGCGGCCACGAAGGCGTCGAGGCCGCTCTCCACCTGCCGGCGGGTGAGGGAGAACCCGTCCGGTTGGTGTCCGGAGTCGGCGAAGCACACCGGGCAGTCGAGGTTGCAGCCGGTGTTGACCTCGATGATGCCCAGGCAGCTGTGCTGCTTGTGCTCCGGGCACAGGCCACAGTCGAGCGGGCAGCCGTCGGCTTCGGTGGTCTGGAAGGCGAGGGGGATCGTCCCCGGCTTGTTGAACCGCTGCGCGTCCAGATACATGGCGGCATCGGAGTAGACGAGGGCTTCGAACCGGCCGTGGTCGGGGCAGCGCTTGCGCAGGAACACCTTGTTGTCCCGCACGTTCACCTCGGCGTCGACCACCGCCTTGCAGATCGGGCAGATGCTGCGGGTGCACTCGACGAAGATCTCGTCCCGGTCACGTTTCATGCCGCCTCCGAGGGCTCGGGAGTCGCGAACGCCGTGGCCTTCCGGCGCCGGGCCTGGAGGAGGACCCAGGTGGCGAGGGCGACGAACTCGGCGTCCTCCACCAGCACCCACCAGCGGAGCGGCTGCTGCAGCTGGGTTCCGAAGCATCCGCAGTTCCGCAAGGTCAGTCCCCGGGCGAAGGCCTCGACGCCGGCAGCCGTCCACAGCCCGGCGACCGAGAGCGCCAATACCTCACCCCCACGCCACCGGCGCACGAGGCCCACCGCCGCCAGCGCCTCCACAGCCACGAGGAGCCGCGCCGCCTGGCCGAGGACGTCGCCGGGAACCGCCCGGTAGCCGGCCAGCGCCGCCTCGAAGCCGTCGAGATCGCTGGCCTGGCCCACCGCCATGGCCGCCAGCAGGCCGGCGAGAACGGTGCGGGCCGAGAACAGCCGTCGCACAGGACCAGTCCCCGACCGTCGCATCCCCCTCCTTCGCCGGCCGCCGATCCTAGCGACCCGTCCCGGCTGCCCTCCCGGGCTGGTACACAGTCGCGAGCACCTCGGCGGTGCCAGGAGAGGAGGCCCCCGTGGACGTCGGCCAGCGCATCGGCGAGATCCGGCTCATGACCGCCGAGGGCGCCACCGTGCCACTCTCGGACTACCTGGACCGGCCCACCCTCGTTCACCTCCTCCGCTACTACGGCTGAATCCCCTGCCTGAAGCTGCTCTCGCAGTTGCGGGAGGCTCATCCGGAGATCGCCCGGCTTGGAGCGGGAGCCCTCGCCGTGGCCACCGGCGCGGACTATCAGGCTCGCCAGCTGATGCGCGACGGCCTCCCGTTCCCGGCGCTGTGCGACCCGGACAAGAACCTCTACCGGGCCCTCGGCATCGAGCGGATCCGCTGGGACCAGTGGGTACGTCCCGCCACCTGGAGGCGGTACGCCGCCGCCCTCGGCGGCCAGCGGCAGGGCCGCCTGACCGGCGACGTCCTCCAGGCACCCGGCATCGTCATCCTCGACGCCACCGGCACCGTCCGCTACCTGCACCGGGGCCGGACGCTGGCCGACTACCCGCCGCTGGGCGAGGTTCTCGACGCCCTCCGGACCGTGGCCCGCCCGTCGCCCGGCCACTAGCCGTGGAGCCGAGCGGTGAGCGCACCACGGCGAGCGCGGCCCGCCCGTCAGAAGAAGAAGATCTCGTGGACGTCGCTCACATGGAGGCCGGGCTTCGGCCCGCCACCGATCACGTGCAGCTGGTCGCCGGGGGCTCCCACGGCCAGGCCGTGGCGGGGCACCTCCAGCCGCCCAACCACCTTCCACACCCCACGGACCATGCACTCGACCTCGGCGATCGTGCGGCCCCCCGGCGCCTCGCCACCAGCGACGCAGGGCCTCCCGCCGGCGTATCCGAACCCCTTGCCCCCCTGGTTCACCGTGGTGGCGCCGATCCCTCCCCGGCTGTGGTTCAGCTTCGCTTCGGCCTGCCAGGCCGGCTCACCCGGCGCCCACGACTCCACCGAGTCGCGGTTGCTCTCCAAGCTGCCGGCCCGTCCGCCGATGGCGTAGACGCGGCCGTTCAAGGTGGTGGCCGCCAGGTGCTCCCGGGGGACGGTGAGGTCGGGGCCGCGCTTCCAGCTGGTGGCGCCGAGCTCGAGGATCTCGGTGCGGGCTAGGTCGGGACCTGCCACACCGCCCACCGCCACCAGGGCGTTGGAGAGCGAGGCCACGGCCAGCGCGCCCCGGGGGGCCGACAGCGGGGGTTCCTTGCGCCAGGTGGTTTCGTGATTGGCGAGGCTCCACACCTCCGCCACCGGCACCCAGGCCGCCCCGAGTTCTGTGTAGCCACCGACGACGTAGAGCCGTTCGTCGAGCACGCCGGCGCCGGCGTGGTGGAGGGGGACGGGAAGGGAGGGCAGGGACCTCCAGCTGTCGCTGGGAAAGTCGTAGTGGTCGACCTGAGCGCTGGCTTTCCCATCGGCGGTGAGGCCCCCGATGACGGCCAGACCGAAGAAGAAGTTCGCACCGACCACCTCGGTGCGGGCCGGTGGCGGCAGGGGCGCCCGCCGGTCCCTGGTGGTCATCTCTCTCTGCGGCTCGCTCCCCGCCTGCCGGGACGGTGCGGGCTTGTCGGACCCGCACCCTGGTGCCAGGAGGAGGACAACAACGGCGAGGATCCGGCGCACGGTCAAGGCGTGAAGCGTATCGACCCTGTGCGAAGCTTCGCCTGTGAAAATAGGGATCCTCGGGGGCACCGGGCCGGCCGGGACCGGCCTCGCCGCCCGGCTCACGGCCGGAGGGCAGACGATCTACCTCGGGTCTCGGGATCCGGCGAAAGCCGAGGCGACCGTCCGGAAGCTGGTTGAGCAATGGGGGCCCGGGATGGCCCACATCGAGCATGGCTCCAACGCCGAGGTGGCCGAGCGGGCCGAGATCGTGGTCCTCGGAACGAACGCCCGGGCCACCGTGGCGACGGCCACCGAGCACGCCGGGCGGCTTTCCGGGAAGCCGGTGGTGTCGATGGCCAACGCCATGCGCCGGGTCGGCTCGAGCTTCGAGCCCGTCCCCACCGTGGAGGGTTCGATCGCCCAGGCGGTGCAGAAGGCCGCGCCCGAGGCGCTGGTGGCCGCCGCCCTCCACCACATTCCCGCCGCCGCCCTGCTCGACCTCGACAAACCGGTGCTCCAGGGCGACGTCGCCGTGGTGGCCGACGACCTGGAGGCCATGCGGGCCACGCAGGCCATGGTCTCCGCCATGCCGGAGCTGAGGCCGCTCGACGGCGGGCCGCTGGAGAACGCCATCGGCCTCGAGGCGTTCTGCGCCGTCCTATTGACGGTCAACCTCCGCTACGGGGGCAAGGCGACCCTCAGACTGATGCCCGCTCATTGAAGTGACCGACCGCGCGGATAGTCACTAGGTTCGAAGAGCGTGCCGATCCGCATCTACGACACCGCCCGGCAGGCCATCGTCCCGTTTGAGCCGCCGCAGTGCGTCCGGGTGTACGTCTGCGGCATCACCCCCTACGACTCCACGCACCTGGGTCACGCCGCCACGTACCTGACCTACGACGTCCTCATGCGCCGTCTGGAGGAGCTGGGCCACGAGGTGGCGCTGGTCCGCAACGTGACCGACGTCGACGACTCGATCCTCCCGAAGGCCCGCCAGCTGGGCGTCAACTACCTGGAGCTGGCCGAGGCCGAGATGGCCCGGTTCCGCTCCGACATGGAGGCCTTGGGGGTGCGCCCGCCCGTGGCCGAGCCCCGCGCCACCGAGGCCGTCCCGCAGATCATCGAGCTGGTCGGGAGGCTCCTCGAGACCGGACACGCCTACCAGGCGGACGGGAGCGTGTTCTTCGACATCGCCACGTTCCCGGCCTACGGGCGGCTCTCCCATCTGACCCGGGAGGACATGCTGCGCATCGCCGCCGAGCGGGGTGGCCGCCCCGACGACCCGGCCAAGCGCGACCCGCTCGACTTCACCCTGTGGCAGCGGTCGGCTCCCGACGAGCCGGCCTGGGACGCCCCCTTCGGCCCCGGCCGGCCGGGCTGGCACATCGAGTGCTCGGCCATGGTCCTGGCCGCCCACGGCCCGACCCTCGATCTCCACGGTGGTGGGACCGACCTGATCTTCCCCCACCACGAGAGCGAGATCGCCCAGAGCACGTCGATCACCGGCCAGCCGCTGGCGAGGCACTGGATGCATTCGGCGATGGTCGCCTACGACGGCGAGAAGATGAGCAAGTCGCTCGGGAACCTTGTGTTCGTCAGCGACCTCCTCAAGGTGGCCGACCCCCGAGCCATCCGCCTGGCCCTGCTCCGCCACCACTACCGGGCCGGCTTCGAATGGTTCGACACCGACCTCGACGAGGGCAAGGCGCTCCTGCGGCGGTTGATGGCCGCAGCTGCCCGGGGGACAGGGGGTGTCCCCCTGACAGGGGCGGCGGAAGCCGCCAACGGACGTGCGTCTGACCCGCACTTTCGAGGTGGCGCCGACCCCCGCCCGTTCGCCGAGGAGGTGCGGACGGCCCTCGACGACGACCTCAACGTCCCGCGGGCGCTCGACGCCCTCGACGACCTGGCCAGCGCCATCCTCTCCGGCGGCCCGGACCCTGACGCCCCGGCCGGACTCGTGGAGCTCGGCCGGCTGATCGGGGTCGACCTGACCGTGCGGGCTCCCGCGGCGTGACCATCCTGGCGTTGCTGCTGGTGCTGGTGGCCGGCTGGGCGGCGCCGCAGCGAGCGCAGGCGCAGACCGCCACGCCGACCCGGGAGGACACCGTCAAGCAGGTGCTGGCCCAGCGGGTCGATGCGATCAAGCGGGGGGACCGGGCGGCCTTTCTCGACACCGTCGACTCGGCCGCCACCGACGAGTTCAAGATCCGCCAGGGCCACCTGTTCGACGGGCTGCGGTCGCTCCCGCTGGAGTCCTACGACCTGAGGCTGCGCACCGACGAGGCGCCCGACCTGGCCGCCGGGCTGGCCGTCCGCTATCCCGACGCCGAGGCGGTGTTCCTCCCGCCGGTGGAGGCCCGTTACCGCCTCACGGGCATCGACTCCATCGATGCCGTCGACGGCGACTACTACACGTTCCTCCTCCGGGAGGGCCGGTGGCGGATCGTCTCCGACCGTGACCTCGAGGACGTCGGGCTCCCCTCGGCCCGCAACCTGTGGGACTACGGGCCGGTCCACCAGCAGCGGACGGCCCACTTCACGATCCTCCACGACCCGGCCGACCGGAAGCGGGCCGAGACGATCGGCACCCTGTGCGAGCAGGGCTACGCCCGCCTGCTCTCGGTGTTCGACAAGGCGGTGCCGGAGCAGATCGTCGTGATCCTGCCTCACACCCTGGACCAGTTGCGGGAGATCCTCCAGGCCACGTTCGACCTGTCGAACTTCGTGGCCTTCGCCAGCGCCTCGGTCGAACGGGACGAGGACTGGAAGTCGACGGCGCCCCGGGTCTACGTCCAGGACGTCAACCTGTCGCGCAGCCGGCGCGACTTCCAGCTCCAGACGTTCCACCACGAGTTCACCCACGTGGCCGCCTTCGCCCTGGCCGGGCCGTTCGTGCCGTCGTGGATCCACGAAGGGGTGGCGGACTGGATGGCCGGGGGCGAGGAGGACCCCACGGAGGTGGACGGGACCGACGGCGTCCTGCCCGAGGACTGGGAGTTCACCACCGGCGGCGGCGAGTCGATCTTGCGCGCCTATGACGAGAGCACGTCGGCCATGGCCTTCCTGGCCGCCAGGAAGGGGGAGGAAGCCCCGGTCGACCTGCTGGCCCGGGTGGGGGAGCTCCGCCTGGCGCCGGGCACCGGTGAGTACCGCGTCGACCAGGGCCTTCGGGCCGTTTACGGGGCAGGCCTGGACCAGTTCCAGAAGGACTGGAACGGCGGGCGTTAGGTGTGCTGCGCACCCCTAACGATGCTTCTGGCGGCGAACCGTCGTCAGGGGGCGCTACGTGATGCGCCGGACGTTCCCGGCCTGGGGGCCCTTCGGGCCCTGGCTCACGTCGAACTCAACCTTGTCGTTCTCGCTGAGCGAGCGGTAGCCCGTCTCCTGGATGGCGCTGAAGTGCACGAACACGTCAGGGCCCGACTCCTGCGAGATGAAGCCGTACCCCTTCTCAGCGTTGAACCACTTGACCACTCCAACCGGCACGAACGTCCCTCCTGGTGAAGCTGCGCCCCGGGCAAGCGACCCGGCGCCGTGCCGGCGGGGGGCCGAAAGGGAAACTGCTCGAAGCGATTGGACCTGTTGAACCCTTCGAGGGCACCGTACCAGGCCCGATCGCCTCCGAGGCACCGCTCCAACCGGGGCGCATCTTCGGCGCCCCGGGCTGTCCGGGGGACACCCCCGGTCCCCGGGCGCCTGACGGTTCCCGGACCTGTCGCTGCTACGCTCGCGGGCCGTTCACCACGAGGGAGTTCTGATGGCCCGCAACAACGATCGCAGCCGTGGCTCGAAGCGGGCGCCGGCCGCCGCTTCGCTCCGTCCCC
>Ga0299907_10002288_pt1 | contig 11657 bp, 12 predicted proteins | sample RVTome_16_FD_198680 | JGI IMG/M metagenome (GOLD analysis project Ga0299907, IMG submission 198680) | Soil microbial communities from uranium-contaminated site in the Upper Colorado River Basin, Wyoming, United States - RVT152D67 (version 2) ...
GTCCGACGCCCTGCCCTGAGGTCGGGTCTCGACGAGTGCCGCAATCCCCTTCGCCACGTCGAGCCTGTCGATCGGCTGGTAGACGTATCCCCTGGGGACCCGGGCCACCAGCCCATTGGTCATGCGTTCGACCCGATGCGCCAGGAAATCGTGCCACTGAGTGGCCCGAACGATGGTGTACAGCCCACCGCCGTCCTCGATCACCTTCTCGGTCGCCAGCTTGGCCCGGTAATAGGGCAGTGGGTGTCGGTCGACACCGACGATCGACACAAAGATCAGATGCCCATCCCCTGTCTGCTCGAGCAGTCTCCTGGTCCCGTCGACGTCGATCTTGTCCGCCCGTTCCGGGTCGGAGGCGAGGTGAACCACAACGTCCGCACCGGCGACTGCCTCGGCGACCCCCTCCCCGGTGCCAATATCGGCCCGGACCCCGCGCACTCCGGGTCGGGGATCCGACGGCACGGTTCTCCCGGTGATGGTCACTTGATGGCCGGCTGCGACGAGAGAAGGAGCCAGGGCCCTGCCCATGACACCGGTCCCGCCCAGGATGGTCACTCTCACCGGCGCAGGTTATGGCCGGGGGAATCCGCTCAAGCGGCGCGCATGTCCTCGACCGCCTCGAGGTCGGCAGCGAGCATCACGAGGGCGTCGGCGACCATGATCCGCACGTCGGCCTCGGGCAGGCCGGTCATCCTCGACACGGTTTCGAACGCCGCCGGCGCACCGTCGGTAAGCCCGAATCGCAGTTCGAGGGCGCGGCGGTGGAGCTCGGGGAGGTTGGAGAGGCTCGTTCTGAGCGCCTCTTCCACGATTCGCTGCTCGGTCTCGGACGCGGGGTCGATGGCCTCGCTGTCGGTGATGAAGTCTCCCAGGAGCGCACCGTCCTCGCCGACCGGGGTCTCCAAGGCGACGGTGGTGGCCACCGACAGCGCCTTTTCGACCTCGCGCACGGGGATCCCGGTCACATCGGAGATCTCCTCCGTGGTGGCCGGGCGGCCCAGCTTCGTGCGCAGATCTTCTGCGGCGCCGCGGACGACGGGAAGGATGTCGAACAGCGCTGCGGGAATGCGAATGGCGTCACTCTGGTCGGCACGGGCACGCTGCAGCGCCTGGCGGATCCACCAGGTCGCGTAGGTGGAGAACTTGAAGCCCTTGCGCCAGTCGAACTTCTCCACGGCGCGAATCAGCCCCAGGTTGCCCTCCTGAATGAGATCCAGCATCTCGACCTTGGCCCCGGCGTAGAGGCGCGCGTTGGACACGACCAGGCGGAGGTTGGCCTCGATGAACTCATGTCGGGCACGAACCCCGTCTCGCATGGTGCGCTGGAGACGTGCTCGCTCCACCGAGTCCTTCACACCGGTATCGAGGCGCGAGCGCGCCTCGATGCCCGCCTCCATAGCCTGGGCGAGCCGAACCTCGTCTTCAGCCGTGAGCAGCTGGTGCTCCCCGATCCCCGCCAGATACTGGCTCAGGGAGTCGCTGGTCAGCCGACCGCTCTCGTCGACGAGCATCGAACCCCTTCGGGCTGCTTGGTCTCTCATAGTCTCCACATTTAGCCGAACGTCCGTTCGCAGACCTTCATTCCAGCGGTGTTCGCTTCTATCTTCAAGTCGTGACCGAGACCTGTCCCGGCTGCAGGGCCGAATTGGAGGGTGTTGACACCGTCACCCACCGCTACATCGGCGCCTCACCGGCCTGCTGGGACACCTATACCCGTCTCCTGGCCGGTGACCCACCGATGGTGGCCTCCACCCTGGGCTCGCTGCTGGTCGACGCCTACGCCGCCCAGCACCCAGGTGGCGACTCCCCGCAGGCCACCCAATCGGCAGCGGTGCACCTGGTCGTGTTGGAGGCGATGCTCGGTCATGGGATGGCTTTGGGTCTCGCCGTCCCTGCCCGGGTGGCCGCAGTTGAAGTCGGACGCCAGGGCGACGGTTACCCCAAGTTGTATCCGGTCCCCTGGAGTTGGGAGCTGACCATTGCCGATGTTGCCGAGGCGGAGACGGCGACCGAAAGGGGATTGGTCGCGAATCGATACATCAGGTCGGTGTGGGAGGCGTGGCGCGAACTGCATGGGCCCCGAATCGATGAGTGGCACCAAGCGGCCCGACAACTGATGAAGCATTAGTGCACCGACCCGCAAGTCTCACACGTGTCCCGCCCGCCCTCGACGTCCCTGGCTGCGTCCTCGTCCTCGACGAACGGACAGGGAACGCCGAATGGCTCGGCGCTACACGCACGGAACTTGCGAGCCGGAGCACTAGCCGTCGTCGGCCCCAGGCGACCGGCGCCCCTTCTTCACCTCACTCCTTGCCTTCTTCTCGGCGAGACGGCTCTCTCTCGCCTTTCGCGAAGGTTTGGTCTTCTTCCTTCTCTTGGGAACCACCATGGCTTGCTCGAGCCGAACGGCCAGTCGCTCTCTGGCGATCTCGCGGTTGCGCCACTGGGAGCGAGTGTCGGAAGCGGTCACCTCGATGATCGGGCCCAACCGGCGGGACAACCTGTCCCTGATCTCTTCGGGAAGTTTGGATGACAGGATGTCGAAGCGCAGGGTGACCGCGGTCTCGGATCGATTGGCGTGCTGACCACCAGGCCCACCGGATGTCTCGAAACGCTCCTCGAGCTCGGATTCGGGGATCAGCCACTGGCCGACGGTGATCCCCTGGCCGGTCACCCCTCTTCGTAGTACTCGGTGCCGAGGTGGGTGATCAGCTCCTCGCCCATCATGTGCCTCAGGTTGTTCTTCAGCTTGGTGAGCTGGATGAACAGGTCGTTCTCTGCGTACAGGCCAGGGCCGACCTGCGGGCTCTTGAAGTAGAACGAGAGCCACTCTTGGACCCCGGTCCGCCCGGCGCGGGCGGCAAGGTCCATGAACAATGCAAGGTCGAGGACGATGGGCGCCGCCAGGATCGAGTCCTTGCACAGGAAGTCGATCTTGATCTGCATCGGATACCCGAGCCACCCGAAGATGTCGATGTTGTCCCACCCCTCCTTGTCGTCGCCCCGGGGTGGGTAGTAGTTGATCCGAACCTTGTGATAGAGGTCCCCGTAGAGCTCGGGATATACGTCGGGCTGGAAGATCTGCTCCAGCACACCGAGCTTGGACACCTCCTTGGATCGAAAGCTGTCCGGGTCGTCGAGGACCTCACCATCGCGATTGCCCAGGATGTTGGTGGAGAACCACCCCTTGACCCCGAGCATCCTCGCCTTGAGGCCCGGAGCCACCATCGTCTTGATCAGCGTTTGTCCGGTCTTGAAGTCCTTGCCACAGATCGGAACGCCTTCCTCGGCGGCCAGTTCCAACATCGCGGGTATGTCGACGGTGAGATTCGGGGCGCCATTGGCGAATGGCACCTTCATCCTCAAGGCGGCATAGGCGTACACCTGAGACGGGGTGATTGCGGGGTCGTTGTCCTTCAGACCCCGCTCGAAAGCCTGAAGATCGGAATGGACCTCTGCCGGTTCTTCGTATGCCTCGGTGGAACCACACCAGACCATGACCAGCCGATCCACGGCCTTCTCCCCGCGGAAGCGGTCGATGTCCTCCATCAGGCTCTCGGCCAGGTCCATGTGGGTCGCGCCATCTTTGACCTGGTCGACACCGTCGAGGTTCTTCACCCAGCGGTGGGAGAAGACGGCCGGGTAGGGCTTGATCGCCCGCAACTCGTCCCCGATCCCCTCGAGGTGCCTTGGATCGAGCACCCCCGCCTTCATGGCTGCCGTGTAGGCGTCGTCGGAGTATGGGTCCCACCCCGCGAATTCGAGGTCATCGAGCGAAGCCAGCGGGACGAAGTCCTTGATCAACGGGTTTTGACCTTCGGTGCGCTTGCCCAGCCGTATATGAGACATCTGGGTCAATGAGCCGTAGGGATGGGCATGACCCTTTCGAGCGGCGAGGACACCGGAGACGAACGTGGTGGCGACAGCGCCCATGCCCGGGGTGAGGACCCCGAGCTTCCCTTCGGCCGGGGTCGGCGACTGGCTTTGAGACATGAAACCTCCTCCTCGAACGATAGGGGAGAGGGATGGGTGACCGGAACCCGGGTTTAGTGTTCGAGCAATGGATCGTGCTCCCGATTCGATCGGTCCAACTGTCGATGTCGCCTTGCTGGCCGACGCGGTCCAGGCGGTCCGGGGCAAGCTCTTCATCCTCGGCGGGGGATGGGACACACTCTGGGTCCGGTCGTTCCCGGCCCGTCATCCGAGCATGGCCATCGGTCTCCGGCTGCGTGTGCCGTCGTCTTGGGGGGAGGAGATGCTCAAGCTCTCCGTCGAGTTGCAGGATGCCGACGGGGCGCCGTTGTTGTCCCAGCCCCTGTCCCATCAGGTGAGATTGCCGTCTAACCCCCAACCACCCACGGCTACCGACTTCGGCGTGATCAGGTCGTTCACCTTCAACAATCTCCTCTTCGGCCGTGAAGGCTCCTACTCGTTCGTCATCTCGGTGGACGACGAGCCGGTTTCGCGTCTCCGCTTCGCGGTGCGAGCCCGACCGGGCGACCAGCCTGCGGGCGGCTGAGACCCTTACGCGCGTAGCGCGCGCAACAACCACTCCCCGCGCGGAGTTGGTGTAGTCCCCAGCCCGGTCATAGGGTGCCCCAGCTTGCGAGGGACCCCAGGAAAGTCCCTCGTTTTGCCTTTCCGAGATTGTTGGAGGTTGCATGTCGTCCCGAAGAAGGGTCTCGTCCTTTCTCACCTTGATCATGTCGGCACTACTCGTCGGTGCCGTCACCATTCCGGCTCTGCCGGCCCAGGCGGCTCCGGAGCCGCCGTTTGTCGTTCGCTTCCCCCAAGAGGCATCGCCAACGGTGTTTTCCTCGACCTTCGGCGCCGGCCGCTCCGGTGGCCGCAGTCACACCGGCAACGATCTCATGGCTCCCAAGATGACCGATGTGTATGCCGCGGCAGACGGGATCATCACTGTCATCGACACGTCCGGGCTCGCCGGTCGCTACATCGAGATCGCGCACCAGGACGGCTGGTCGACCCGCTATATCCATCTCAACAACGACGAGCCGGACACCGACAACGGGCGGGCCGACTGGTCGCTGACCGTGGCCCCGGGTCTCCATGTGGGAAGCCAGGTGGAGGCCGGCCAGCACATCGGCTACGTCGGTGACTCGGGCAACGCCGAGTGGACCGGCTCACACACCCACTTCGAACTCACCCACGAAGGGCGTGCCATCGATCCTTATGACTACCTCAAGGAGGCGTACGCCCGGGCCGAGGTGCGGGGCTCCAGTCTCGCCCGAGAGGTGGTGCGTCCCGGCCAGACAGACCGTATGTCCTGAGCCCGGTCCCTATTTGTCAGGGAGGAGACGGGCATCGTCGAGGGCGACCACCTCGCTGACGAGCCTCGGATGGGCAGGGGAAACGGTTCGCACCTCTTTGGCCGCCACGGGCGGCACGTCTCCGTCGTGGACCCAGATCACCCTGGTAACACCGCACGCTTCGGTCGCCGTGGCCCAACCCCGGAGCACCTGTTCCTCGGCTGAGGCGAACGAACGCTCGCGCCCATCACGGGCTGCTTCGGTCACCAGGACGGCGGTAAAGCAGTTGAGGGAGGCTCCCTGGACATGGCTGTCGTCGGAGACATCTCCCAGGGCCACCTTGACCCCGGCCCGCTTCAACTCGGCGGCCGCGTCGACGTCGGAGACAAAGGCTCGGACTTCCCGGCCCGGCTCGATCAGTCCGTCCACAATGGCCCGACCCTCCCTGGTGTCCGCGCCGACCACTATCACGGGCATACCCCGAACCTAATGTTTGGCGTCACGTATGCGTGACGGTGTGCATTGAGTTGGGAAGAACAGCGCTCGTGGCACTTGATGAGGCCGCTGGTGTATTACCTGCGGGAGGACTTCATCCCGCCCGTGATGGCCGCCGGCCGCGACATGCTCGACTTCTCGGCGGGTCTGGGAGACTTGTCCCGGTACCTGGTCGCCATTGGAGCCAACAGCGTCACGGCCACCCTGCCCGACGATTCGGCCCCTGACCCTGCAGCGGGCATTCGATGGCTGGACCGTGTGACTGCGGGCACCATCGGCGAGCGGTTGGCAGGGATGACTTTCGACGTGGCGGCAGCCCGGATGGTGTTCCAGTTCCCGACCTGGGAGGGCGATCACGCCGACCCCGACACCATGGTCGAGCAGCTGGCCGGAGTGCTTCGCCCCGGTGGCCTTCTGGTCATTGCCTTCCACCAGTTCCGCTCCTTCGAGTCGGTCCCGGCTCGAGGCGACGCACCAAGTGCGAGCGAAGCTCTCGATGCCGTCACCGGCGACCTGGCCCCGCTGGCCAGAGTGGTCCGTTATCTCGGCTTGCCACCGAGGGAGGGCCCGATGGGAGAGACCGGGTTCGGGCTCAAGATCCCGATGCTGGTCACGACGCTGCAGACCCATGGCTTCGACATCGAAAGCGCCGATCATCCCGAGCCATTCACCTTGCCCCTCGATCTGGGAGACCTGAGCGACGAGGAGATCATCGAGCTCGGCCACGAAGTGATGGAGTTGAAGCGCCGGTACCTGGCGGATCCTGACGAGAGCCCCTACGACCGCCCCCAAACGGTGCGCCGGATGTTGGTGGAAATGGACCGGATGATGGGGTTCGTGACCTGGCCGATAGTGAGAGTGGTCGCCCGACTGCGTGGCTGAGCGTTTTCGCCAGTCCCTGCCTTCCGGTACAATCCCACTATCGGGATAGTGGAAATTCGAAAGACCCATACCCCGTTGACACAAGAGGCCAACAAGAAGCGAGTTTCGAGGTGATTGCCCCGTGGCCACTGTTGATCTAGATCTTGGTGCCTACCAGCTCGGTTGGCGCGACGAAATCGAGTATGCCTTCACCCCGCGCAAGGGTCTCGACGAGAACGTCATCCGTGAGATGTCGGCCATGAAGAAAGAGCCCGAATGGATGCTCGAGTTCCGTCTCAAGGCCTACCAGCGCTTCCTGCGCAAGCCGATGCCACAGTGGGGCGGCGGTGGGGCGCTCAACACCATCGACTTCGACGACATCTACTACTACGTCAAGCCGGCAGGTGAGCAGCAGAAGGACTGGGACATGGTTCCCGAGTCGATCAAGGCTACCTACGAGAAGTTGGGCATCCCCGAGGCCGAGCGCAAGTACCTGGCCGGGGTGACGGCTCAATATGAATCTGAAGTTGTTTACCACCGCAACCGCGAGGACCTGGAGAAGCTGGGGGTCCTGTTCACCGACATGGACACCGCCCTCCGCGACTACCCGGAGATCGTCAAGGAATACTTCGGGACCATCATCCCGCCCAACGACAACAAGTTCGCCGCCCTCAACTCGGCGGTGTGGTCCGGCGGCTCGTTCATCTATGTCCCGCCGGGGGTCCACGTCGACCAGCCGCTCCAGGCCTATTTCCGGATCAACTCCGAGAACATGGGCCAGTTCGAGCGGACCCTGATCATCGTCGACGAGGGTGCCTACGTTCATTACGTCGAAGGCTGCTCCGCACCGGTCTACACCACCGACTCGCTCCACTCGGCCGTGGTCGAGATCGTGGTCAAGGAAGGCGGCCGCTGCCGCTACACCACCATCCAGAACTGGTCGAACAACGTGTTCAACCTGGTCACCAAGCGTGCCGCTGCCTATCGCAACGCCACGATGGAATGGGTCGACGGCAATTTAGGGTCGCGCCTCACAATGAAGTACCCGGCGGTGTGGCTGATGGAGCCGGGCGCCCACGGCGAGGTGCTCTCCATCGCCTTCGCCGGCGAGGGTCAGCATCAGGACGCCGGGGCCAAGATCATCCACGTCGCCCCCGATACCACCTCGACCATCGTCTCCAAATCGATCTCGAAGGGCGGCGGGCGAGCCGGTTATCGAGGTCTGGTCCGGGTCGAGCCCGGGGCGGAGAACGCCAAGTCGTTCGTCCGTTGCGACGCCCTGATCCTCGACGACAAGAGCCGCTCCGACACTTACCCCTACATGGAGATCGAGGAGAACGACGCCGAGATCGGCCACGAGGCCACCGTGTCCAAGGTGGGCGAAGAGCAGTTGTTCTATCTCATGTCCCGAGGCCTCACCGAGGACCAGGCGACCTCGATGATCGTGGCGGGGTTCATCGAGCCCATCATCAAGGAACTGCCGATGGAGTACGCAGTGGAGATGAACCGGCTCATCGAGCTCAACATGGCGGAGGCGGGGGCAGTCGGCTAGAAGCCGAGGGCGGTCTACGTCTTGCGAGCCCGTCGGGCGTCCAACTTCTGGATCAGGTCGTGAGCGGCCAGTTCGATCTCCTTGTGGTCCCACTGCGTGGCCCGGAACCGACAGGCCATGAGCCCGCTTCGATGCAGACGGCGAAAGTCGCCGAACACGAAGCCGTAACGGGCCTTGGTCTCATCCCCAGCGCCGTCGGTGAGACCGAGATGCCACCCGGCATAGGCCTCCCAACCACTCCGTTCCAGAAAATCGTTCTCGGCTCCGGCGTCGGGTTGAGCCTCTGACCACTCGCTTCGCACCACGTAGAGACGCGAGCCGATGAGCTCCTCGGCCCGAGCCACCGCGGCCTGGTTCACCCTGTACTTGGCCATGTCCCCGAGTGCGTTCTGGTCATGAGGCCTGAGCGAATTACCACCCGGCGTCGGTCGACAAACCAGCCACCTCCGGCAGGACTTATCCTTGTGCGGACCGTGAGCCCCGGAGTCGACGCATAAGCAGCTTGCTCGGGTTGACCGCGGTCGTCCTGCTCATCCTCCTCACCGGGTTCTTCGTCGCGGCCGAGTTCGCCATCGTCGCCGTAGATCGCAGCCAGGTCGAGCGCAAGGCGCAGGAAGGAGATAGGGCGGCCCGGCGCATTCTCGGGTCGCTGCGGAATCTCTCGTTCGAGCTCTCCGGGGCCCAGCTCGGGATCACGGTCACCTCCCTGATCGTCGGCGCCATCGCCGAGCCGACGGTGGCCCGGCTGATCGAGCCGGCGATCTCGGCTATCCCATTCGTCCCCGAGACGTCCTCAGCGGTGATCGCCCTCGTGGTCGGGTTGATCCTGGCGACCGCCGCCAGCATGGTCTTCGGAGAACTGGTGCCTAAGAACCTGGCCATCGCCCGGCCTTACCGATCCGCGGTTTGGTTCGCCATCCCGCTTCAGGTGATCAACCGACTCCTGAGGCCTCTCATCCTCTTCCTCAACGACGCGGCCAATTGGACGGTGCGCCGAACCGGGATCGTGCCCAGGGAGGAGCTGGCCGGGGTTCGCTCCATGGAGGAGCTGGAGCTGATGATCCGGTCTTCGGGCGAGGAGGGGAGGCTCGACGACGACGAGCTCGAGTTGTTGACCCGGGCGATCACCTTCACCGAGAAGGTGGCGGCCGACGCCATGGTCCCACGGGTGTCGGTCGTCGGCCTGAGTCGTCATGACTCGATCGCCGAGCTGCGGAGAGTGTCCTCGTCGACCGGCCACTCGCGTTTTCCGGTGTTCGACGAGGATCTCGACAACATCGTCGGCGTTGTCCACGTCAAGGACAGCTTCAACGTGCCCGAGTCGCGGATCCCGGTCACCCCGGTCGGGGAGATCGTGAAACAGGCGCTCCAGGTGCCTGAGTCGAGCACGCTCGAGTATCTGTTGACCCGGCTCCAGAGCGAAGGGCGGGGAATGGCGGTCGTGATCGACGAATATGGAGGAACGGCCGGCATCGTCACCATCGAGGACCTCCTCGAGGAGATCTTCGGGGACATCGAGGACGAATACGACCCCGAGTCGGACCCGGACGAGGTCGAAGAGGTCGAGATCCTGTCCGGCCTCCTCCATCGCCACGAAGTCGAGGAGCTGGTCGGGTTCGAGTGGGCCGAGGGCCGCTACGAGACGCTGGGTGGCTTCCTCGTCTCGCGTCTCGGGAGGTTCCCCCAGGTCGGGGAAGTGATCCGGGTCGGTGACACCGCGTTCGAGGTCCTGTCCATGGATGGCCATCGGGTCGACCAGGTGCGGGTCAATCGGGACGCCGATCGCCGGGACGAGGAGAGCCGGTGAACTGGCCAGCCCTTCTCTGGATGGTTCTGCTCCTGCTCGCCAACGGTGTCTTCGTGGCGGCCGAGTTCGCCTACATCACAGCGCGTCGGAACGTGCTCGAGCAGACACCCGGGAGGTCGGCGCAAGTCGCCGTCGGGCTCAACAAGAACCTCTCGCTCAGCCTGGCGGCAGCCCAGCTTGGGATCACCATGGCCTCCCTCGTGTTGGGTTTCGTGGCCGAGCCGGCGGTGGCATCGATCTTCGAGCAGCTCTTCGGTTTCCTTCCCATCTCCGAGAACGTCATCCACGGGATATCGCTGGTCATCGCCCTGCTCATCGTTGTGTTCCTGCACATGGTCGTTGGGGAGATGGCGCCCAAGAACATCGCGATCTCGGCGCCGGAGCGCACGGCGTCGACCCTGGCTCTGCCCTTTCGCGGCTTCATCATCCTGTTCCGGCCCCTGATCGCCTTGCTCAACGCAAGCGCCAACGGCGTGCTGCGGCTGTTCGGGATCCCGCCCACCGACGCCCTGGAGGTGGGCCACTCGGCCGAGGACCTTGCCATGATCATCGGCACAGGGCGGAAGGAAGGCGTCATCGAGGACTTCGCCCACCGTCTTCTGACGGGGGCGATCATCTTCGGCGATCTCGACGCCTCGGAGGTCATGGTCCCCCGACCCGACATTCAGGCGGCGATGTCGGACGCGCCCGTGGCCGAGATCCAGGAGTTGATGAGGACGACCGGCCACTCCCGGATACCCATCCACGACGGTCACCTCGACGACATCGTCGGACTCGTCCACGTGAAGGATCTGATGGTGGATGACGTCGACCGGGAGGGGCCGCTCGATCCGTCGTTGATCCGGGAGGCGCTGGTGGTTCCGGAGACGGCGCCGCTGCGATCTGTCCTGAGCGAGATGCGCGCCGCCCGGAGCCATCTGGCCGTGGTGGTGGACGAGCACGGAAGCACGGCCGGGATCATCACGATGGAAGACATCGCCGAGGAGTTGGTCGGGGAGATTGCCGATGAGCACGACCCCCGCCAGCAACGGGTCACGGTTGAGGGGCCGGGACGGATCATCGCGGCCGGGACGGTGCGTCCTGATGAGTTGGCTCGCTACGGGGTGAGGCTCCCGACGGGGGACTACGAGACGATCGGTGGCCTGGTGATGAACCGCCTGGGTCGTCTGCCTCGTCGCGGCGATCTGATCGAGGACCAGGGTTGGCGACTCCGGGTTCGCAGCACGAACGGTCGTCGTGTCGGCGAAGTCGAGATCACCGCAGTAGATCGCGACCAGTGACCGAGGTGAACGCGAGAAACGGGCCCGAAGGCCCCGTTTCTCATCCTGATCCTGGTCTGATCAGGAAGTCTCGCCCGGCAAAGGTTCCTACCCCGCCCTATCGCGACTGAAACAGCCCAGGGGGGAGTCCGGGCGAAGGCGTGTCCGCGTGGTGAGAAAACGCCCCCTCCGGCTCTTGCGGGCCAGCTCCCCCTCCGGGGGAGGAAACGTGGGGAGTAGCGGCGAAGCCGGGGCGTCCGCGTGGTGAGAAAACGCCCCCTCCGGCCCTTGCGGGCCACCTCCCCCTCCGGGGGAGGAAATGGGGCGCCGGCTAGTTGGAGCGGCCGACGACGTAGCCGAGGAGGAGACCGCCGACGGCGGCCCACACCAGCGAGAAGCCGTCGCCGACGGAG
>Ga0299907_10002289_pt1 | contig 11656 bp, 8 predicted proteins | sample RVTome_16_FD_198680 | JGI IMG/M metagenome (GOLD analysis project Ga0299907, IMG submission 198680) | Soil microbial communities from uranium-contaminated site in the Upper Colorado River Basin, Wyoming, United States - RVT152D67 (version 2) ...
CGCCGGTTCGGCGACCTGACCGCGTTCGTCGACCCGGACGGCTCCCGGTTGACCTACCGCGAGCTCGACCGGCGGTCCGACGCAGTGGCCGCCGGGCTGGCGGCGCGGAGCGTGGCGGAGGGTGAGCGGGTGGTGCTGCGGCTCCCGTCGGACAGCCGCTACGTGGTCGGCTACGCCGCGGCGGCCAAGCTGGGCGCGGTCACGGCCGGCATCAACCCCCGCCTGGCACCGCCCGAGCAGGAGGCGCTGGTCGACATGGCCGAGCCCGCCCTCGTCCTGGCCGAGGGCGGGGAGGTCGACGAGCTGGTGCGCGACGGCGCCGCGCTCGCCGGCCGCGACCGGCCGCCCCTGCTGCCCGCCGACCCCGACCGGCCGGTGGCGATCGTGTTCACCTCGGGCACGACCGGGCTGCCGAAGGGCGCGGTGTTCTGCGAGCGCCAGCTCGAGGCCGTGGCGGCCGCCGACACCGGGGGCGCCTGGGCGCCCGAGGGCACGGCCGGGCCGGCCATGCTGGCCTCGACCCAGTTCGCCCACGTCGGCTTCACCACCAAGCTGCCGTGGTACCTGCGGCTGGCCACCCGGACGCACATCCTGGGCCGGTGGCGGGCCGACGATGCCCTCCGCACCATCGCCGCCGAGCGGATGCCCTCCATCGGCGGCGTGGCCCCCCAGCTGGCGCTGATGGTGCGCTCCCCCGAGGCCGAGCGCCACGACTGGCACCACGTGGCCACCGTCGTGGTCGGCGGCGCCGCCTCGCCTCCCGCCCTGGTGGCGGCGGTGCGCGAGCGGTTCGGCGCGGCGTACTCGATCCGCTACTCGTCGACCGAGTCGGGCGGCTGCGGCACCGGCACCGCGTTCGAGGCCGACGACGACGAGGCCATGCACTCGGTCGGGCGACCCCGGCCCGGCGTCCAGGTGGCGGTGCGCGACGGCGACGGGCGACCCGCCCCGGCCGGCGACGTGGGCGAGCTGTGGCTGCGCTCCCCCACCCAGATGTCGGGCTACTGGCGCGACCCCGAAGGCACGGCGGCGACGATCGTCGACGGCTGGCTTCGCACCGGCGACCTGGCCCGCATCGACGAGCGGGGCCTGGTGCGGCTCGCCGGGCGGACCAGGGAGATGTTCGTGCGCGGCGGCTACAACGTGTACCCCGCCGAGGTCGAGGCGGCGCTGGCCGCACATCCGGCGGTTGCCGACGTGGCGGTGGTGCCCCGCCCCGACCCGGTGTTGGGCGAGGTGGGCGTGGCGGTGGTGGTGCCGCGCGACCCGTCCGCGCCCCCGCCGCTCGCCGACCTGCGCACCTTCCTCGACGGCCGGCTGGCCGCCTACAAGGCGCCCGAGGCCGTCCGCGTCGTCGGCGAGCTGCCTCTCACGCCCATGCAGAAGATCGACCGCCGCGCCCTCGCCGCCCGCGAGGCCGGGCGCTCAGAGGAGCCGTGACCGGTCGTCCGGGTAGCCGTCCGGGCCCACCATGGCCTTGGACAGGGGCGCGAGCAGGGCGAACAGCTCGTCGATCCGGTCGCCGAGGCGCACGATGACCTCGCGGGCGGCGAGGTCGGTGGTGTCCTCGACCTGCTCGCGCAGGGCGCGGCCCGCCGCGGTGATGCCGGCGTCATCGTCGAGCAGCGCCCGGTCGACCAGGCGCGCCCGGGCGGCGGCGATGTCGTCGGTGTCCCAGCCCCGGGTCCAGGCGTAGCTGCCGGGTTCGATGCCCCACCACGGCTCGGTGAGCACGGTGATCTCGGTCGAGTCGAAGTGCGGAAGCCAGGCGGCGATGTGGCCGTCGCCCCGGTGCTCGCGCACCAGGTCGGCGGCGCGCCACAGGCGACCCGCGGGGTCGTCGTGACCGGGCACCGGCAGGCCGGCGAGCGCCGAGTAGAGGGCCCGGCCCGAGCCGTCGAGCCCATCGGACGCCTCGAGCAACAGGTCGGCCGCCACCAGGTAGTCGTCGGTCGGCTCGCCGGCCATGCGCACGATCTGCTCGCGGGCGCCGGCCAGGCGGGCGTCGAGCAGCGCCTGAGGTTCGGTCTTGTCGCGCACCCCGGCCATGGCCCGCTCGACCACGGCCGGCTTGAAGGCGCCGAAGGCGCCGGACACGACCCGCCACGGGACCGTGCCCAGGCAGGCGCTGCGGTTGCCGAAGTAGCCCTCGACGTAGTTGAGGCCCAGCGCCTCGTAGCGCTGCTGCGCCTCGGGTGCGAAGTAGACGGCCGCGGCCAGCGGCTCGACCAGGTCGCGCATGCGCCGGGCGGTGTCGTGGAACGCGGCGTCGCGGTCAGGTGCCATGTGTCCCCCGAGGTGGTGGCTGCTGCGGCAGGCTAACGGCGCCGCGCGCCGGCGCCACTGTCGGCGGCGGTCAGCCCGAAGGGCGCGTGCCGACGATCGATACGAAGCTGACCATCTCGCCCGGGTAGCCGCCGAGGTTGTGGGTGAGCGCCAGGTTGCGGTCGCGGGTCGTGGTGATCTGGCGGTCGTCGGGCGCCTGGTCCCGCAGCTGGAGCCAGGCCTCGAACAGCATGCGCAGCCCGCTGGCCCCCACCGGGTGGCCGAACGACTTGAGCCCGCCGTCGGGGTTGACCGGCAGGTCGCCGTCGAGGTCGAAGGCGCCGTCCAGCACCTCGCGCCAGGCGGTGCCGCGGGGCGCGAAGCCCAGGTCCTCCATCAGCACCAGCTCGGTCGGCGTGAAGCAGTCGTGCACCTCGGCCATCGCCAGCTCGGACCGGGGGTCGGTCACGCCTGCCTGGGCGTAGGCGTCGGCGGCGCTGCGGGCCACCTCGGGGAAGGTCGTGTAGTCGTAGGCGGGGTCGGTCAGGCCCGAGCCGTTGCCCGCCACCAGCGACAGCGCCTTCACGTACAGGGGGGCGTCGGTGTAGCGGTGGGCGTCCTCGGCCCGCACGACCACGGCGGCGGCGGCGCCGTCGGCCACGCCCGCGCAGTCGAACACCGACAGGTCGCCGGCGACGGCGGGCATGGCGCAGATCGCCTCGACCGTCATCTCGCGGCGGAACTGGGCGCGATCGTTGCGGGCGCCGTTGTGGTGGTTCTTCGAGGCGATGCGGGCCAGCGCCCGGCGCAGCTCGTCGGGATCGACCCCGTAGCGGCGGGCGTAGGCCGGGGCCACCATCGAGAACATCGCGGCGGCCGTGAGCGTGCGATTGGTCCCGTCGGTGGGGATGGGGAAGGCGTTGAGGCCCTGGTAGCCCGAGTCCTTCACCTTCTCGACGCCGACCGCCATGGCCACGTCGTAGGCCCCCGACGCGACCGCGTAGGCGGCCTGGCGCAGCGCCTCCGACCCGGTGGCGCACATGTTCTCGACCCGGGTGACCGGCTTGCCCTCGAGCTGCAGCGGCTTGGCCAGCACCATGCCGCTCATGCCCGACTGGGCGGTCCCCAGCCAGTAGGCGTCGACGTCGTCGTGGCCGAGGCGCTCGCCCACCGAGGCGAGCGCCTCGCCCGTGGCGTCGACCAGCAGGTCGTCGACGCCCTTGTCCCAGTGCTCGGCGAACCGGGTGCAGCCCATGCCCACGATGGCCACGCGGTCGCGGATGCCGTGCGAGCCCATGTCAGGCCTCCCCGCCGCCCGCGCCGGCGGTGCGCACCGGGCGGGCCTTCCAGAAGTAGTTGTGGATGCCGTCGGCGGTGAACAGCCGGCGGAACGTCATCTCGACCCGGCCGCCGATGGCCACGTCGCCGGGGCGGGAGGGGTCGACGTCGGTCAACTCGACCGGCAGCCGGCCGCCCCCGTCGAAGTCGACCACCGCGAACACGACGGGGGGCGAGGGCGAGTACGCCAGCCGGTCGACGGTGAAGGTGGCGATGGTCCCGGTGGCGTCCGCCATCGGCCGGCCCTGGTCGTCGCGGGGCAGGGGCGGCAGGTGGACGGTGCCGTCGTCGCCGCGGCCGCCCACCAGCCCGAACTTCCAGTCCCCCGAGCGGCCGGCGGCCGCGGCCGAGGGCCGGGCCGGCTCGGGGCGGCGGGGCGGCTCGACGGGAAGGTGGCCGCGCCAGGCCAGCGCCTTGCCGTAGGGCACAGGGGCGCCGGTGGCGACCTGGTCGGCGACGCCGGGGCGGGGACGCCGACCGGCCTCGGCCAGCGCCGCGGTGGTGCGCACCACCAGCACGTCGGCACCGTCGGCCAGCACCACCACCGCGATGGTCTCGCCGGGCGCGGCCCGGTCGAGCGCGTGGGCCAGCAACAGCCCGGGCTCGGCGGCGCCGGTGAAACCGACGGTGTCGCCGAGCGCAGGGGCGAGGCGGTCGCCCAGCCCCAGGCTGCGGCCCAGCGCGACGGCGGCCCGGGGGTGCGACGTGGCGACGACCACCCGGTCGACCTCGCCCGCCGCCAGCCCGCCCGCCTTGAGCGCGTCGTCCCAGGCCCGGGCGCCCAGCGCCCCGTAGCGCGCCTGCCCGAAACGCTCCTCCCACACCTTCGAGCGGGACTCGCCCGGCGTGCGCCAGCGGTCGAGGAACTCCTCGGTGGCGCTGCCCCAGGCCACCACCTCGGCGACGAGCGGGCCGTCGTCGGCCGACCCGACCAGCAGCGCCGCGGCGCCGTCGCCGCCGGCGGCCTCGTCGTCAGAGCCCGGCAGCCCGGTGCGGATGTCGGCCGCCACCACCAGCGACGGCGAGCCTGCCGCCAGCCCCGCCCGGAGGGCGCCGACCGCCGAGCGGACCGCGCCGTTCACGTCGAACGCGCCGGCCGCGGGATCGAGGCGCAGCGCAGCATGCACCGCGGTGGCGTTGGTCTTGTCGAGGTAGGCCGGGCTGACCGTGGCGAACCACAGCGAGCCGGGTCGCACCCCGCCGGGCGCGCACGCCAACGCGGTGCGGGCCGCGGCGACGCCCATGGTCGTCGTGTCCTCGTCGTAGCCGGCCACCGTGCGGGTGCCGCTGCCGCCGCCGGTGCCCGCGACGGCCCTGATCTCGGAACGGTCGAGCCGCCGGTAGGGCAGGTAGGCGCCGTAGCTCAGGATCCCCCGTGCGGCCATGGCGCCAGGCTACGGCGGAATCTGACGGGTCGTCACATTCCGCGTCAGTCGAGGTGTCGCAGGGCCTCGCGCAGCTCGTCGGGTGACACCCGCAGCCCCCGGCATAGGTGGATGGTGGCGCCGGCGATCTCGTTGTCGATGCCGTCCAGGTTGCCCACGACCGCCAACGGGCCGACCGCGTCGCAGTAGGGCGCCAGCGCCGACCTGGGATAGCGCAGCGTGATGAACGTGCCCGACGGCTCGCCCTCGGGCCACCAGTCCGCGTAGCTGTTGTGGGCCGACAGCGCCGTGCCGGGCGGCAGGCCGCGGGCGGGCCCGTACAGGTCGATGGCGGCGGCCTCGCCGTAGGTCAGGGTGAGCACGTGCACGTCGACCTGCTCCTCGTCGGGCAGGACGCCGGTCACGCTGGCGACCAGGTCGACCATCTCCGGCCACCCCACCTGCTCGGCGAGGTCACCGTTGAGGTCCTGGAACAGCTCGGCGTACACGGTGACGGACGCGACCGGGGCCAGCGCGGCCAGGGGCACGAGGGCGTTGGCGGCCAACGCGCCCATCGCGCGGCGCCAGCGGTGCGGCGCTGCCGCCAGCCAGCCCTCGGTGGCGACGCTGCCGGCGGCGATGCCCACCACGTACAGCGGCCCCAAGTAGTAGGCCTTGCCGCCGACCACCAGCAGCACCACCGCGACGGTGGCCCCCGCGACGGCCAGGGCCCGCCACGGCCGGCGGGCCCACAGCCACGCCACGCCCGCGCCGACCAGGGGTACGGCCAGCGGCCCGACGAGGGCGACCTGCAGGAGCACGAAGCCGAGCCGGCCCTCCTCGGACCGCACCTCGGCATTGTTGTTGCGGGCGAACTCGAGCGTCGGCCAGTTGTTGAGCGCCTGCCAGGCAAGGTTGGGCAGCCACAGCGCGAGCGCCACCGCGCTCCCCGCCCACGGCCAGCGGGAGCGCAGGTGGGCTCGACCCTCGGGCACGGCCGCCAGACCCACCGCCAGGCCGGCGACGAGCAGCGCCATGGTCCACTTGGTCTCCAGCCCCAGGCCGACGGCGGCGCCGACGGCCAGCCACCAGCGGGGATCGGCCCCGCCGAGCAGCCGCACCACGACGAGCAGCACCAGCGCCCACCACATCTGGTCGAACACCACGGTCTGGAACAGGGAGCCGGACGCGATGAACAGCGGCGTGGTGGCAGCCGCGAGCGCGGCCAGCAGCACCGCCCGCCGCCCACCGCCCAGGTCGCGGGCCATCAGCGCGGTCACCACCACCAGCACCCCGTGTACCACGCCCGCCAGCGCCCGCAGCGGCCACAGGTGGGGACCGAGCCCGTCGGTCACCAGGCCGGCGATCAGCGGCACCAGCGGCGGGTGGTCGACGTAGCCGAGAGCCGGGTGGCGGCCGGCGGCGATGTAGTACAGCTCGTCGCGGTGGAAGCCGTAGCGCCCGCTGACCACCAGGTGGAACGCGACGACGCCCGCAGCCACGGCGAGCACCGGGCGCAGGTCCTGTCGCCGGTGGAGCCTCGGCACGGTCTGTGCTCCCCCCACGACAGCGATCATGGCCCGTGCCGCGGTGAATCGCACCGGTCCGCCCGAACCTGACGGACCGTCACATCGGACCTAGCCTGCGGCCATGCAGCTCGGTGACATCGCCAACGGGGAGGCCGCGGGCTTCGGCACCCCGCTCGAGGGCGTCCGCGTCCTGGCCGCCGAGCAGATGCAGTCGCTGCCCTACGCCACGCAGCTGCTCGCCCGGCTGGGCGCGGAGGTCGTCAAGGTCGAGCACCCGGGTCGGGGGGAGTCGGGCCGCGGCTCCTATCCGCACATGCTCGACCCCGAGGGGCGGCCCATCGGCGCCACCTTCCTGCGCAACAACCTGAACAAGCGCAGCGTGGCCCTCGACCTCAAGCACCCCGAGGGCCGCGACCTGTTCCTGGCCCTCGTGCCGCGGTTCGACGTCGTGTGCGAGAACTTCAAGGCCGGCACCATGGAGCGCCTCGGCCTCGGCTACGACACCGTCGCCGAGCGCCATCCCGGCGCCGTCTACCTGTCGCTGTCGGGATTCGGCGCCGCGGCGGGCAGCCCCTACCGGTCGTGGCCGGCGTACGCGTCCATCGTCGAGGCCATGTCGGGCATCTACGAGTACCGCCGCGAGCCGGAGCGGGCGCCCCGCGCCAACCCGGTGGGTGCGCTCGGCGACATCAGCTCGGCGCTCTTCGGCACGGTCGGGGTGCTGGCCGCCCTGCGCCACCGCGACCGCACCGGCCAGGGCCAGCATGTCGACGTGGCCATGCTCGACGCGGTGATGGCCATGACCGACATCGTCACCAACCTGTGGTCGATGGGGGTGCACGGCTCGGTCGAGGACGAGATCGGCGCCATCGTCGACACGTTCGCGGCGGCGGACGGCTACTTCGTGCTCCAGTGCGTGCGGCCCCAGCACTTCACCGCGCTGGCCGAGGTCATCGGCCGGCCCGGGTGGAACGACGACCCCCGCTTCGCCGCCCCCACCGGCTGGGTCGAGCACCGCGACGAGGTGCGGGCGGCGATCGAGGCGTGGGCGGCGACGCGCAGCCGGGCCGAGGCGGCCGCGGCCCTCAGCGCCGCGGGGCTGGCCGCCGGCCCGTGCCTGACCCCGGCCGAGGTCATCGCCGACGGCCACGTGGCCGCACGCGACATGCTCGTCGCCGTGCCCCGCACCGACGGCGTCGATCAGCCGGTGCTGGTTCCCGGCAATCCGGTGAAGATGTCGAAGGTGGCCGAGGGGCCCGAGACCCGGGTGCCCTGGCTGGGCGAGCACACGGACGCGGTGCTGTCCGCCGAGCTCGGCCTCACCGGGGAGGACCTCGCCCGCCTGCGGGCGGACGGGGCCATCGGCTGATCTCGCGGCGCCGCCGCCGCGCACGTCGCCGGCCGGGGGATGATGGGGCGGTGCGCTACTCGGTCGACCTGGCGCTGTCGGGTTTCTACCTGCGCCACAAGCGTGCGCACGCCCTGCTGGTGCGCGACTTCGTGAGCTGGCTGCGGGTCGAGTTCCTGGGCACCGCGGCGTCAACCGGCGTGCTGGCCGCGCTGGCCGACGGGCCCCGCACCGTCGACGACCTGGCGGCGGCGCTGGACGTGCGCGACCCGGGCCTGCTGGGTTCCCTGCTGGCGGTGGGCGAGTCGGTCGGCGAGCTGCGGGTCGACCGGCCGGGGCGCTGGCGGTTGGCCGGCGTGCGGGCCCGGGCGCTGGTCGACCCGGCGGTCGACGGGCTGGCGGCCCTGCCCGAGGAGGCGGTCGCCTACGGCACCGACGTCTACCGCAGCCTGGGCGAGCGGCTGGCGGGCGCTCCGGCCGGCGACTACCTGGCGACCCACGGCGAGGTGGTGGCCCGCACCTCGCGGGTGGCCGAGCCGATCTTCGGACCGCTGCTGGCCGACGTGGTGCGCTCGTGCCAGCCATCCCGGGTGCTCGACGTCGGCTGCGGATCGGGCGTCAACCTGCGGCACGTGGCCGGGGCCTCGGACTCCGCCACCGGTGTCGGCATCGACCTCGACGCCGGGGTCGTCGATCTCGCCCGCCGCAACCTGACGACGTGGGGGCTCGACGGGCGCTTCGCCGCCCACCGGGCCGATGTCCGCAGCCTGCCCGACGACCTGGCCGGACCGTGGGACCTGGTTCTGCTGATGCAGAACATCTACTACTTCGACGGCGACGGCCGGACGGGCCTGCTGCGGGCGCTGCGGGAGCTGGCGCCGGCGGGAACGGTGGTGGTCGCCACCGCGGTGGCGGGCACGGGCGACCCGGCGGCCGCCCACCTCGACCTGGTGCTGCGGTCGACCGTGGGCAACGCGCCGCTGCCCACGGTTCCCGAGCTCAGTGCCGACCTCGCCGCCGCCGGGTTCGCCTCGGTCGAGGCGCGTCGCCTCGCCCCGTGGCAGCCCCTCCGGGCCTTCGTGGCCCGCTGACTCGGCGGTGCCTGCCCGCCGCCTGCGGCAACGCGGGCCGCCGGAGACGGCCCGAGGCAATAGCGGCCGCCGGGCGCCGGTCGAGGTCATGGCGGTCGGCCCCCGACCGCCATCTCCTCCGGGCCGGCGGACCGACCGCCATTGCCTCGACGCTGAGCGTCTCGGGTTGTCGCTCGGACGCCGGACCGAACCGTGTGACTGGCGCGCATGTAACGATCGCGCCCCGGGTGGGCCCTGTAGGAGCGTGATGGCGCAGGGGGATCGTGGCTGACGACGCGATGCGGTCGGTGTTCGAAGCAGAGCACGTCCGGCTCTGGCACAGCCTGCTCGCCCACACCGGCGATGCGGACATCGCTTCCGACGCCGCGGCCGAGGCCTTCGCCCAGGCTCTGCGGCGGGGCGCCGCCCTGCGCGACCCGACGGCGTGGATATGGCGGGCGGCCTTCCGCATCGCACGCGGCCAACTCGCTGCACGTCGTGACCAGGACGACGCCGCACCTGCGGCCATGGCGACGCTGCCGTCGGACGACTCGTTGCCGGACGAGGTGGTCGCCTTGCTCGACGCGCTGAGCCGCATAGACGACAACGACCGCCGGGTCGTCGTGCTGTCGCTCGTGGGCGGCCTCTCGGCGGCGGAGGTCGGGCGCGTCGTCGACTCGTCGGCTGGAGCGGTGCGGGTGCGGCTCCACCGGGCGCGCAAGCGTCTCCGGGCCGCCCTGGGCGACGAAGCCACTCCCGCATCGAGTCCAGCGAGGAGCGACGGATGACCGACACTCGCCTCACCTCCGCCCTGACCGCTCTTCAGCGCGTACCTGTGCCACTGAGCTGGGACGACGTCGAGCGCCACCTGGATCACACGGAACCCCCGCCGACAGCCGACGAGCGGGGTCATCGACGCCGCGTGGTCCGCCTCGCCTTGGCGATGGCCGCTGCGGTGGCGGTGGTCGTCGGCGTCGTCCTGACCCGGCCGGACGGTCGGACCGAGCCCGTCCGAACCGGCCCGTCGACGTCGACCACGACCCCTCCGGACGGCACGACGACCACGGCTCCGGCCACCCGGACGCTGCGCACGTTCCCCGTGGTCGCGGTCACCGGACCGGAGTACCTGGTGTGGGGCGGCGAGGCGGGGGCGAACGACGTGTCCCAGCGCGCGGACGGCTTCGCGGTCGACACGGCAACGGGCGCGACCAGGCCCATCCCTGTCGCACCGATCGATCCCCGTTCGGGCGCGACGGGAGTGTGGACGGGCACCGAGATGATCGTGTGCTGCGGGACCGGGCAGGCCGACGGCTTCCCGTCCGACACCCGGTCCGCCGCCGCCTGGAGCCCCACCTCCGGTGAGTGGCGGACGCTCGCCCGGCCACCCGCCTCGATCGCGCGCTCCTTCGCGGCGTCCGCCTGGACCGGCGAGGTGATGGCGGTGGTGTCGACGGGGCCTGCCGCGGCGACCTACGACCCGGCATCCGACGCCTGGTCGGAGATCCCGGCGCCGCCGTCGATCGACCGGCTTCCCCAGGCCGTCTGGACCGGGACCGAGGTGATCGTGTGGGACGCCCGCTACGGGTCAGGGCGCACGCCGCCCGACGACGCCGTCGCCGACCGGGGCTGGCGGTGGGCCCCCGGGCGGGATGCGTGGGAGGCCCTGCCGGACCTCCCGCCGGGGTCCCGCACCCGGCTCGGGAGCATGGCCTGGACCGGCTCCGAGGTGGTGGTGTGGGGCGAGTCGACCGGCGGCGAGGGCACGGGTGTCGGCGCGCGGTGGCGCCCGGGCGACGACGGATGGAGGCCCATGGCGTCGTCGCCCCAGGACCCGGTCGACCCCTACGACGGCACGCCGGGCAGCCAGTCGACCGCCTGGGATCCCGACCACGACGTGCTGTTGGTCCGTGCGCTCGACGGCGGCGGCGCCACGCCCCCGATCCTCGCCTACGACCCGTCGGCCGACCGCTGGACCGTCACCGATCTCGTCGTCCCCGGCTTCCAACCCGAGATCGCCGTGGCGAACGGGCAGCTGCTCGTCCCCGACCAGGCGTCGCCCGTCGTCGGGCCGGTGCCACCCTGACGCTCCGAGGTCAGGGAACGCGTCGCTCGCCACGACTTCCGGCCCGGGCTAATCTGACACTCCGTCAGATTGCACGGTCGCAGCGTTGGCCGGGGAGACACCGACCATGAACTTCGAGTTCTCGGACGAGCAGAAGCGGTTCCTGGCCGAGGTCGAGGCGTTCCTCGACGAGCGCCAGGCCGTCGAGGTCATGGACCCCACGCGCGAGAACATGGCCCAGATCTGCGACACGCCCGAGCGCCGCGCATTCATGGCCGAGGTCGGCGAGCAGGGCTGGCTCGGCATGACCTGGCCGAAGGAGCACGGCGGCTCCGAGGGCGACGGCGTCTACGAGTACCTGCTCAACGAGGCCCTGGCCCGGCGGGGCGCGCCCCAGATCGGCAAGGGCGTCGGCATCATCGGCAAGACGCTCATCAAGTACGGGTCCGAGAAGCTCAAGGCCGAGTTCCTCCCCAAGATCCTGCGCAACGAGGTCGAGTTCGCGGTCGGCTACTCCGAGCCCAACGCCGGGTCGGACGCGGCCGCCATGCAGCTCCGGGCGACCCGCGACGGCGACGGCTGGCGCCTGAACGGCCAGAAGACCTGGACGACGTCGGCCCACTTCGCCGAGTGGTACTGGGTCGGCGCCCGCACCGACCCCGACGCCCCCAAGCACCACG
>Ga0299907_10002290_pt1 | contig 11652 bp, 13 predicted proteins | sample RVTome_16_FD_198680 | JGI IMG/M metagenome (GOLD analysis project Ga0299907, IMG submission 198680) | Soil microbial communities from uranium-contaminated site in the Upper Colorado River Basin, Wyoming, United States - RVT152D67 (version 2) ...
GTGAATCGGCGAGTTCGAAATCAGCTGCCCTCTGCCCTGTCGGCTCATACCCCTAGGGGTATGCGCGAGCCCGCGCCGGAGTGTGGCGGAAAAGTGAGGAAAAAGGTAAGATTTCGAGCCCGGCGGTCGTCATGCGAGTAGGAACCCCTGGCTCCTCCGATATCGTGGAAGCCGCCCCTGTAGGAGGTGCGACCGGTGGTCATCTCCAATGTCGATTCGAAGCTCCGCCGGGAGCTGGACGAGTTGGTGTCGTCAATGTGCAAGGCGATGAACGACGCCAAGCGCCTCCTCGCCCTCTACGCCCTGCGGGACGGCCCGCACACCGTCAGCGAGTTGTGTGAGGTGCTGGAAGCCCCGCAGTCGAACACCTCCCAGCATCTCGCCGTCCTCCGCGACCGCGGCCTGGTCGACACCCAGCGGCAGGGCAACAACGTCGTCTACTCGCTGCGCCACCCGAAGGTGCTCGAGGCCATGGACATCCTGCGCTCGGTCATGGCCGATGAGCTGGCCCGCCAGCAGGCGCTCCGGGCCCCGTGACCGATGACGCGATGCCGAGCTCGGCTGAGGTCCGCCAGGCCCTGACCGCGGTCATCGACCCCGAGTTGGGCCTGAACATCGTCGATCTCGGCCTCATCTACGGCGTCGAGGTGGAGGACCGCACCATCGTGGTGCGCTACACGTTGACCACCATGGGGTGCGGGCTCGGCCCGGTGATCGCCGGCCAGATGACCGAGGTGCTCTCGGCCTTCCCGGCCGAGGACGTCCGGACCGAGCTGACCTTCCGCCCGCCGTGGTCGGCAGACCTGATCTCCGCCGAGGGCAAAGCCTTTCTCGGCATCTGAACGCCTTGGGGTGACGGTGGAATCAACCCTCGGCTTCGAACGTACCTTCCAGGTGCCAGACCCCGGTGAAATTGTTGAACGGGCCCCCCACGATCTGGCTCGACCAGTCCAGGGTGTACGCCTTGGTCGCCTCGTCGTAGGTCCCGGTGGGGCCCACCGTCAATCCGGGCCGGTCCCCACCCGGCTTGGGGGCGCCCTGGTTGAAATGCTGCTTGTTCCAGGCCGCGGCATAGGCGCTCAGGTCGCCGGAGAGCTTGCCCTCCTCGACCACGATCTTGGGCATTGACGTGGCGGCGTCCGTCTGTGGGTCCTTCTCGTTCGTGGCGTTGGCGAACGTGACCGCGAACCACACCGTCGGCTGGGTGACCGACGCGGCGGTCCCATTGCCCTTGTCGTCGAAGGCGGGGTCGGGATAGGGCTGGTACTCCCCCGTCCGCAGGCCGCCGTCGGAGCCGGGCTTCATCGGGGCCCACGTCTTGTCGCCGCAGGGCGAGTCGCCGTTGGGAACGTACGGACCGTCGCCCGGCTTGCCGTCGGGGGTGATCATCCGGAAATAGGAGCCCTTGGTGACGGGGCCGGCGGTGTCGCAGGTGCCCGGGTCGATCTTGAACACGCCGACGAGTTCCTCTGCCCCGGCGGCGGTCTCGTCACCTCCGCCCCCGCCGTCGTCTCCGCCGCAGGCCGACGCCACCAGGGCCACTGAGAGCAGCACGCACAGCGCGAGACGACGGGGCATGGTTACTCCTCCTTCGCTTGGGGCCGGGCCGGGGGGCGGCTCGGCTATGTGCGCCGGAGGGCGGCGAGGCCCAGGCCGGCGACCATGAGTCCGGGCAGGATGAAGAAGAACGGGAACAGCGAGAAGGGGGGCAGCGCTTTCACGGCGCTGTACTCCCCCAGGTTGTCGTTCATGGCGCCCAGGAAGTCGGCGAACTCGGCCGAGATGGTGTTCCACACGCCGGAGAACTCGGCGATGGCGGGATAGTCCGTGGTCGCCGACGGGCCGGCCAGGGGAACGAGGTCGTTGCGGAGCTGCCCCTCGGCCAGGCCGATGACGGGGAAGTAGCCCTGGATGTTGCCGATGTTCTCCTGGGTCATGATCGGCTTGAAGTCGTCGATCATGGACTTGCCTTCGAAGGCCCGGTTCTCTCCACCCATCATCTGGAAGATGAAGGGGGCGGCGATGAGGCCGACACCCATGACTACCAGCAGCTTCCCTGGTGTCCCGGCGCCCCGTCCCGTCCGGACCCGCTTGATGGCGGCGCGGGCGATGAGGGCGATCATGATGCCGGGCATGATGAAGAAGAACGGGAACAGGAAGAACTTCGGCAGGGCGTTCACGGCGGCGTAGTTGTCCAAGTTGGCGGCGATGTCGTTCACCATCCCCGACATGTCCTCGTTGATGCCGATGGCGTCCGTCTCGCCCCGCCACTTGGCGCTCCAGTCCTCCACCGCGGCGACTGCCTGCTGCTGGGGCACCGAGGTGGCGGCGGGTTCGATGGCGGGGAGGAACTTGGTGCGGGTCTCCTGCTCGGCGGCGTCGATGGTGCCGAGGAACCCCTGGAACTGCGTGATGCGGGTCTCGGTCATGTAGGGCTTGAAGGCGTCCATCATGTCGGCGCCCTTGAGGGCGCGGTTGTCGCCCCCGAGCATCTGGAAGATGAAGGGGGCGGCGATGAGCCCGATACCGATGACCAGCGCCACCCGCAGCGGGGTGATGGCGGCGGACCGGGCCGCGGTGCGCTGCTTCACCCGGGCCGCGGATTCGGCCAGGCGCTGCTCGGCGGCAAGGTCGGCGTCCCGGGTGGCCATCACTCAGCCCTCCTTGGGCCGGCGGGTCAGCCGTCGGCCGGCCAGGGCCAGGGTCAGGAGAGTGGCGGGCAGAGCAGCCGGCCAGGGCGGACCGGTCCTCGGCGTCACGCCGGTGCCGGCCACCTGGCCGCTCGCCTGCGTGGCGGGCAGGGTGGAGGTGCCCGTGCCGCTCGCCCCGCTGGTGGTGGATCCGCCCGACGTGCCGGTGTTCGCTGCCGGGCTGGAGACCGCCTCTGCGGCCACCGGCTCGAAGACCCCCTCGAAATGCCACTTGCCGGTGAAGTTGTCGAAAGGCCCGCCCACGATGGTGCTGGCCCACTCCATGGAGAACTTCTTGGTGGCCGGGTCGTAGGTCCCGCTCAGGGCCGTGGTCGCCCCGGGGGTGGAGCCGTCGGGCTTGGGAGCACCCTGGTTGAAGTGCTGGCCCTGGTAGGCGGCGGCGAAGGCCCGCATGTCGCCGGTGAGCTGGCCCCCGCTGTCCACCACGATCTTGGGCAGGACGGTGGGCAGGCTGGTCTGCGGATCGGTGGCGTTGGTGGCGGTGGCGTACTTGGAGCCGAAGAACTCCTTGGGCATGGTGATCTTGTCGTTCGCCCCCTGCTGGGAGCCGCCCTCGTTGGTGAAGGGAGGGTCCGGCTGGGGCTGGAAGGCGACGGTGGACAGCCCGCCGTCCTTGCCGGGTTGCATGTCGGTGTAGGTCTGGTCGGAACACTTCGACGAGGTGTTGGACAGGAAGGGACCGTCCTTGGCACTGCCGCCGGGCTGGATCATGCGGAAGTAGGTGCCGGTCGCGGCCCCGCCGGCGCACGATGCGGCCGTGACCCGGAACAGACCCTTGAGTTCTCCGGCCGCGGCACCGGCCGTGAGCCGGGCCGGCGCCGGGCCCACCGACGTGCCGCCGACTGCGGAGGGCTGCGTTCCCGGCAGGGGCAAGGGCAGGCCGAGGAGCCCGTCGCTGCCCCCCTCGTCCGGCTCCGGCGTCTGGGCGGCTGGGGCCCCGCCGGCCGGCTCGAAAGTGCCTTCCAGGTGCCAGCGGCCGGTGAAGTTGTTGAACGGTCCGCCGACGATGGTGCTCGACCACTCCAGCGTGTAGCGCTTGGTGGCGGCGTCGTAGGTGCCGGTCGGCCCGGCGGTCAACCCTGGGTTCGACCCGTCGGGCTTCGGTGCGCCCTGGTTGAAGTGCTGTCCGCCGTAGGCGGCGGCGAAGGCCGACATGTTGCCGCCGAGCTTGCCGGCACCATCGTGCGTGACCGTGGGGACGGGCGCCGCCGTCGACGTCTGGGGGTCGGTGGGGTTGGTGGCGGTGGCGAAGTTACGCCCGAAGAACCCCTTGGGCATAGTGATCCGGTTCGCCACGCCGTTGCCGCCGCCGTCGAAGGCGGGGTCGGGATGGGGCTGATGGGCCGTCGTGGAGAGCCCGCCGTCGCTTCCCGGCTGCAGGTCCGTGTAGGTCTTGTCGGCGCAGGTGGACGAGTTGTTCTCGATGAAGGGCCCATCGGGGCTGCCCCCGGGCTGGATCATCCGGAAGAACGAGCCGGACGGCGATCCCCCGCAGTTGGCGGGGTCGACCCGGAACAGTCCCTTGAGGTCCTCGCCGGCGGCCGTCGGCATGACGGCGGGGGGCAGGTCGGGGATGCCGACCGCCTCAGCCGCCTCCCGCACGGCGTCGGGGGGCGGTGGGAAGGCGAATCCGGTGGTGGACAGGACGATGAGCGCGGCGAATCCGGCGAGCCGGACCCGGCCCGCTCCCCAGTGCGGGCGCGTAAGCATGGCTTCCCCCCAAGCGGCGGTGGTGCGATTGTCGTCGTGCGGTGGTCGTGGGGCCTGCCCGACCGCCGCACGGCGGGCCGTCCCACGGTCAGAGCTAGATGAACAGCGTGATGTCGGCGTCAGCGGCCATGTCGATGAAGCTGGCCGCCCCCAGCGGGGTCTCCAGGCCCTCGATGAAGTCCTCCTTGGCGTCGAGCCCGTAGAGCTCCATCGTCATCTGGCACGGGTGCAGCTTGACCCCCAGGTCCTGGGCCATCGCCAGCAGCTCGGTGGGGCTGGCGATGTTGAACTTGTTGGCCAGCTTCTTGATCATCATGGTGCCCGCCCCGCCCATGTGCATCTTGCCGAGCTTCAGGTGGTCGGTCCCACCCTTGTCCATGACCGACTCGCCCTTCTGCATCCAGTTGTCGCCGGTGATGCGGGTGTTGTTCTTTTGGAGGACCCGCAGGCCCCAGAAGGTGAAGAAGACGTTGACGTTCAGACCCGAGGCCGCCGCCGTGGTGGAGAGGATGAGGACCGGCCACACCCGGTCGAGGTCCGAACTCCAGCACACGATGGCCATGCTCTTCTGGCCGTTGCTTCCGTTGCCCTCAGCCATGCCCTATCCCCCGTTCCTTCGGATACTTCCTGGCCCCTGCGGAACTACATGCGGAGTTGCTGATACATGCAATTGGATCATGTTCCGTCACTCTTCGCAACGGAAACACCGAATATCGTGTTCCTCGATGATGCGCCGGTAGTGCTCGAAGGCGGCGGCCCCGTCCGCCAGGTGTCCTGCTTCCTCCTCCAGGGCTCCGGGCCGTATCCGCACCAGCCAGCCGGCGCCGTACGGATCACGGTTGGCGACGGCGACGTCGGCGGCGAACGCGGCCTCGTTGTTGGCGGTGATCTCGCCCGACAACGGCGCCGGAAACGGTCCCACCCACTTGGCGCTTTCGATGACGGCCAGAGGGCGGCCCTGGCGGACCCGGGTGCCGGGCTTCTTCCAGGTGACGCTCACGAAGCGGCCGCACTGGGTCTGGGCCACGTCGGTCATGCCCAGCACCACCTCGTCGCCCTCGAAGCGCAGCCACACGTTGCGCTCCAGGTCGTAGCTGAGCTCGGCCGGGACGACGCACCCGAACCAGGTCTGCTGCTCAGCCACGGCGCACCCGGTGCCTGCTCACGCGCAGGAGATCCCTTCGGCGGTGAGGAAGGCCTGGTAGGCGTCCACGCCCTCCTGGCCCGTGACCAGGCCGGCCGCGGCGGGGTCCCAGGTCTCGGCCCGCAGCTTGGCCACCCAGCCTTCGCCGTAGGGGTCGCGGTTCAGGAGGCCGGGGTCGGCCGCCAGCGCCTCGTTGATCTCGGCCAGCTCCCCTTCGATCGGGCTCGGCACCGGGCCCACCCACTTGGAGCTCTCCACCGTGGCCACGCTCTTGCCTGCGCCGATGCGCCGCCCGACGGCCTTGAGCGTCACCGAGAGGATGTTGTGCGCCAGATGCTGGGCCACGTCGGTCAGACCGACCACGACGAGGCCGTCCTCCTGGCGGGTCCACACGTGCTTCTCGACCAGGTACCACAGGTCGTCAGGGATGTTGCAGTTCGACACGGTGGCCAATGCTGCCTCCTCCTCCTCCTCACGTTTGAGGGCCGGCGTCGCCGTCCTCGGCTGCTTTGCGCCGCGCTTCCATCAACCACGCCGGCCCGCCCGTGGCTTGCGGTGCCGGGGCACCCACCTCGGCATCCTCCGGTTCGGCCACGGACGCCGCCTCCGGGTCGTGCTCGACCAGGAGGTGGTTGACGAGCATGTCGAAGGCCACGAGGCGGATCTGGGCATTGAACTCTTCCACGAAGCCGGCGTCACGGCCCCGGGGCTTGATCTCATGTCGGTACCCGTCATCGCAGCAGGGACAGGTGATGCCGTAGAAGGTGCGCCCGATCCGCTCCTCGAAGACGACCTGTTCGGGATGGGTCTCGCCCAGATGGGCGTGCAGCTCACGGGGACGGCCCTCGAACTCGCACCAGGGGCAGTTCATCCTCCCGCCTCCGCCGCGGCCGCCGACGTGGCCTTCTCCACCAGCGCCACCAGCACCGCCCCCGCCGGGGTGAGGCCGGCGGTGTCGGCCTCCAGGGAGCGCCCGGCCAGCCCGGTGGCCACCAGGTTGGCGAGGCGTTCCCACACCGCCAGGCGGGGGAGCCCGGAGGCGACGCCGAGTTCTGCCAGCGTGGCGTCGCCTCCGGACATGCGGCGGAGCAGCGTGTAGGACGCGGGGTCGGCTGCCGCGGCCAGGGCGACGAGGACGAAGTCCCGCGCCGCCGTTTCCGGATCGGGCGTCCGCCCGGTGTCGTCTGTGACCTCGTCGTCACCCCGGGACGCCTCGTCCGGCCGATAGGCGAAGGCGTCGTAGCGGGACATGGCGGCCCGCGCCTCGGCCAGCCGGGCGCCGAGTGCCTTGCCGAGCACCCCCGGGTCGACCATCAGGTCTCACCCTCTGGCACAGAGGCAACCGGCTGCCGTTCGGCCAGCCGGTCCCGGTCGAGGGCGGCGTCGAGGAGCTGGACCACGTCGAGCACGGCCATGGTCTCCTCGTTGCCGGTCATCTTGGCCGCGTCGGAGTACATGGTCATGTCCTTGGGACACGCCACCACGAAGGTGTCGACGCCGACGTCGACGGCCTCCCGGATGCGGTTCTCGCTGGGACGCTCGCTGAGGGCGGAGTCGTCCATCCAGATGCGCCCCCCGCCCGCGCCGCAACAGAAGGTGTTGTCCCGGTTGCGGGGCATCTCCACCACCGTGCAGCCCAGCGCCGACAGGAGGCGGCGGGGGGCGTCGGTGACCCGGTTGTAGCGGGCCAGGTAGCAGGGGTCGTGGTAGGTGACGGTGCGGCCCAGGGACCGCACGGGGATGGTGCCGTCCTCCACCAGGTCGGCCAGGACCTCGGTGTAGTGGCGCACCGGCTTGTCCAGGCCGAACTCGGGATACTCATTGCGCAGGGTGTTGAGGGAGTGCGGGTCGGTGGTCAGGATCTCATCGAAGGACGCCTTCTCGAAGGCGGCCAGGTTCTGCTCGACGAGCAGTTCGAAGAGGCCCTCTTCGCCGACCCGGCGGACGTCGTTGCCGGAGTTGCGCTCGTCTTCATAGAGGATCCCGAAGTCGACGCCGGCCTCGTGGAGGATGCCGGCCAGGGTGCGGGACAGGGCGGCGACCCGGTCGTCGAAGCTGGCGTAGTCGCCCACGAACCACAGGTAGCGGACGGGTTCCTTGCGGGCGTCGCGCACGCTGAAGTCCAGACCCTTGGTCCACCGGGCCCGCATCCGGGACGACTTGCCGAAGCTGTTGCCCTGGGTGGCGAGGTTCTGGAGGGCTTCGGTGAGCGTCGGCTCCATCCGGCCCTCGTCGACCAGGGACCGGCGCATCTGCACGATGGTGGAGACGTGCTCGATGCCCACCGGGCAGGCTTCCACGCAGGCCATGCAGGTGGTGCACATCCACAGGGTCTGCTCCTTGATGACGCCGCCCGCCACCCTGGTGTCCCCGTTGCCGGACAGTGGCCCGGTGGGTACCGGGCGGTGCTCGGTGTCGAGCAGGGTGTGGATCCCGTTCTGGGCGTCGGCCCACTGGCGCAGGTCCAGGATCAGGTCCCGGGGTGAGAGCGGCCCACCCGCCACCTGGGCCGGGCAGGCCACGTGGCAGCGGCCGCACTTGGTGCAGGCGTCGAGGTCGACGAGTTCCTTCCAGGTGAAGTCGACGAGCGTCCGGTACCCGGGGTAGGCGGCGCCCTCCGCCGGCTTGGGGAGGCGCTGGGCCGAGCGGGGGTTGTGGGTGGCCAGGTTGGCCGCGTCGACCACCATGTGCATGGCTTTGGAGGCGGGGATGTAGATGACGAAGGCCAGGGCCATGGCGGCGTGCAGCCACCACACGCCGAGACGGAAGCTCTCGGCCGTGCCGGCGCCCATACCGGCGGCGTCGAGGCCCTTGGCCAGCACCCAGCCCACCGGCGACCACGTCTCGAAGCCGGGGAATCGGGTGGCGGCGATCCGGAAGGCCTCGTGGGCGAAGCCGGTGACGAGCACGGCCATGAGGAACCAGGCGAAGAGAGCGTCGCCCTTCCGCATGGCCGAGCGCGAGTAGCCCTCCTCGGGTTTCTCGGCCCGGGTGTAGTCCAGTTGGGGCGGATGCGTCGCCCGTCGGAACATCAGGTAGGCCAGGCCGATGATCGCTCCCAGTCCCATGACGTCCAGGATCAGGGAGTAGCCCAGGTAGAAGGGCCCGTGGAAGAAGTGGATCGGATGGTCGCCCAACAGGTCGGTGGCGGGGGCGAGGATGTCCTCGTCGATGGTGAGGATGACCGTCCCGATGAAAAGGGTGATGAACCCCCAGAAGACGAAGAAGTGGGCCACACCGGTGGCCCGGTCCCGTTTGGCCACCGTCTGGTTCGAGGCGATGGCGGCGAGCGATGTCTGCAGCGGCCGGGATGTCACCAGCGCCTTGGTGTTGCGGGCGTAGCGGCTGTCCCGGGTCTGGCGCCACATGTCCCCGAGCCGTCCCGCGGCCCGGCCCCGGCGGTACTTACGGACCCGCTTCCAGGCGTAGGCGGCGAAGGCGGCCGTCGTCGCCGCCGCCAGCAGGTAGAAGGCGACCTTGGCCACGCCGTGGACATCGGCGAAGACCTCACGCGTCCGCTCGACCGCGACCCAGGGCACGGGATTCATCGAATCAGCCACCCACCCGTTCGGTGAGGGCCGGGACCAGGTCGAACAGGTCGGCGGTGGTGCCGTAGTGGGCCACGTCGAAGATGGGTGCCGCTTCGTCGGTGTTGCAGGCGATGATCAACTCGGCATCGCGCATGCCTTCCAGGTGCTCGGGAGCGCCGGAGATGCCGAAGGTCAGGTAGGCCTTGGGCTTGACCTTGAGACCCGACTTGCCCACCTGGCGGGTCTTGGGCAGCCAGCCCTGGTCGGTGATGGGCCGCGAGGAGGCCAGCGGCGCCCCCAGGGCGTCGGCCAGCTCCTGGACCAGCTCCAGGTTGTCCTGGGTGCCGATCCCGCGGCCCACCGAGACGAGCAGGTCAGCGGCGGTGATGTCGACATCGCCGGCGTCGGGGGTGATGAGGGCGAGGAAGCTGGTGCGCAGCTCCCCGGCCGGTGCCGCCACGCTCTCCACCGCCGGGGTGCCGGCGCCGCGGCCGGCGTCGGCCGGGAACGCTCCGGCGATGACGGCCACCACGCCCCTCTCCCCGTCGAGTGCGGCTTCGGCCAGAAGCTTCCCGCCGTAGACCTGGGCGGTGGCGACCACGCTGGAGCCCTCGATGCTGACGTCGGTGGCGTAGGCCACCAGCGGGGCGTCCCAGGTGACGGAGAGGGCGCCGGCCAGATCGAGGCCGACGGTGGTGTTGGCGATGAGGACGAGGCGGGGAGACACGTGTTCCACCACCGCACCCAGGGCCTGCTCCCATCCCTCGGCCGTGTAGCCGGCCAGGGCGTCGTCGGCCACGGTCACGACCGCGTCGGCCGTGCCCAGCTGGTCGGCCAGCGTCGCGTCGCCGAGGAGGGCGACGACGGCTCGCCCGCCGGTGGCCCCGGCCAGTTCCTTGGCCTTGCCCAGCAGCTCGAAGGTGGTGTCGGAGAGGGTCCCGCCGGCGTGCTCGGCCAGGACGAGGATGTCGTTCGCCATTGTCTTCCCTTTCAGCCCTTGAGCAGGCCCTTGGCCCGCACGAGCTCGACGATCCGCTCGGCAACTTCCTCCGGTGTCCCGGTGAGCATCTCGGCATGGCCCGTCTTCTCCGGGACGTACAGCCGCCGCACGGTGATCCCGGCGCCGGCACCCGGTGCCGCCACCTCCACCTCTTCCAGCCCACCGGCCTGCTGGGCCTGGCGGATCCGGGTGATCGAGGCGTAGCGGGGCGTCTGCCGGGCGGCCTGGATGCCGATCACGGCCGGGGTGCGCACCTCGAGGCGGGAGGAGATCCCGCCGGAGAACTCCTGGGAGACGTGGGCGGTGCCGTCCTTGACCTCCACCGACACGACCACCGACACGTGCGGCCAGCCCAGCTTCGCCCCCAGGGTGGGGGGCAGTTGGCCGTCGAGGTCGTCGACCGCCTGTACGCCGGTCAGGACGAGGTCGGGGGCGGCGCCGGCGATCCACTCCGCCAGGACCGCGGCCCGGGTGTGGGTGTCGATCCCGCCCTCGGGCAGACCGGTGAGCTTCACCGCCCGGTCCGCCCCCTTGGCCAGCGCGGTGTACAGCGTCATGTCGACGTCGGGGTCGTCGAAGCCGACGACGACCACCTCCCCGCCGGTGGCGTCCTTCACCAGGAGCGCCTCCTCCAGGGCCTGGTCGTCCCATTCGGAGACCACGAACTTGAGGAACTCACGGTCGACGTCCGTTTCCTCGGCGTTGAGCTCGAGCTCCTCGACGAGGTCGGGCACCTGCTTGATGGGCACCACGATGCGCATGACGGGTTCAGCTCCTCTGTTGTTGTTGGCTCTTCGCCTGGCGGCTCATCGCGGTGCGGCTGGGGGCCCCTGCCCCAGCCGCCCGTCCCTGCTGGCGCAGGTCCGGTTTCAGGATGGTCGACAGGTCGAGCTCGGCCCGGATGCCCTCGAGGTCCGGGCCCTCGGGCAGGAAGGGGAAGTCCCGGAACGGCTCGGAAGGCCGGTAGGAGCCGTAGGGGCGGGTGCAGCCCGGCTCGCCGCCGGCGCCGGGGCAGCCGTTGGTCATGAACGGGATGCCGCTGGCCACGGCTCCGTCGACCACGGGTTCCGCGTCCAGGCCGACGAGAGCGCCCTCGTCGTCGAAGGTGAAGCGATCAGCCCGGAAGCCCTCGGTCTCGATGAGGTGCTTGGCCAGTTGGATGCGCCGCCAGCGGCGCAGCGGCGACTTGGGATGGTCCGCCAGGCGGGAATCGGGCTCGGGATTGAAGCAGAACAGGTAGGAGAAGATCTCCCGCTCGGCCAGGCGGCAGAAGATGTCGACGAGGTCGGCGTCGGTCTCGCCCAGGCCGACGAGGGTGTGGACGTTGACCTTCCAGGGACCGAAGACATCGCGGGAGTGGTCCACCACGCCCCAGTACTGGTCCCAGGACAGGCCGGCTCCGCCGGCGGGGACGTCGGTGCGCAACGAGCGGAACAGGTCCTCGGTGACAGCGTCGAGGCCGATGCCGACCATGTCCACGCCGATGGCCTTCATCTGCTCGATGCGGCGGCGGTTGAGGGTGGGGGGCGCCACCAGGATGGACAGCGGGGTGCGCAG
>Ga0299907_10002291_pt1 | contig 11650 bp, 12 predicted proteins | sample RVTome_16_FD_198680 | JGI IMG/M metagenome (GOLD analysis project Ga0299907, IMG submission 198680) | Soil microbial communities from uranium-contaminated site in the Upper Colorado River Basin, Wyoming, United States - RVT152D67 (version 2) ...
GGGATCCCCGGGGTTCTCGCCGCCGCCCGCGCCGCCGGCCTCGACCCCGGCTACCCCCGCCTCCCCCTGACCCGGCTGTCCCGCGGGGCGGAGACCGCCATCGCCAAGCTGATCACTTGAGCATTGGCTCAAAGTTGGCCCCGTTGGGTACGATCCGTGACATCTCGAGCACTGCAAGGAGCCAAACATGTCCAAGTTCCTGAGTGAGGCGTGGGCCAAAGAGGTGACCACTGCCCTCAACAGCCATCAGGGTTTCAAGAACGCCATGGGGGGCGCTGATCTAGGCATCCAGTTCCACACCGAGGGCGCCCCGGACGGCGACGCCGACTACTACCTGAAGACATCCGGGGGAACCGCCAATCTCGCCCTAGGCACCGTGGACGACCCCGACGTCACTGTGAAGCAGAGCTACGACACCGCGGCCGCCATCTCCAAGGGCGAGCTGAACACCCAGAGTGCCTTCATGAGCGGCAAGTTGAAGGTGTCGGGGAACCTGGCCAAGCTGATGATGCATCAGTCGGCCATCCAGCAGTGGGGTGCAGCCGTCTCCGACCTCGACGTCGAGTACTAGATCAGACCCACGGCCCCTACCGAATCCCTCTCCTCAGCAAGCTCGGCCACCGAGGCGTCGATCTTCCTACGGGAGTAGTCGTCGATCTCGAGGCCCCTGACGATCTCCCACCGACCGTCCCGGGCCACACATGGGAACGAGGAGACCAAACCCTCGGGCACCCCGTAGGACCCGTCAGAGCGCAGACCCACCGAGACCCAGTCTCCGTCCGGGGTTCCGAAGGCCCAGTCCCGCATGTGGTCGATGGCGGCATTCGCCGCCGACGCCGCCGAGGAGGCCCCCCTGGCCTCGATGATGGCGGCGCCGCGCCCGGCCACGGTGGGGATGAACACCTCGTCGACCCACTGATGGTCGTCCACCACTTCGTAGGCGGGCTTTCCCTCCACCAGGCAATGGAAGAGGTCGGGGTACTGGGTCGAGGAGTGGTTCCCCCAGATGGTCATCCTGGTGATCTCGCCTACCGGGCTCCCGGTCTTGGCCGAGAGCTGGCTGATGGCACGGTTGTGGTCGAGCCTGGTCATCGAGGTGAAGTTGGCGGGGTCCATTCCCTCGGCGTTGCCCATGGCGATGAGGGCATTGGTGTTGGCCGGGTTCCCCACCACGAGGACCTTCACCCCCGGATTGGCAGCCGAAGCGAGGGCTCGGCCCTGGGCGGTGAAGATCTTCCCGTTTGCCTCCAGCAGGTCGGATCGCTCCATACCCGCCTTGCGGGGCATCGCCCCCACCAGGAGCGCCATGTCGGCGTCATGGAACGCCTCTTCGGGCTGGTCGGTCGGCACCATCCCGGCCAGTAGCGGGAAGGCGCAGTCCTCCAACTCCATGACGACCCCGCGCAGGGCGTCCAGGGCGGGGGTTATCTCCAGCATCTGGAGAATGACGGGTCGGTCGGGGCCCAGCATCTCGCCGGAGGCGATGCGAAACAGGAGGCTGTATCCGATCTGACCGGCGGCGCCGGTCACCGCCACTCTCGCTGGCTGGCTCATCCGATCCGAGGCTACGCCGTTCACCCGACGACGACGGTGTCCGGGGTCATCGGCTGGACCATGGCTCGGTGGGCCTGTGTGGGATCCGCATCGGGATAGTCGGCGCGGTAGTGGCCGCCGCGGGACTCGGTCCGGCGCAGCGCGGCCAGGATGACGAGCAGAGCCAGCTCGAGGGCATTGCGACCTGCGATGGTCCGGCGCAGCACAGGGGACAATTCGAGGATGGTGCTCCGCGCCTCCCCGAGGCCGCTTGCGGTTCGCACCACCCCGACGCGGTCCCACATGACACGTCGCAGGTCCTCGATGGCGGGCCCTGCAACCAGCGGGAGGTCGAGAGACTCCTTGGGCGTCTCCAGCTCGCCGGTGGGGTCCTCCAGGCCGGCGTCGACGCTGACTGCCACCCGTGCCCCGAACACCAGCCCCTCCAACAGCGAGTTGGAGGAGAGCCGGTTGGCGCCGTGGGCGCCGGTCGAGGCGCACTCCCCCACCGCCCAGAGTCCCTGGACCGAGGTGCGCCCACAGGTGTCGGCATCGATCCCTCCCATGCAGTAGTGGGCAGCCGGCAACACCGGGAGCAGATGCTCCACCGGGTCGAGGCCCACCGACATGGCATGGGCGGTGACCGTGGGGAACCTCTCGTGGAAGTTGATGATCGACCTGGCGTCGAGGTAGACCGAGGAGCCCCGGTCGTACTGCCAGAAGATGGCTCGGGCCAGAGCCTCCCGCGGCGCCTGATCGCCGAGCGGGTGGTAACGGTCCATGAAGCGCCGGTTCTGGGCGTCGACCAGACCGGCGCCCTCGCCACGCAACGCCTCGGTGAGCAAGGGCATGGGATCCTTTCCTGCGTGGAGCGCGGTGGGGTGGAACTGGAAGAACTCGAGGTCGGCGAGCCGGGCCCCGGCACGGCCGGCCATGACCACCCCCTCGCCGGTCACCGCAGGTGGGTTGGTGGTCTTGGCGTAGATCCTTCCCGCCCCTCCTGTGGCCATCACCACCGCGGGGGCCGTGTAGATGTGACGCTCCTTGCCGTCGGCGGTGAGAACGCCGGCGACCCGGGTCCCCGACTTGACCAGGTCGATCACCCGGCCTTCGACCACAGTCACGGTCTCGCTCCGGCGGACCGCCTCGTTGAGGGCGCGCATCACCTCGGCACCGGTGGCGTCTCCGTCGGCACGGACCACGCGCCGGGCACCGTGGCCTCCCTCCTTGCCCAGCTGCAGCTCGCCCTCCTCATCGCGGTCGAACTCCGCTCCCAGGGCGACGAGACGCTCGATCGCCTCTGGGCCTCCTTCCGTGAGGGTCTCCACCGCCTCGGCGAGGGCGAGCCCACCCGACACCGCCAGCGTGTCTCGGGCGTGGTCCTCGGGACTGTCCCCGCTGCCCACGGCGGCGGCGATCCCGCCCTGGGCCCACCAGGTGGAGCCCATCTCCGGGGTCGAGATCACATAGGCACGACGCAGCCCGAGGGACACGGAGAGACCTGCGACCCCGGCGCCCACGACGAGCGGGGCGTCCAGCCTGGTGATCTCGGGCATGACGGTGCTCGGTCCTGCCGCGCCGGGGAGGTCACATGTGGGCGACGACGGCGTCGCCGAACTCCGAGGTCTTCACCTCGTTGGCGTCATCCATGAGACGGGCAAAGTCGTAGGTCACCGTCTTGGAGGCGATGGCACCTCCCATGCCGGTGAGGATGAGGTCGGCGGTCTCGACCCAACCCATGTAACGGAACATCATCTCCCCGGAGAGGATCACCGAGCCGGGGTTGACCTTGTCCTGGCCGGCGTACTTGGGGGCGGTCCCATGGGTGGCCTCGAAGATGGCGACCCCGGTCTCGTAGTTGATGTTGCCCCCGGGCGCGATCCCGATCCCGCCGACCTGGGCCGCCAGGGCGTCGGATAGGTAGTCCCCGTTGAGGTTGGTGGTCGCGATCACGTCGTAGTTGGCGGGGCGGGTGAGTATCTGCTGCAGCATGGCGTCGGCGATGACATCCTGGACGAGCAGCCGGTCACCCGGCTCGCCCCCGGAGTCCTCCCAGGAGACGGCGCGATCGCCGAACTCGTCTTTCACCAGCTCGTAGCCCCACGCCCGGAAGGCGCCCTCGGTGAACTTCATGATGTTGCCCTTGTGGACCAGCGTCACCGAGTCGCGGTCATACTCGAGGGCATACCGGATCGCCGCCCTGATCAGCCGTTTCGAGCCCGTCTCGGACACCGGCTTGAGCCCGAGCCCGGAGTCGGGGCGTAGGTCCCAGCCGAACTCGCGCTCCAGGAACTCGAGGAGCTTCTTGGCTTCCTCGGAACCGGCCTCCACCTCTTTGCCCGCATAGACATCCTCGATGTTCTCCCTGAAGATGATCATGTCGACCAAACCGGGGTTCTTCACCGGCGAGGGGACGCCCTCGAACCAGCGGATCGGGCGGACACAGGCGTAGAGATCGAGCAGCTGGCGCAGTGCGACGTTGAGCGACCGGATGCCACCGCCGACCGGAGTGGTCAGCGGGCCCTTGATCCCCACGAGCTGCTCCCCGAAAGTCTTCACGGTCTCGTCGGGCAACCACGAGCCGGTGGCGTCGTACGCCTTCTGCCCGGCGAGGACCTCCTGCCAGTCGACCTCGCGCCTACCGTCGTACGCCTTGGCCACCGCGGCGTCGAATACACGGACCGCAGCCGCCCAGATGTCGGGGCCGATTCCGTCGCCCTCGATGAAGGGGATGATCGGGTTGTCGGGTACAACGAGGCCCTCCGGCCCCATCGTCATCGGTGTGCCCATCGGCAAGAGCTCCTCCGGGATGTCGGAAGAGACGAGCCTAGCGATTCCCCACTTCAGAGAGACGTGCCCGGGCCGCCTCCACCGTGTTGACCAGGAGCATTGCGCGGGTCATCGGGCCGACACCGCCGGGGACCGGTGTGATCGCACCCGCCACCTCCACCACCGCGGCGAAGTCGACATCGCCCACCAGACCGTCCTCGATGCGAGTGATCCCCACGTCGATGACCGTGGCCCCGGGTTTGACGTGTCTCGCGGTGATCAGTCCGGGAGATCCCGTGGCGGCAACCAGGATGTCGGCCTCTCTGGTCACCTCGGAGAGGTCCCGCGTGCGGGAGTGGGCCACGGTGACCGTGGCGTCCACCCCCTTCTCCGAGAGCATCAGGGCGAGAGGACGGCCCACCAGGAAGGAACGGCCCACCACGACTACCCGGGCCCCCGCGATCGGTATGTCGTAGTGATCGAGGATCCGCATGATCCCGCTCGGGGTGCAGGGCCTGCTGCCTTCCTGGCCCAACACCAGCCGGCCCAGGTTGAACGGGTGGAGACCGTCGACGTCCTTTGCGGGGTCGATCCTCTCCACCGTCGCTTCGTCGTCGAGATCACCGGGCAGGGGGAGCTGGACCAGGATGCCGTCGACCTCGTCGTCCTCGTTTAGACCGTCGAGCAACCGGTTGAGCGCGTCAGTGGACACATCGCCGGGGAGCTCGTGGTGCAGGGATCGGATGCCCACCTCGGCGGCGTCCCGCCGTTTGCCCCGCACATAGCTGTGGGAGGCGGGGTCCTCGCCGACCAGCACCGTTGCCAGCCCGGGCTGGAACCCGAGATCGGCGACATTCCGGGCTACCTCGTCCTTGACGGCCGAGGCCACCATCCTGCCGTCGAGGATCGCCGCTCCCATCAGTGCCTGAAGTGGCGGCGCCCGGTGAACACCAGACTCACGCCATGCTCGTCCGCAGCCGAGATGACCTCCTCGTCACGCACCGAGCCGCCGGGCTCGACCACCGCGGTGACCCCTGCCTCGGCCAGAGTGTCGAGACCGTCGCGGAAGGGGAAGAAGGCGTCGGAGGCGGCGACACCTCCCTTGGCCCGGTCCTCGGCCCGGATCACCGCCCGCTGGGCGGCGCCGACACGAGACTGGTCACCGGCGCCCACCCCCACCACCTTGGGGCCGTGGACGATGACGACCGCGTTGGACTTGGTGTGGGCCGCCACCACCCAGGCCAGACGTAGCGACTCCATCTCGGCGGCAGTCACCGGGCGCGCCGACACCGTCTCCCAGCCCTCACTCTCCACGACGTCCGGGGTCTGGACGAGGAAGCCGCCGGCGATCCGTCTGAAGTCGAGCCCGGCTTCATCGACCGAGGGTGCCGTGATGAGACGGAGCCCTTTCTTCGCCGAGAGGATCTCCAGAGCTTCAGGGGAAGCCGAGCGGGCCACCACCACCTCGACGAACCTGTCGGCGAGCAGTGAGGCCGTCTCCGGATCCAGCTCGGCGTTTATCCCAACCACACCGCCGAAGGCGGCGAGACTGTCTCCCTCCCAGGCCATCTCGAAGGTCTCCGCCGTGCCGGCCCCTCCCCGGGCCGCCCCCGAAGGGTTGGTGTGCTTGACGACGACCACCGCGCCCGGGCCGAGAGACGAGGCCAGGCCCCAGGCGGCATCGGCGTCGGCGTAGTTGTTGAACGACATCTCCTTTCCCTGATGCTGGGTCATCTGCGACCACCACGGGCGGGCTCCGTCCTCCTGGTGCAGCGCCGCCTCCTGATGAGGGTTCTCCCCGTATCGCAGATCGGCGACATGGTGGAGGTAGAGGGCGCGATCGCCGCCCATCCAGGTCGAGATGGCTGCGTCGTACGCCGCGGTGTGGGCGAAGGCATCGGCGGCGAGGCGGGCCCGTATCTCATCGTCGAGGCCACCCGCCTCCAGGGCCTCGGCCACCTCGTGGTAGCTCTCGGGTGACACCACCACCCCCACCCTGTGATGGTTCTTGGCCGCCGCCCGGATCATCGCCGGGCCGCCGATGTCGATGTTCTCGATGATCTCCTCCTCGCTGGCCCCGGGAGAGGCCACCGTCTCCCGGAACGGGTAGAGATTGCAGACCACCAGGTCGAACAGCTCTATTCCCAGGGCTTCCATCTCGGCGTCGTCATTCGATCCGCGGGAGAGGATCCCGGCATGGATCCGCGGGTGCAAGGTCTTCACCCTCCCCCCCAGCATCTCCGGGGCTCCGGTCACCTCCTCTACCTCGATGACCTCGATCCCCGCCTCCTCGAGGGCCGCGGCTGTCCCTCCGGAGGCCACGATCTCCCATCCCGCCGCGGCGAGCCTGGAGGCAAAGGCCGGGAGTCCGGTCTTGTCGTGGACGCTGATGAGGGCTCGGCTCAGGACCACACCACTCTCCTCCCCTCGAGGGTGAGGGCGCCAGTGACGAAGGCGGCCACCACTCTGGGGTAGAGGCGATGCTCCTCCACCTGGATCCGCCGGTGGAGAGTGTCCACGGTGTCGTCGGGGAGCACCTCTACGGCCCGCTGGGCGACGATCGGCCCGGTGTCCACCGCCTCCTCCACGAAGTGGACTGTGACACCGGTCACCTTCACCCCGTGCCCGATGGCGCCCTCCACGGCACGGGCGCCGGGGAAAGCGGGGAGCAGAGACGGATGGATGTTGAGGATCCGCCCCGAGAACCTCTCGACGAAGTCAGCCGAGAGAACCCTCATGAACCCGGCGAGCACCACGCCCTTGGCCCCCGCCTCCTCCACCAGGTCGGCCAGGGCGACGGAGAAGGAGGCACGGTCGGGATGATCCGACCAGGGCACGACCGCGGTCTCGATGCCTGCGGCTCGGGCCCTCCCCAGGGCAGGCGCCTCGGGCCGGTCCGAAACCACGACGCGGATGTGCGGCCTGACTTCTGGAGCCTCGATCAATGCCTGGAGATTGGTTCCCGATCCCGATGCCAGCACTGCGATGTCGATTTGGGACCTCCGGCGTCCGATGCGCCGGGGAGTGTAGGTGCGGCTCCCGAGGTTCCCGCCGATACCATGACCCGGCCGATGAACACCCTCGAGACCGTTCCCGCCTCGGAGTGGGAGGAATGGGTCGAAGAACACGACGGCCTGGTCCTGGATGTCCGCGAGCCACCGGAGTGGGGTCTGGGGACACTACCCGACGCGCTCCTGATCTCGGTGGGAGAGTTGGTCGACAAGTTGGACGAGCTGCCCCGGGACCGCGCCATCCTCTGTGTCTGCCGATCGGGAAGTCGAAGCCACCAAGTGGCCATTTTCCTCTCGATGAGCGGATTCCGCCGAGTGGCCAACATGAGCGGTGGGATGAAGGCCTTGGGGATGCAAGGCTGATGGAGATACTCGGTGACTCCGGCATCTCCGTCTCGTTCCTGGAGAGACGGGGAATCGGGCCGGTGGTGCTCGCTACCTGCAGGGTAACCAAAGTCCTGAGGGTGCTGTCGAACAATGGAGCCGGGGAGTGGTGCGCCACGCCGTCGAATGGAGGAAGAGGTTGAGCGAACGGGAGAGTCTGGCCCGCTGGGGCATCCCCGTCGGGATCGCGGTGGTAGTGACCATCTTGGTGGTGGTGGCCCTGGTCCGTGACCCGGTCCACCTCGACCCCGACAGCCCGGAGGGAACGGTGCAGGAGTACCTGCAAGCGGTGAGCGACGAGCGCTGGGAAGATGCCCACGCCGTTCTCGACCCCGAGGGGTTCGCCGAATGCAAGCCCTCGAACATCGCCTCCAGCGCACCCGGGCAGCCATTCACCGCCAGCCTGCAGGAGGGCGACGCCCGGCAAGGAGGGAGATTCGAGGAGGTACCTTCGGATGACGAAACGACCACGTCGACAACGCCCCCGGACGAGGAGAGAATCGTGGAGGTGACACTGCGCTTCGGTGACACCGGGCCCTTCGGCTCGGGATGGACCACCCATGAGGTCTTCGAGGTGGTGAGCAGGGACGGCTTCTGGTGGATCTCCAACGACCCCTGGCCGTATTTCGGATGGAGATGCCGATGATGGCCGTGATCCCCCTGATCCTCCTGCTGCTCATCGTCGTCGGCGGGATCGCCCTGGTGCGCCGGTTCTCCTCGGGGCGGGAGCGAGGCCTCTCGGACCACTCCGACCTCATCCCCTACGGGCTCCTCGCCCTCTCCGTCATCGCCGGAGGTTTTGCGCTGGCCGAGCTGGGCAGAGCGGCCTTCCCCGGGGACAGGTTCGTCTTCGACACCCGCCAGCAGGTGGCCACCTCACTTGCCACCCTGGTGGTGGCGATCCCTCTGGCGGTCTACTTCTGGCAGCGTCTGGCGAAACGACGGGCAGCCCACCCGGCATCCCCCGGTTGGACTCTCTACCTGACGGTGATCAACGCCGTCTTCGTCACCTCACTCGTCATATCGGCGTTCCGACTGCTGGAGTGGCTGCTCGGGGAGGCCTCCGCGCCGGCATGGGGCGATGTCGTCGTGTTCGGGGCGATCGTCGTCATCCACGAGCTCGCCGTCCGCGCCACGCCGCCCCTGTCGGATGCCGCCGACCTCCCGAGGGTCGTGGGGTCGGCTGCCGGCCTCATCCCTCTGGTGGTGGGGCTGGGAGGTCTCCTCTACTGGGTGGTTGACCGGCTCTACGCGACGCTCGCCCCGGCGGCGGGAGGGCTCCAGCCCCTCACCTCGCTCGCCCTGGTCTTGGTGGGCGCCCCGGTGTGGGCCTACTACTGGCTGCGGCCCTGGCCGGCTCGGGCGGGTGCGCCCCGCAGCGCCTGGACGTTCATCACCGCCGTCGTCGGGTTGAGCGCTGCCATCGGCTCGGTGGTGGCCATGCTCATCTCGGTCCTCCTCTTCCTCCTCACAGCGAGCGACCCGGCCCCGGCCCACTTCGACTCCCTCCCCGTCGAGATCACCATCCTGGTGATGGGGATCCTGGTCTGGTGGCATCATCGGGGCCGGCTGGGCGCGGAGCGGACAGACCCGGTGCGGGCTTACGAGTACGCAATGGCGGCACTGGGACTGGCCACAGCGGTCGGCCTGGCCACCGCACTCTCTACTGCGGCATTGGGTGGCGATCTCCTGGTGGGGGCCTCGACGGACGACATCGTCGCGATGGCGGTGGCCCTCTTCTCCTCGCTCTCGGTTTGGTGGTGGTTCTGGTCGAGGGTGACGCGCCAGCCTCGCCCGGTGGAGGCGGTGGCCTGGCCCCGACGCGCTTACCTGCTCGGTCTGGGGATGGTCTTGGGCCTGGTCGCCGCCGGTGCCCTCATCGGGACCCTCTTCGTCCTCTTCCGCCGTCTTCTCGGGGCGACGGGAGGAGCGGACTCGCCGGTATGGCAGGCCTCGCTCTTCGTCTTCGCCGGTCTCGCCGCCTGGCATCTGCTCGTCACCTACTTCAAGGACCGCTCCTTGATCGACACCGGGGAGGTGATCACCCCCTATCAGGTCACCCTGATCTGTTCGCACCCGGGCATGATCGCCACCATGTTCCCCAAGGAGGCCAAGCTCGAGATCATCTACCGGGGAGACCAGCTCGACCCCATCGACGAGGAGACCGGGGTTGCCATCGTCGAGACGGTTGGGCACCGGTCATCCCTGGTATGGGTGGACGAAGACGGATTCAGGGTGGCCCCGGCGCGATGACCCGGTGAGGTGGCTGGCTCATCGATGGCTGCGTATGTTCGGATGGGAGTTCGAGGGTGAGATCCCACCCTTCCCCAAGCTCATCGCGGTAGGAGCGCCTCACACCAGCAACTGGGACTTCGTCCTCTTCCTGGCCGCTCTCCACCACTTCGGGCTGCGGGCGCGCTTCCTCGCCAAACGAGGTCTCTTCAAATGGCCCTTCGGGTACCTGTTCCGCGCCCTGGGAGGCATTCCGGTGGGCGGGCCGAGACCTCAGAGTGTCGTCCCCGAGGCGGTCGCCGAGTTCGAGAAGAGCGACGAGATGTTCCTGGTGATCGCCCCGGAGGGGACCCGGTCCCGCGCCCCGCACTGGAGGACGGGCTTCGCGGCCATCGCCCAGGCCGCCGAGGTGCCCATCGTGCTCGCCGGGATCGACTTCCCCACCCGCACCGTCGCCATCGGCCCCACCATCCACTACGAAGGCGATCTCGAAGCGCTGATCGCCGTGGCCCGTGAGTTCTATGCGGACAAGACGGGTCTGCACCCGGAGAGGCAGGGCGCGGTGGCCTTACCTGACGGATCATGACCTCTCGGAGAGTCGTCTGGCCGCGTCGGAGGAGCCGTCAGACCGGGTGCCGTAGTCCAGGAGGGCCCGGCCGAAGCGCTCCCGTATCGAGTCGACCTGAGCATCGAGGGATCGTCGTCTCAGATCGTCTGCGCTCCCCGACCGGTTCACCGACCCGTCATCCAGGGGGAGCTCGAGCTGGAGATGGCTGTCCGTGGTGAGGCCCGACACCGAGATCCCGATGAGGGTGACGGGATCGATGACGCCCTCGAGCGCCCGACCCAGCAGCACGGTCCCCAGATCGGCGAGGGCGGCCGTGGAGCAGGTCGCCGTGCGCATGGTGTGACTACGGGTGACGAGCCGGGGGCCGAGGAGTCTCACCCGCACCGTGAGCGTGCACCCCGATCGTCCTTTGGACCTGAGCCGGTGGCCCACCCGGTCGGCCAGCCCGAGCACGACGACCGCCATCTCGTCGGGGTCGGTGAGCCCCCTGCCCAGCGCCTGCTGGCTGCCCACGCTGCCCGCCCTCCTCCCTCCGCGCACCGGCCGGGGGTCGAGGTTCCAGGCGAGAGCGTGGAGAGCAGACGATGCCGCCGGACCCAGGGAAGGGCGCAGGGAGGCGCCGGGCACCGTGGCCAGGTCGCCGATGGTGAAGATCCCCAGATCGTGGAGACGGGCGGTTGTCACCCGGCCAACTCCCCACAGGGCCTCCACCGGCAGGGGATGCAAGAACTCGATCTCTCTCCCCCTGTCGATCACCACCAGCCCGTCGGGCTTGGCCCGGGCGGATGCGATCTTCGCCAGGAACTTGGTGGAGGCCACCCCGATTGAGACGGGGAGCCCCACTTCCGCACGCACCCGACCCCGCAGCGTGCGCGCGATCGTCGACGGGGGCCCGAGCAGGTGCATGGTCCCGGCGACATCGAGGAATGCCTCGTCGACCGAGATCTGCTCCACGACGGGGGTGGCGTCACCCAGGATCGCCATGACCCGCTCGGACAGCTCGAGGTAGAGCTCGAAGTGGCCGTCCACGATCACCGCCCCCGGGCACAAGGCGAGAGCCTCACGCGCCGGCATGGGCGACCGGACCCCGAACGCCCTCGCCTCGTAGGAGGCGGCCACCACGATGCCCCCGCCGACGAGGACGGGGCGGCCG
>Ga0299907_10002292_pt1 | contig 11648 bp, 12 predicted proteins | sample RVTome_16_FD_198680 | JGI IMG/M metagenome (GOLD analysis project Ga0299907, IMG submission 198680) | Soil microbial communities from uranium-contaminated site in the Upper Colorado River Basin, Wyoming, United States - RVT152D67 (version 2) ...
GCTACTGCCACCAAGGCAGTAGCCAGCAGGGACGGCCAGAACCGACCGATCGCGCGGTCACCGACCACGGCACCGATCCCGACGACGATCACCACATATCCAGCCGCAACGACGGCCGTGACAGCCGCGAACAAGATCGTCCGGCTGATGATCAGGTCGATGTCGTACAGCCGGTACTTCAAGATGGCGAACCCGGCAGCCACTGCGATGCCGGCGAGCGCCAGGTGCAAAGGCAGAAGTAACAACCAGAACGAGAACCGTGGGTAAAGGCCGATGTCCGTGGCCGTGACGGGTAGGAGAAGCGTCACCGCGGCAGTTACGCAGGCGGCCGCCAGCCAGCGCAGCTGCTGACGCTGCTCGCCATCCGCTCGGCGCAGCCGTACCACGATCGCAGCGGCACCGACTGCGACGATGGCCAAGGAGCCGATCGCACGGGTCCCGAGGAAAGCCTCCGCGATCGCCGGGCGTACGGATTCGGCGCCGTCGAGGCTTCCGAGCTCCCACGGGTTCGCTGCGACGATCATTGCCGTGACGAAGAGGGCGAACCACGCCCACGCCACCCAAAGGACGGGACGCCACCTGGGCGTCGGCGGCTTGCCGTCGGGAAACAGCACGAACACTGTGCTGATCAGCAGCACTGGCAACGGTAGATCGACGATCTCTACCAACCACGCGGCGAATTGCCCCGCGGCGTACGGCCCGAGGTCGCCACCACCCATGATGTTGTCGGCATACATGATCAACGGATCGTCCAGCGCGATGACCAGGCCAGTAGCAACGAACAGCCAGCCCACCCGGTGTCCCGGGTGCCGTGTCACGATCAGCGCGCCGGTCGCTGCCCAGAGAATGCTCGCAACGGTGAGGATCGGCCAGCCGACCGTCCTGTCCTCGGGATAGGCAAAGAACATCCAGGTAAGCAGCACTCCGAGCGCGAAGCTGAGCCCGCACAGGCCCCACGCCGCCCGACTCTGCCAGCTTCCCATTACGGCGCCCTGAGGGCCGCAGCGTCGACCCCGCTCGGAACGGACGAGGGCACACGTGCGATGAGCGTGGAGCCAGCGCCGGGTCGCGACTCGATCAACAGCGTGCCCCCAACCGACTCGATCCTGTCCCGCATGTTGTCCAGACCTGATCCTGTGGTCGCCGTCGACGCGAACCCACGACCGTCGTCCCCGACTTGCATGCACGCTCCGCGGGACGTTATCAGCCGGATGGTGATTCGACTGGCGCCTGAGTGCTTGACCGCGTTCTGCATCGCCTCGAGTCCGAAGAAGTAGAACGACGCCTCTACCTCCTCCGGGAGACGGTCGACGATCGAGGACTCGACCTCGACAGGGATCGGGCATGCCGAAGCCGCAGCGTTCAGAGCCGGCTCTAGGCCCGCCTGGACCAGCACAGCGGGGTAGATGCCGTTCGCCAGCCGGGACACCGTCTCCATGGCATCCCTGGCCGCGATTCGCTGTTCGGCGACCAGCTGTACAGCCCGTTCCGGCGCCCGGGTCACGAGCAGCCTTGCCAACCGCAGGTTCACACCGAGCGCCACCAGATGCTGTTGCGCTCCGTCGTGTACATCCCGTTCCAGCCGCTGCCGTTCCTCGTCCTGGGTGGCCACCAGCCGCGCCCGGGAAAGCCGAAGATCGGCCGCTCGTTCTGAGAGTTCGGTCCAACGCTGAGCGAGCTCGGCGCGCAGCTGCACGTTGCGCAAGGCCATCCCGGCCTGCGTGGCCAAACTGGCGAACAGCCGCTCCTCCACCGGCGTCAGCGCAGACTCGTCCCGCTGCTGCAGAGCCAGCGCACCGAGGGTCCGACTCCCGAGTTGGACGGTAAGAGCGCGCCTGCCCGGAACTGAACCCGACGTGTCGAGGACGTCAGGCGGCCGATCGTCGGCCGCCGCGTCGACCGGCCAGGTCGCCGCCAGCTTCAACTGCCCGCGCACCGATAGCCACACCTGCGCCCAGGCCGCACCCGTGGCATCCGCGAGCATCATCGCCATCCTGCCGGGCAGCTCGTCCGCCGGAAAGCTGCCCGTTACCGAATCCGCGAAGCCGGTAAGCAGGTCGTATGGCGCCGCCTGACCGCTGCCGACTCGTCGCGTCGCCACGCGTTCGAGTCGCCTGCGAGCCGGTTCGAAGGTCAGGGCGACCACGCCGGTCGCAAGCACGGACAGTCCGACGCTGGGCCGCCCGGTCTCCCCGATCAGTAGGCCGCCGCCGAGCACGACGGTGACGAACACGGCGACCACCAGGCCGGCCATGCCCAACCAAACGAGCGCCCGGACGCGCCATTCCTGGCGCAGCGCCCACCCCCCGATCACCCTCAACAGTCTGCTCCTGCATCCCCCTCACGGATAGGCACTTTCCCGAACCCTTCGGGGTGTGCCATCCGCACGAAGAACACACCGATCGGCTGCGGCAGGCCTCGCCGGCTGTGCGCCGGGCCCCATCGGCAACGACCTCCATGGCCTCTTCACTGGACACAGCGGACCACCAGGAACCGCATTGCCCGGCGCAGGAGGTAACGATGACCACCACAACAAATCAGCCGGAGAACGACGACTCCACTGACGTGATCGCCACCCGCGGCTTGCGCAAGGCCTACGGGTCCGTCGTGGCCTTGCACGGTCTCGACCTACGCGTACCGAAAGGTTCGATCTTCGGGTTCCTCGGACCGAACGGCGCCGGCAAGACGACGACGATCAAGCTGTTGCTGGGTCTGACTCGCCCGACGAGCGGATCGGCATCGGTGGTCGGCCATGAGGTTGCGGCCGACGGGCTGCTGATCCGGCAACGAATCGGCTACCTGGCGCAGCAGCCGCAGTTCTACGACCACATGTCCGCACGCGAGACTCTGCGGTTCACCGCCCGGCTGTTCTTCCGTGGTCCGGTCAGAGCCGCCGATCGTCGGATCGACGAGATGCTGGAGCTGGTCGGCCTGGCCGGCATGGCCGACCGTCCCGTCCGGGGATTCTCCGGTGGGGAGCGCCAGCGATTGGGAATCGCCCAGGCCCAGATCAACGATCCCGAGCTGCTGATCCTCGACGAGCCGGCGTCGGCGCTGGATCCGGTCGGCCGCCGGGACGTGTTGGAGATCATGCGCCGGCTCCGAGACCACACGACGATCTTCTACTCGACCCACATCCTGGACGACGTCGAGCGGGTCAGCGACACGGTCGCGATTCTCAACGGCGGCCGGATGGTGGCGCAGGCGCCGATCACCGAGCTGCTTCATGGCAACACGACCGAGTACGCGTTGACGATTCACGGAAACGGCGACGGCGTCCCCTCACGGCTACGCAGCAGGCCATGGGTAACGACGGTAACCGCCGAGCAGGTCGGCCCGCTGACCACGCTGAACGTCGCGGTCAACGACGATCGCGCGGCCGATGCCGAATTGCTGCGCGTCGTACTCGACGATCCCCACACGACCGTCGCGTCGTTCGGACGCACCCGTCAATCCCTGGAAGACCTCTTCATCGATCTCGTCAACGAAGGTGAACCACAATGAGCGCAAATCCCGGACCATCGAGCTCGGCCCTGGCCCAGGCCGAATCCACGACGCAGCACCTGCGGCCGATTACAACGGGTGGCTGGCGCCGCGGGTTCGCCCCGATGCTGGGCAAGGAACTCGGCCAGTGGTGGGGCACCAAGCAATGGCTGGTGCAGGCGCTGACCTGGCTGGTGCTGATCAACGGCGTCGCGGCGCTAGCGATGATCATGGACCCGAGCGAGGACACGTTGAAGGTGTTCTTGCCGGTGACCGCGCTTGTCACGGCGGTCGGAGTGATCGTCACGACTCAGGGGGCGATCATCGGCGAGAAGCAGCGGGGTACCGCCGCATGGATCCTGTCCAAGCCGGTGACGCGGACGTCGTTCCTGCTCAGCAAGCTGGCAGCGTACGGAATCGGCTTCGGCGTCGTTGCGCTGGCCATCCCGTGGGCCATCTTCCTCGCCGAAGATCGCTTCATCGCCGGCAACGACGTGGCCCTGCTACCTATGCTCGGCGCTCTGGGATTGCTGGCCCTGCACCTGCTGGTCTACCTGGCCCTCGTCATCGCCCTGGGAACGGTATTCGACAGCCGTGGCCCGATCGCCGCAATCGGCATCGGCGTGCTGCTCACCGGGCAGTTCTTCGGCGGCATGCTGCCCATCGGATTCGTGACACTGCTGCCTTGGATCCTGCCCGAACTCGCCGACGCCGTCGCCCATGGCGGGGAGCTTCCGGCATCGCTTCCCACCGCATTGATAGCCAACGGCGCACTGATCGTAGCGGCGACCGTGACCGGTCTCTGGCGCCTCTCGCGCCAAGAGCTCTAGAACCCCGACAAGGAGAAGTTGTGACTACTGCAACACAGACTCGCGTGGCCGCGCGAGCGACCGATCTGACCAAGACGTACGGCACCGGCGACGCGACCGTTCTCGCCCTCGACGGGGTGAGCCTCACCGTTGCGGCCGAGCAGTTCACCGCGATCATGGGACCATCCGGTTCCGGAAAGTCGACTCTGCTGCACTGCCTGGCCGGGCTGGACCGCCCCACTGCCGGTGAGGTCCATCTCGGGACAACCGAGATCAGCACACTCTCCGATCGGCACCTCACGCTGCTACGCCGCGACAAGATCGGTTTCATCTTCCAAGCGTTCAACCTGCTGCCGATGCTGACCGCGGCCGAGAACATCGTGTTGCCGATGCGCATAGCCGGCCGCAAGCCCGACGTGTTCTGGCTGAAGTCGATCACCGACACGGTCGGGCTCGGCGACCGCCTCGGACACCGCCCGTCCGAGTTGTCCGGCGGCCAGCAACAGCGCGTCGCGGCCGCTCGGGCGCTGGCCGGACGGCCGGAGATCGTGTTCGCCGACGAACCGACCGGTGCCCTGGACTCACGCTCTGGGGCCGAACTGCTCGGCTTCCTGCAGCATGCCGTCCGCCAATTCGGCCAGACCGTCGTGATGGTTACGCACGACCCCGTGGCAGCGAGCTACGCCGACCGCGTGGTGTTCCTCGCCGACGGTCACGTCGTGGACGAGATGGCCGATCCCACCGCTGAGGCGGTTCTCGACTACATGAAGCACCTGGGGGTGTGACGCGATGCTAGCTGCGACGATCAAGGGGATGGTGGCGCACCCGTTGCGCCTGATCCTCACTGCCCTGTCCATCGCGCTGGGCGTCGCCTTCCTGTCCGGAACGATGATGCTCACCGACAGCATGCAGCGGTCCTTCGACGAGGTGTTCGGCCAGGTGACGTCGGGGACGGACGTCATCGTCCGCGGCGAGATGGCCTTCGTCAACTCCGATGTCGGCAGCCCGCCAATCCCGGCCGAGTTGCTCGACACCGTGAGCGCCGTCGACGGCGTCGCCGTGGCCGAGGGTGCCGTCCAGGGCTACGCCATGATCACCGGTGCGGGCGGTCAGCCGATCGAGGGACTTGCGGCCTGGGGCGGCAGCCTCAACCAGAACCCGGACCTGCGAGGCGACGTGACGCTACGCTCGGGGCGCGCTCCGGAAGGCCCGGGCGAGGTGGCGATCGACGCCACCTCCGCCGAGCAGGGCGGGCTGTCGCTGGGATCGCAGACCCGGATCCTGTTCCAGGGGCCGGCGGAGACATTCACCGTCGTCGGCACAGTCGGGTTCGCCGATAAGGACGATCTCGGCGGCATTTCCAGCGCGTACTTCGATCTCGCGACCGCGCAACGGGTCCTCGGCAAGGCCGAGGTCTACGACTCGATCGACGTGGCAGCCACAGGCGGTGTCGGGAACGTTGAACTCGCCGAACGCATCGCCGCTGTGCTACCGGGTCAGGTCGAGGCATTGACCGGCGAGGAGTATGCCGCCGAGTCGTCCACCGCCGTGCAGGAGAACCTGGGTTTCGTGACCCTCGCGATGACGATCTTCGCGGGTATCGCGCTGTTCGTCGGCTCGTTCATCATCTGGAACACGTTCTCGATGCAGGTCGCCCAACGCACCCGTGAACTCGCGCTGCTGCGGGCGATTGGGGCGACCCGTCGGCAGGTGATGCGCACGATCGTCGCCGAGGCCGCCGTCCTCGGTCTGGCCGCATCCGCAATCGGGCTCGGCCTCGGTGTCGGCGCGGCATACGGCCTGTCGTCGCTGCTGTCCGCGTTCGGTCCGGATCTTCCCACTGCGACCATGCGACTGCAGGGCAGCACGATCGCCATCGGCCTGCTCGTCGGCACACTGGTGACGATCGTTGCGGCGATCGCTCCGGCGCGACGGGCAACCCGAATCCTGCCGGTGGAGGCGCTGCACGATGCGGCCATCGGTGCTTACCGGTTCTCCCACCGCCGCCTGGTCGCGGGACTGGTCATCTCCGGGGCCGGCGTCGGTGCTTCGCTCGCCGGCCTGTTTGCCGGCGCTCCGGCGATGTTCATCGCGCTGGGCGTCGTAGCCGTGATCCTCGGTGTCGGTGCGCTGGCTCCACTGGTAGCACGGCCGCTCGCTCGGATTGTCGGGGCGCCGCTGAGTGCCCGCGGCGTGCCGGGTGAGCTGGCACTGCAGAACGCCATGCGCAACCCCAAGCGCACGGCGTCCACGGCGATGGCTCTCGTCATCGGGCTGACCATGGTGATGGCGGTCACGGTGTTCGGCGCCTCGCTGAAGGCGTCCTTCCAGGATGTGCTCGGCAACTCCACCAAGGCCGACTTGTACCTGCAAACGGCGTCGCAGTGGGCGCCTGGCTTCAGCCCAGAGGTGGCCGACACTGTCCGGGCAACCCCCGGTGTCGACGTCGTGTCACGGTCCGGTTGGGGCGAGGCCAGGTTCGACGGAGACATCGCCCAGTTCTCGTCGGTCGACCCCGCAACAATCGAGCAGGTGGCCGAGCTCGGCGTGACTGCCGGCCAGGTCAGTGAGCTCACCGAGAAGGCCATGCTGGTTTCGCAGCAGAAGGCCGACGAGATGGGCTGGCAGGTCGGCGATGCCATCCCGGTGGAGTTTGCGCAGACCGGGGAGACGCAATTAGAGGTTGCCGGGATCTTCACCGACAAGTCCTGGTTCCAGCAGGACTACCTCGTCTCGCTCGGGCTCCATGAACTGAGCGACTCTGCGATGCTCGACAGCAGCGCCCTGGTCACGATAGACGACGGCGCTGATCTGGCCGAGGTCGAAAGCCTGGTGACCGCTGCCGTAGCGGTACATCCGGACGTCCGGGTCCTCGACCAGGACGAGATGGCCGAATCAGGTGCCGAGTTCGCCGACCAGATTCTCGGCTTCGTGACCGTCCTGCTCCTGCTTGCCGTGGTCATCGCGTTGCTGGGCATCGTCAACACGCTCGCGCTGTCGGTGTTCGAACGCACCCGCGAGCTCGGTCTACTCCGCGCCGTCGGAATGACCCGCAACCAGGTTCGAGCGATGGTGCGCTGGGAATCCGTCGTCATCTCCGTGATCGGTGCGGTGATCGGCGCAGTCCTCGGCATCGGGCTTGGCGTCTCCCTCTCCCAGTCACTCGCAGAGTTGGGCATCAAGTCGATCGCAATACCGGCCGGTCAGCTAGCGCTCTATGTTGCGCTCGCCGCGGTCGCAGGCGTGCTCGCAGCAATCGGACCCGCCCGGCGGGCCGCCAAAGTCGACGTGCTCCGTGCCGTCGTCACCGAGTAGTCCTTGGCGCGGCAGCCGTCGCGCCGGCAACAAAGAGGGTCGCGTAGCCCCCTACCACAGCGGGCACCGGCCGGATCCCGTCGAGGAGTCCAAATGTCCAAACACACCCTGGCCCGTCGCATCCTCGTGATCGGCGTACCTGCCGCCTTCGCTGTCCTGTCCGTCTTTCATCCCATGCCCGATCCCATAGCTGGGCTCGCCGAGCAGGTGGACTGGTGGATCACCCAGCACGTGCTGCAGATCCCCATGTTCGTGCTCATGGGATGCGCGATTCTCGCCCTGGGTTGGCACTCGAGGGGTCGCGCCGCGGTCGTAAGCCGAGTGGCTGCAATTGTCTTCATCGGGGTCTATCCGGCCTACGACGCGTTCGCCGGACTCGGCAGCGGTTACCTGGTCCAGCGCGCCGAAGGCACCGATGCGGCTACGCAGTCGGTTCTATTCGAAGCCGCAGCCGGGATATTCGACTCACCGATTAACACCGCCCTCTACGTCGTCGGAACGCTGGCCTGGATGGTGGCCGTGATCGCCCTGGGTGTGGCGCTTCGCCGCGGACCAGGCGGCTTGGCTGTGAGCATCCTGTTCGTCGCGTCCGGAATAACGCTGGTCGACCACGGCGGTGTGTTCGGGACCGTCTCGTTCACCTTGTTCGCGGTAGGAGCGGCGCTACACACCTTCGGACGACCCTCAGAGCCCGGCCATGGCGATCCGTCGCCCGGAGTCAGCCGATCAGCAACCGCGCCGCCAGCGCGAACATCACCGTGGCTATGAGACCGTCGAGGATCTGCCACGATCGCGGGCGCGCGAAGAACCCGCTCAACCGCTGCGCGCCGTAACCCAGCGCGAAGAACCAGGTGAAACTGGCCGCTACCGCCCCGGCGGCGAACACCCAGGGCCCGTCGTACCGATTCGCGATCGAGCCGAGCAACACAACGGTGTCGAGGTAGACGTGTGGGTTGAGGAAGGTGAACCCGAGGCAGGTCAGCAGGGCGGCGCGCAGCGTCCCGGATGCTTGGTCGCTAGCGACCATGGTGCCGGGACGGAACGCTCGCCGCACCGCCAGCAGGCCATAGCCGATCAGGAACGCCGAGCCCCCGTAGCGAATCACATCGGTGACGACCGGGTGCCTGGTCACTAGCACGCCGAGCCCGGCGACACCCGCGCTGATCAGGACAGCGTCGGCCAGAGCACAGACCAGGACCACAGGCAGCACGTGCTCGCGCCGGATGCCCTGCCGCAGGACGAACGCGTTCTGCGCGCCGATGGCGACGATCAGGGTCAGCCCGGTTACGAAGCCGACGAGGGACGCGGACACGATTACGACCGTATGGCCCGCGTGATGCTGAGTCCAGCTAATCTTCCTAAGCTACCTTTAGACTTGCTTCATGACGGGCCTTGACCCTGCGCACTTGGCGGCATTCTCCGCCGTCGTCGACGAGGGCAGCTTCGAAGCGGCCGCGAGGCGATTGCACGTAACGCCGTCCGCGGTGAGCCAGCGGATCAAGAGCCTGGAGTCGCGGCTCGGCCAGGTGGTCATCCGCCGGACCCGGCCTGCTGAGCCCACCGAAGCCGGCCGGGTGCTACAGCGCCTGGCCACTCAGACCCAGTTGATCGAGCACGAGGCCTTGACCGCGCTTCGTGGTGGAATGGATGCGGAGCCGCTTCGGGTGCCACTCGCTGTCAATGCGGATTCTCTCTCGACGTGGTTCCTGCCCGCGCTCGCCGACGTTCCGGCGAAGCTCGCGGCGACCTTCGACGTTCGGGCGGAAGATCAGGACTACTCCGCCGCGCTGCTGCGCGAGGGGACGGTGATGGCCGCAGTTACGTCCGACTCCCGGCCTGTCCAGGGCTGCCGAGTGGAGCCGCTCGGCGCGATGCGCTACTTTGCCGTCGCCTCGCCGGAGTTCACTGCCCGATTCCTGCCCGACGGGCCGAGGGCTGACGCACTTGCCGGTGCCCCCATGTTGATGTTCAACCGCAAGGACGCCTTGCAGGAACGCTTCCTCCATGCTCTGACCGGCGAGCAGCTCAGCCCTCCGGTGACGTACCTGCCGACGTCCCAGGGATTTCTCGACGCCGCCCGCTTGGGTCTGGCCTGGGGCATGGTGCCCGAACAACTGCTGGGCGCCATGCTGTCGCGGGCGGAGGTGGCCGAGCTCGCGCCCGGACGGTATCTGGACGTACCACTGTTCTGGCAGCGCTGGCGGCTGGACTCCCCCGCGCTCGATGCCGTCACCAACGCGGTGCACGGGGCGGCTGCGGCGGCCCTCCGCCGTTAGCCGACTGGCCAAAACCTCCCGCTGCATCGACGGCGTCCTGACCGACGGGGAGTTCGCGAGCGCGAAGCAATCGCTACTCCGCCGCCTTTAGCGCGGGACACGGGCGTCTTGGCGGGCATCAGCCCGCTGGATTTCATCGGCTGCGAAGCGGGATGGTACCGTTATCGGTCGTTGCCTCCAGTCACTTGAGTTCCCGTGATCCGGGAGCAACCACCTGCGCCATTAGCTCAATTGGCAGAGCAGCTGACTCTTAATCAGCGGGTTCGGGGTTCGAGTCCCTGATGGCGCACTATTTGAACTGCGCAAACGTCACTGCCGCGCAGGGGTCCTACTGTCGTGGCACGAGTTGTGGCACGAGATATAGTGCCTGCGTTATACTCCGGTGCTTCGTGTCTGCTGGGCGGAGAACTCATGCCGAACCGACCGGGAGCTTGCACATGCCTGGACCAGGCAGTACGCCACCCGACCCTCCCGACGACGCAGCTCACAACGCCTCACCCAACCGAGCTACCGCTCCACGCCTTGGCGATCAATCAGCTCGCTCGGCTGCGCGCAGAGCGTGGCCTCACCCAGCAGCACGTAGCCCGGGCCATGGGAATCTCTCAACCGCGTGTCAGCGACATCGAACGGGCAGAACTCGGGCACACACAACTCGACACCATCCGCGCCTACATCGACGCCCTCGGCGGGCGCCTCCAGCTCCTCGCCCATTGGGGCGACCAACAATAGGCACCGCACGGCGACCCATCACCGCATGGATCGCCCTTTCGGCCTTTCGAACCGATGGGCATTGTTGCCCGCGCCCCGTGCGTGCTAGCTTTACATGCACGAGGTGCATGCAGAAGGAGCTGTGCGATGCCCAAGGTCGAGGCACACGTCACCGACGCCGAAAAGGCAGCGTTCACTGAGATCGCCAGCCAAGATGGCCTGACCGCGGCGGCCATGATCCGCCGATTCGTACGCGACACCGTCGCCGAACACGGCTACCGAATGCTCGCAGCCGACCCCGACTACCAGCAGTACCACCAAACCCGCAAGGCCGACCGCGCCCGCCGAGCCGAACTTCGCGAGGGGCGAGAGGCAGACCGGTGACGCTCATCCGCGGCCGCGTGTACGAGGCCGTCATCAGCGAGAACGTCGGGAAGAAGCTCTACCTGGTCGTATCCAACAACCAGCGCAATCGGGCACTCGGTTCAGCACTGGTTGTCCGGCTCACAACATCGCCCAAGCCCCCGATCCCATCAGTGGTGGACCTACCCGACACAGAACAGTTCTCAGCACGCATCATGTGCGACGACATCGAGGACATGTACGAGTCCGAAGTCATCAAGAATGCTGGCGCCCTCAGCCCCGCCGCCATGCGCCTCGTCGACCAAGGCCTCAAAGCAGCCCTGGATCTTGACTGATCGCACAAGCTCGATGTCGGGATAGGCAGCCACGACGAGGATCCGCAAATCGGCGTACTGGTCAAGGTCCGCCAACGAGGCATGGTTATGGTGCCAAATCCGACGGGCTGTCGCTGTCGCGGCCCACACCGTCCACTGGCAGGGTCTTGGACTTGCCGCGCATGAAATCGATGAACACCGGCCGGCGTAGGTCCGACGGACGGTTGAGGGTGCGCAACCCACCGCGTCGTTCGCGGGGGAAGGACGCGGGTGTTGCCGCGGCGCGAACTTCCTGTCGTGCCGATGTTGGGGTGGTTGGGCCGCTCTACTTCGATCCTGGAGAACTGATCAGCTCTCCCAGGATCGCACGCAGTTTGGGG
>Ga0299907_10002293_pt1 | contig 11648 bp, 11 predicted proteins | sample RVTome_16_FD_198680 | JGI IMG/M metagenome (GOLD analysis project Ga0299907, IMG submission 198680) | Soil microbial communities from uranium-contaminated site in the Upper Colorado River Basin, Wyoming, United States - RVT152D67 (version 2) ...
CTCCGTCGAGCGCCTCGAGCGCCTCGACCGTCCGGCAGATCCGGTCGAGGCACGGGTCGGCCATGGTGCGCTGCAGGACGCGGACACCGGCCGGCGGGTCACCGCTGGCCCGCCACACGTCCACCGCCGGGCCCGCCGCCGCCCGGACGCCGGGTGGCCCGTGCAACGCCACGCCCAGGAGCGCCACCGACGGCGCGCGCCCGTCCCTGACCGCCACCTCGATCTCGGCGATCAGCCACGGCCACACCTCAGCGTCCACACGGCCGCGCGCACGCCGGCCAGACAGCCACGCGCCGCCCGCCGCGACCAGCGCCAGGATCGCCAGCGCCGTCACGCTGCCGTCATGCCCGGTCTCCGGCCCAGTGGCCGAGTGCGCCCGGGGCGACCTGCTGGGGCTCGGGGGCGGGGCGCGGCGGCGGGGCGCTCTGGCGCGACAGCAGCGCGTCCGCGGCCGTGGCCAGCGCGCGCGGCAGCGCCACCGGCAGCGCGTCGCGATCGCGCAGCTCGGCCTCGAGGGGCACGTCGGGCAGGAACAGCGCGGGCGACACCGCCGATCCTCCGGCGGCGTCGCTGATGAGCTGGCGCACCGCTCTGCTGAGCTCCGAGCGCGTCGTCGCAGCACCGCTGGCCTGGTTGATCACGGGCAGCAGCCGCTGCGGAGCGATGCCGAACTCCAGCAGGTCGATCAGCGTGCGCACCAGTGCGTAGACGCCCTTCATCGATGGCTGTCCGACCACGAGCACGAGGTCGGACCGTGCCAGGACCGTGCGGGCCAGAGCGTTGCGCTCCTCGATCTCGACCGAACCGGTCTGCGCCTCGCCGTCCACGTCGGAATCGACATCGGCGACGACGATGTCGAACGCGCCGAGCAGCGACAGGAGCGCCACCTGCAACGACGCCGGGCGCAGGCTCGACCAGTGCCGGGCACGACGCAGGCCCACGAGCAGGTGGTAGCCGCGCTCGACGACGCCGATGGTGAGCTGGCGGATCTGCCGGACGCCGGGCTGACCGGAGGAGTGCAGCTCGACCATGTCGGCGAGCCCTGGGTGCGCGCCGTGGGCGTTGTGCAGCATCGCCTGTTCGGCGTGCAGGCAGCAGTCCATGAGCAACGGCCGGCGCCGGGTGGCCGCGAACCCCTGAGCCAGCGCGATCGCGGCGACGCTGGCGCCGGTGCCTCCCGGACCGGTCACCGCCACCAGCGCGGCGTGCGGGCGCGCGGCAGGCGCGGGCAGGTGCGCCGACGACTGACTGCGGGGCTCGATCGCGGCCAGCAGCTGGCGTTCATCGAAGCTCGACGGCAGCACGGCGGCCGCGCCGAGCTGGCCCCACTCGCGCCGCCTGCGAGGACCCTCGACGACCACCGCCGTCGCGCCCGCCGCGGCGACCGCGCCGAGCAGATCACGATCGACCATCGGCAGGTCGCCGTCGAGCAGCACGGCAGCCCGCTGGCCACTGCGGAGACGGGCCTGCAGATGCTCGACCGACGGGCAGAACGTGACGGTGATCGGCACCGCGCCGGACGTCGACCACGAGTCGAGGCGGCGCGGCCAGGACGCGGCGGTGCTGACCAGCCCGAGGATCAGGTGGCGGGCGCTCACGACGTGTCACCGACGGCAGGTTTCACCCTGCAGCACCATGGGGCCGGTGTATCATGGCGGGCGATGGCGAAACAAGAAATCACCTGGCTTAGCACGGCTGCCGCCGCTCGGCATCTCGGCATCACACCTCGAACGCTCTATCGTCTGATCGATGAGGGCGAAATCGCCGCGTACAAGTTCGGTCGGGTCATTCGCCTCCAAGAGGGCGACGTCAACGCGTTCATCGAGCGCAGCCGCATCGCGCCCGGATCGCTTGAACACCTGTATCCCGACCCGGCACGATCCAACGTCGACTGACTCACGATGCGGCCTCGGCCGTGACATCGGTGATCGTCTCCAGGCGCAGATAGCGCGCGTTGTCATCAAACCATATGAAGTCGTGCGCCAAACCGCCGAGGATTCCCCGGTGGGTCGTTGGCGCAACTGTCCCCACCTCCACACGGTCACGGTGATCGGCCAGGTCGGCGAGCACGTCGACGAACAGCTGCGTGTCCCGGACGGGCGTTGGGGTGTCCGTGCTGTTCTCGGCGTCGCGGGCGGACAGCGAGCGCACGCCGACGACGGCACGCATCGCGACGTAGGTGGTCGCGGCGCCCGCTCGCAACACCAGCACATCGGCACCGACGCCGGTGACCCGGCCCCGGCACCGGCGCCCACTGGTCAGAAAGACCTCGACCGTCGGCGCCGCGGCCAGCAGATCGCGGCACACCGCGTCGAACGACGTGTCTGCACGCAGTTGCTGCCGCAACCACCGGGTCCGGCGCCTGACCCCCGCGGCTGACTTCGCGCGGGTGTCGGCGACGAACGCGTACAGATGCTCGTCCCTCACCGCGCCCCCGTGATGATGTCGTCCGTTGCGGGCCGCAGTGTACGTACCGCGCTGCCTCACACGAAACTGGCCCGTTGTCGTTCCATCGATTGGGACCATGTTGTGCCACACATGTACCGCCGCATGCGACGCGACCTGTAACACGCGCGAAACCTTCTCGGCATCGAACACTAGCGGCCGCTAAAATTGCTTGGGTTGTCTAGCGCTTGCTCGACAAAGGACTCGCCAGACAGGGGTGTCAACGGAGTCACCACACGTCAGGACGTCGCCGGGAACAGGGGTGCGAATGGCAGGAGTCAAGGGCAGAGTCGTGGTCATCACCGGCGCTGGAGGAGGCTTGGGTCGCCAGCACGCCCGGTTGTTCGCCGAGGAGGGCGCCCGCGTCGTGGTCAACGACCTCGGGGGAAGTCGAGACGGCACCGGTTCGAGTTCCACAATGGCTGACGCCGTGGTCTCGGAGATCACCGACGCCGGCGGCGAAGCCGTCGCCAACTACGACAACGTGGCGACCAGCGACGGGGGTGAGCGCATCATCAAGACCGCGCTCGACGCGTTCGGTCAGATCGACATCGTCGTCAACAACGCCGGCATCCTGCGTGACAAGTCGTTTCACAAGATGACGCCGGAGCAGTGGGATGCAGTGTTACGCGTCCATCTCTACGGCGCGTTCAACACGACCCGCGCGGCGTGGCCGCACATGCGCGAGCAGGGGTTCGGCCGGGTCATCGTGACGACATCGACCTCGGGCCTGTTCGGCAACTTCGGCCAGGCCAACTACGGTGCCGCGAAGATGGGCATGGTCGGCCTCATCAACACGCTCGCGGTCGAGGGAGCGCGGTACAACATCACGGCGAACGCGATCGCGCCGCTGGCGAACACACGCATGACGGCCGACGTCATCCCAGACGACGACCGCCTGCAACTCGACCCCGCATACGCCTCCCCGCTGGTCGTGCACCTCGCCTCTGAGGAGTGCACTGACACCGGGACCATCACGCTCGCCAGTGGCGGCCACTACGCGCGCATCGCGTTCATGCAGGCCAAGGGCGTGCAGTTCGACCACGTGCCAAGCGTCGAGGACCTGTCGCTGTCGTGGGACGAGATCACCGACCTGACCGACTCGGCGCCTGGGCGCAACCCGCTGGCCTGAGTGGTCACGGCGTCAGCCTGTGACGCCGCTCCACCGCCGTGCCGGTCACCGCCGGCACGGCGGAGGACAACTTCCATCGCCGGCCTCAGCCGATGAGCGGCGCCAGCGCGGTCCGCACCACCTCCGGCACCGTCACGGGCCGGCGCGTCTGCCGTTCGACGTAGACGTGCACGAACCGGCCGACAGCGACCGGTTCGTCCTCACCCGATCGCACGACCGCCAGGCGGTAGGTCACGCTCGACCGGCCAAGCCGCGCCACCGCCAGCCCGACGTCGAGGTGGTCGGGAAACGACGCCTGCCGGAGGTAGCGGCAGCCGGTCTCGGCGACGATGCCGATGGCGGGCAGTTCGCGGATGTCCGTGCCGCACGCCTCGATGAGGTAGCCGTTGACCGCGGTGTCGAAGTAGGCGTAGTAGACGACGTTGTTGACGTGGCCGTACGCGTCGTTGTCATGCCAGCGCGTCGGCTGGGGACGCAGGACCGGGAAGTCATGCCGCATCCAGCCCTGCAGGTCGCCCGGTCCCGGAAGCGAAGCACTGCTGCCCATCGTCGCGGCACGCTAGCAGGTCGGTGCCGACCGGCCCCGCAGCCGCCTTCTAGACTTCCGCCATGACCGACGAGCTGTTCTCCACCGACGCCTACCTGCGCACCTTCGAGGCCGGCGTGACCAAGGTCGACGCGGAACAGCGGCTGGTCGCGCTCGATCGGACCGCGTTCTACCCGGGGGGTGGCGGGCAGCCGTGGGACGTCGGCGTCCTGCGCTGGCACGACGGCACCGCCGATGTGAGCCGCACACGGCGGGTCGGCGGTCAGATCTGGCACGAGATCGCCGCGGACCAGCCACTGCCGGACCCGGGCGCTGAGCTCGAGGGCACGCTCGACTGGGACCGCCGTCACCTACTGATGCGCACCCACACGGCGTTGCACATCCTGTGCGGCGTGATCTGGCAGGACTTCGGCGTCGCGGTCACCGGCGGCAACATGGAGGCCGGCTCGGGACGGCTCGACTTCGAGCTGGCCGAGATGTCCGCCGAGCTCGGGCGGCGGCTCGAGCGCAGGATCAACGAGGAGATCACACGCGCCCGGGACATCGCCGTCGAGTTCGTCGATCGTGTCGAGGCCGACGCGGACCCGGCGCTGATCCGCATCAAGGCCAACCTGATCCCCGCGAGCATCGATCCGCTGCGGGTCATCGACATCCGCGGGCTGGACCGTCAGGCCGACGGCGGCACCCATGTCGCGACGACGGCCGAGGTCGGCGCGGTCGAGATCACGAAGACCGAATCGAAGGGCCGCGCCAACAAGCGGGTGCGCCTGCGACTGGCCCCACCCGCCGTATAGCCCGGTTCCCTGCCAGGGACCACCCGCCCGCCGGCGCGGACGCGCTCAGTCAAGCGTGAGCGCGTAGCCGGTCATGTGCACGCCCGGTGCCGGCATGTGGTCCAGGTCGGTCGCCCGCTCGAAACCCAGCTTGTCGTAGAGGTCGCGCGCCTCTTCCATCTCCTGCGCGACAGCGACCACCACACGTCGCTTGCCTTCGCTCCGCGCGAGGTCGATGCAACGTTTCATCAGCGCGCGTCCAACGCCCGTACCGCGCTGCGCGGGCGGCACGGCGAGCACGCGGACCGCCGACGCGTCCTCCTGCGCCCCACGCCAGTCGGGGTAGCGGGTCACGGTGCCCACGATGCGGTCGTCGCGTTCGGCCACGAGGACCTGCGCGTCGATCGATCGGCCGCGCACGTTGGCGATGTCCTGGGCGAAGGACGACCACGCGTCTGGCGCCATCTTCGCTGCGAACTCGCTGTAGGCATCGACGACCAACGAGGCGACGATGTCGAGCTCATTGTCCCTCGCCTCGCGGATGACCAGTGCGTCGCTCACGAAAAGTCCCCTTCGTCCCAATTGGCGTGCGCGTATCGTTACCGCAATCATTGCCGAAACCCACCATGGATCGGACCACCCCCCTGCGCCACCGGAGGAACGCTGGTAGACATAGCTGTCGTCGGGCTGCTGGAGGGTGTCGTCGTTGAGAACTCGCGCCGGTAGGTCGCCCGACTCGCCACCTGTCGAGCGCACGACGACGAACGCCATCGCGGCACGCCAGGCGTACCGCCGTCTCGGGTCCTGGGTCGTGCTCGTCGCCGCCGTCATCGCGCTCGCGGCGTGGTGGAGTGCTCGGGCGACGGCCCAGGAGTCCTCCGAGGAGGCTCGCCAGATCGGCGACGTCGACCTCGGCGCACAGCTGTACTCGCAGGCATGCGCGCAATGCCACGCCGCCGACGGCTCGGGCGCGGTCGTGCCCGGCACCGACCGGCGCGCGCCCGCGCTGGCGGGCCGCCCCGAGATCACCGCCGCCTACATGGACCTCGTCCTGCGGACCGGCCGCATGCCGCCCGCCGAGGACCCCTTCGACAACCAGCCACGCCGGGTCGCCTACGGCGATGAGGAGCGCCAGGCCATCGTCGCCTGGACGGTCCAGCAGTTCGGCCTCCAGCAGAACATCCCAGAGGTGCCCGAAGGCAACGCGGGCAACGGACAGCGCGTCTATGCCGCCAACTGCGCGCAGTGCCACGGCTCCACGGGGGCCGGCGGCGTGGCCGGCGCCGGCGCCTGGACGCCCAACGTCAACGAGTACGATGCCATCACGGTCGCGGAGGCCATCCGGGTGGGGCCGTTCCAGATGCCGGCGTTCGGACCCGAGCAGATCACCGACCAGGAGATGGGCGACGTCGCGGCGTTCCTCGAGGAGGTCCGCCACGAGGAGGGGACCCCGATCGGGCTGGTCGAGCTCAACCCCGTGTTCGCGTCAGGGTTCGTGGCACTGCTGGCCATCGCGATGATCCTCTCGCTGTTCTGGATCTCGGCGAAGCCGACCTGGTTCCCAGATCCGGAGCGCCCTGAGGAACCCCACAAGGTCAACCCCGACGATGTCGACGACCTGACCGAGCCCTCAACAGACCGCGGAGGCCAGGGCTAGATGAGCGAACGGCTGGAGCGTCCCCAACTCAAGGTCGTCAGCGAGGAGACACCGCCACCGAGCCAGGCCAACGACGCGCTTGTCATCGGCAGTGCCATCATCGCCGCGCTGGCCGGTATGGGCTTCGCGGTGGGCCTGGCGCTGCAGACCTCGATCGCGGTCTACGGCACGGCGCTGGCGATCGGGCTGCTCGCGCTCGGCTTCGGCATCCGGCGCTTCTTCACCGATCTGTATCCCGAGGTCGAGGCCGTCGAGCCCCGCGACCTCCGAGAAGGCCCATACCAGCCCGGCGAGACGATCAGCGCGGTCCAGCCGGTCCAACGCCGCTCCGTGCTGCGCAACGCGCTGATCGGCGCGGGAGGCGTGTTCGGACTCAGCCTGCTCAGCCCGGTGCCGTCGCTCGGGCCGTCTCCCGGCGACGCGCTCACCCGGACGGCCTGGCGCCGCGGCACGCGCCTGGTGACCACCGCCGGCCAGCCGATCCGGGCGGACCAGGTCGCGACGGGCGGCGTGGCGACGGTGTGGCCCGAGAACGCGATCAACGACGAGATCTCAGCCGTCATCCTGGTTCGTGTCGGCGACGCGCAACTGGAGCCGCCGACCAACCTCGACTGGGTCGTCAACAACGAGCTGCTGGCCTACTCGAAGGTGTGCACGCACGCGGGCTGTCCCGTCGCGTTGTTCCGTGAGCGCGACAATGCGCTGTTCTGTCCCTGCCACCAGTCGACGTTCGACGCCGTGCGCGGCGCCGTCCCGACGTTCGGGCCGACCGCGCGGGCGCTTCCGCAACTCCCGCTGGGCATCGACGACGAAGGGTTCCTCGTGGCTCAAGGCGATTTCGTGGAGCAGGTCGGGCCCGCGTATGGCTGACATGCGCTCCCGAGACGGCCGCGCCGCTGACGATGGCGCCGTGGCGTCACGGCTGGCCAGGATGTCGAACACGCTCGACTCGCGTCTCGGGCTGCGTGCCGACGCGCGCAAGACCGCCAACAAGGTGTTCCCGAGCAACTGGTCGTTCCTGCTCGGTGAGGTCGCGGTCTTCGCGCTGGTGATCCTGGTGCTGACCGGCACGTTCCTCACGTTCTTCTACCGGCCCAACGTCGAATCGGTGACCTACATCGGCAGCAACCCGATCTTCACGGGCCGCCAGCTGCCCGCGGCCTTCGAATCGATCGTGCGGCTGTCCAGCGACGTCAACGGCGGGCTGCTGTTCCGCCGCCTGCACCGCGGCGCATCGCACCTGTTCATCGCGACCGTCGTGCTGCACATGTTGCGCGTCCTGCTGACCGGGGCGTTCCGCCGCCCGCGCGAGGTCAACTACTTCGTCGGCATCGGCCTGCTGACGCTCGCGTTCGGTGCCGGCTTCACGGGCTACTCGCTGCCGTACGATTCGCTGGCCGGCACCGGCATCCGCATCGCCTACACCCAGCTGCTGTCGCTGCCACTGATCGGCGACCGGGTCGCGTTCTGGGTCTTCGGCGGCGCGTTCCCGACCGGCGATGTCATCCCGCGCTTCTTCGTGCTGCACGTGATGCTGCTGCCGGCCGCGCTCATCGGCGCGGTCGGCCTGCACCTGTTCATCGTGTACCGGCAGAAGCACACGCAGTTCCCACGCCTCGGCGTCGACGGGCACAGGCTCGTGATCGGCAAGCCGCTGTGGCCGTCGCAGTTCGTCGAGAGCACCACGTTGTTCCTGTGGACCGGCGGGCTGGTCGCCGCGTCCGCCGTCCTGATCCCCTGGAGCGATGTCACGCTGCTCGGCCCCTACATCCCCGGAGAGGTCGGCAACAACGCCCAGCCCGACTGGTTCCTGTTCTGGCTCGAAGGCGCGCTGCGCATCTTCCCGCCCGTCGAGTTCGGCATCCCCGGCATCATCGTGATCTCCGGGCCGTTCGTGGCCGGAATCGTCCTGCCCGGGCTCATCTTCACCTTCCTGGGGCTGTATCCCTTCCTCGAGAAGCGCGTGTACAACCTGGAGGGTGAGTGGCACGTGCTGCAGAACCCGCTCGAGATCCCGCTGCGCGCGGCCACGATGCTCGGAGTCTTCAGCGCGCTGCTCATCCTGTCGGCCGCGGCCACCAACGACATCCTCTCGCGGATGTTCGGCATCCCGGTCGAGGTCATGACCTGGATGTTCCGCATCGCCGTGATCGTGGTGCCCGTGGCGCTCGGGTTCGCCATCGCGCGCTATTCACGCCGGCGCCTCGCGCGCCGCGACATGCGCGTGCCGGCGACCGAGGCCGAGGAGCAGCAGCGCTACATCGCCGCCTGATCGCAGCGATTGGACGCGGTGCCGTCGGGTGCAGCCAGGGCCGTTCGGCGTCGAGGCGACGGCGAGAAGTGACGTGTATCACGGCGCCCTCTGGGTGCTCACGTGGATGTATGGCTGCCACACTCTCACCACCGCACCCGCTATGGGCAATACAATCGGTACCCATGGCGGACCAGAGCGTTGAGCAGTTGCTCACGGCAGCTGCCCACGGTGACCGAGGCGCCTGGGAGGGGTTGGTCGACCGCTACGGCCGGCTGGTGTGGGCCGTCGTCCGCTCGTTCGGGTTCGATGGGCCGACGGCCGCAGATGTCAGCCAGACGGTGTGGCTGCGGTTGATCGAGCACTGCGCCGCCATCAGGGACCCAGAACGCCTTCCCGGGTGGCTGGCCACCACGGCCCGACGCGAGGCCATCCGCGTACTGGGCCTGCAGCGCCGCCAGCAGCCGTCCGACATCGCGTTGGACACGGCCGACCGTTCGTCACCGCTGCCCGACGAGGTCCTGCTCGAAGACGAGCTCTCCCGCGAGGTCTATTCCGCGTTCCAGCACATGTCCCCAGCGTGCCAGCGGCTCCTGCGCCTGCTGACGGCCGAGCCCCGCCTGGACTACGCCACCATCGCGCGCATGATCGAGCGCCCGGTGGGCAGCATTGGTCCAACGCGGGCCCGCTGCCTCGACCAACTCCGTCAGCTGCTCAACCGCCCGCGGAACGCGGAGAGCCGGATCCATGACTGAGTACACCGACGCCGAACTGCTCGATGCGCTCGGTCGCGTGTTCGCGCACCGCGATCCACCCCCGGATCATGTCATCGCCCACGCGAAGGACGCGCTGACATGGCAGTCGCTCGACGCGGAGCTCGCGGAGCTGGTCTACGACTCCAAGGCGCAGGACACCGTGCTGGTCCGTGGTGACACCCGCGAGGTGACGTTCCGCGCGCCCGGCATCGAGGTCGAGGTGATGGTGCTGTCCGAGCGCCAGCGCTCGCTGGTCGGCCAGGTCGTCCCCGCGCAGACCGCCGACATCGAGCTGCGGCACGGCGATGCGACCGCTGTCACCAGGGCCGACGGGCTCGGGCGCTTCACGTTCGAGCGGGTGTCGTCGGGCCCCATCAAGCTTGTGGTCGTCACCGACTCCGGCGCACGCGTCCAGACCGAAGGTCTCGTGATCTGAGCCCGGTGGTGGGCCACCGGGCTCCGATCATCCCGGGACCCACCAGGACGAGTCCGCGTCGTCTGCGCTGTCACGGTTGACGCCCTGCGCCTCGGCCGGGTCGTCGTCCGGTTGCTCGGGCGGCGGGTCCTCGGGATCGCCCGCCGCCTCATCCTCCTGGCGCTGACGCTCCTCGAGCTCCTCGCGGCGCCGTTCGAGCTCCTCACGCAGGCTCTCCTCGAGCTCCTCCTGGCTCTCCTCGAACTCATCGGTCGCGGGCGCCGATGATTCCTCCTCCACCGGCTCCGACGGTTCGGGATCCTCCTCGACCTCCGGTTCCTCGGCGACCGGCGGCGCGGACGGCTCCGGTGATGGCTCGCCCATGATCTCGTAGTCCCCCGACGGCTCGGGGAACTCCTTCGGCTCGACACCCTCGAGCGCCTCGCTCATGTAGTCCGCCCACAACGCCGCGGGGAACCCACCCCCCGTCGGCGACCCGGGCATCGCCTCGTTGGAGTCGCGGTAGCCCATCCAGGTCACGGTGGTCAGCTCCCTCGAGAAGCCCGCGAACCAGGCGTCGGCCGCGTCCTGGGTGGTGCCGGTCTTACCGGCCACCGGCCTGTCGATCTGCGCGGCGGTGCCCGAGCCGTTCTCGACGACGCCACGGAGCACGTCGACGACGGTCCACGCGACGCCCTTCTGGAGCACGCGGCGCTTGTTCGCGCTCGGCTCGTAGACGACGCCGCCGTCCTGGTCGGTCACCGACTCGATGGTCCGCGGCGTGCGGGACACGCCGCCACTGGCCAGCGTGTTGTACGCACTGGCGAGGTCGAGCGGGGTGACCTCCTCGGCCCCGAGCACGATCGACGGGTTGGGGTCGAGCGCCGTCGTGATGCCAGCCTCCTGCGCGAGGTCGGCGATCGCCTGTGGCCCCACCTCGAGCGCGGTCTGCGCGTACACGGTGTTGACGGAGCTCCACGTCGCCTCACGCAAGGTCATCATGCCGTAGCTGGCGTGACCGTAGTTGGAGACCTCCCACCCGTTGGGATCACCGGTCTCCTCAGGGCTGAACTCCATGGTCGCCGGCGCCTCGAAGCGGCTCTCGGGCGAGTTGCCACTCGCGATCCAGGCGGCCAGCGCGAACGGCTTGAACGTCGAACCCGGCTGGCGGCCCAGATGCTGGGGTCCTCCGGTCGCGAGGTTGTACTCGTCCTTGGTGAAGTTGCGTCCGCCGACGAGCGCGCGGACGGCGCCGTTCTTGGGGTCGAGCGACACCATGGCGCCGGTGGGGACCTTGGCCTTCTTGCCGCCCTCGGCGCGCACCTGATCACGCAGTTCGTCGAAGTGCTCGTCGTAGGTCTTCTCGGCGATCCGCTGCATGCGCCGGTTGAGGGTGGTCTTGACCGTCAGGCCGCGATACGCCTGATCGCCTCCGAGGCGGTCGGCGAGCTCCTGCTCGACCATGGCCATGAAGAACGGTGCGACCCTGTCCTGGCGCCTGGCCTTGGGGGTCACCTCCGGCTGGCTCGCCCGCAGATCGGCGGCCTTGGACTCCGGGATCCAGCCGAGCGTCGAAAGCTGGTCGATGACGTACTCGTACCGCTGCGACGCGCGCTCGGGGTGGTCGACCGGGTCGGACACCGACGGCGCGGGGATGAACCCGGCGAGCAACG
>Ga0299907_10002294_pt1 | contig 11647 bp, 8 predicted proteins | sample RVTome_16_FD_198680 | JGI IMG/M metagenome (GOLD analysis project Ga0299907, IMG submission 198680) | Soil microbial communities from uranium-contaminated site in the Upper Colorado River Basin, Wyoming, United States - RVT152D67 (version 2) ...
CCCGGATCCCGCCGGAGCGAGCCGAGCTGCCCGTGACCGGGCGATCCTGAACCCCCCGGACCCGGAGCGCGCGCCGGGCCATCGCGGTCGCGTCTCGTCTTCCCCATAATCGTGGCTCGCGGTCCCGCCCCCGAGCACCGGAGCACTCCATGCGCACCGTCCGTCTCGTCGCGGCCGCCGTCCTGGCTGCCGTCCCCCTCGCCGCCCAGCAGGTCGAGTCGTCCGTCTTCGACGCCCTCGAGTACCGCTACATCGGACCCGAAGGCAATCGCGTCTCCGCGGTGGAAGGCGTGCCCGGCGATCCGAACACCTACTACGCCGGGGCCGCCTCGGGCGGGATCTTCAAGACGACCGACGGAGGGACGTACTGGGAGCCGATCTTCGACGAGCAGGACGCCCTGTCGATCGGGTGGATCACGATCGCGCCCTCCGACCGCAACGTGGTGTGGGTGGGGACGGGCGAGCCCAACATCCGGAGCCACATCTCGCTCGGGAAGGGGGTCTACCGGTCGACGGACGCCGGCGAGACGTGGGACTTCCTCGGTCTGGAGACCACCGGCCGCGTGAGCCGCATCCAGGTCGATCCCCGCGATCCCGATGTCGCCTGGGTAGCCGCCCTCGGGCACGGCTACGGGCCGCAGCCCGAGCGCGGGATCTTCCGCACCCGGGACGGGGGGGCGACATGGGAGCACGTGCTGTTCGTGGACGAGAACACGGGCGCTTCCGATCTCGTCATGGACCCGAACAACCCCCGCATCCTGTTCGCGGGGATGTGGCAGATCGAGATCCACCCCTGGGGCCGGACGAGCGGCGGTCCGGGAAGCGGCATCTACATGTCGCGGGACGGCGGCGACACGTGGACGCGGCTCGAGGGGAACGGGCTGCCCGAGAAGGACGTGGGGAAGATCGCGCTGGCGATCGCCCCCACGAACTCCGACCGCATCTACGCCCTCATCGAGACCGGCGACGGGGTGCCGCTCCCGGATGGGACCGGGACGGAGTCGGGCGAGCTGTGGCGCTCCGACGATGGAGGGGACACGTGGCGTCTCATCACGCACGACCGCGAGCTCGCGGGCCGCACCCACTACTACAGCCGCGTCGAGGTGTCGCCGGCCGATGACATGGAGGCCTATTTCCTCGCGGCCCCGTTCACCCACACGACGAACGGGGGCGAGACGATCGTCGATCATTCGGGTCGCTCGTCGCCGTGGGGCGACAACCACGACATCTGGATCGACCCCGAGAACCCCGACCGCATGATCGTGGCGAACGACGGGGGCGTCGACATCTCCACGAACCGCACCCGGACGTGGCGGCAGATCGCGCTCCCCATCGCCCAGATGTACCACGTCACGGTCGACACGCGGATCCCCTACTACGTGTACGGCAACCGCCAGGACGGACAGTCGGTGCGCGGCCCGAGCCGCACCTTCTACAGCGGGTTCCTGGGCTCCGTCGGCAACATCCCGCGCGGAGACTGGCACGACGTGGGAGGTGGCGAGAGCGGGTTCGCCACGCCGGACCCGGAGGACCCCGACATCATCTGGTCGAGCGCCTCGGGCTCGGGCGCGGTGGGCGGCATCGTCACCCGCGTGGACCTCGAGTCGCGGCAGGTGCACGAGGTCGACGTGTGGCCGAAGAGCACGATCGGGTGGCCGGCGGGCGAGCTCCGCTACCGGTTCGTGTGGGACGCGCCCCTCACGATCTCCCCGCACGACCACGAGAAGGTCTACACCGGCTCGCAGTTCGTGCACGTGACCACGGACGGCGGACGGAGCTGGGACGTGATCAGCCCCGATCTCACGCGCGCGGACTCGAGCCGAATGGGGCTCTCCGGCGGTCTCACGCCCGACAACATCGGCGTGGAGTACGCGGGCGTCGTGTTCGCGATCGAGGAGTCGCCCATCACGCCCGGGCTCATCTGGGCGGGCACCAACGACGGGCTCATCCAGCTCACCCGGGACGGCGGCGAGACGTGGGCGAACGTCACGCCCGACGTCCCGGGGATGCCCGAGTGGGGCGCCATCCGAAACATCGAGGCCTCCGGGTACGACGCCGCGACCGCCTACTTCGCGATGGACGGGCACCAGGCGAACGACCGGGATCCGTGGCTGTTCCGGACCCGCGACTCCGGCGAGACGTGGGAGCTCATCGTGGACGGCATCCCGCGGAGCCCGCTCAGCTACACGCACGCGATCCTCGAGGACCCGGTGCGGCAGGGGCTCCTGTACGCCGGAACGGAGAACGGCCTGTACGTCTCCTTCGACGACGGCGACCGCTGGCTGCCGCTCCAGTCCAACCTGCCGCACGCGCCGGTCTACTGGCTGGTGATCCAGGAGCACTTCAACGATCTCGTGGTGGGGACGTACGGGCGCGGGTTCTGGATCCTGGATGACATCTCCGCCATCCAGCAGCTCACGCCCGAGGTCGTGGCGAGCGACGCGCACCTGTTCACGCCGCGGGCCGAGTACCGGTTCCGGGCGACCGTGCCGCCGTACGCTCCGTTCAGCGACCCCACCGCGGGAGAGAACCCGCCCGAGGGCGCCTCGATCGACTACTGGCTGTCGGCGTCCGTCGCCGATTCGGCCGCGCCGGGGACGGACGGGTCAGCGGCGGACAGCGTGCGTCTCGAGATCGTGGACGCCTCCGGGGCGACCGTCCGGACGCTCTCGGGTCCCCGGGGCGCGGGGCTGAACCGCGTGTGGTGGGACCTGTACCACGAGCGTTCGGAGGAGGCGCGGCTCCGTACCGCCCCTCTCCACGCGCCGTGGGTCGAGCTCGGGGAGGACGGGACACGGAGCGCGCCCGGTCTGGGCCGGATCTCGAAGCTCGCGCTCCCCGGCACGTACACGATCCGCCTCACGGTGGACGACCGGACGGTCGAGCGGACGCTCGAGGTCCGGAAGGACCCCAACTCCCGAGGGACCGACGCCGAGGTGCGCGAGAACTTCGCCCTCGTGAGCGAGCTCGTGACCGACCTCGAGCGCGCGGTGGGCATCATCAACGGAGCGGAACTCGTGAGGGCGCAGCTCCAGGCGCTCCGGCGGTTCCACGATGGCGAGGCCGAGGCGGCCGAGGAGCTGCGGGAGGCGGCCACCCGGCTGGAGGACCGGTTCACGGCCGTGGAGGGGAAGCTCTATCAGCTCTACACCACGGGACGGGGTCAGGACGTCATCCGCTGGCCGATGCGGGTCGCGCAGCAGATCGCGACCCTCGCCGGGACCGTCGAGACCTCCGACTTCGCGCCCACGCGCCAGCAGCGCGAGGTGCACGACGAGCTCCACGCGGAGCTCGAGGCGATCGAGACCGAGTACGACGCGCTCGTCGCCGGCGAGCTGGCCGCGTTCAACCAGCGCCTGGCGGCGGAAGGCGTCGAAGGGGTGTCCGTCGGGGGAGCCTGAGGGCCGGTTCGGCGAAACGGTCCGGAGCCCGGCGAGCCGTCATGATCCGATGATCCGGGGGGGACCGGGTGGCGCGGGAGGCGTCGTGTCCGCCTCGTCGGGGGTCGTGGCGGTGACGGGGGCGCTCCGTCCGCTCTCGAGACCGGCACCGTTCACCGCCGAGACTTCGTACGTGTACGTGGTCCCCGGCGCGCGGCCCGCATCGCTGTAGACCGTGCCCGCCGTCGCCGTCACCCGCGCGCCGTCCCGGAACACGTTGTAGACGGCGATACCGCTCTCCGGATCCGTCGCGTCGCCCCACTGGAGATCGATCTGGCGCGGGGTGGTGGCCCGCGCTTCGAGTCCGGCCGGCACGCTCGGGGGGGTCGCATCGGAGCTCGACGGCGGCGGCGGCGGCGGAGGCGGCGGTGGTGGCGGTGGTGGCGGCGGTGGCGGCGGTGGCGGCGGTGGGGGCGGCGGTGGGGCCGGCGTGGTGGCCGACGCGCTCGCGCTGCGCGCGCCCTCGCGGCCGGCGCCGTTCACCGCCGACACCTGATACGCATATGTCGTCGCCGCCTGTACGGCGACGTCGGAGAACACCGTGCCCGATGTCGTGGCCACGAGCGCGCCGTCGCGATACAGGCGGTAGTGGGCGACGCCGCTCTCGGGGTCGGTCGAAGCCTGCCACGCGAGGTCGATCTGCGTGGTCGTGACGGCGCTCGCCTGGAGACCGGCCGGCGTCGTGGGCGGCGTCCCATCGGCCCCGCCTCCCTCGGACCCGTTCAGCGTCGTCACGCTCACCGAACTGCTCCGGGGGCCTTCGCTCCCGGCCGCATCGACCGCGGAGATCCGATACAGGTACGTGGTCGAGGGCTGGAGGCTTCGATCGGTGAACGACGTCGACGACGGTGTGCCGACGGCGACGTCGTCGCGATACACGACGTAGTGATCCGGTCCGCCCAGCGGGAGGATGGGTGGGAACCAGGCGACGACGGCCGCCTGGGGGCTCAGGGCGGATGCCGAGGGAAGGAGCGGCGCCGTGGGCGCGACGGACCCGGACCGCGGCGCCGGGCCGCCGCCGGCGGCCCCCAGACACACGGTCGCGAGCAGACAGGCCGCCCCGACGCGCCCGCCACGCCGCTGCCGGGGGCCGCGCGCGACGACGCTCATGGGGTCAGCTCCGCGCGCAGCTCCGCCGAAAGCGCGCTCTCGTTGCCGCTCTCATCGATCGCCGTGGTCGCGAAGAAATACGTGCCGGGGGAGAGACCGGAGAGCGTATGCGTGGTGGCCAGGCCGACGTCCACGAACGTGTCGCGCGTGGTCGCCAGGGGGCTGGTGCCGCCGAAGTACAGCCGATATCCCGCCAGGTCGGCGAGCGGTCCTCCCGCCGCGTCCGTCTGCGGGGGGTCCCATGCGAGCGTCACGGAGACCGTGGCGAGGGGTCCGGTGGGGCCCTCGTCGTCCGGGCCCGCCGGCCGGCACGCCCAACCGCCGCCGACGCTCGAGAAGCACCCACCCGCCAACGCGAGCGCGTGCAGAGTGTTACGCGCGCGCCACATTCGGGCGCCGCCCCGGACGGCAGGGGCTGTCTCGTTAGGCCACATTCGGCGGATCGAAAGTGGAAAGGCCCGGGTTCTCCGCCCCCTCCTCCTCCACCCTCACGAATCGCGATCGCGCAAGGACCTTGCCAGCCACGGCCCCGGCGTCGCCGCCGCCGTGGGGCGGGCGTGGAGCCCGGGGAGGGTTGTGGCGGCGCTCAGCGGAACCGGATGCGAAGCCCGACCGCCGCCAGCGTGAACGGCTCGGTCCCGGGGGCCGCCTGGTGCCGCCCGAACACCCGGATCGCCACGCCGTCCGCCAGCGCCGCCTCCGCGAGCAGGCGCGCTTCGTAGAGGCGGCGCGTGGGGCTGTCGTCCGTCCCGGCGACCCACCCGATGGAGCCGGCCGGCTCCACGAACCAGCCATCGGCCGTCCCGAGACGGATCGGGAACTCGACGCGCGTCTCCCGCTCGGGGGCGCGCCCCCGCTCCACCGCGTCCGTCCCCACCGTCTCGCCGGTGTAGACCGCGGGTCCGATGTCGAGCCCGTCGACGATCGGCACGCGTACGCGCCCGTACGCCAGCCAGTCGTCCCGATCGAACCAGCGTCCCACGAAGCCCCCCGCGGCGAACGTCGCGTAGCCGCGTGCGGCCGGGACGTGGATCCGCTGCTCGACGCGGATGGTGTTCTGGTCGAGGGATCCGGCGGGCCCGCCCGAGCGGGCGACGTCGTCGATGCGGCGGCCGACCTCGACGCTCGTCGTCAGCAGCCGATCGGCGCCCCACGAGACGGCCACGCCGCCGAAGTACCCCTCGATCTCGTCGGGTCCGCGGATGAACGGCACGCCGTCGACACCCAGCGAGCGGTCGTATCGGCCCCAGACACGGAGGAAGCGCAGCGGCCGCAGGGAGACCTCGGCGCCGCGCAGCGCGGGCGATCCCTCGAGCGTCGCTCCACCCGACACGGAGGCATCGACGCGGGCGCCTTCCCGGTCCAGCCGCGCGAGCCCCCGACTCGCGTCCACATTCCCGGGAGCGACGGCGAGCACCTCCTCGTAGGTCGCCTCGGCTTCCTCGACGCGGTCGGAGCGGTCGAGGAGCCGTGCGAGCTCGAGCCGGAGGGCGACGTTGCGCGGCGCGGCCTCGATGAGGGCGCGGTAGCTCGCGACGGCGCGCTCGGTCTCGCCTCGGTCGGCCAGGCTCCGCGCATCCTCGAGGGAATCGGGATCGGGGTCGGCCGCGGGCTCTCCTTCGGTGCGCTCGTCGACCGCCGCGGGCGCCCTCTCCGCGGGCTCGTCCTCCGCGCGCCGCGGCGCCGTCTCCTCCTCGGGCTCGTCGGCCTCTGGCCCCGGCCGGGCGCGCACCTCGACCTCGACCTCGCCGAGCACGCGCTCCCCTGCGCGGAGCTCGAGCACCCCGTTCTCCGCCATCGTTCCGGGGATGAGCCGGAGCTCGACATCGCCGCCGGGGCCCGTGCGCCCCGTGCTCACGCCGAACCCGGTCTCCGGGTCGGCGAGGTTGACCGGGACGCCGGCGACCGGGTTCCCGTATTCGTCGCGGAGCTCGGCCCGCACGTGCGCGGGCACATCCGCCGCCTCGTCGAGGAGGACGCTGGCGGGCACGATGCTCGCCGAAGCGGGCGGGCCGGGGAGCACCCGGACCGAGATGTCGGGCGCCCCGGCGACGTTCGCGCCCCTCGCCCACACGGGGAGGCGGTACGACCGCGCCCTTCCGGTCGCGGCGACGGGCAGACGGACGACGCCGCGCTCATCGGTGACGCCCGAGGGGCTGTTTCCGCCGCTCGGCCCGAGGGCGAGCCCCACCCCGGCCACCGGGCGGCCGTCGCGGGTCGCCCGGAGCGTCACGGAGCCCGGCTGCCCGGCCCTGAGCGTGAGCTCGGAAGGCTCGATGCTCACCTCGAGCGGCCGGGAGCACCATTCGATCGCCTCCATCACGGTCCCGGATGCCCCGAGCGAGCGGAGGTCCGCCCGGTCGCGGTCGGTGGGCTCGAAGCTCAGACAGCTCCGGCGCACGAGCCCCGCGAGCTCGTCGGGCGCGTACACGCCGCCCGACAGGAAGCGCACCAGCTCGGTCTTCGTGAGCGGCTCCGCGTCCTGGGCGGCGATCGGGCGCGGGAGGGCGGGCGACACGAGGAGCGCGGCCGCCGTGAGCCGGGAAGCGCGGCGCCGGGCGGCTGCCGCGGCGCCCGGGTGAAACGCGCTCATCGGTCCACTCGCGGGCCGGGAGGCGGCGTCATCCGATGATCCGCGGCCGGCCGGGCGCGGCGGGGGGCGTCGTGTCCACCTCCGGTGGCGTCGTGGCCTGCGCGGGTGCGCTCCGGGGGCCCTCGAGACCTTCGCCGTTCGTGGCGGAGACCTGATACACGTAGGTCGTGGCCGGCTCGAGCCCCGAATCGCTCAGGACGGTCGCGGCCGTCGACGTCACGAGCGCGCCGCCACGGTACACGTTGTAGAGGGCGATCCCGCTCTCCGGGTCGGAGGCGTCCTCCCACGCGAGGTCGATCTGGCGGGACGTCGCGGGCTCGGCCTCGAGCCCGGCGGGCACGGACGGGGGCGTGGTGTCGGGCGCCGGCGGCGGGGCCGGCGTGGTCGCCGACGCGCTCGGGCTGCGCGCGCCCTCGAGCCCGTCCCCGTTCACGGCGGACACCTCGTAGGTGTAGGTGGTCTGGGGCTGCACCGAGACATCCGAGAACGTCGTCCCCGAGGTCGTGGCCACGAACGCGCCATCGCGGTAGACGCGATAGTGCGCCACGCCGCTCTCGGCATCGGCCGCGGCCTGCCAGACCAGGTCGATCTGCGTGGGCGTCACCGCGTCGGCCTGTAGACCCGCGGGCGCGGTGGGCGGCGTCGTGTCGCTCCCACCCGACCCCGCCATCGTCGTGACGTTGACCGTGGAGCTCCGGGGGCCTTCCGCGCCGGCTCCGTCCACCGCGGAGATCCGATACTGGTACTTCGTCGAGGGCTGGAGCCCCGTGTCGGTGAACGACGTCACGGTCGACGTCCCGATCGCGACGCCGTCCCGATACACCACGTAGTGAGCCGGTCCGCCCGGCGGCAGGAGCGGCGGGAACCAGGCGACCACGATCTCCGTGTCGCTCAGGGCCGAGCCCGAGGGGGACAGCGGTGCCGTGGGTGGGGCGAGATCCGAGCGGGCCGCCGGGTGCGCGCCGGTCGAGCCCAGACACAGAGCCGCGAGCGCGCACGCGATGGCCGGGCGCCCGCCCCGCCGCCCGCGCGCGGCGCCCGCCCGTCGTCCCCGCGCGCGGGGCGCCCGCCGGACGCCGCTCATGGCTGGAGATCCGCGCGCAGCTCGGCCGACAGCACGCTCTCGTTGCCGCTCTCATCGATGGCGGTCGTGGCGAAGTAGTACGTGCCCGGGGCGAGATCCTCGAGCGTGTAGGTCGTCGCCAGCCCGACGTCGATGAACGTGTCGCTCGATGTCGAGAGCGGCGTGGACATCCCGTAGTAGAGGCGGTAGCCCGCGAGGTCGTCGAGCGGGTCGCCGGTCGCATCGGTCACCGGCGGGTCCCATTCGAGCGTAACCGACACGGCGCCCGGTGGGGTCGGACCGGTCGGAGGGCCCTCGTCGGGTCCTTCGGGCCGGCATGAAGAGAGGATCAGCGCTGCCGCGACCCCCACGAGGAGCCCGGCATGTGGCGGGTGCGCCACGCGCCCCGTGCGCCGGGGTCGCAACGTCATCGTCTGGTCGCCCATCGAGCCATCAGGAATTCCGAAGGTTTGGTCTCGGTCCCCTCCCATCTCCCGTTCCCCACCCCGGACGTGTAATACAGAAGAGCAAGGAGCTTGCCAGCCGGGACAAAAAGTCCCCCGGTGGCCTGGTTCTTCCAGGCCGTGCCGATTGCCGAGCCCGATCACGGAACGCACGCGAGCGGAGGCCTCTGCCGGAGCATGTCGGAAATCCCCCAGCGTCTCGAAGGGTCCGACTTCGAGGGTGTCGATCTCCCGCCGGTGATCCTCCCTTCGGCGGGGGGGCGGGGGCGGCCGCCGCGCTGGCTCGTCCCCCTGCTCCTCGCCGTGGCGGGGGCCGGGATCGCGCTGGTCGCGGGGTCGGCCCGCTCGCGGGACACCCCCGGCGTCCCATCGCCGGGCGCCGAGTCCGGCGCCGGGGTCCCGGGGGCCGGCGGGTCGGGGCTCGCGACCGCGCTCGAATCCGTGCGGGAGGCCGTCGACGGCTATCGACAGCGGCATTCCGACTTCGAGCGCGGGCGGATCGACTGCGCCGCGCTGACCGCCGGTTACGGGCTCGTGAGCCAGGAGGTCATGGAACTCGCGCGCCGGCGCCGCGCGGCCGGCGATCCGGACGCGGAGACCATCGCCTCGTTCGAATCGGTCATGGGCGACGCCGCCGAGATCGACCGCCGCTTCGACGAGTCGGGCTGCCCGCGCCCCTGAGGACGGTCGCCCGCGTCCCCGAGGACCGCCGGCCGCGTCCCCCGCCGTCGGAACATCCCGCCCGCCGGCGACCACAACCATCCGGGTCCGTCGTGGCGGCCCGCCCGTCCGCGGTGGTCCCCGACGCGTCGCTCGTCCGTGAATGGAGCCGCCGGCCTGGGCATGAACATCGCCAGAAAGCTGATCTCGGATCACCTGGTCGCGGGGCGGATGGAGCCCGGCGCCGAGATCGGCATCCGCATCGACCAGACGCTCACCCAGGACGCCACCGGCACCCTCGTCATGCTCGAGCTCGAAGCGATGGGGCTCGACCGCGTGCGGACCGAGGTGAGCGCGCAGTACGTCGACCACAACCTGATCCAGGCCGACAACAGGAACCCCGACGACCACCTCTTCCTGTACAGCGCCTGCCAGCGGTACGGCATCTGGTACAGCCGGCCGGGAAACGGGGTCAGCCACCCGGTTCACCAGGAGCGCTTCGGTGTCCCCGGCAAGACGCTGCTCGGCTCGGACAGCCATACGCCCGCGGCCGGGGCGATCGGGATGCTCGCCATGGGCGCGGGCGGCCTCGAGGTCGGGCTGGCGATGGCCGGCGAGCCCGCGTGGGTGGAGATGCCGCGCGTCCGCGGCGTCGAGCTCACCGGGCGGCTCCCCGACTGGGTGAGCGCGAAGGACGTGATCCTCGAGATGCTCCGCCGCTACGGCGTCGAGCGCCACATCGGCTGGATCGTGGAATACCACGGTCCCGGCCTCGAGTCGCTCACCGCCATGGATCGTCACGTCATCGCGAACATGGGCACCGAGCTGGGCGCGACCACTACGGTGTTTCCGTCCGATGACGCGGTGCGCCGCTTTCTCGAGCGGCAGGGACGCGGCGACGACTGGGTGGAGCTCGTGGCCGATCCGGACGCCGAGTACGACGCGACGGACCGCATCGACCTCTCGACCCTCGAGCCGCTGATCGCGCTCCCGTCGAGCCCCGGCAACGTGGTGCCCGTCGCCGAGGTCGAAGGAGAGGAGATCTACCAGGCGTATCTCGGATCTTCGGCCAACCCGGGCTTCCGCGACTTCGCCGTGCCGGCCCTCATGGTCGAGGGCCGCCAGGTGGCGCCCTCGGTCTCGTTCGACGTGAACCCGACCTCGCGACAGATCCTCGAGGACCTCGTGCGCGGCGGATACCTGGAGAAGCTCATCCGCTCCGGGGCGCGGATCCACCAGGCCGGTTGCAACGGGTGCATCGGCATGGGGCAGGCGCCGGCAACGGGCCGCATCAGCCTGCGCACCGTACCGCGCAACTTCCCCGGACGATCGGGCACACGCGAGGACGCGGTCTACCTGTGCAGCCCCGAGACGGCGACCGCATCCGCCCTCACCGGGCGCATCACGGACCCCCGCCGCCTCCCGGATCTGCTCGACCTGTCGTATCCGAGCGTGCGCGAGCCGGAGGACATCGCGGTCAACGTCGACATGCTCGTCGCGCCGCCCGAGGACGGGAGCGGCATCGCGCTCGTGAAGGGGCCCAACATCACGTCGATCGGCGCGCTCGATCCGCTTCCGGCCTCCGTGTCGGGACCGGTGCTCATCAAGCTCGGCGACGACATCTCGACCGACGAGATCCTCCCCGCCGGCACCAGGGTCCTGCCGTTCCGCTCGAACATCGAGGCGATCAGCCGCTTCACGTTCCACCTGCTCGACGAGGACTACGCCGAACTGGCGCAGGAGCACCGCGAGCGCGGGCACTTCATCGTGGCGGGATCCAACTACGGCCAGGGCTCGAGCCGCGAGCACGCGGCCCTCGCGCCCCGCCACCTGGGGGTCAGGGCCGTGATCGCGAAGAGCTACGCGAGGATCCACGCGCAGAACCTGGCGAACTTCGGGATCCCGCCCCTCCGGTTCGTCGATCCGGCGGATCACGATGGGATCCAGCGCGGGGACGAGTTGGAGATTCCCGACCTGCGGCGGATGCTGGCGGAGGGCGGGCGGCTCCAGGCCCTGAACCGGACCCGGGCGCAGCGCTACGACCTGACGCACGACATGGCCTCGCGTCAGGTGGAGATGGTGCTGGCCGGCAGCATCCTGTCCCTGCGGCAGGCTCACCTGGCGTAGGGCGACGGGCCGGTGTCTCAGGGTGCGGGCGTGCCCGGCGCGTCCCGCGGCGTGCCCCGAAACGCCGCGATGACCGCCGGATCGTGTTTCATGCGCGTCGGCGTTGAACGATCGAACCGCCTCGAACCCCCGCGCGGCGGCCGTCGCCGTCGCCCCGATCGGTCCCGCGCGGCGTCGCGCCGACGCCACG
>Ga0299907_10002295_pt1 | contig 11644 bp, 11 predicted proteins | sample RVTome_16_FD_198680 | JGI IMG/M metagenome (GOLD analysis project Ga0299907, IMG submission 198680) | Soil microbial communities from uranium-contaminated site in the Upper Colorado River Basin, Wyoming, United States - RVT152D67 (version 2) ...
CGAGGTAGGCGGCGCAGGCCTTCGTGGCTTCGAGCTTGTCGCCGGCCATCGAGCCCGAGCGGTCGATCACGAGGTCGCCGGAGCCTTGGGCGCGGTGAGCTCGAGCATGCAGTGGACGCGATGCTCGCGCTCGACGGCCAGGAGCTGGTGGTCGAAGCGCACGCTGGCGCTGAGGTCGGCGGTGGTCATGGGTCGGTGCTCTCCCCGCGTTGGTCGGTCGTCTCGAGGCGAGACGTTCAGTGGCCCGACCCCGCGATGTGACGTAGCTCACAGTAAGGAGCGGGTGCGACACGAGGTCACGTACCACCGATCGAGTGTGAAGCGCATCACTGCAGTCGCAACGCTCCGCCGGCATGCTTCGTGGGTGAGCCCGGAGGCTTCTTCGTTGCTCGTCCTCGAGACCATCACGCGCGAGCGTTCGGCGAGGATCGGGCTTCTCGAAACGATCGACGCTCGGGCCGGAGTCCTGCTCGGGTTCGCTGTTGCGCTTACCGCGCTCGCTCCACAGGACGTGGATATCCTCGTCGAGATCGGCCGCGCCGCTACGGTCCTGGGCGCTCTCACGGCTCTCGCGACGTTCTGGCCGCGAGAGTACGGGAACCTCGATGTGGCGCTTCTTGCCGACTCCGCAGCCGCGGAACGCGTCTTCATCGCGCGGAGCCTGATCCAGGCTCAGACGGAGATCGTTCTCGGGTTGACCGAGCTGATCGCGAAGAAGATCAGGCGGCTCCGGATCGGGATGGTCCTCATCGCGAGCGCGTCCGTGTCGATGGCTGTGGGCCTTGCCCTAGACTGAGGAGAGACCGATGGCTGGACCGACCGACCGCCGTACTCCACAAGCACCCCAGTCGGGGCGTGGCTGGTTCAACCCGAACCTCGTGACGCTTGCAGAGAGCACGAACCCGAAGAAGATCCGGAGATTCCGCGAGAAGCTTGCGCGGCGGGCGGCCGAGCGTGGTGATCTCGCTCCCGAGGCACACGAGGAGTGGGGCTACCTGATCCCACAAGGTCCGATCGAGTCGTCGAGCTCGTAGCGCTTTTCGAGCTGTCAGAGACGCCTCCGATACCGTGCCTCAGGTGAACGGCCGAGGTGAAGCCGCCCGTCCGCTGCCACCTCGGCCCTCGGGATGGGCTACGACGAGCGTGACCTGACGGTAGCCTTCGGCCGTGAAACGGTGCCCGACCTGCGGTGAGGAGAACTCCGACCGGGCTCGGTTCTGCTCGAACTGCGGTTCTTCGCTCGAAGCCGTCACCGCGCCCGCCGCCGAGGAGCGCAAGACCGTCTCGGTCCTGTTCGTCGACCTCGTGGGGTTCACCGCACGCTCGGACGACGCCGATCCGGAGGACGTCCGCGCGACCCTCCGCGCCTACCACGACCGGCTCCGCACGGAGATCGAGCGGTTCGGCGGCACCGTCGAGAAGTTCATCGGCGACGCAGTGATGGCGGTGTTCGGGGCTCCCGTCGCCCACGAGGACGACGCCGAGCGGGCCGTCCGGGCGGCGCTCCGGATCACCGAGGCGATCGAGGAGCTGAACGCCGAGCGCCCCAGCCTCGACCTCGCCGTCCGCGGCGCCGTGAACACCGGCGAGGCCGTCGTGGCGCTGGGCGCCCGTCCCGAGCGAGGCGAGGGCTTCGTCACCGGCGACGTCGTGAACGTGGCCTCGCGGCTCCAGGGCATCGCGCCGGTGGGCGGCGTGGTGGTCGGGGAGCTCACCCACCGCGCCACGCGCGGGCCGATCGAGTACGAGGAGATCGAATCCGTCGAGGTCAAGGGCAAGGAGCGCCGGATCCCGATCTGGCGTGTGGTCCGCGCCCGGAGCCGGTTCGGCGTCGACGTCGAGGCGGGGACCTCGACGCCCCTGATCGGGCGCGAGCCGGAGCTGGCGCTCCTCGAGCAGCTCTACCGCCGCGTCGACGGAGAGGAGGCGGTCCAGCTCGTCACGCTTTCCGGCGAGCCGGGCGTCGGGAAGTCCAGGCTCGTCCGCGAGTTCCGCCGGTTCATCGACGACGAGCCCGAGCTGATCGTCTGGCGCCAGGGCCGGTGCCTGCCCTACGGCGAGGGGATCACGTACTGGGCGCTCGGCGAGATCGTGAAGGCGCAGGCCGGCGTGGCGGAGAACGACGGCCCCGACGAGGCCGCCCGGAAGCTCGCGGAGGCCATCGAGCTCGTGGTCGCCGAGGCGTCGGAGCGCGACTGGGTCCGCGCCCGGCTGGAGCCGCTCTTCGGCCTCGGTGGAGAGGCGACCGACCGGGAGGAGTCGTTCGCCGCCTGGCGGGGGTTCCTCGAGGCGATCGCCTCGCGGGGCCCGGTCGTCCTCGTGTTCGAGGACCTGCACTGGGCCGACCCGGCGCTGCTGGCGTTCGTCGAGCACCTCGCGGACTGGGCCACCGGCATCCCCCTCCTGATCCTGGGGACGGCCCGGCCCGAGCTCTACGAGCGGCATCCCGGGTGGGGCGGGGGCACGAGGAACCACACGTCGATCGCGCTCTCGCCGCTGTCGCCCGACGACACGGCCCGGCTGATCGGCGCGCTCCTGGACCAGGCCGTGCTGCCGTCGGAGACGCAGTCCGCCCTGATGTCGCGCGCCGGCGGCAACCCGCTGTACGCGGAGGAGTTCGTTCGGATGCTGATCGACCGTGGCGTGCTCGTGCGCCGGGGCGCCGCGTGGGAGCTCACCGCCGGCGAGGACGACATCCCAGTGCCGGAGTCGGTGCAGGCGCTGATCGCCGCCCGTCTGGACACGCTGTCCGCCGAGCGCAAGGCGCTCCTGCAGGACGCCGCGGTGATCGGCAAGGTCTTCTGGTCGGGCGCGGTCGCCGAGATGGGCGGGCTCGATCCGCCCGCGGTTCGCGACGGCCTCCACGAGCTGGCGCGGAAGGAGCTCCTCCGGCCCGCGCGGCGCCCTTCGATCGAGGGCGAGTCCGAGTACGCGTTCTGGCACCTGCTGATCCGGGACGTCGCGTACGGGCAGATCCCCCGGGCGGCGCGAGCCGCGAAACACGCCGCCGCGGCCGGGTGGATCGAGCGGATCGCGGGAGAGCGGGTCGAGGACAGCGCCGAGCTGCTGGTCCACCATTACGAGCAGGCGATCGACCTCGCTCGCTCCGCCGGCGGCGACGTCGCCGAGCTCGAGGAGAAGCTGGTGCCGCTCCTGATCCTGGCCGGCGAGCGGGCGCTCCGGCTGGACACCGCGAACGCCTTCGCCCTCTTCGAGAGGGCCCTCGCGCTGACCCGGCCGGGGGAGCCCGAGCGGCTCAGCGTGCTCCGGTTCGGGACGAAGGCATCCACGTGGGCGGGCGAGGCCGATGCGGCGGGCCGGGACGTCGGGGAGCAGGCCCTCGAGGAAGCGCGCCGGCAGCGAGACCCGCTGGCGGAGGGCGAGGTGCTGTCCGCGCTCTCGAGGCAGGCGTGGCACGCAGGGGACACGGCTCGTCAGTTCGAGCTGATCGAGCAGGCGATCTCGATCCTCGAGCGGCTCCCACCCGGCCGGGAGCTGGCGCGGGCGCTGACGCGCCGGGCCTCGGCGCTGGGGCTCGCCGGCAGGGACGAGGAGGCGCTGGCCGCGATCGAGGCCGCCCTCCCGCTCGTCCGGGAGGCCGGGACCGAGGCCGACCTGGCGGTGCTCCTCCAGTTCCGGGGCGAGGCGCGGACCTACCACGGCGAGGTCGCCGAGGGGATCGAGGATCTCCGGGAGGGGCTGCGTCTGGCCCTCGAGCACTCCGTGAGCGAGCAGGCGGGCGCCGCCCACGTCAACCTCGGCGACACGCTCTGGCTGACCGAGGGGCCGGCGGCCGGCCAGGAGCTCTACGAGCGGGGGATCGAGCTCGGCATGCGCCGAGGCGCCCACGTGGGCGTCCGGTGGGGTCGGATGCAGACGATGTGGACGATGTTCGACCTGGGCCGATGGGACGAGCTGCTCGAGACGGGGGAGGACCTGATCTCGACCTCGTCCGATCCCACCGCCCAGATCCCGGTGCTCGCCCGGATCTACCGAGAGCACGTGCTGATCAGGCGTGGGGCGTCGGACGGCTCGGCGTTCGAGTCGGAGACGCTGCCGCGGGCGATGGAGATCGGCGACGACCAGGTCGTCGTGCCGGCGCTCCGCGTCGGCGCGCTCGGGCGGCTCTCGCGCCGCGACCGGGACGGCGCGATCCGTGCGATCGAGGAGCTGGACACGAGGACGTCCGGCCGCCCTGGCTCGCGCGGCTGGCTCCTGGACGAGGCGGCGCACGTCTGCCGGGAGACCGCCGCCGCGGACGCGCTCCGGAGCGCCCTGGACGACCACGCGCCGCAGCTGACGCGGCATCGGAACAGCGCCCTGGGGGCGACGGCGGTCCTGGCGGAGCTGGGCGGTGACCTCGAGGCGGCGGTCGAGCACTACGGGCAGGCGGCGGAGGCTTGGGCCGCGTTCCCGCACGTCCTCCAGCACGGGCTCTCGCTGCTGGGCGCGAGCCGGTGCCTGCTCGAGCTCGGCCGTTCGAACGAGGCGGGGGAGCGGGGTCGGGCGGCGCGGGAGGTGTTCGCCGGGCTCGGCGCCGCGCCACTCGTCTCCGAGACCGACTCGCTGCTCGAACGTGCGACGGCGCTCAGCGGCTGAGCGAGGGAGGGCCGGCACGGCACCCTTACTCGGACGCCGAGAAGTGACCGGGGGTGCAGCTCGGGTGTGACTCGTCGTGTCGGTGGCGAGCGTCATGATCCGGCCTGCCGATGACCTTCGTTCTCATCCCGAGCGTCTAGTGGACTAGACAGTTTCCGAGGTTCTGTGTCACCATGACCGGGAAGGACGTTCTTCGACGCCTGAAGAAGCGGGGCTGCGAGGTGGTCCGACAGAAGGGATCGCACGTGCGGATCAGATGCGGAGACTGCCAAACGACCGTCCCTGTGCACGCGGGCGAGGACCTGCCTGCAGGCACGCTCTCAGCCATCGAACGGGACTTGGCCGCGTGCGTCGGAAGAGAGTGGCGAAGGTGACGACGTACAGGATCGAACTCGAGCGGGACGAGAGCGGAACGTGGATCGTCCGATCGCCCGACGTGCCGGGCTTCCATACGTACGGCCGAAGCCTCCGGCAAGCCAGGAACCGGGCTCGGGAGGCTCTCTCGCTGTGGGTCGAGGATGCGGATGCCGCAGGACTCGAGTTCCAGTACCACCTCCCTAAGCAGTGGCGCGAGGCGACGAGGGGATTCCGCCAGGCTCGGACCCGCGCGATCGAAGCGGAGAGAGCAGCGCAGATCCGGGCTACCGATGCAGCCAACTACCTGACGGCTGTCTGCGGCCTCTCGTTGAGGGACACGGCCGAACTTCTCGGCCTCTCACATCAGCGGGTGCAACAGCTGATCGTTGAACGCGAGATCCACGCCGGTCAGCTCCGAGCCCGGAAGGAAGAGCTCGAGACGATGAAGTGATCGGGGAGTTGGATGGGAGCGCCCCCGAGCTGGGAGAGCCGACCGGTCGAATCACCGTTCAGCCCTGCCTCGATCGCTCCCCATCATCGCCTGGGTGACTGCTCACGCAGTGACGAAGTCCTCGACGCCGTGCGTCGCCAGTCGGCTGAACTCGGCGTGGATCTCCTCGGCGGTCCTGGGGTCGCCGCTGTCGAGCCACCATAGGAGCATCCCCATGCAGGCGCCGGCCACGAACCGGATTGCCGCTTCGACCCGGTGGGGCTCCGCGGCTGCCTCTGGGAACCGCGAGCGGACGTGCTCCCGGACGAGCTCGTCGACGCTCCGGCGCAGGATCCGCGTGATCACCTCCGCGCCGCCCTTGCGCGAAAGCGCCTCCCAGAAGTGTCGGTGCTCGCCGACGTGGCGGAACACGGCGAGGAGCGGGTCGAGGAACTGTGCCTCGGTGGTCCGGCCGGCCTCGACCGCAGCGTGCTCGGCCTCGATCGCGGAGCGGACGTCCTCGAACCCGGCGAGCAGGAGCTCATCCTTGTCGCGGTAGTGCGCGTAGAACGTCGACCGTCCGACGTCGGCTCGATCGAGGATGTCCCGGACCGTGATCCGGTCGTAGCCCTTCTCGAGGATGAGGTCGAGGAGAGCGCGCCGGAGGAGCTCTCGGGTGCGTCGGACCCGCCGATCGGTCGGAACCTGACTCACGTCCCTCCTGCTCCGCCGAACACTTCGCTGTCTCTGTCCCGTACCGGACGGTTCGTCGGAACCGCCTGTTGACGTCTCCCTCGCATCGTACCAAGGATATGGGATAGATGTTCGGTATCTGACGGATGTCCTTTACGGGAGGGCGGTGCCGAACGGGAAGGGAAGGCAGCTGATGTCAACGTCAGAGGTGGTTCGGATCCGAGAGCGGCGCTGGTGGATCCTCGTCTCGCTCGCCGTGAGCCTGCTGATCGTGATCGTCGACGACACGATCATCAACGTCGCGCTCCCGACGCTCCAGCGGGAGCTCGGCGCTTCGGCCACGGCGCTGCAATGGATCGTCGACGCCTACATCGTCGTGTTCGCCGGGCTCCTGCTCACGATGGGCTCGCTCGGCGACCGCTTCGGTCGGAAGCGGTTCCTGCAGCTGGGACTGCTCGTGTTCGCCGGCGCGAGCTTGATGGGGGCGTACGCGCCCTCGACGGGCTGGTTGATCGGCGCCCGTTCGCTGATGGGCGTCGGCGGTGCACTGATCATGCCGTCGACCCTCTCGATCCTGGTCGACGTCTTCCCGCGCGAGGAGCGCGTGAAGGCCATCGGGATCTGGACCGGCGTCGCCAGCCTGGGGATCCCGCTCGGACCGATCGTGGGCGGCTGGCTCCTCGAGCACTACTGGTGGGGTTCGGCGTTCCTGCTGAACCTGCCGATCGCCGCCGTGGCCTTCGTCGCGGGTGCGGTGCTCCTGCCCGAGAGCCGCGACCCGGCGCCGCCGCGGCCCGACGTGCCCGGTCTCGGCCTGTCGATCGTCGCGCTCACCGCGCTCGTGTACGGGATCATCGAGGCGCCTGCGGACGGATGGACGAGCGGGGCCGTGCTCGGCGCGCTCGCACTGGCCGTCGTCGCCGGAGCCGCATTCGTGGTACGCGAGCGACGCACCCCCGAGCCGATGGTCGATCTCCGGCTCTTCCGGAACCCGCGCCTCGCGTGGGGCACGGTCGCGATGACGCTGGCGGGCCTCGCGATCGGTGGGCTCGCGTTCGAGCTGACGCAGTTCCTGCAGTTCGTCCAGGGGTACTCGCCGCTGGATGCCGGGCTGCGTTTCCTGCCGATCGCGATCGGCTTCGGGATCGCGAGCCCCGTTACGCAGCATGTCGTGCCTCGGCTCGGGACCGCGCGGACGGTGGCGGCGGCGCTCGGCGGGGCGGCGATCGTCTACGGCGCGCTCGCGTTCGCCGGCGCGGAGACCTCCTACTGGCTGATCGGGATCCCGCTGTTCCTGATCGGGCTGGGGCTCGGGGCCGCGTTCGTGCCCGCCACCGACGCGGTGATGGCCGCGATGCCGGCCGCGAACGTCGGGCTCGGCTCGGCGATCAACGACACGGGGCGGCAGGTCGGTGCCGCGCTCGGCGTCGGGATCCTGGGCGCGATCGCGAACGCCGCGTACCGCTCCGGGATCGGCGACGCGACCGCGGCGCTGCCGGGCCCGGTCGCCGCAGAGGCAGAACGGTCGGTCGGCTCCGCGCTGCACATCGCCTCGGGGATGGGCCCGGCGGGGGAGGGGCTCCGCGACGCCGCGGTCCGAGCGTCCGTGGACGGGTTCGGCTTCGCGATGGCGGCCGGCGCCGTGCTCCTGGCGGCCGGTGCGGCGGCGGTACTCCGGAAGCTCCCGGCCGGCGACGTTCGCGACGGCACCGCGACGGACGGCTCCGCGGAGCGTTCGGCGGGCGCCGAGCTGATCGGCGCGATGGAAGGAGGTGAGCCATGACGACGCTACTGATCGGGTTGGGGCTGCTGATCCTGTTGGACCTGGCGGCCTTGGTGGCCGGAGACGACTCGCGCGACGGCCGGGACTGGACGGCTCGACCGGAGCACTAGGCCGGCCACTGGGGAGGAGGAAACGATGTACGACCAACCGTTCTATGTGTGGACGTTGATCCTGATCGGCGTGCTGGGGATCCCTTCGGTCGCGTCGTGGGCCCTGTACCGAGGCGCGATCGAAGCCGGCATGCGCGGGCGCACCGCCATGCTCGTCGGGGGCGGCGCGGCCTACCTGTTCGCGGTGTGGATCGTGGGAAGTGCGATCCTCGCCGGGACTGGTGTCTACGGCGGCGGGGCCGGAGGCGTGGCGCCGTGGTTCGGGATCGCCGTGGCGGGAGCGCTCGTCGCGTTCCTGCTGGCGTCCCGGATCCCCGTGGTGTCGCGGACCCTCGCCCAGCCCGGGATCGTGTCGCGCCTCGTCTGGCCGAACGCCTTCCGGGTGGTGGGCGCCTCGTTCCTGATCGCGATGGCGCTCGGGGACCTCCCGTGGGTGTTCGCGTTGCCCGCGGGGCTCGGGGACATCGCGGCGGGCATCGCGGCGCCGTTCGTCGCGCGGAAGCTCGCGCGCGGTGAGGGGTACCGGGAGGCGGCCCGTTTCCACTGGTTCGGGATCGGCGACCTCGTCGTGGCACTCACGATCGGCTTCTTCGCCGGTCTGGGGCCGTGGCTGCTGATCGACGTGACACCGACCACGGAGGCCCTCGCGATGTTGCCGATGGCGCTCGTGCCGACCACGGCGGTCCCGCTCACGATCACGCTGCACATCGTGTCGCTGCGGCGGCTCCGTGCGGCGGCGCCGTTCATCGAAGCGGTCCGTGATGGGCGGATCCCGTACGCGGCCGAGACGCCGCGCGCGGGAGCCACCGCGACATAGGGAGATGAGGGGTCGGCGCCCAGGGGCGCCGACCCCATCACAGATACACAAAGCGGAGAACGACCGCGCGGCCGAGGACATATCCGGGCAGCTCTGCGGCGAGTTAGCGACGAAGCGTGGCCCGCCCGCCCGCGAGAGCCTCACGCTTCACCCCGTCCCTCATACGGAAGCGGCAGGAGTGCCCGAGCGTCTGCTGGCGATCAGGACGACAAGTCCGTGTCTCGCCTCGTGATAGTGGTCCCTGAATTTCGAGAAGGTGCTGATGCTGTCAACTGTCTTCGCCCGGAAGCCCGACAGCTTCCGGAGTGTCGCGGCGTCGAAAACTCTCGTCTGCTGGAGGATCGACTCCATCTCGTCTTCCATCGGACGCAGGTAGTCCTCCATAGCGTTCACGCTAGGCCACACGTTCCTTAGCTCTGGCATCAGATCTTGCAGGTCTCGCATCTCGTGCCAAAGCTTCTCGAACTCCGCTTTCTCACCGTCGATAAGGCTCACGACGATGTCGATGTAGGCGTCCCGAGACAGTTCGCTACCGGGCGTCCGGCGCACAGCTCGACGCGTCCGTTTCACGTCGGCATAGGTCTCATCAAGTCGAGCCAAAAGCGAGGTGGCCAGGTCCACGGCGGATCGCCTCCTACGCTCTGCTGCCTCCCGATCCTTTCGGCGGGTCTCTTCGCCCGCGTCCGCTCTTCTCTTCGCGTCATCAACAAGGAACGCCACGACTGCGCCGAGGGCACCGATCAGGAGGAACTGGATGAGGTTCTTGCGCAGCTCGTAGCCGATGGTTGCGTTCATCGGTGGTCGCCACGTCCCTGCCACTAGCGCCGCCATGACGAGAACGAGGCACAGGGCGAGACAGACGACGAACACCTTGCGTTGTGAGGCTGGGCCAGAAGGTCCCCGGGAGGAAGGCTGCTCCTCCATTCGCTCAATCGTGGCAGCGGCACTCGCCTCGCGATCCCGCGCGAGGTGTCAGCATCGATCTCACGGCGATGCGCTCCGAACCGAGTCCGGCTTGATCCCTCGAGCGAGCTCGGACGGCGTCACGTTGATCTGAAAGTGCATCGTATCCTTCGTGGTCACCCACCGACCTCCCCACGTGAAGACCTGCCGCCCGTCGACCGTTTTGATCGCCTCGACAGCCCCGACCTGATCTTCGGTGAAGCTTGTGTCGGCCCGCAGAGCCTCGACGTCTGCGCACTTCTGTTCTTTCGTGGCAGCTGTCGCGAAGCGGACGAGCCGCTTGTCAGGCGTCCGCCGATTGACGTTGCACCTCGGCTTGTCGTGGTCGATGTCGATCGCCAGGCCGTATGCGTGAAGCGAGGGCGACGATGTACCCGCGATCTTCCGCGGAACGTAGACCCACGCCCGATGGGCCCGATAGCCGCTGTTGACTAGGGCCTGTTCGAGAGCCTTCCAGGCAGCTACGGTCTCCGGGTTCACCGGTGTGTTCCACCCGAGGATCCGAGTCCGCACCATCTTGTCCGTGGCGTTGAGGTACTGGCTCCAAGCGGTCCTGAGGTTGCGGGTCAATCGAACGCGACCGCCAGGGCCACCTCCGATGAGAGGTCGGATGATCTTGTCCCTGATCGACAACCACTCGGCCGCGAGCTGGCGCTCTTCCTTCCGGATCGCTCGGCCGGCGAGCTCCGGGTGGCGTGCGTGGAAGATCCTGCTCGTGAGCCGGTTCTCGTCGCGGTCGCCGGTGGCGATCATCAGTTGCACGGCGAGAGACCAGAAGCCCTGGCGAAGGGCGCCCGCGATCCGGTCGGTGATGCTACCGCCGGATTCGCCGAGGAACTCGGTGGACGGGTCGACGGCTTCCTGACTCATCCCGGGTGCGAAGAGATCGCTTGAGCCGAACGTCGTAGCCTCTTGCTCATAGGCACTGCCTGGCTCTTCCTCTTCGGCGAACTGCTGCGCGTCGGCATGGTTGACGAACTCTTCCGCCTCGAAGAGCTCGTCCTCCGAGTCAGGAGCAGCCTCGAACTCCTGCGCGTCTCCCGGCTCCTCATATGTCGCTGTGGAGGTTCCGGCGCCCCCGCCCGCTGCGTCCAGTGGTGCCGCCTCGCCTGCCCACGCCTCCAGCGACGGCTGCACCTCGAACTCGGACAGGTCGAAGCCAGCCTCGTCGAGCTGAAGCAACTCGGTGACCGGCCGGAGTGGCGTGTCCACCTCGTACGCCCAGTGCTCGAATGGTCTGAGCTCCGATTCCTCGAAGGCAGCCGGATCCAATTGTTCGGTCGGACTGCCGTCTGCCATACGGGTGGCCTCCATCACGCACCTCCGACAGGAACCGTGGCGCCGGTGGTCATGGCGACGCGCGGTTGTGATCCGTTTCCGGCTGCGCCGATAGCGCCAGCCGGGCTGGGGGTTGGCGCCGTTGCCACGATCGGGCGCGCTTTCAGGTTCCGACCGGTGACGCGAGACCAGTGATCGATGATCTCAACGAGCCGATCTCGCAAGGGGTTCCCTCCTGGAGGGAAGTAGAGAGCCTGAACCGCCGGTGTCGTGCTGTAGAGGCCGGCTTCGATCTCGATGAGGAGACGGCTCACCCGAGGGGCGAGTCTGAGATAGCTATGGGCATGAACCTGGACAGGGATCCCCACGCGGTCTCCGATCTTCCGGAGGCGCTCCTCAGGCGAGGCAGCGGTTGCCTTCAGGTCGTTCACCACGTTGTTGTTCGAATCGATGAGCAATCGGAGCCAAGAAAGTGCGGCGACTGCTGCAAACTCTTCGAAGGCGAGGTTCGGTCCGAGAGCTGCTCCGCCGCGGCGCTCGTTCAGCATCGTCTGGAGACGTCGACCGAGGCCCGCGATGGCTGCGTCATCTGTTTGGTTCTCTCCGGAACTGTT
>Ga0299907_10002296_pt1 | contig 11643 bp, 9 predicted proteins | sample RVTome_16_FD_198680 | JGI IMG/M metagenome (GOLD analysis project Ga0299907, IMG submission 198680) | Soil microbial communities from uranium-contaminated site in the Upper Colorado River Basin, Wyoming, United States - RVT152D67 (version 2) ...
AGCTGCGAGACGGCGTCGGCGACGAACGAGCCGACGCCGCCGACGCGCACGCCGTCCTCGACCGTCACCACCAACGGGTGCGACGCGGCGTCCGCCACCATCGCCGCATCAAGCGGCTTCACCACGCGCGGGTCCCACACCGTCGCCTCGATGCGGGACGGCGACGCGGACAGCAGCGCGGCCGCGTCCTCCGCCACCTCGAGCATCTTGCCGACGCCGATGATGCACACGTCGCGCCCCGTGCGCACGCGCCGCGCCGACAAGCCGGAGCCGACCGCGTCGAACGTCACCTGGCGCGCCGCGGTCTTCGGGTAGCGGATGGCGGCGGGACCGTCGAGGTCGAGCGCGCTGCGCAGCATCACCTTGAGCTCTTGCGCGGACGACGGCGCGAACACGGTGATGCCGGGGATCTTCAACGAGAGCGCGAGGTCGAGCACGCCGTGGTGGGACGGACCGTCGTTGCCGGTGATGCCGGCGCGGTCCATGGCGAAGACCACCGGCAAACCGTGCAAGCCGACGTCGTACATCGCCTGGTCGAACGCGCGCGTGAAGAACGTCGAGTACACCGCGACGACGGGGCGCAAGCCGGCCATTGCCATGCCCGCGGCCGCGGTGACCGCGTGCTGCTCGGCGATGCCGACGTCGAAGAAGCGGTCGGGGAAGCGCGCCTGGAACGGCAGCAGCCCCGTCGGCCCCGGCATCGCGGCGGTGAGCGCAACCACCTGCGGATGGTGCTGCGCGATCTCGATGAGCTCCTCGGTGAACGCCTGCGTGTAGCCCTTCGGCGCCGACCAGCCCTCGGCCGGCCCCGTCGCCGGGTCGAACACCGGCGCGTCGTGCAGGCACTTCTCGTCGTCGTCCTCGGCCGGCGGGTAGCCGCGACCCTTCTGCGTGAGCACGTGCACGACGATCGGACCGTCGTACTCGGCCGCGTTGCGCAGCGCGACTTCGAGCTTGGGGATGTCGTGGCCGTCGATCGGGCCCGTGTAGCGCACGCCGAGTGCCTCGAAGAACGCGGTCGGCTCGATGATCTCGCGCAGCGCGGCCTTGAAGCCCTGCAGGCTCGACCACGCCAGCTCGCCGACGGCGGGGAGGTCGCGCAGGATCTGCTCGACGCGCGCGGACGCCGACACGTAGCTCGGGTGCAGGCGCAGGCGCGTGACGCTCTCGCTCAGCTTGCTGATCGTCGGCGCGTACGAGCGGCCGTTGTCGTTGAGGATGACGACGACGCGCTTGCCGCTGTGGCCGAGGTTGTTCAACCCCTCGAACGCCATGCCGCCCGTCATCGAGCCGTCGCCGATCACCGCGACGACGGTGCGGTCGGTCTTGGCCTGCTCGACGGCGGTGGCGATGCCGTGCGCGTACGACAGGATCGTCGACGCGTGGCTGTTCTCGACCCAGTCGTGCTCGGACTCGGCGCGGCTGGGGTAACCGGACAGCCCGCCGGTCTGGCGCAGCGTGTCGAACGCGTCGCGCCGGCCGGTGACGATCTTGTGGACGTAGGCCTGGTGGCCGGTGTCCCACAGGACGATGTCGCGCGGCGAGTCGAACACGCGGTGCACGGCCAGCGTCAGCTCGACGGCACCGAGGTTGCTGCCAAGGTGGCCGCCGGTGACCGCCACCTTCTCGACGATGAACTCGCGGATCTCCGCGGCCAGATGCGCGAGCTGCTCGTCGTCGAGCGACCGGAGGTCGGCGGGACTTTGCAGGGAGTCCAAGAGCATGACCGGGCCGAGGGTAGCCCGGCCGGACCCCAAAGAAGCAGTCACACGTCAGGAGGCGACGCCCCACGCCTGGACGTGCAGGCGGCGACCCGGCCGGGGACCGTCGAGCTCCACGAGGAACAGCCGCTGCCACGTGCCGAGCTGCAGCCTGCCGCTCGTGACGGGCAGGAGGACCGTCGGTTGCGTGACCAGCAGTGCCCGCAGGTGGCTCCACCCGTTCGGGCGCTCGTCGGGCTCGATGTTCTGCGTGCGGCGGACGAGGTCGTCGTGGCGGTACTCGCGGTCGGGGGGCGCGAGCTCGTCCATCAGCGCGTAGAAGTCCTCGTGCAGCCCGTCTTCCATCTCGGTGATCGCCAGCCCGCAACTCGTGTGAGGACAGAACACCTGCGCGCTGCCGCGGTCGATGCCGCTCTCGGCGATGGCCGTGTCCACCGCGCCGGTGACGTCGACGAGCTCGGTGGCGCGCTCGGTGGCGAGGCGCAGCTCGACCGGTCCCCAGAACGTCAATGCCATAGGTCGCGTCCGCGACGGGTCAATGGTCGCGACCCGCGACGAACCACGCGAGCTCGACGAGGCAGTCCCGCGCTGCTGCCGAGACGGGCACGCGCTCCAGCGCCGCGAGCGCGGCCGCGACCAGCGCGTCGATCTGCGACTCCATCTCGTCGACCGCGCCGGTGTGACGGAGGACGTCCTGCAGCGCGCCGACCTCGCCGTCGGACAAGTCGGACGCGCCCAGACGCTCGTCGAGCAGGCGGCGCCCGTCGCGGTCAGCGCGCTCCCTCGCCAACGCGACGAGCGCAGTGGGCTTGCCCTCGCGCAGGTCGTCGCCCACGGGCTTGCCGAGCAGGTCCTCGTCTCCGAACGCGCCGAGGAGGTCGTCGCGCAGCTGGAACGCCTCACCGAGCGGAAGCCCGTACGCGGACAGCGGCTCGGCCAGCTCGGACAGGTGACCGGCCAGCGCGGCGCCGAGGTGCAGCGGCCGCTCGACGGTGTACTTGCCCGACTTGTAGATGCAGATGCGGCGCGCTGCGTCACGCGTGCCGCTGCCGCGTACCGTGCCGATCAAGTCGAGGTACTGGCCGATGTTGACTTCGAGCCGCAGCTCGTTGAACACGTCCACCGCCTCGCGTGGCGCGCCCGCGAGCAGCAGGTCGGCGTACACGAACGCGAGGTCGCCGACGAGGATGGCCACGCCCTCGCCGAAGCGGCGCCCCTCGCCCCGCCAACGCGACAGCGCGTGCCGGCCCTCGAAGTCGACGTGCACGGCGTCGAGGCCGCGGCGCATGGCCGAGCCGTCCATGACGTCGTCGTGGATGAGCGCGAACGTGTGCAGCAGTTCGAGGGCCGCACCGGCGTCGACGACGCGCTCGTCGTCGGGCTCGCCGCCCGCACCCACGAACGCCCAGTGGCAGAACGCGGGCCGCAGCCGCTTGCCGCCCGCCATCACCAGCGAGCGCAGCGACGTGAGCGGCTCGTGCAGCTCGGCGTCGACCGCGGTCCACCGCTCGACCTCCGCGTCGAGCAGCGCGGCGATGCGGGCCTCGACCCGGCTGCCGATGTCCACGAGCGCGGTGGTCACGACCATGCGAGCGACGAGCGTAGGCGTCTACGGTCGCCGACCATGAGTCCGCAGGCTGCAGCGAATCCGTTCGACCTCACCGGCCACGCCGCGCTCGTCACCGGCGGCAACAGCGGCATCGGCCTCGGCATGGCCCGCGCCCTCGTGCAGGCAGGCGCGTCCGTAGCCGTCTGGGGCACGAACGAGGAGAAGAACGCCAAGGCGCTGGGCGAGCTGCAAGCGCTGGGCTCGCAGGGCACCGTCGCCGCGTTCAAGTGCGACGTGGGCGACGAGGAGCAGGTCGAGAGCGTGTTCGCGCAGACGCTCGGCGCGCTCGGCCGCGTCGACTCGTGCTTCGCCAACGCCGGCATCGGCGGCGGCGCGCCGTCGTTCCACGAGTTCACGCTCGACGGCTGGCGGCGCGTGACGCGGGTGAACCTCGATGGGGTGTTCCTCACGTTCCGCGCCGCAGTGCGCCACATGGTCGAGCGCGGCACCGGCGGGTCGCTCGCGGTCACGTCGTCGCTGTCCGCCATCGAAGGGGCGCGCGCCAACCAGGCGTACGCGTCGTGCAAGGGCGGCGTCATCTCGATGGTGAAGGGGCTCGCGGTCGAGTACGCGCGCCACGGCATCCGCGCCAACGCCATCCTGCCGGGTTGGATCGACACGCCGATGACCGCAGGCGTGCTGGCGTGGGACCGCTTCCGCGACAAGGTGCTGCCGCGCATCCCGTTCCGCCGGTGGGGCGAGCCCGGCGACTTCGGCGGCATCGCCGTGTACCTGGCGTCGGACGCGTCCCGCTACCACACCGGCGACACGATCGTGATCGACGGCGGCTACGGGATCTTCTGAGCCCCGGGGGTGCGCTGGGCGATCAGGTACCCGAGACCGAAGACCGCCGCGCCGCCGGCCGCGTCCAGCCAGAAGTGGTTGGCGGTGACGAGGACCGAGAACAGCGTGAGCAGCGGGTAGGCGACGAGCAGCCAGCGCGCCCAGTGATGCCGGACGGCCGGCCACAGCACGCACGCCGACCACAACGCCCAACCGAAGTGCAGGCTGGGCATGGCCGCGTACTGGTTCGAGATCTGCTTCATCGTCCCCGAGTCGAACGACCACAGCCCGCCGTACGCGGCGAGCGTGTCGACGAAGCCGTACGACGCGGGCAAGAGGCGCGGTGGCATGAGCGGGAAGAACGCGAAGCCGATCAGCGCGAGGCCGGTGGTGAACGCGAGCGTGTTCCGCCACAGCGGGTAGCGCTCGTGCACCCGCCGGAAGCACCACACGAGCGCGACCGCGGTGACGACGAAGTGGAAGCTGCCGTAGTACACGTTCCAGAAGCGGATGAACCACCGCAGCGGCAGGAACAGGTCCTGCAGCGTCTCCTCGTGGTACGAGCCGAGCAAGCGCTCGACCTTGATGACGCGCTTGGCGTTGGTGAACGCGTGCTCCTTGCCTGCTGTGGACGCGCCCGTGTTCCTGATCACGGAGTACACGAGATAGAACGCGATGACGTACACGACTTCGCGCCACCAGCGGGCCCTGCCCGTGCGCGCGCCCTCCTGGGTCGGAATCGCCGCCTGGGTCACGTCGGCGTCACGTCAGGCTGATACAGCGGCGGCCGGCCGCGTGCCCGCGGCGAACGCGGGCGCTCCCAGCAAGCTCGCGAGCACGTTGATCCCGTAGACGATCAGGCCGAGGGCGATCGCCTGGCCGGTGCTCACGCCGAGGGGGTGGAGGAACAGCACGAACGCACCTTCGCGCACGCCGAGGCCCCCGATGGTCGGGAACGGCAGCACCTGCACGATGGCGACCGCCGGCATGAAGGCGAGCACCGCCGTCCAGCTCACGGGCAGGCCGAGCGCCTTGGCCGCGAAGAAAGCCGACAGCACGACGGCGAGCTGGTAAGCGAAGCCCACGACGAGCACCTCCACGGCGGCTGCGGGGGACCGGCGGAACCGGGCCAGGCCGAGGTGGACGGCGCCGAGGAACCGCATCCATCCCTGCTGCGCGCGGAGGCGGCGACCCACGCGCTCGCTCGACGCGCCGTAGAGGATGAGCCCGAGGAGCGCGAGCGTCGTGAGCGAGATCAGTACGACGAGGTGGCTGGCGTCGTCGATCGGCGGGCGCGTGAGGCCGGGGTTGATGAGCAGCGTGACGAGGCTGATGACCGGCAGCACGAGCCAGCCCGTCAGCCGTTCGAGCACGACGGACGCGAACGATCGCGGGCGTTCGCCACTCTGCGCGGAGAGGCGCGTGACGCGCAGGACGTCGCCGCCGATGGTGGTGGGCAGGAGGTTCGAGACGAACAAACCGGCGAGGTAATGGTTGAGCAACGTGCCGAGGCTTCGCGGCATCTCGAGCGCGACCAGCACACGTTGCCACCGCAGCGCGGCGAGCACGACGCCGATGAGCGTGACTGCGAGCGCTGCGCTCAGCCAGAGGAACGTGGCCGGCTTCCACAGCGGCGACACGAGGTGCGCGGCACGTGGGAGGAACACGGCCAGCACGCCGATGCTGACGACGAGCCTGAAGGCTCCCCACAGTCGGGTCCGCGCCACGGGGTTTAGCGTAGAGGAATGGGTGCCGAACCGGACCCACAGATAGCGGTCTCGTCGGTGGCAGGGGCCATACCTCTCGTTGCGCCGCTGAAGGACGTCGACCTTGCCTTCCTTCAGGCGGGGCCTGAAGAGGGCCGCCCGTTGTTGCTGGTCCACGGGTTCACCGCCGCCAAGGAGGACTTCGCCGACCACCTCGAAGTGTTCGGCCGGTTGGGCTGGCGGGCCGTCGCCCCCGACCTGCGGGGCCACGGCGGGTCGTCCAAGCCGGCGGGCGAGGGCGCGTACTCGCTGCGGCGGCTCGCCACCGATCTCTTGGAGCTGGCCGACTGGCTGGGCTGGGACCGGTTCACGCTGCTCGGCCACTCGATGGGCGGGATGGTCGCGCAGCACGTCGCGCTGTCCGCCGACGAGCGCTTGGACGCCTTGGTGCTCATGGACACGAGCCACGGCGCGCTGGGCGAGCACGTGCCGCCCGAGCTGGTCGCGCTGGCCAAGCACGTCGTGGAGGACGGCGGCATGGCCGCGTACCTTGCGGTGTCGAAGACGGTCGACGACCCGCTGTCGACGCCTGCGTACCGGCGCGTCGTGGCCGAGCGGCCGGGACACGAGGCGTACGGCGACGCCAAGGTGCTCGCTTCGTCGCCCGCGATGTGGCTCGGGATGATCGACGAGCTCGTGTCCCCGGAGGACGACCGGCTCGCTGTTCTTGCGGCCGCGCTCGCCGGCATCCCCGTTCTGGTGATCGTCGGCGAACAGGACACGACGTTCCTTGGCCACGCCGAACGCATGGCCGCGGCGTTCGGGGACACGGCGCGCCTCGTCGTCGTGCCCGACGCGGGCCACTCGCCGCAGTTCGAGAACCCGCGGGCGTGGTTCGACACCGTCTCCGACTTCCTCTCGAACTGCTTTTGTCCCGTGGAACGTGGCACATAGCGCCACGTTCCACGGGACAGAACGAGGGTGGGGGCGGGCTTGAGGGGTCAGCCGGAGACGGCGCCGGACATCATCTGGCCACGGCGCCGCACGATCACGACCCAGGCGCCACCGGCCAACGCAGCGGGCACGAGCAGGAACCAGAAGGCGAGCACGGCGGGCGGCACGTCACGCGGCGGCCGCAAGCGGATGTTGCCGAGCCCGCCACCGGCAGGCAGGTCGGGCGTGCGCAGCTGGTCGTCGAACGACGACGCTTCCTCGAACGCACCGAAGTCCTGATCGGGCAGCACTGCCACCTCGCCCAGCGGCGACGGCGCCAGGTCGGGGTTCAGCAGCGGCCGCGCGTCGGACGGCGTGTCGGCCGAGAAGTCGGGCGGCGGCGCTTCGGTGACCTCACCCGAGTCGTCGGACGCCGACCCGCTGCCACCGGTCGGTCCGAGCGCCTCGAACGGCTTGTCGAAGTGGCCGATGACCATCCGCGCCGTGACGGTGTAGTCGATGTTGACGCCGGCGAAGTTGAGGACGACGAGGTTGTAGCGGCCGAGCTCGGGTGCGTAGGTGCTCACGACCTCCGGTTGGTCCGCCCCGTCGGACGAGTCGAGCGCGGTGTAGCCGGGATCCTCCGACGTACGGCCCTCGATCTGCGTGTCGTCGAAGAGCCAGACGGCGAGATCGCACGCCTGCGCGTCCTGCACGTCATTCTCGTTGGTGTCCGTGGGGTTCCACGTCACCGAGATCTCGACCGTCCAGTCGGTGGCGTCGTCCACGTCCGGCGGCACGATGTCCAGCGGGACGTTGTCGCACCACGTGAACGCGGGGTCCATGCAGCCGCCAGGCGTCCAGTACGCCACGGCCGTGCCCGGGTAGTTGCCGGGGATGCCGGAGAACGTCTTGCTGATCGGGTCGCCGGCGGTGATGACCATCGGCTCCTGCGGGCGAGCCACTGCCGGCCGCACGTCGACGACACCGACGACGCCGAGTGCGCCGAGTGCGACCGCGATGGCCGCTGCGAGCTGGAGCCGCGGCCGCAGCGACGTCATCACGCCGCGCCCAACCTCGAACGGTTGCGCCGGGTGAGGAAGAACGCCGTGGGGCCGAGCACCGCGAGCGGCACGAGCAGGAACCAGAACAGCAGCACCGGGGCCGGCACCGGCGTCGGTGGGCGCAGCGAGATCGAGCCGGCGGGCAGGGCCTGCACGGGCTCGCGCAACTGCGCGTCGAACGTCGAGGTCGAGTCGAACTCCGAGAAGTCCTGGTCGGGCAGGACGGCGACCTCACCGAGCACGGGCGGCGCCACGGGGGCGGGCGGGGCGGAGAACCCGACCGACGTCGGCTCGTCGGCGGAGTAGTCGATCGGGCCGGGCTGCTCGCCGCTCGAGTCGTCGACCGGCGCCGACACGTTCGGCGCCAGCGCCTCGAAGGGCGCCTCGAACGTGCCGATGACGAAACGAGCCTTCAACGTGTACGACACGTTGGGGCCGCTGAAGTTGTTGATGACGAGGTTGTAGTCGACGAGCTCGGGCCGGTAGATGCGTATGGCCTCCGGCGGCGCGAAGTTCGTCGACCGGCCGAACTGGGTGTAGGTGGTCGACTGGGGGTTGTCGCGCTTGGCGACCTGCTGGTTGTCGTAGAGGTACATGTCGAGGTCGTTGACGCCGCCGACGCCCTCGACCTCGTCCTTCGGCTCCCAGGTGAGCTCGATCTCGAGCACGAAGTCGTCGGCGTCGCTCACGTTCGGCACGATCACCTTCAACGGCACGACGTCGCACGCGACCGTGAACTGCGACGCCTCGGTGACGTCGCCGCAGTCGTGGGGCGTCGGGTCGGCTGCCTGGCTCGACGGGTTGTTGCCGGGGATGCCGGGATAGGTGGCCGAGGCCTCGCCGTCGGCGGACACCACCAGCTGGTCGCGGACCAGTGCGCCGGCGCCCGGCGCGGGCAGCACGGCCACGGCAGCGAACCCGGCGAGCATCAGCGCTGCGACGACGTTGCGGGGCCACCTCATGCGAGATTCACCCGGGTCGAGGCGCTGTAGGCGTTGCATGGCTCGCTCCCGTTGATCTGGGCGTCGATGTTCCCTTCGGGCCACTTGCCAGGAAGGTACCGCTTCGCGTTCTCGATCGCGGCCCAGCACCCCGGCTGGTTGCTGCCAGGCGGCGTCTGGCTCGCCCGCCACACCTCGTGGATCGCGTCCTTGACGCACGTGTAGTCGCCCGGCTTGTAGAAGCAGGCCGGCGTCTGCACATCGGTGCTCTCCACCGCGGGGATGGCGTGGAAGCCCTTGTCGATCGACGTCGGGCCGAGCCGGGGGCCGGCCACCTGGATGCCGGTGAAGATCTGGAACAAGTTGCGGTAGTACTCACAGACGTAGCCGAGGTCGGTGTCCGGGAGCTGCTGATCCGCCTCCTTGTACGACTGGTAGCACCGCTGCTGCTCGAATGCGGGCTGGAACGTCACCGGCGTCACCGCGATGGCGTGGTTGTCGAAGCTGGCCGAGTTCTGCGAGTAGAGCTTGATGGGACCGTTGGCGTCGAGCTGGCCGTCGCCGAGCACGATCCACTCGGGGTAGTAGTTGATGGCGGCGGCCGACTTGCCGAAGTTGCCGTTGATGCCGCCGGGCCAGAGGATCGTGGTGATCCCCTTGGTCTTGAAGTCGGCCATCGCCTCCTGCGCGTAGGTGCCGGTGTCGCCGTTGTCCTGCGATAGGCAGCACTCGGGGAACGGCGCCTCGGCGTCGATGCTGCCGCCGCACTCCGGGACGCGTTGCTTCACGATGTCGGCCATCAACCGCAGGCCGTCCTGCTTGCGGTCCGTCGTGTAGATGATCCCGAACTTGCGGGGCCGGTTGTTCAGGTCGGGCGCCGCCATCGCCGAGGGCTTGCCCACGACCTTCGAGCACACGTAGGAGATGTACTGCTCGGCCTGCTCCTCGATGGAGGGCAGGTAGCTCCAGATCAACTTGGGGAACTGCTGGTAGAAGGTGCGCGGCTTGAGCGCGAACGAGCCGAAGTTGAGGACGCCCTTGCGCGCCATCTGGTGCAGGTACGCGTCCTCGTTGCCCTCCGACGCGAACGAGAGCACGGAGAACGGCTTGATCTGCTGGAAGTTGTCGGCCGCGTCCGCCCGCCTCGCTTCTGGCGTGTCGCCGTTCGAAGGGTCGGCGAAGTAGATGAAGAAGTGGACGCGCCGGTTGTAGGTCTGGAACCGCTCGTTGAAGTAGCGCTGCCAGCCGCGGAAGCCGCGCACGATCAAGTGCTCGGTCTCGCCTTCCTCCGGCGGCTGGAAGAGGTCGAAGTACTCGTCCGTCGGTGCGACGTTCTCGCCGGGCGTCGAGCCGTTGGTGTAGTTGATGCCTCCGTCGATGTAGATGAGGAGGCGGATCTCGTCACCCGTCACGCCTTGGTAGGTGGCGCCGCCGTTGTCGCCGTTGAAGAACGGCACGCACGGGGGCGACAGCGGGTCCTCGGTCTGGCGGGGCGGGTTGCCCACGCAGCGCTTGGTCGACGGGTTGGCGCCCTTGACGGCGGGCGGCGGGGGAGGCGGCGCGGCCTCGCCGGGACCGCCGCCTTCCTCGCCGCCGCCGGCTCCGCCGCCCTCGATGCCGGCCGACGAGCCGAGCCCGACGGATGCGAGGTTGCCCTGCGGGGGCGTGTCCTGCTGGTCGTCGGGCGGTACCGGCGCGTACTCCTGCGTCTCGGTGGGGTTGGACTGCGGGAGGGTGAACGACGAAGGCAGGACGGTGAGCGCGATGAGGCCGGCGACGAGGACCGCCAGCAACGGTGGGTACTTGCGCGCCCAGTCCGGCGCTTCCTGGAGCGGCGCCGCAGCAGAGATCGAAGCCATCGGTCCTCACTGGAGAAGGGACGGACGAACGAACTAGTTCTACGCCATTCTCACCGGTAATCCTTCGCGCCCCCAATCGGGCCCGGCCGGCGGAGCTCGGCCAAAGCCAGCACTCCGCGTCAGGCGAGGTTGAACCGCACCGAGGAGTCATAGCCATTGCACAGCTCGCTCCCGTTGATCTGGGCGTTGATGTTGCCCTCCGGCCACTTGCCCGGCAGATAGCGCTTGGCGTTCTCGATAGCGCCCCAGCAGCCGGGCTCCTGCTCGCCGGGCTGGTTGCGGTCGGCGTACCAGACCTGGTGGATGGCGTCCTTCACGCACGTGTAGTCGCCGGGGTTGTAGAAGCACGTCGGCGTCTGGATGTCGGTGCTCTCGATCGCGGGGATGGCGTGGAAGCCCTTGTCGATCGACGTCGGGCCGAGGCGGGGCCCGGCCACCTGGATGCCGGTGAGGATCTGGAAGAGGTTCCGGTAGTACTGGCAGACGTAGCTGAGGTCGGTGTCGGCCAGCTGCTGGTCGGCCTCCTTGTAAGCCTGGTAGCAGCGCTGCTGCTCGAAGGCGGGCTGGAACGTCTGCGGCGAGACCGAGATCGCGTGGCGGTCGAAGCTGGCCGAGTTCTGCGAGAGGTTGATCGGCCGGGCGGCGTCCATGATCCCGTCGCCGAGAACGATCCACTCCGGGTAGTAGTTGATGGCGGCGGCCGACTTCCCGAAGTTGCCGTTGATGCCGCCGGGCCAGAGGATCGTGGTGATCCCCTTGGTCTTGAAGTCGGCCATCGCCTCCTGCGCGTAGGTGCCGGTGTCGCCGTTGTCCTGGGCGAGGCAGCACTCGGGGAACGGGCCTTCCGCGTCGATGCTGCCGCCGCACTGGGCGACGCGTTGCTTCACGATGTCGGCCATCAACCGCAGGCCGGCCTGCTTGCGGTCCGTCGTGTAGATGATCCCGAGCTTGCGGGGCCGGTTGTTCAGCTCAGGCGCGGCGAGGACCGAGTCCTTGCCCACGACCTTGCTGCAGATGTAGCTCACGT
>Ga0299907_10002297_pt1 | contig 11642 bp, 6 predicted proteins | sample RVTome_16_FD_198680 | JGI IMG/M metagenome (GOLD analysis project Ga0299907, IMG submission 198680) | Soil microbial communities from uranium-contaminated site in the Upper Colorado River Basin, Wyoming, United States - RVT152D67 (version 2) ...
CCTGAACCCGCGCATGACGGTGGGCAGCGCGCTGCGCGAGGTCCTGGCGGTGCACCGGCTGGCGCGGGGCGCGGAAGCCGAACGGCGGGTCGCCGAGCTGCTCGACCTGGTCGGGCTTGCCCCCACGTACGCCGGGCGCTACCCGCACGAGTTCAGCGGCGGACAGAGGCAGCGGGTCGGCATCGCGCGCGCGCTCTCCGTCGAGCCCGACTTCATCGTTTGCGACGAGCCCGTTTCGGCCCTGGACGTGTCGGTGCAGGCGCAGGTGCTCAACCTGCTCGGCCGGCTGCAGCGCGAGCTCGGCATCGCCTACCTGTTCATCGCGCACGACCTGAGCGTGGTCGAACACGTGAGCGATCGAGTCGCCGTGATGTACCTGGGCCGGATCGTCGAGACGGCGCCGGCGCCCCTCCTCTATTCCGACCCGCGCCATCCCTACACCCGGGCGCTGCTCTCGGCGGTGCCGCTGCCCGAGCCCGGCGCCAGACGGGAGCGCACGGTACTCGAGGGAGACGTGCCCGACCCGTCCTCTCCGCCGCCGGGCTGTCCCTTCCACCCGCGCTGCCCGGATCCGCGCAAGGACGATGATTGCCGGACCACGGTCCCCCGGCTCGTGCAGATCGGATCGGCGCGCGCGGTGGCGTGCATCAAGGAGACGCCCGGTGCGTACCTCGGCGACACGGAATGAAGCGCCTTGCCGCCGGTTCGTCCCGAGATGGGTGCGCGCGCCGGCCCCTTCACCATATCTTGAAGGTCGGTACCCGCAGGTTTTGATACGATTGTGCCTCTTCGCGCGTTACGGGTAGATGATGAACTCGGCTCTCCTCGTCCTGGCCGCGTCTCTTCACGGCGCGCCCGTGTGCCCGCCCTGCGAGCGATCGCAGGAACTGATGGCGCGCGGCGACACGGCCGGAGCCATGGCGGTGCTCAAGGACGCCGCCACCGACGATGCCCCCGCCGCGGTCTGGGGCGAGTACGGCATGCTGCTCGCCCAGACGGCCCCGGTGAATCCCCTCGATTATCGCCAGCGGCAGGAGGCCAAGAACGCCCTCGAGCGGGCGCTCGACCAGGACTACAGGAATCCGCGCTGGCTGTTCGGATTCTCGCTCCTGATGCGGAAGCGCGGAGGCATGAACGACGCCAAGCGCGTCCTCGGCCGCGCGGTGGGTGAGGTCGAGGACTCGAATCGGGATCTCGAAGCCGAGGATCGAGCGCGCATCTATCTGGAGCACGCGCGCTCGGTGGAGGAGTACGTAGCCGACTACGACGGCTATCTGCCTCTGTCGGGCTTCATCCCGATCGTCTCTCCCTCGTGCTCGATGAGGGGCCGCTTCTGCCTCAACTTCTCGCGCCCGAAGTACTTCCACGAGAAACTCTTCCAGTTCGAGCCTCCCGAGATGATGCGGGGGGACCGCGAGGAAATGTGGGAGAGCTTCGAGAAGGCCTTCGAAGCGCACCCCGCCAGCTCGGCCGCGGCCGCGGGCCTGCTCGGGCAGCTTTCGCGGGAGGAAATGTGGGCCGAGTTCCTGCGAGTCGCGGAGCGGCACGTCGCGGCGAGCGATACGTCGGGGTGGGCCCACATCTGGAAGGGCGCCGGGTTGTTCCGCCAGGGCGACGCCGAGGCCGCGGAGCGCGCGTTCAAGGCGGGCCTCGCGAGACTCGAGCCCGCCGAGCGGGAGATCCTGAACGATCTCACCGACATCGTCCTCAAGGACATCGCGGAGTTGATGGAGCGGCTGGACTGGGACGAGCTCGGCGAGGTCCGGCGCCACATCCTGTCCATATCCGACCCGATGCGCATGACGCGCGAGAACGAACGGGCGCTGGAGCACTGGACCCGGGTGGCGATCGCGGAGCTCTGGTTCGGCGATGCGCTCATGGGGCGCAGGGGTTACGACACCGAGCCGGGCCAGATCGTACTACGCTACGGCCGGCCTCGGTGGATCCGTCAGATCGCGGGCAACTCGATCCACGGGCGCTCCGGACGCACGGTCTTCTGGACCTACACCAAGGATCAGCCGAGCTTCATCTTCGAGAAGAACGCGGGGTGGCGGCGCCTTCGGCACTCGTTCGACACCTACAGCCGCGAGCACGCGGCCGACCTCAAGAACTCCGTCCCCAGCGTGTACCGGCCGGGTTGGCTGGCGGACCTCCCGCACCAGGTCGTCCGCTTCAAGGGCGACCGTGCGGCGGCCACGGCCGAGGTGTACATGCATGCGCCGGAGACCGGGGAAGACGCTTTCCAGGGGCGCGCGGGCGTCTATCTGATGCCGCGCGAGGTGGGTGGCTCCGAGTTCCGTACCGAGCGAGCGGTCGAGCTGGGCGGAGCGGGAGCGCGCCAGATCGTGTTCCGGATTCCCCTGGAGCCCGGCACCTATCCCTACAGCGCTGAGATCCAGTCCGGCGATCGCGCGTTCGCCGCCGCGCGCCGGGGCAGGATGGTGATCGGCGCGTTCGGGGACTGGCTCGCCACCTCCGACCTGTTGATCGCCCGGGCCATCGAGCCCAGGACGCCCGTCGTGCGAGGTCGCGGTGACCTCACGATCACGGCCGCCCCGGACATGACCCTGGGAGCCGACGACCCCATCGGCGTCTACTTCGAGGTGTACGGCATCGCCCGCGATGAAGACGGCGTGGGGAGGTATCGCGTGGAAGTGCAACTCCGGGGCAGGCGCGGTCTCGTCGGCCGGGTGCTCAGCACCCTCGGGAACGTGATCCCGGGGGTGGGCGACGACCCGACGAGCCTGTCATGGGAGCGAGAGGTGCAGGGCGATTCCGACCGGATTCCGGAGTGGTTCACCATGCAGATTCCGGACGCCGAGCCCGGTGAATACGAGCTCGAAGTCACCATCACGGACCTGATCGAGCGCGCTTCATTCGCCTCGCGCCGCGAGATTCTGATCCGTTGAAACCTCGCTTGACACCCCGAAGGGGCCCCTCTAGTTTCCGTCCCCTTCACGAAATCCGCCGGCTCGCGCGCCTCTTGCACGGGCCTTTCAGGGACGATCGACGGAGGACTCCGTGAGCGGTCTTGGATCCATTCGTGCCGTGCTGCTGCAGATTCCGGGATTGGAGGCGCCAGAGCTGACCTTCTCGGAACAGGTAGTCGAGTTCTGGGAGGGCGGCGGTTTCATGATGTACCCGTTGGTCGCCGCCCTGATCGTGGGGCTCGCCATCATCGTCTGGAAGCTGTTCACCCTGACCTCGACCGCGTCGCGCACGAAGAGCCTGCTCCGCGACGTGGACGCGCTCCTGGCCGACCATCGCACGGACGAAGCGCTCGCTCGCGCACGGGAGTCGCGCACCCCCGCCGGCCGGATCCTCGTTGCGGGGCTGGAAAGGAAGAACGAGGGCACGGATAGGGTGATGAAGGCGATCGAAAACGTCGGCCTGATCGAGATGGCCGGCCTCGAACGCGGCCTCGTCTGGCTCGCCACGCTCTCCAACGTGGCGCCTCTGCTCGGCTTCCTGGGCACGGTCATCGGCATGATCCAGGCGTTCCAGGCGATCGAGCTCGCGGGCGAGGTGGACGCCACGCTGGTCGCGGGTGGCATCAAGGTCGCGCTCATAACGACCGCGACCGGCCTCGGCATCGCCATCCCGCTGAACATCTTCCACAACTATTTCATCACGAGGATCGACCGCCTCGTGCTGGACACGGAAGAGTCCGCGCAGAAGATGATCGACACGCTCCACGAGTTGGAGACGCGCACGATCTAGCAGGTCGCTGAAGAAGGGGAGCGAGCCGCGTTGGGAGCGCCACGGGGCCGGATGCAAGGCGGCGCGACGACGCGATACCGCTGCGTATCGGGGAGGAGCGCCAACGCAGTCAGACGGCCCCGTGCCGCCCCAACCCTACGGGAGCAGGGGGGTTGCGGGATCCAGCGTTCGTCTCTCCTCGTCGCCATAGCTTAAGCTATGCCTCCTCGTCGTTCCTGCCCTGGACACCCGCAAGCCCCCTGCTCGCGGCCGCACTCCCCTTCTTCAGCGACCTGCTAGCGTTCTAGGCACAGCGCAAGAAGACAGCCGCCCGTGCCCGAGGCCGCTCCCTGCCACGGTAGGGGCGGCCTTCTTCTTGCACTTTCCGGCGCCAGGAGAAAGCTGGCCCGGGCGCCCCGGGGAGTGTAACGTCATGCTGCGCCGGACCGTGGGGGCAGGGGAGGGGCGGAGGATCCCGGCGCCATCCTCCGGTGTCTCATATGACGATGACGCACCGATCCGTAGCTATCTTCGGGCTCTTCTTGGTGCTGGCCGCGGCCGCGCGTCTCGCGCCATCCACGGACTCCGCGGCCGCACACCCGCCGCAGGCGGCTTCCACGGTTCGGCCGGCCGACGCCGTTCCCGAGGAGGCACGCGCAGCCCTGGCGCGAGGCCGCTACTGGCGCGCCAGCCGGCTTCTGCGCGACTACCTGGGCGCGGTCCCGCGGGCGGAGCCCGCCACCATCCTGCTGGCCGCGCGCGCCGAGGCCGGGCTGGGCCGCTGGGACGAGGTCGAGTCGCTGCTGGCGAACCGGTCCTGGCTCGACCGGGAAGCCGGCGGCCTCGGCTGGAGCTTGCTAGGTCGAAGCAGGCTGGCGCAGGGCGAGCGCGACCAGGCCGAGCTCGACCTGTCGCGCTACCTGGAGATCGTCCCGGACACGTCCACGCGCGAGCGGGGCCTGGCCGAGATCCGCCGGGGCATGGCCGCCGCCGGGGCCGGCGGGACGGTCGAGGCTCAGGAGGCCTTCGACTCCGCGCGGGCGCTGCTGCCCGAGATCGCGGATTGGATCGCGATCGTCGCCGCGAGGGCCTCCGCCCGGTTCGGCGACACCGCGGCCGTCGAGCGGCACCTCGCCGGTACCGATCCCGTGCTCGCGCGCGACTGGGGCTGGGCCCCGCGCATCGACGCGTACGAAAAGGCGGGCGACGCGCGCGGCGCGATCGCCGCGGCCGGCAGGGCCACCCGCGAGCTCGAGGACCCCGGACGGCGCGCCGGTGCGTGGACCAGGCTCGGCCGCCTCCATCTGACGGCCGGAGACACGGCCGCCGCCCGCGACGCCTTCCGCAACTCCATCGGCGCCGCGCCCCTGGATCCCGACGCCGTCACCGCGGCCCGCATGTTGAGCACGCTGCCGGGGCTGACGCCGACCGACCGCCTGCGAATCGGGAAGCTGTATCTGCGGCACGGCAACCCGCAGCGCGCCGAGGAAGGCATCCGCGCGTACCTGGATTCCGGCGCGGGCGGACCCGCCGAACGGCTCAGGTTGCGACTTGACCTCGGCCGTGCGCTGTTCGACGCCCGCGAGTACGAGCGGGCGGAGCGGTACCTCCTGGATCTGTCGAACGAATCGGGGATCCCCGGCGAGATCGGCGCGTCGGCCCTCTACTATGCGGGGAGGGCGCAGTACCGGCAGGGCCGCGAGCAGGAGGGTCGCACGACGCTGGCCTCGATCACCGGGAAGTACCCCGGTATGGAGGACGGCGCGCGCGGCCGCTACCTGGTAGCGGACCTGGATCACGACGCCGGTCGGATCGCCCAGGCCGCGGACGGCTACCGGTCCACCACCGAGACCGCCCCGGAGATCTACGAGGCTGGCCTTTCAATGATGCGGCTCGCGGGCATCGAGTGGCAGGCGGGCAGGATCGCCGCGGCGGCGCAGATCTACGAAGCATACCGCGACCGCTTCCCGCGCGGCCGCCGCATCGACCAGGCGACCTACTGGGCGGGACGGGCCCACCAGGAGCTCGGCCAGGACTCCCTCGCCCGGGTCCGATACCACGAGGCCCGCGCGGCCGACCCGCTCTCCTACTACGGGCTGCTCGCGGCGGAGGAGATTGGCGTGGGGCCGTTGGACGGCGTCCTGGCGGAGTCCCCGCCGAGCGATCCCGGCGTGCGGCAACAGGTCGAGCGGGCGATGGACCGCCTGGACCTGCTCCGGGAGCTGGAGCTGACCTCCGAGGAGAACTACGAAGTCGGACGGCTGCGCAGGAGCTTTCAGGCCCGCGACGGCTTCGCCTACGCCGTAGCGGAGGCCCTGAACGAGCGCGGCCATACGCTCAACGGCGTACGCCTGGGCTGGACGATCAAGGGCGAGGAGGACTCCTGGAACCGGCGCTTGCTGGAGATCGTCCACCCGTTCCCCTACAGGGACATCATCCTGGCTGAAGCGCGCGCGCGCAGACTCGACCCGTACGTCGTGGCGGGCCTCATCCGACAGGAGTCGCTCTTCCAGGCACGGGCGGTCAGCTCGGCCGGCGCGATCGGCTTGATGCAGGTGATGCCGAACACGGGCAGGTCCCTCGCGCGCCAGGCCGGTTTGCGCGACTTCTCCCCCGAACTGCTGAAGGAGCCGGAGATCAACATCCACCTCGGCACGCTGTACCTGCGCCAGCAGATGGACCGTTACGATCGGCGCCTTCCGCGCGTGCTGAGCGCCTACAACGCGGGTCCGCAACGGGTCACCCGCTGGAGCGGCTTTCCCGAGTTCGGCGACGACCGCCTGTTCACGGAGAGGATCCCGTTCCGCGAGACGCGAGACTACGTCCGCGCCGTGGAATCGAACGTCCGCCTGTACCGCGCGCTGTACGGGGGCGGGACGGCGGGCGGCACCTGACCCCGCGGCGGGCCGCGGCCGCGCCGTTCGCAGCACCGCGCCGTCAGATGTGGGCACCCCGGGAAGGGCGGAGTGGCGGGGCGAAACGGGGCCACGCATCAAACAAGTGTTTCCTTGACGGCTTTTTCCGACCCGGCCTACCTTCGGGCACGCTCTCTTCCGTGGTTACCCTCATCGGAGGCAGCATTGATGGCCAGGGGCAGGGTCAAGTGGTTCAATGACGCGAAGGGATACGGCTTCATTGAACAACCCAACGGCGGCGAGGACGTCTTCGTCCATTTCTCGGCGATCACGATGGACGGATTCAAGACGCTCGCCGAAGGCTCGGAGGTCGAGTTCGAGCTGCGGCAGACGGACAAAGGGCTGCAGGCCGCGAACGTGAACAAGCTCTAGACCCACTGGTCAGAGGAGCCTTCGCGTGACAGGGCGCCCCGACGCATCGCGCCGGGGCGCTTTTTTCACGGTGCTCCCGGACGCGCTCCGCCGTTGCCCGGACTGCCCACGGCAGGCAGCTTGGCGGCTATGGTCGACCTACCGGCGAAGACCCGCCCACGCGTCTTTCTGATCGATGGCTACGCGCTGATCTATCGCGCCTTTTTCGCCATGATCAGCCGTCCGCTAACGACGAGCTCCGGTGAGAATACGTCCGCGGCCTTCGGGATGGTGCGCTTTCTCCGGAAGGTGCTGGACGAATACGAGCCCGACTACATGGGCGTCGTGCTGGACGCCGGCACCAGCCAGCGAACCGAGATCTTTCCGGCGTACAAGGCCACGCGCGAGAAGATGCCGGACGAGCTCGCGGCGTCCCTGCCGCGGATCCGCGCGCTGATCGAGGCGTTCGACATCCCGGTGCTGGAGCTTGCCGACCACGAGGCGGACGATGTCATCGGAACCCTCGCCGACCAGGCCTCGCGGGCAGGGCTCGAGGCCGTGATCGTGTCGGGCGACAAAGACTTCTACCAGCTCATAAGCCCGGACGTCCGTCTCCTGAACCCCGGTCGCGGGGGCGCCGGCGCGGTGGACGAGGAATGGGTGGACGAGCGCAACGCCTCCGAGCGGCTCGGCGTGCCGCCCGAGCGCATCGTGGATTACCTGGCGCTCATCGGGGACAGCTCCGACAACGTGCCGGGCGCGCCCGGGATAGGACCCAAGACGGCGCAGAAGCTCCTGCAGGAGTACGGGGACCTGGACGCCGTTCTCGAGGCCGCGCCCGGGCTGACCGGGAAGCGCGCCCGGGAGGCGCTGACCGAGCATCGCGACAACGTGCTCCTGTCCCGCCGTCTGGTCACGATCCGACGTGACCTGCCGATCGAACTGGACCTGGACGCCCTGGCGGTCGGGGAGCCGGATGTGGACAGGCTGCGCGAGCTGTTCGTGGAGCTGGAGTTCCACAGCCTGGCGCGCGAGCTGGGGGAACTGAGGCGGCCAGCGCGCGAGGCGGAGACGAGCTATCGGACGGCGCGCGCGGGCGAACTCGCGCGCCTCGTGGACGCAGCGCGCACGGCCGGCGAGGTCGGTCTCGACGTGCGGCCGGACGAGGGACACGGGCCGCCGGTCGGCATCGCGATCGCGACCGGGCCCGGACAGGCCTGGTACGTCCCCCTGAGCCACCGGCGGGCGGGTGAACTGGCGTTGGGGGACACCCCGGGCAACGCTCCGACGCTGGACGGCGCGGGTCTGGCGCCGCTGCGGGATGCGCTCGCCGACCCCACGATCGACAAGGTCGGCCACGACCTCAAGCAGGCCCTGTCATCGCTTCGGAGGGCGGGCGTCGAACTGCGCGGCCTCGCGTTCGACACGATGCTGGCTTCCTACGTGCTCGAACCGGGGCGGCGAGACCACGAGGTTCCTTCGCTGGCGCTGGAGCACCTGGGCCGGGTGACGCGCTCGTTGGAAGACATCACCGGGCGCGGCAGGGACCGACAGCCCCTGGCGGAGCGGGAGGTCGAGGCCGTGCGCGACCTGGCGTGCGAGCGGGCGGACGTCGCGCTCCAACTGCGCCCGCGTTTCGCGGAGCGCCTGGACGCGTACCACCAGACGACGCTGTATCGCGAAGTGGAGATGCCGCTGATCCCGGTGCTCGCCGCCATGGAGACCGCGGGCATCCGGATCGACCTGCCGTTCTTCCGCGAACTGAGCGTCAGGTACGAATCGGAGCTCGCGCTGCTCAGCCAGGACATCCACGCGGAGGCGGGCGGAGAGTTCAACATCAACTCCACCCAGCAGCTGCGCGAGGTGCTGTTCGACACGCTGGACCTGCCCGTCGTGAAGCGCACCAAGACGGGACCATCGACGGACGCGACCGTGCTGGAAGAGCTCGCCGCGCAGGGGCATACGCTGCCGCTGAAGATCCTGGAGTACCGCAAGCTGGAAAAGCTGCGCAATACCTACGTCGACGCCCTGCCGCAACTCGTCGACCCCCGGACCGGGCGCATCCACACGAGCTTCAACCAGGCCGTCGCCGCCACCGGCAGGCTTTCATCGAGCGACCCGAACCTGCAGAACATCCCGGTGCGCACCGAGCTCGGCGCCGAGATTCGCCGCGGCTTCGTGCCCGACCCGGGCAGCCTGTTCGTCAGCGTGGACTATTCTCAGATCGAGCTCCGCATCCTCGCGCACCTGTCCGGCGATCCGGGCTTCGTGGACGCCTTCCGGGCCGGACGCGACATCCACCGGGAAACAGCGGCGCGCGTGTTCGACGTGCCCGCAGACGAGGTCACGCCGCGCATGCGGGAGGCCGCGAAGACGATCAACTTCGCGACGATCTACGGTATCGGTCCGTTCGCGCTAGGCCGCCAGCTGGGCATACCCTACGCGGAAGCGAAGCGTTTCATCGAGCAGTATTTCGAACGCTTCCCCGATGTCCGCGCGTACCTGGACAGCCAGATCGAGGCGGCGCGTCGGCAGGGCTGGGTGGAGACGCTCGTCGGGCGGCGGCGCTACATCCCGGAGATCCGCGCGAAGAACCACAACATCCGCCAGTTCGGCGAGCGGGCCGCGACCAACGCGCCGGTGCAGGGGAGCGCGGCGGACATCATCAAGCTGGCCATGATCGACATCTACGAGGCGCTGCCGGACGCGCGCGCCGGGCGCATGCTGCTCCAGGTGCACGACGAACTCGTGTTCGAGGTCCCGGAGGCGCTAGCGGACGCGTTCGCCGAGGATGTTCGCCGCCGGATGGAAGGGGCGTTCGAACTACGCGTGCCTCTCGTGGCGACCGCCGGGATCGGCGCGGACTGGCTGTCCTGCAAGGCCTGAAACGCCCGAGCGGCGAGCCATCGCCGCGTGACCGAACTGTGACCCACCAAGGTCGCTTCTTCACACAGATACGCGGTTTTCCACCTACTTGTCCACACCTTTCGGCCGTTTTGGCGCCGCGTTCCATCCCGTTACCGCCCCACCCGCCCATGGTCTCGCCCCGCCCGACCGTTCATCTGGAGGCACGGTCGCCGACGACCCGGCGCGCGCTTTTCTTTTTCGCATGGAGGGGACGAGATGAGCCGATCGATCAACAAGATCATCCTGGTGGGGAACGTGGGCCGAGACCCCGATGTGCAGACGACGGCCTCGGGCGCGCGGGTGGCGCACGTGTCGCTCGCGACCAGCCGCCGGATCCCACGGAACGGGTCCGTCGAGGAGCGGACGGAATGGCACCGCCTCACGCTGTGGGACCGGCTCGCCGAGATCGCCGAGACCCACGTCCGCAAGGGCGACCGCATCTACGCGGAAGGGCGGATGGACTACGACAGCTTCGAGCGCAACGGCGTGAGCGTGCCGACCGCCGAGGTCACGGTCCGCGAGCTCGTCCTGCTGGGGTCGCCGCGTCGGGCGGGGGACGACGGCGGGGAGGCGGACGACGTCGAGTCGCCGGAAGGGGCCCAGGAGGAGGATCTGGCCGAGGTCGGGTAAGGGGGTCCGGTCTAGAGAAAGTCGCGCAAGCGGGGGCGGACGGAGACCAGCGTCTGCCATTCGCCCCCGCCGAAGCCGCGCGCGACGTCGATCCTGAGGATGTCGTGGAAGATGCCGAGCCCGCCTCCCAGCGAGGCCTTCAGGCCCCCGGAGGGGCGGGTTCCCCATCCCGCGGGCAGCGCCTCGCCGCCTTCCGCGGTCCAGCCCGCATAGGCCAGGATGCGGGGTCGCAACCACTTGCCCGCGACCCCGATCGACGCTTCGGCGCCGCCACGCCAGAAGCGGTCCCCCCCGAATGATCGGTAGGCGAATCCTGGGATCGTTCCCGCCCCGCCGATCAGGTACAGGCGTTGAGGGGCGGCGCTGCCCAGCGCCAATCCGAAGGCCGTGCTCAGTTCCATGCGGGGCTCGGCCGCGCCGGACGCGGACCTCTGCGCTTCGAGCTCGACCTCCGGCTGGAGGTACAGCTCTCCGCGCCACGTCCCCAGCGTGAGCGAGAAATTACCGCCCCACGAGCTCGAGGCGCCCGCCGTCGGCAGGCGCATCCCCTCGAGGCTCACCTCACCGACGGTGCCGGCGGGGATTCGGCGGACGGGCCGGAAACCGTCGGCTCCTTCCGCGCTGTCATCGGCGACGGTAGGCGCCGTGTCGCCGTCGGAGATGGCCAGAGTCGCCGTGCGCTGCTTCTCGACCAACACGCTCCCGGCCAGGCGCCAGCGGCTTCCCACCGGACCCGAAAGCCGCAGCTCCGCCCCGCTCGCGAAGAACGGGTCCAGGTGGTCGATTTCGGCCAGCGACGCGTGGAGCGTGTTCATCGCTCCGGACACACCGCTCGCGGGGCGCATGTCCCGCATGCGCTCGTGAAAGAGCTCCAGCCGCCCGCTCAGGCGCTCCGACACCGGGGCTTCCAGGGCCACGCCGCCGCTCGGCCGCGCGCGCGCGAACGGGTATCCGGCGTCGACCGACAGGCGAGCCGCCGCGGTCGGCATCCACACCACTCCGAGGCCGACACGTACGCCTTCCGCGCGATTGTAGCGGAGCAGCGAGGACGCGTTCTCGAGTCGTAGGCGCACGCCGGGCAGGCCGCTGAGCCTGTGCGCTCCGACCAGCTCCAGGGCCGTGCGGCGCAGGTCCTCCAGC
>Ga0299907_10002298_pt1 | contig 11640 bp, 11 predicted proteins | sample RVTome_16_FD_198680 | JGI IMG/M metagenome (GOLD analysis project Ga0299907, IMG submission 198680) | Soil microbial communities from uranium-contaminated site in the Upper Colorado River Basin, Wyoming, United States - RVT152D67 (version 2) ...
GTCAGGTAGGCCGCTCGTCCCGGATAGGCGTTTCGGACATCACCCGTTCGACTTCCCAGAGCGAAGAAGGTTCCACGTGGGCCAAGCGGACCCGGGCGCCGCCGATCCGGACGACGAAAACGCGCCGGCGCTCGCCTCCCCGCTCGACGACGGCCCGCCATTCCACCTCGTCCACGGGGACCTCCCGGCCGCCGACCACGACCGCGCGCGGTTCTTCGTCGGCGCGGGACCCCTCGTACGCGCGCACGGTCACCATTTCGCCGGGGAGCAAGGAGAGACCGGAACCGCGGCCGGCCGGCGCGTTCGAACGCTTGCGTCTGCGCACGTCCACGATCCTACGCGCCCACGCGAGCAGGGCTCCGGAAGTGAAGAGGTAACCGAGCCCCACCGCAACCAGGATCGCGTCGAGTCGCGCTCCGGCCTCGATCGCGATCGCCGCGATGCCCGTCCCGGCCACCCGAGCCACGTTGAACAACAGGTCGTAGGCGGCGAACGCGCGCCCCCGGTACTCGTCGGGCATCTCCTCCTGGACGATGGTGTCGACCGGGATCTTCGCGAAGGCGTACGACAAGCCGACGATCGCCGCCGCCGCGATCATGCGTCCCCGGGTCAGCGACGTAGCCGACACCAGCACGCCGGCCGATCCGATCGCGAAGGCGATCGGCACGATGAACTCTTCGCGGAGTCGCCGGGCGACCAGAGGGACCACGACGACGCCGATCCCGAGGCCGATGCCGACGGCCCCGAGCAACGTGGCGACCGATTCGACGCCGAGACCGAGGCGCGAGAGGAACACAACCGTCGTCACTCCGGTGGTGGCCCCGACGAACAGCTGTCCCATACCGACGGCGCTGAACGCGAACGGGACCCGCCGGCTGTCGCGAACTCGCCTGAGACCTTCCACCATCTCGGAGAGGACGGCGCGCACCTCCTCCATTAACGCCCCGTGATCGTGCGGCTCGTGCGCTCGGATCGGGAGTCTCCGCGCGAGCAATCCGGCGGCCGCGAACGCGACGGCTGCGACGAGCGCGGCGCGTGTCCCCCCGAACGCCGCTGCGGTCGCAGCCCCCAGACCGAGCCCCGTCACCGTCGCGAGGCTTCCTCCGGTCGCTGCGACCGAATTGGCGACCAGCAGATCGCGATCGGGCACGAGCGACGGAAGCACCGCGGACATCGTCGCGAGGAAGAGTCTGTTCACCGAAAGCACGACGAGCGTGATCAGGAAGAAGACCGGCGACTCGTTGCCTCCGAAGATCGTGAGGGGCAGCAGCGCGGCCAAGGCCGCGCGGAAGACCGGGGTGTAGGCGAGGATCTTGCGGCGATCCCAGCGGTCGATGAACACGCCGACGAACGGAACAACGGCACTGAACGGAATGAGCGTGATGGCGACGAGCGCGGTGAGCTTGAGCGCCGGGTTACGGCCGGGATCGTCGAACAGCAGGAGATCGGCCGCCGCCAGCTGGAAGAGTCCGTCCCCGATCTGTGAGGTGACCCGCGTGACGAGGAGACGGCGGAACCCGGAGGAGGAGAAGACCTCGCGGACGCGCTGCCGGGTCGTCCGGCCGGCTTCCGCCGGCCCGATCAAAGGTGCCGCCGCTCGTTAGGAGCGGTCGCCGAGTCGCGCCGCCGCCGCGATGTGCGGCATCGACCCGTTCCCGTTCGACCCGTTCCCGCTTGAGCCGCTGAGCGGCGTCTTCGCCGGCGTGATGTACGCCTCGACCATCTGCTGGGCGACGTCGTCGGGGTACTGAACCGGCGGCGACTTCATGAAGTACGCCGAGGGCCCGATGAGCGGCCCGCCGATGCCGCGGTCGAGCGCCACCTTGGCGCATCGCACGGCGTCGATCACGATGCCGGCCGAGTTCGGCGAGTCCCAGACCTCGAGCTTGAGGTCGACCACGAGCGGCACGTTGCCGAATTCGCGACCCTCGAGCCGGATGTGCGCCCACTTGCGGTCCTGCAGCCACGGGACGTGATCGGACGGTCCGATGTGGATGTCCTCTTTGCTCAACGTGCGGCGCATGTTCGAGGTGACCGACTGCGTCTTCGAGATCTTCTTCGACTGCAGGCGCTCCCGCTCGAGCATGTTCATGAAGTCCATGTTCCCGCCGAAGTTGAGCTGGTACGTGTGGTCGAGGTGCACGCCGCGGTCTTCGAAGAGCTTCGCGAGCGAGCGGTGGATGATCGTCGAACCGACCTGACTCTTGATGTCGTCGCCGACGATCGGAAGCCCGGCGGCGCGGAACCGGTCGGCCCACTCCGGCTTGGAGGCGATGAATACCGGGATGCAGTTGACGAAGCCGACGCCGGCTTGCAGGGCTGCCTCCGCGTAGAAGCGGGTCGCGGCCTCGCTGCCGACGGGCAGGTACGAAACCAGCACGTCGGTGTTCGAGTCGCGCAGCGCTTGCGCCACGTCGACGGGCGTCGTCGGGGACTCTTCCACCATCTCGCGGTAGTAGTGGCCGAGGCCGTCGAGAGTCGGGCCTCTGAGCACGTCGATACCGAGTGGCGGAACGTCGGCGAACTTGATCGTGTTGTTCGGCTGGGCTGCGATCGCCTCAGAGAGGTCGCGCCCTACCTTCTTCGCGTCGACGTCGAAGGCGACCGAGAAGTCGATGGCACCGACGTGATACCCGGCCAAGTCGACGTGCATCAGACCCGGGACGTCATCCTCGGGGTCGGCTCCGGCGTAGTAGTGAACGCCCTGGATGAGTGCGGACGCGCAATTGCCCACCCCAGCGATCGCGACGCGCACCCTCTTCGTTCCGTTCCTCATTAGCGGCTCCCCCTATCGAGCGCCCTCAGGCGTCGGCGCGGCGGCGTTGGTCCCGGTCCCGTTCCCATTTCGCCGCTCGGCCTCGAGCATGTCATCGAGCCAACGGATGTCGTGCTCGGCCTCGGTCACGCCGTAGCGCATGACTTCGACCGTGTACCCATCCATCTTCTCTTTCACGTTCTTGAGCGAGGCCGCCATCTTCTGGAGCCTCCCCTGGAGGTACCCGCGCCTGCTTTCCATCAGCCGGGTGCGGGCTTCGGGCTTCATGTAGCGGAAAAAGGCAAGTCGGAGCATGAACGCGTTGCGTTCCTCGGTCACCGAGGGGCCGGACTCCTCGAGCAACGTCTCGAAGAGGCTCTCACCGGCAGGGGTGATCCGATAGACGTTCTTGCGGCGCGACGTCTTCGCCTTGGGAAGCTCGGTCTCCACAGCGCCTTCTTTGGCGAGGCGTTTCAGCGTCGGATAGAGAGATCCGTAGGAGAATCGTCCGAACGGCCCGAGCTGCTCCGCGAGACGCTGCTTCAGCTCGTACCCATGCATGGGTTTCCCCTTGAGGAGACCCAGCAGTCCGAGCTCCAGCATCGTTTCGCGCTCCTGATCGGGTATCCGGACGGGCGGGTCAAACCTGTCGACCCGTGGCCACTCCATGTAGCGGTCCGATATATCGGTCCGATATATCGCTTCGATATTGTGCCGGGGCCCCTGGGGGGTGTCAAGCTAGGCGGGCGGCGGGCGGCGGGCGCCTGGATGCCTCGAACGTCTCGAACGAGCACCCAACCGGCGACCCGTCGCCCAACCCCCAGGTTTCCAAATCGAACCCTTCCTGACGGCCGGGGCCGCGAAGTACAATGCCGCATCTCCATGGCGACGATCGACTACCGGATGGCGAAGCGCGCGACGCTTCGCCAGCTCCGTACGGGCATGGTCTCGCGGATCGACGTCTGCGACGCGCACCCGGAACTGATCCGCGCCGCCCGCCACATCGGCGAGCAAACCACCGAGCAATGCCCGGTGTGCGGGGACACGGGACTCCGCCTGGTCCTTTACACCTACGGCAAGGACCTGAAGCGCCATAACGGCTGGCCGCGCCGCGCCGCCGAGCTCCGAGAGCTCCGCGGTCAGGTCAACGAGTTCGTCTGTTACGTCGTTGAGGTTTGCATCGATTGCTCCTGGAACCACCTGGTTCGCAGCTTCGTCACCGGCCGTCGCGCCGGCTAGACCTCCCTTCGCGGCCTCCTTCTTGCTTTTAGACTTGCGCGCGTGAGCGTCCGCTCGCGGGTCGCCTTCGCCACGGGTGCCGCCGGCGCCGTCGGGGCGGCGCTGCTGCTCTCCGGCCGGTTCGAGGGCAGCGTCGTTCTCGCGCTTCTTCTCGCGTTCTCGATCCGGACCGCCTCGCTCGCGTCGCTCGTGGACGCGGGTCCCATCCTGGCTGCGGGGGCCCTGCGAGGTCTTCGCGCGCGGGCCCGGCTCGCGCCGGTGTGGGCTCTCGCGGCCGCGGCGGCGGTGGCGCGCGCCGGCTCGCCCGAGCTCGGCGGGCTACGTGGAGCGAACGCGGTAGCAGGACCGGCGCTCGTGTACGGACCGGTGATCACGGTCGCGGGTTCGTGGCTCGCCTTCGTGGCGGCGATCCTCGCGCTGATCACGTGGGTGGAGCTCGGCGCCGAGACCGCCGGGACGGCTCCTGGTCGAGTCGAACCGCCGCCGCCTGTGAAGCGGCTGGATGGGATCGGCGTGCTCGCCGAAGCGGCGCTCGTCGTCTCGTTGTTCCTCGGGCCTCAGGTGGTCGACGGGATCGACGCCGCTTGGTGGGTCGGCGGGATGATCCCGCTGGCCGTCGTCGCGTGGTACGCGCGACGTCTCCGGTTGCCCGATATCGCCTATCTGCCGGCGCTACCCGCCTCCCTTGCGGCCTTGGGGCTCGCGCTCGTGCTCGTCGGAGGCGCGCCGTGAGCGTTCCGCTGCTCTTCCTGCTGCTGGGGCCTCTCGTCGGGGCGGTCGTAGCGGTCGCATTCGCAGAGGTTCCCTCGCAGCGGCGCGTCCTCGTCGTGTTGTGCAGCGCCGCGATCCTGGGAGGCGCGGCCGCCGCCTTGGTGCGTTCCGCTGCCTCCGAGGCAGTGGCCTGGCGCGGATTCACGGCCGACGCTTGGACGGCGCTCCTAACCCTCGGGGCGGTCGCGTCCATCGTGGCCGGCATCGTGCGCGCAGGCGCCCTTCACCGGCCGGGCCCGACCGAGGCGGCGCTGTTCGCCGCCGCCGCGGCCGGTGTCGCGCCGCTCCTCGTGCGCGAGGTCCACCTCCTCGCCGTCACGCTGCCGGTGAGCACGCTCGCATTCGCGTGTGCGGCGGTCGTTTCGTCGCGTCGCGAGATCCTCGGAACGGCGCACCGTCGCGCGCTCGCTGCGCTGGCTCTCTCCGATGTCGCGGCGCTTCTCGCGCTCGGCACGGCCGTGTCCTCCGGGACGAAGCTTCCCCCGGACCTGTCGGTCGCCGCCGGCTCGCTGCTCCTCGGAGCGGTCGCCCTTCGTCTCGGCCTGGTTCCGCTGTGGTGGGGGGCCGGTGATGCGTCGCGCGCGGACCCGGTCCTCGGGGCGATCTGGCTGGGACCGATACGCGCCCAAGGGCTGCTTCTCGTACCCGCCGCCGTCGGCGCCGGGCGTGGCGTCGCCTACGCGGCAGCGGCGGCCGCCGCCGCTACAGCGCTGCTCTTCTCCGCGCGAGCGCTCCGCAACCCGGATCTCGGTCCGGCGACGACGGTGGGCGTGTCCCTCGCGGTGCTCGGGATGGCTCTCGGAGGGCCGTTGGCGCTCTGGGGCTCGATCCTTTGCGTCGCGGCCGCCTTCGCTTCGATCCCGGCTTGGTACGCGGGAGGCGCTCTCCGTGAGTCGATCCGTCCGACGGCCGGCATCCTTCCCGCGGGCGCGCTGCTCCCCGGAGCGGTGTTGGTGGTCGCGGCGGTGTTCGAGGCGGCCGTGGTGCGCCCGTCATACCTCGCGTTCGCATTGCCGGCACTGGCGGCGACTTTGATCCTCGCAGCCGCCGTCTCTGCGGGCGTCAACGACCGAGGCCTCCAACCGCGTGCACGAGGGGCCCGTCCGGCCGCAGCGCTTTGGGGATGGCTGTCGCTCGCGGCCGCTGCGGCGCTGGCGGCGCTGCCGGTGCGAGCCGTGCACGGGCTCGCGTTCCCGGTCGCCGACGCGCTCGGCGTGGGGCGTCTCCTGCGCGTCGGCCTCGAGCCCGGTATCGCCGAGGATCTGGCGCTCGTGATGGTCGCCGTCGCGGTGCTTGCCTTCCTCGTCGGGCCGGGCCGCGCCGGGTCGGGCGGTCCGCCGTCCGGCTCGAGGCCTGCGCTCCCGGGATGGTTAGCGTTCGTCCCGGTTCGCCTCCCGCTCCGGATCGGCGAGCGCGAGTGGTCGCTGGCGGGTACGGTCTTGATAGCCGCGTCGATCGGGATCGCGATCCGCGTCTACATCGTGGCCGCCGGACGAGGCTTCCTATGAGGGCCGCGATCCTTCTCCGGAGCGTACGCCGCTCTCACTCTGGGTAGAAATTGATTCCCGATGCCCCGATCGACTTCGAAACGACCGCCCACATCGCGAGGCAAGCGACCGGCCTCGCGTGTTCGGCGTTTCCGCGACTGGCTCCAGGGCCGGACGCCGGCGGATCGCCGCTGGCATCAGCGCCTCAAGCGTTACGTCGTCGTCGCTGTTCCCGTTGGGTTCCTGTTCGGGATCCTCTTCCTCGGCGCTGCGTATGCGTTGATCGATGTTCCTCGCCCCACAGACATCGCAACGGCCCGGTCGACGATCGTGTACGACCGGAACAACAAACTCATCGCCCGATTGCACGCTGAAGCCGACCGTGTCGACATCCCGATCGAACAGATGCCGGAGCATCTGCGCGAAGCGGTGCTCGCCGCGGAGGACCACGACTTCTACACGCACAGCGGCGTCTCGCTCCCATCGATCGTGCGGGCGGCGTTCGCCAACGTCACCGGCCTCGGCGTGCGGCAGGGCGGCAGCACCATCACCCAGCAGTTCGTCAAGAACGCGTACGTCGGGAACGAGCGGACGCTCTGGCGGAAAGTCAAGGAAGCGATCGTCTCGGTCAAGATCGAAGGTCAGCTGTCGAAGGATGAGATCCTCCACGACTACATGAACACCATCTATCTCGGTCGCGGCGCCTACGGCGTCGAGGCTGCCTCCCAGACTTACTTCCGGACGAACGCTCGCAAGCTCGAACTGCATCAGTCCGCGCTCCTGGCTTCGATCATCAAGGCTCCGGAAACCTACGATCCCGTCCGAAACCCGGAGGGTGCGAAGCAGCGGCGCGACTTCGTCCTGCAGACCATGGCGAAGCTGAAGTTCATCACCGAGGCGCAGGCCGGGGAAGCCGTCGCCAAGCCCGTAAAGGTCCGTGATCGCGCGGTCGTCTCGGCTCCGGCCGCGGTCGGCGCCCACTTCCTCGAGGACGTCCGGCGCGTCCTCGTTCGCCAGTACGGAGCCGACAAGGTGTACCGCGGTGGGATGATCGTGCGGACGACGCTCGATCTCGAGCTGCAAAAGTTCGCCGAGGAAGCGGTCGCGTCGGTGCTCGACCGGAAGAACGATCCTCAGGCCGCGCTCGTCGCGGTCGATACGCAGACCGGCGGCGTGATCGCGATGGTCGGTGGCCGAACCTTCGAGGAGAACCAGTTCAACCTGGCCAGCCAAGGTCGCCGTCAGGCAGGAAGTGCGTTCAAGCCGTTCGTGCTCGCGACCGCCGTGGACGACGAATACTCGGTGAAGTCGAAGTTCAAGGCGCCGGCGAAGATCAAGCTCGAGACCGGCTTTGTGCCGTGGGAGGTTGCCAACTACGACCACAAGAACTACGGCCAGATCGACCTGATCGAGGCGACGGAGTTCAGCGTCAATACGGTCTACGCGCAGCTGATCCTCAAGGTCGGGCCGCGCGCTGCCGCCGATATGGCGGCCCGGCTCGGCATCACGTCGAAGCTCGATCCCGTGCCATCTCTGGCGCTCGGCACCTCCGGGGTGTCGCCGATGGAGATGGCCGGCGCGTACGCGACGTTGGCGAACAGCGGGATGCACGCGCAGCCGCACTTGATCCGCGCGATCCAAGACTCCGACAAGACGACGATCTTCGAGTCGGAGATCAAGCCCGCACGTGTCGTGCAGCCGAAGGTCGCCGATACCGTGGCCTACGCACTGACACAGGTGGTCAAGAACGGCACCGGCAGGTCTGCCGCCCTCGGTGCTCGGCCGGTCGGCGGAAAGACCGGGACCACTGAGGACCACGTCGACGCCTGGTTCGCCGGATTCACCCGGCAGATCGCGACGACGGTGTGGATGGGATTCCCCGACGGCAAACGTAATATGGAGAACGTGCGCGGCATCGCCGTCACCGGAGGCTCGTTCCCGGCTCAGATCTGGCGGGCGTTCATGGAGCGCGCCGTCGAGGACCTGCAGATCGAAGGCTTCGGAAAGCCGTCCTTCGAGGGCGAGGTCCTGAACGAGTCACCGACTCCGTCGCCGTCGCCGTCGCCGTCCCCGACGGCGACCCCCATCCAGTCGCTGCCACCCGCACCGACCCCGAAAGAGACGAAGACGCCCGGGCCTCCCAGTCCGTCGCCAACGTCGTCGCCCACATCAGCGCCCACCGCGGCGCCCTCGGGGGGCGGCGGGTGAGCATGGCGGCGGATCGCCGCCGCAGGATCACCCTTTTCCTTCTCGGTTTCGCCGCCGCCGGCTTGGCGGCCGGTTACGCCCTGAAAGCCCCGTGCATCTCCGGGGACTGGAACGACGGCAAGCAGTACCGCCGCCTCTGCTACTCGGACATCGTCCCGCTGTACGGCGCGCGCGGACTCTCCGAAGGGAGATTCCCTTATCTCGACTCGACCGCCGAGACGCGCGCGGCACACCAAGACGTCGAGTATCCCGCCGGGACCGGCCTCTACTTCGGAGCGGTGGCCAAGACGACGACCACGCTGGTCTCGTTCTTCAACGCGAACACGGTGGGACTCGCGCTCATGGGCATCGCAGCGGCGTGGGCGTTGTCCTCTACGGCGCGTGACCCAAGACGCGTGCTGCTGTTCGCCATCGGACCTCCGCTGATCCTGTACGCGTTCCACAACTGGGATCTCCTGGCGGTTGGCTTCGCGACGCTCGGTCTTTACGCGTTCTGGCGAGGAGCCGACGGGTGGGCTGGGATGCTGCTCGGCATCGGCGCGGCGACGAAGCTCTATCCGGCGTTCCTCCTCCCGGCGCTGGCGCTCGCAGCCTGGCGACGCGACGAGAAGCCGCCGTGGCGGATGGCCGCGTTGTTCGTGCTCGGCGTGGCCGCGTTGAACGTCCCCCTGCTCATCGCGAACTACGAAGGATGGAAATACCCGTGGGACTTCCAGAGCAGCCGGGCGCCGAACTTCGAGACCGCGTGGTTCATGGTCTTCCGTCACATCCATCCCGACTACGCGGGGCTCGCGACCTGGTATCCGACCTTCGCGAACGTGGCGTCCGGGGTCCTCTTCCTGATCGGCGCCGGTGTGCTCATCGTCCTCGAGTCCTTGCGTGAGCGCCCCCGGCCGTTCGCGCTCGGCTTCGGGATCCTCGTCGTGTTCCTGCTCACAGCGAAGGTGTTCTCCCCCCAGTACGCGCTCTGGCTGCTGCCCTTCTTCGTGTTGCTCCGGCTCCCCGTGTGGTCGTACGTGGCGTTCGTCGTTACCGACGCGGCGGTGTGGATCTCGATCAGCGCCTACTTCACCGCCGTGCAGTACGCGTCCGGCGATCCGGCCTTCCGGTTGAACGTGACCGAGGTGACGGTCTGGCTCCGATACGGAGTGCTCCTGATCCTCCTGGTCCTGAGTCGCCGGGCCGAGGAGCTGGTCGCCGCGCCGCCCGGGCGAGCGCCCGAAGGAGCTCCGGTACCATTGACCGCGTGAGCGAAGCCCAGAAACCGCATCCCCGCCAGATGGTGAAGTACGCCTTCTACAAGGCCGACCCCGCCTGGCTCGGTTTGCCCGACGAGGAGCGCGCCGCCGCGCGCAAGGAGCTGGCCGGGCTACTCGACGAGTGGCGCGAGCGGTTCCCGATGCTCCGCACGTACTCGACGGTCGGGATGCGCGGCGACGCCGACATGCTGATCTGGTCGGCCGCTAAGACGCTCGAGGAGATCCGCGACCTCGAGACCGTGATCCGCTCGACGGCGCTCGGACGCTGGCTCCACACGTCGCACTCGTTCCTCGCGATGACGAAGCGCTCGCAGTACGAGGACCGGCTCGACCCGGCCACCCGCGAGAAGCTCAAGGTGAAGCCGGGGCGTGCCAAGTATCTCTTCATCTATCCCTTCGTGAAGACGCGCGCGTGGTACCTGCTTCCGTTCGACGAGCGGCAGAAGATGATGGACGCGCACATCGAGATCGGGCACCGCTACCCGACGGTGAAGTTGAACACGACGTACTCTTTCGGCCTCGACGATCAGGAGTTCGTCGTCGCGTTCGAAACCGACTCGCCGGAGGACTTCCTCGACCTCGTGATGGAGCTGCGCGAGACCCGTTCGTCGGAGTTCACGCTGCGAGACACGCCGATCTTCTCGTGCATCGCGGGCGAGCCGCTTGCCGTGCTCGAAGCGCTCGGCTAACGCTGCGCGGGGCGCTCGGGCAGACGCAGCGTGAAGCGGCAGTCGTATTCGCTCTCGAGCGAGAACGAGTCGTTCACCACGTTCGGGTCGACGTCGACGAGGAGCCCTTCTTCGCCGGGGTACAGGTCGGCCAGCCAGGCGGGGGCGACGATCGGAACGCCCTCGATCTCGCCGACCGGACGCGCGTCGGGCTCGGGCAGGTAGTTGTCGTACAGGAACGGGGCGGTCGAGTCGCAACAGCCGGTTCCGAGAACCATGATGAGGTTGGTGCGGCCGTCCTCCCGGACGCGCTGCACGATCTTCGAGGCGTCGGAGGTCACGCTGACGTTCATCGCAAAAGCATCGTAGCATCCGCATCCGAGGACCCGAATGGCCGATCCGGACGATCCGAAACCGCGCTGGCGTAGCCCGCTCGTGTACACGATCGCGCTGGTCGTGGCGCTCGCGACTGGGGCGACGGCCGTGTTCCTCACCGGCTCGTCGAACCGGGAAGACGACCGCGCCGCGATCGTCGCCTACGAGCGGTCGGTGCTCCCGGCCGTCCGTGAGGCGGGCCGGATCGTCCAACAGGAGATGAAGCCGTCGCTCCGGGAGATCGTCGAAGGAACGATCACGGGCCAGCAGCTCCTGGATCGGACGGGCGCCTGGCAACGGGTGTTCAAGCGGGTGCGAGACGATCTGCTCGCCCTCGATCCCCCGGCCCTCCTCGGCGACATCGAAGGCGGCTGGGACGCGGCGATCGGCGCCTATCTCATCACGGTCGACGCGTTCCAGACGGTGGGTCGAGCCGATCCGGGCACTCTGTCGGCTGCGGTCGACCAGGCGGTGACCGTCGCCGAGAACGCCGACAAGCTGTTCGACCGCGTCGCCGGCTTGATCCAGTTCCATCGCCGCCGGCTTGGGCTCGGAGCATCACAGAACCTTCCCGACCCGTCCCCATCGCCGGCCGGATGAGATATGTCAGGTTGTATCGGTTTCTTCTGGTCAGCGTGATGTGCGCTCCCTTCTGATCCACCCCGGATAGGGGAATCCACTCTGATCCACCCCGGATAGGGGAATCCACCACTTTCGCGCTCCGTGGCCGGACCGCTATCCTCAAACGCGCGGACCTCCGTCCGCGCTGATTCACCCTGACCCGAACGATCTATCCAAGGAGTGAGGATGGCATCGACCAACGGTTCCGACTACGACGTCATCGTGGTGGGTGGAGGCCCGGCCGGCTCCACGGCAGC
>Ga0299907_10002299_pt1 | contig 11639 bp, 11 predicted proteins | sample RVTome_16_FD_198680 | JGI IMG/M metagenome (GOLD analysis project Ga0299907, IMG submission 198680) | Soil microbial communities from uranium-contaminated site in the Upper Colorado River Basin, Wyoming, United States - RVT152D67 (version 2) ...
AGCTTGCGATACACCCGGAACGTCCCGTCGTGGGTCGAGCCGCCGGCGCCGGTCGAGACGTGCAGGATGTCCGTGATGTCGCCGTCCCGAACCAGGTAGAGGACCTGGCGCGTCTGGTCCACCTCGATGTGGAACCCTTGCCAGGTGCGTCGGGGGTGTGGCATGCGCGGCTCGGCGAGGCGCCGCCAGGTGGCCGACGTCGCGACGAACGTTCGCTCCATCCCCTGGACCTTGTGGAACGCGACCACGGCGTCCGCCGTGCGGAAGTCGTAGTTGCCGTCCTTCGCGTCGGCCAGCCGATAGTCGAGCTCGACGAGTCGCGACTCGAGCAGTCTGACGAAGACGCCGCCGTCGCCCGACGAGAGCCGGGGGAGCGGCGTCACGTCGGACCCGGAGGTGTCGCTCCCGCGGCGCAGGTCGTCGGCCTCGAACGACGCTCGTGCCCGGTACCGCCCCGGCTTCGCGATCTCGAACGTGGCCCTGAATCCCCCGGCCGTTCCCATCGTCGCGGGCCTGGTCGAGACCACGCGGTCGCCGAGGACGAGCTTCACCTCGACCCGGTCACCGGGCCGAGCCGGCGCGACCTCGCCTCGGACCTTCACCGTGTCGAACAACCGGACGTTCGTCATCCGGACCGAGACCACCGCGCGAACGCGAACGGTCACCGGGGCGCTCAGGCCCCCGTCGAACGCCGCCACGTAGTCGTCGGTCCCGTCGGGCTCGATCGACGCCTCGAACGACCCGTCCGCGCGGGCGGTCGCCGTCGCGACGACGGTCGACGAGCCATCGAGGATCTCGATCGTCTCTCCGCCCGTGGCGGGCGTGAGCGTCCCGGACAGGACGACGTGCTCGCCGAACCCGACCGAGCCGTCGGAGGTCGTCAGCGTCAGCGCCGGGCCGGCCTGCGCCGCAGCGGTCGAGGGGGCGAGCGCGGCGAACAGCGCGCCGGCGAGGACGAGCGCGGTTGCCCTCTTCACCGACCTCCCACCCTCTCCCCGTTCGCGAACGTATGCAGCACCGGGTTGTGCCCCGGCCGGTACGGCACATGGCGGAACGCGTCGCCGTCCAGGACCACGAGGTCGGCGGGCGCATCCACCGCAAGCGTACCCCGGCTCCCGGCGAGGCCGAGCGCCGCCGCGGCGTTCACGGTCGCGCCGGCGAGCGCCTCGGCCGGCGTGAGCCCGTACATCGAGCACCCGACCCCGATCGCCTCGGGCATCGAGACGACCGGGGACGTGCCGGGGTTGCAGTCGGTCGCGAGCGCCACTGCCGCCCCCGCGTCGAGCAGCGCGCGGACGTCTGGGGGCGCCGAACGCAGGAACAGCGTGGACGTCGGCAGGAGCACGGCAACCGTCGCCGCCGCGGCCCCGAGCGCGGAGATCCCCTCCTCCGAGACGTGGTTCAGGTGGTCGACGCTCCGGGCGCCGAGGGCGAGGGCCGCCTCCGCCGCGCCGGACGGTCCGAGCTGGTCCGCGTGGCACCGGATCGGCAGCCCGTGGTCCGAGGCGCAGCGCGCGACCTCGGTCAGGTCCTCGATAGTGAACGCGATGTCCTCGACGTAGACGTCGACCGCGTCGACGAGCCGTTCCTCGGACGCGGCCGGGATCAGCTCCTCACAGACCGCGCGCACCCAGTCGCGGCGATCCGTGCCCTCCGGCACCGCGTGGCATGCGAGCAGCGTCACCACGCAGGTCTGCGGCGCCTCCGCCGCGAGCCGCCGGGCGAGCCTCGCCTGGCGGAGCTCGCGCTCGACGGACAGGCCGTACCCGGTCTTCAGCTCGAGCGTCGTCGTCCCGTGGTCGGCCATCTCCCGCACGAGCGGACGGCAGAACGCGAGCACCTCGTCGTCGCTCGCCTCGGCGAACAAACGCGCGCTGCGGCCGATGCCGCCCTCGCCGTGGAGGTCCCGATACGTCGCGCCGGCCAGCCGCGCCTCGAACTCGTCCGCGCGCCACCCGACGAACGGCAGGTGCGTGTGGCAGTCGACGAACCCGGGGGCGATCGTGCAGCCCTCGAACGGCTCGGGATCGACGCCGGCGAGCCCGTCGGCCGGACCGACGTAGGTGATCACGCCCTCCTCCCACGCGACGGCCTGTTCCGACGCCTCGCGCGGCCATGGCCCCGCGCCGCGAACGACGTCCGCGCCGGGCGTGATGAGGCTCGTCGCGGCGAGGGCGCCGCTCGACGGGTCGGGCACGGCGTCATGAAAGTGCAGCGACGGGTGCATCGCAACCGCGCGAGACGCCGGCCCCGAGCGGGGGCGACGGTCCGTAGACTGACCGCCGTGGCGAGGGCGGAGGAGCTGGGGATCCGGGGCATCCTCCGGCTTCCCGAGATCCGGGCGGCGATGCTTGGGACCTTCGTCGTCATGCTCGGGTTCGGGATCCTGGCCCCCGTCCTGCCGAACTACGCCCGCAGCTTCGGCGTCGGCTACGACGCCGTGGGCCTGCTGATCTCCGCGTTCTCGTTCGCGCGGCTGGTCTCCGATCCGTTCGTCGGCCGGTACATCGATCGGTACGGCGAGCGGGCGATGACGATGCTCGGCTCGGTGTGGGTCGGGGTCTCGTCCGTGGCTGCGGGCCTGGCTCCGACCTTCCCGATGCTCGTGCTGTTTCGGGCGCTGGGCGGCATCGGGTCGGCGCTGTTCTTCGCCGCCCTGCTCTCGTTCCTGCTCCGCACGATCCCGCCCGAGAACTCCGGGCGCGCCATGAGCGTGTTCTACGCCTCGTTCAACCTCGGCTTCATCGCTGGCGGTCCGCTGGGCGGGCTGTTCGCGAATGCGTTCGGCCTGAGGAGCCCGCTCTACATCTACGCCGGGGCGTGCTTCCTCGCCGCCTTCCTGTTCTGGCGGACCCTGCACGATCCCCCACGCCACGAGCAGGAGGTCCGTCGCGGCGGGCTCCGGCGTCTCCCCTGGGGCCGCCCGCTGGTGACGGTCCTGTTCGTGAACCTCGTCTACCTGTGGATGATCGGGGCGCTCTTCCAGACGCTGGTGCCGCTCTTCGGGAGGGAGGCCCCGGACCTCGGGCTCACGCTCGGCGGCATCGGCCTCGGCCTCGCGATCGCCACGCTGACCGAGCTCATCACGCTGTACCCCGCGGGCCACGCGACCGATCGCCGCGGGCGCCGCGCCGTGCTGATCCCCGCCCTCGCCGGGCTGGCCGCGATCACCGCGGTGTTCGGCCTCGCGTCGACGCCGCTCATGTTCATGATCGCGATGGGGCTGCTCGGGGTCGCGAGCGGCTACGCGGGGGTCCCCCCGGCGCCGATGCTGTCGGACGTCACGCCGGAGGAGCTCAAGGGGACCGCGGTCGCGGTCTTCCGGTTCGCCGGGGACCTGGGCTTCGTGATCGGCCCGCTCGTGGCGGGGTGGGCCGCGAAGGAGTTCGGGTTCACCGGCGCGTTCCTGATCAACGCGATCCCCGCCGTCGTCGCCCTCGGGCTCGTGCTCTCGATCCGCGAGACGTTGCCGGCGCGCGCCCGGCCGATCGAGGGCTCCGGACTCTAGCCGTGCCGACCGGGTCCTGACCCGTGCAGGTCGAGGCCTCCGTCCTCCTGCCCGCTCCTCCCGACCGCGCCTGGGGGTTCGTGCTCCGCTGGGAGGAGCAGCCACGGTGGATCCGAGACGCCGTCTGGGTCCGGGTCGTGACGCCCGATCGCGAGGGCGTCGGCGCGCGGATCCAGGTGTTGAACCGGGTGCTGCACGTCCCGCTGTTCACCGAGCAGCTCGAGGTGACGGCCTGGGATCCGCCGCGTCGGTTGGAGATGACGCATCGAGGGTTCGTGCGCGGCGTCGGCACCTGGTGGTTCGAACCGGACGCGGGCGGCACCCGGTTCACCTGGTCCGAGGAGCTGTCGGTGCCGATCCCGATCCTGGGCGAGGTGGCGCTGTGGGTCTACCGGCCGTTCATGGGGCGGCTGATGCGCAGCGGGCTCGCGAACCTTCAGCGGTTGATCGAGGAGACGTAGGCCCGCAGGTCGGGCAGGTGCGCCGACGCATGGCGGAACCGGCCCTCCTCGGAGCCGAGGAGCGTGCCGATCCGATCGCCGATCGTCGCGTCCTCCGAGGCGAACGAGTAGGCCGCCGCCCACGTGTCGTCGGACATCGACCCGACCCGATCGACGACACGGCGATGGAGGTCCTCGAGCCGGGTCATGACCTCGTCCGCACCGGCGTCGAGGAACCGCCGCTCCTCTCGGGCGTTGATCCGGTCGGTCGCACCCTCGCTCCCCAACTCGTCCTCGATCGCCGGGCGCTCGCCGCGGCCGAACGCGTCGAGGACCTCGAGCGCGATCTCCTCCCACGATCCCAGGTGCGCCGCCAGGTCCTTGGCCGACCACTCGCCGCCGCCGATCGCGGCGCGCCGCTCGAACGCGTCCGGATCGAGCCCGGCGAGGAGGCCCGCGACGTCCACGTGCTGGTCCGCGAGCAGCCGGATCGCCTCGTCGCGCGTCGTCATCCGCGCATCGTAGCGGGCGGTAGCATCGGGTCCGAAGCAGGGGAGTCCGGGGAACCGGGCTGAGAGGCCGGCTGGGGGTCGCGGATCCGCCGCCGGCGACCCTTGGAACCTGAACCGGTTCAGACCGGCGGAGGGAGCACTCCTGGCGAGCGTCATCGAACGGATCGAGCGGATCCTGGGGCGCGAGACCTCGACCGCGGGGATCCGGCCCGTCGCCCCGGCCGAGCGGCAGCTCGGCGGCCTCGGCGCGGCCGTCCTGTGGTTCGACCTGTCGATCGGCCTGCTCGTGATGGTCACCGGCGCGCTGCTCGTGCCGGCGCTCGGTCCGCCGCGGGCGCTGCTCGCGATCGCGGTCGGCACCGCGATCGGGTGCGTGCCCCTCGCGCTCGTCGCGCTCGCGGGGCAGCGCGAGGGCGTCCCGACGATGGTGCTGCTCCGGCCGGTGCTCGGGGGGCGGGGGTCGTTCGTCCCGTCGGTGATAAACGTCGTCCAGCTCGTCGGGTGGACGGCGGTGGAGTTCTGGGCGATGGGCGAGGTGGCGAGCGTGGCGTCGTCGCGGCTGTTCGGGTTCGGGTCGCGCGCGTTCTGGATCGTCGTCGTCGCGGTCGTGTGCACGGCGCTCGCGCTCGGGGGGCCGGTGTTCGTGGTCCGGCGCTGGCTCCAGCGGTTCGGGATCTACGTGCTGCTCGGCTCGGCGGTGTGGATCACCTTCGAGGTCGTTCGCGCGGGTGAGCTCGGCGCGATCTGGGAGGCGCCGGGGTCGGGAGGTCTCCCGTTCTGGCTGGCCGTCGACCTCGTGATCGTGATGCCGATCTCGTGGCTGCCGCTCGCGGCGGACTACAGTCGCTTCGCCCGTCCCGGTGCGCGCGCGGCGATCGGCACGTACGCGGGGTACGCGATCGGCAACGTGTGGTTCTATGCCCTGGGAGCGCTGCTCGTGCTCGTGGCCGGGGCGAGCGCGGACGCGTTGGGGATCGGCGCGGCGATCGTCGCCCTCGCGGGGGGCGGGCTCGTGCTGCTCGCGCTCCTCGTGGGCGAGAGCGACAACGCGTTCGCCGACATCTACTCTGCGGCGGTCTCGGCGCGGAACGTCGCCCCCTCGGCGCGTCAGGCGCCCCTCGTCCTGGTCGTCGGCGCGGTCGGGCTCGTCCTCGCGCTCGCGTTCACGGTCGAGCGGTACGAGGTGTTCCTGTTCCTGATCGGGTCGGTGTTCGTCCCGCTCGCGGCCGTGCTGCTCGCCGACTACTTCGTGCGGTCCCGCGGCCGGTACGGCGAGGCGGCCCTCTTCGAGCGGAGCGGCGTGCGGTGGCGTGCGTTCGTGCCGTGGGCCGTCGGTTTCGTCGTGTACCAGTGGAGCGTCCCGACCGGGCCGCAGGGCTGGGTGGACGCGCTGGGCGACGTCTTCGGCGCCCTCGGTTTGCCGTTCCCGCTGCTCGACTCGCGCCTCGGCGCGAGCATCCCGAGCTTCCTCGTCGCCTTCGCCCTGGCCGCGTTGCTCCCGCGGCCGGCTACTCGGTCACCGCGCGCCTGACCGGCGGCGGCGCCGCGACGAGCAGGACGACGGACGGATCCTCGCCCGCGTTCGTGAGGCTGAGCTCGGAGCCGGCGGGCACGAACGTCGTCCCCCACTGCTCGAGCCGCTTGCGCGCGCGGTTCACCTGAACGACCACGCGGCCGGTCACGATCAGGAGGAGCGCATCTGAGTCCGCGTCCCGGATCGTGCCGAGGCTCTGGTTGCGGTCGAGGCAGACGACCTCTGACCACAGGTGGTCGGACTCGAACAGGTCCTCGTGGTGCGGGCCGTCCTCGTCGAACCGCACGAGGTCGCGCAGGTCCCTGGCCTCCACGGCGCGAAGCCTACCGCCCGTCGCGTGAAGCTCCGACGCGGCCGCGGATAGACTGCCCGTCCCATCACAAGGAGCCGTCCGTGCCCACCTTCTCGTACTCGTCCGAACGTCCGGCCGGAAGATCCGTCGACGTGCTCGTGCTGCCCGTCTTCGAGGGCCCCACAGCGGGGCCGGGGGTGACCGACGTCAAGGGCGTGGACCTGGTCGGGCTCTTCGAGGCATCGGGGGCAACGGGCAAACGCGGCGAGTCCCTCCTGGTCCCGAACACCGGGATGGACGGCCTCGCCGCCGGGGCGGTGCTCCTGGTCGGCGTCGGGAGCCGCGGCGACGCCGACGCCGACACCTGTCGACGCGCGATCGGCCGCGTCGCGTCGAAGCTCGCGAAGCGCACGCGTGTCGCAACCACGCTTCCGCAGATCGTCCGCGGCAGGCTCGCGGAGGACGCGATCCAGGCGACCGTGGAGGGGCTGGTGCTCGGCGCCCACCGGTTCGACCGGTACAAGACCTCGAGCGACGGCGGGACCCCGGCGCTCGAGGAGGTGGAGATCCTCGGTGCCGCCAAGACGGACGCGAAGGCCGCGGGCGCGGCGATCCGCCGCGGTGAGGTGATCGCCGAGTCGCAGGCGTGGGCGCGCGATCTCGTGAACACTCCGGCGCTGGACCTTCCGCCCGCCGAGCTCGCCCGCGAGGCGCAGAAGATGGCGAAGCAGGTGGGGCTCACGTGCAAGATCTGGACCGAGGCCGAGCTCAAGAAGGGCGGGTTCGGCGGGATCCTGGGCGTCGGTCAGGGGAGCGTCCGGCCGCCACGGCTGATCGAGCTCCGGTACACCGGCGGTGGCAGGGGCGCGCCGATCGCGTTGACGGGCAAGGGCATCGCGTTCGATTCCGGCGGACTCTCGATCAAGGACTCCGCCGGGATGGAGTGGATGAAGTCGGACATGGGCGGCGCAGCCTCGATCCTCGGGACGATGCGGGCGGTCGCGCTCCTCGAGCCCAAGGTGAACGTGATCGCGGCGATCCCCTCGGCCGAGAACATGCCGAGCGGGTCGGCGATCCGCCCGGGCGACGTGCTGCACCATCGCGGGGGGAAGACCTCCGAGGTGCTCAACACCGACGCGGAGGGGCGTCTCGTCCTCGCGGACGCGCTCGCGTACCTCGCGGAGCAGGAGCCTCGGGTGATCATCGACACGGCGACGCTCACGGGCGCCTGCATGATCGCCCTCGGGTCGGACGTGTGGGGCGCGATGGGCAACGATCCGGACCTGATCCAGGACGTGCTCGAGGCGGGGGACGGGGCGGGAGAACCCGGTTGGGAGCTCCCGATGCACGAGCCCTATCGGAAGCTGATCGACTCGGACATCGCGGACATCAAGAACATCGGCAAGCGGTACGGGGGAGCGATCACGGCGGCGATGTTCCTCCGCGAGTTCGTGGGCGACACGCCCTGGGTACACCTCGACATCGCGGGTCCCGCCTTCTCCGACCGCACGGGCGACTACTGGCCGAAGGGCGCGACGGGCTCGCCGGTCCGGACGCTTGTCCGGTACGTGCTCTCGCAGAGCGGTTCGCGCAGGCGGTGACGGAGGGACCGGTCCTCGCGGTCTTCGCGCACCCCGACGACGCGGAGATCGCGGCCGGCGCCACGATCGCGAAGTGGTGCGCGAGCGGGCGTCCGGTTCACCTCCTCGTGCTCACGAACGGCGACCGCGGGTCGAACGACGCCTCGATCGACCCGGCCGAGCTCGCGAGGACGCGCGAGGGGGAGACCGTCCGCGCCGCCGCCGTGCTCGGCATCGAGACGGCGACCGTGCTGGGCGTGCACGACGGCGAGCTCGAGAACACGGCCGAGGTCCGCGGTCGCGTGGTGAGCGCGATCCGGGAGCTTCAGCCGACGACGGTGGTCTCGTGCGACCCGACCGCCTGGTTCCTGGACGATCGCTACGTCAACCACGCCGACCATCGGACGGCCGGCGAGATCGCGCTCGACGCGGTCTTCCCCGGCGCGGGCAACCCCCATTTCTTCCCGGAACAGGTGGAGCGGGGTCTCGAGCCACATCAGGTCATGGACGTGTGGCTCGCCTGGACGCGCGAACCCAACCACCACGAGGACGTGACCGGGCGCCTCGAGACGAAGCTCGCCGCACTCGCCGAGCACGCGAGCCAGGTGGCCGGCGACATGCTCGGTTACTTCGAGGAGTGGATCCCGAAGGAGGCCGAGGAGGCGGGGAGCAGGATCGGCGTTCGGCACGCCGAGTCGTTCCGCAGGCTCGACCTGTCCTAGGTCTTGGTCCCCGACGCGAACAGCACCTCGCGGAAGTCGTTCACGGGGTCCGCGAAGCGCTCGGCGAACACGACGTGCGCTCGCTGGAGGAACGCCGCGAAGGCCTGCTCGCCGAGCATCGAGCGCACGAACCGGCCGGTCGCCCAGGTGCCCATGCCCTCGAGGTACTCGTCGAGCGTGTACGTGAACCGGTACTGGCGCATCTCGGTCCGGACCTGACGCACCCCGGCCTCCATCAGGGCCTCCTCGAGCGGCCCCCGCTGGCGGAAGCGCTCGCGCCAGGGCAGCCGCTCGTCCATCGCGGGTTGTAGTACCTCGCGCGGGACCACCGACTCCACGAGCTCGAGCCACGTCCGCGTGAGGTCGTCGGCGCCGTCGGCCCAGGCGGAGACTGCGAGCCGCCCGCCGGACCGCGTGACCCGGAGCATGTCGAACAGCGCCGTCTTGTACTTGGCGAAGTGCGCGATCACGAAGTTCGCGAGCACCGCGTCGAACGACCCGTCACGGAAGGGCAGGTCGATCGCCTCCGCCGCCGCGAGCCGGAGCCCGCCGTCGGCGGCCCGAGCCTCGCGCAGCATCCCGGTCGCCTCGTCGACCCCGACCGCCGAAGCGCCCGCCTTCTCGGCGGCGATCGCCGCCACGCCGGTGCCCGTGCCGACGTCCAGGACGCGCCACCCGTCGCGCACCTCGGCGATCGCGACGAGGTCGTGGGCCGGCTCGGCCAGGCGCGGGGCGTGGACGCGCGCGTACGTCTCCGCCACCGCGTCGTAGGAGCGCCAGTCGTCCATGTGGGGCGCAAGCCTACCGGCGCTCGCTCCGAACGCCCGGCGACCACCGGGACGCGGGTAGGCTGGCGCGATCGTGGAGGCGCAGTTGACGGGCGTGGAGGTGGGTCGTTGACGGGCGTGGGGGTGGGTCCTTGAAGGGACCCGCCGGCGTGATGGCCCTGGTGCTCGCGGAGACGGTGTCGGGCGGCCTCGTGCTGCTGTTCCTCACCCCGCTGTGGAACGAGGTGAAGCGCGGGTTCTTCACCCTCACGGGCTCGATCCTGCTCGCGCTCTGCCTCGCCACCTGGGGCTCGGCCGCCGCGGGGGCGATCCCGGGCAACGACGCGGGGGCCTGGTCCGCCCGGCTCTCCGCGTGGCTGTCGGCGGTCGTGGCGGTGTGGGTGGTGCTGATGTTCGCGAAGCGCCACTCGGCGGCGCGGGTCGTCGGCATCGCGTCGGTCCCGCTCTCGATCGCGGTCCTCGGCGCGATGGCCGGCACCGCCGAGGGGTCGTGGACCGTCGCGTTCCTCCAGCTGCTCGCCGGGGCGGCCTTCCTCGGCGCGGTGATCGACGGACTGCTGCTCGGACACTGGTACCTCACCGACCGGGGGCTCACCCGCGCGCCGATCAACCGGTTCACCAACTTCCTGCTCGTCGGCGTCGTCCTCGAGGCGGCCGCGCTCGTGCTCGGCGGTTTCGGGCCGACGGAGGCGTCGTCCGATTTCAACCCGCTCCTCACCTCGGCGGGGCTCGCGTCGTGGATCGCCCTCGGCATGGTGGGGGCGACGGCCCTGATCGCCGTACTGATCCGCGCGACCCTGAAGGGCACCCGGTCCTCCGCCGTGCAGGCGGCGACCGGCTTCTTCTACCTCGCGGTGATCACCGCCCTCACGGCGGAGTTCGCCGCCAAGGTCGCGTTCCTCCCCTGATCGATGGAGGCCGCAGTGATGGTCGCCGGTCTCCTCGCGGAGATGGGCGCGTGGTGGCTGGTCACGCGGGGACGGAACATCTGGACGACGATGCCCCCCGTGCTCGGCCTGATGGGCCTCGCCGCGTTGCTCCTCGGACCCCCCGGGTGGTCGCCGGACGTGAGCGCCGGCGCTTCGGTGAGCCTCGGCATCGCCGCCGGCGTCGCGCTGTACGTGGCCACCCGAGAGGCGGTGCTCGTGATCGGACGGTGGGAGCCGTTCCGGCGGCACTCGCTCGAGATGTACCGGAAGCAGGCGGGGCTCTCGCTCGGGGCCGTGCTCCTGTTCTCGATCGCGGTCTCGGTGCCGGGGGAGGAGCTGTTCTGGCGCGGGCTGTTCCAGGGGGAGCTCACGAAGGCCCTCGACGGCAGCGGCGTCGCCCCCGTGCTCGCGTGGGCGGCCGTCGTCGTCGCGAACCTCCCGAGCGGGAACCTCGCGATCGCGGCGGGCGCCGTGGTCGGCGGTGGGGCCTGGGTGGCGCTCGCATGGTGGAGCGGGGGGATCCTCGCACCGCTCGCATGTCACGTCGTCTGGACGTGCCTGATGATCGTGACGCCGGTCATCCGCGAACCGGAGCGGGCGACGTGACGAACCGAGTTCCGGCCCCGTTTCGCGAGCTGCTCGCCGAGGGATCGTTCTGTCATGTGGCGACCTCGACGCCACACGGGCCACACGTGACGCCGATGGTGTTCGCGACCGCGGGCGACCGCGTGTGGGTGACGACATCGCGCGGTTCGGTGAAGGCCCGGGCGTGGACGCGGGATCCGCGGGTGGGTGGACTGGTGCGGGTGGGGGAGCGAGCGGCGATCTTCACCGGGACCGCGGCCACCTTCGATCTCCTCGAGTCGAAGAGCTGGGGGCGGTCGGTCCGGGAGGGCCCGACGATCGCGCTCGCCGCCGCTCGGTACACGCGGAAGAACGCGCGCTTCTTCGCCGGCTACGCGGTGGATGCGCACCACGTGCCGCTGGCCTGGACCCCGCCCGGGCGGGTGTTCGCCGAGCTGCGCATCGAGCGTTCGGCGACGATCGAGGGCGACCGGATCACGAGCGCCTGGGGGCCGTGGGGTGACTCCACGGACGGGGTCGAACGCTTCCGCGTGCCGACGGCCGGCGCCGGGCCGTTCGACGCGCTCGACCCCCGCCTGCGCGAGGAGCTCGGCTCGGCCGGGGCCGGCGCGCTTGCGCTGTCGACCGACGACGGCCCCGTCGTCCTGCCCGCCGCGTGGACGCTCGACGGTCCCGGCGTCTACGCGGTCCTGCCCGCCGAGGTGCTGGCCGCGGCCGGCTCGGGGCCGGTTGTCCAGGCCGCGCTGTGC
>Ga0299907_10002300_pt1 | contig 11638 bp, 12 predicted proteins | sample RVTome_16_FD_198680 | JGI IMG/M metagenome (GOLD analysis project Ga0299907, IMG submission 198680) | Soil microbial communities from uranium-contaminated site in the Upper Colorado River Basin, Wyoming, United States - RVT152D67 (version 2) ...
TGGACAACGCCTCGGTCGGCATCGCCTTCGTGCGCGGCCGCGCCATCCAGCGCTGCAACCGCTTCCTCGAGGACATGGTCGGCGCCGGTCCGGGCGAGCTCGCCGGCCAGAGCTCGGCGGTGCTGTTCGCCTCGCCGGCCGACTGGGAGGAGGCCGGCCGCCTCGCCTACCAAGGCACCCTCCCCGGGGAGACGCACGACAGCGAGTGGCCGTTCAAGCGGCGCGACGGCTCGAGCTTCCGCTGCCGCACGCGCGGCCGGCGCACCGACCTGGGCGAGGGCGAGCAGGAATGGATCTGGAGCTTCGAGGACGTCACCGCGGAACGCGACGCCGAGCTGCGGGTGCAGCGCGCGCTCGCCGAGCAGGAGCTGATCCTCGACAACGCCACGGTCGGCATCGCGTTCCTGCGCAACCGGGCCTACCAGCGCTGCAACCCGCGCTTCGAGCAGATGTTCGGCTATGGGCCGGCCGAGCTGGTCGGCCGCGGCACCGAGGTGATCTACCCCAGCGACGAGGCGTGGCAGGAAGATTCCGTTTTCTACGAGCAGATGCAGCGCGGCGAGGCCGTGTCGGCCGAGCGGCAATACCGCCGCAAGGACGGCAGCCTTTTCTGGTGCAAGCTGGTCGGCAAGGCGATCGACGCCTCGCGCCCGCACGAGGGCTCGATCTGGATCTACGACGACGTCACGGTCGAGCACGAGGCGCGCGCATCCCTCGAGCGCTCGCGCGACGCGCTGGAGCGCGCGGTGGCCGAGCGCACCGCCGAGCTGAAGCTGGCCGAGCAGCGCGCCAAGCACCTCGCCGACCACGACGCGCTGACCGGCCTGCCCAACCGGCGCCTCCTGGAGGACCGCCTCACGCAGGCGCTGGCGCTGTCCTACCGCAACCGCAAGCAGACGGCGGTGATGTTCGTCGACCTCGACCGCTTCAAGACCATCAACGACTCGCTGGGCCACGCGGTGGGCGACCTGCTGCTCAAGGAAGTCGCCCTGCGCCTGGTGAACCAGCTGCGCACCGGCGACACCATCTGCCGCATCGGCGGCGACGAGTTCGTGGTGGTGCTGCCCGAGATCAAGCGCGCCTCCGACGCCGCGCAGGTGGCGAAAAAGCTGATCGACGAGCTGTCGCGTCCGGTCGCGGCCGACGAGCGCGAGCTCAGCGTGACCCCGTCCATCGGCATCGCGGTGTATCCGGACGACGGGCGCGACGCCGAGACGCTGATCCGCAACTCCGACGCCGCGATGTACCACGCCAAGGAGATGGGCCGCGCGAACTACCAGTTCTTCACCGCCGAGATGAACCTGGCGGCCTCGCGCCGCCTCGCGCTGGAGAGCGACCTGCGGCGCGCGCTCGGCAAGGACGAGCTGCGCGTGCACTACCAGCCGGTGCTCGACGCGCGCACCGGGCGCGTGTCGGGCCACGAGGCGCTGGTGCGCTGGCAGCACCCGGAGCGCGGCCTGGTGCCGCCGGCGGAGTTCATCCCGCTCGCCGAGGATACCGGCATGATCCTCAAGCTCGGCGAATGGGTGCTGCGCGAAGCCTGCCGCTGGGCCACGTTCATCGGCGTGGAGCGCGGGCTGCAGATCGCGGTGAACCTCTCGGCGCGGCAGTTCAACGACCCGAAGCTCGTCCAGATCGTGGCGGCGGCGCTGCACGAAACCGGCCTGCCGGCGCGCCTGCTGGAGCTCGAGATCACCGAGACCACCGCCATGCAGCGCACCGACACCGCGCTCGGCACCCTGCAGCGGCTGAAGCAGCTCGGCGTGTCGGTCGCGATCGACGACTTCGGCACCGGACACTCCAGCCTTTCGTACCTGAAGCGCTTCCCGGTCGACAAGCTCAAGGTCGACCGCTCTTTCACCGCCGAGGTGCCGGGCGACGCCGACCAGTGCGCGATCGTCTCGGCCATCGTGGCGCTCGCCCACGCGCTCGACATCCAGGTGGTCGGCGAAGGCGTCGAGACCGAGGCCCAGCGCGAGTTCCTGCGCAACTGCGGCTGCGACTACCTGCAGGGCTATCTCATCGGCAAGCCGCTCGACGCCGACAGCGCTGCGAAGGATTACGTCTAGGCAGTGTTCAGGCAAGGCGCAGCCGCCGCATCGGCGCTCATGCTCGGCTACCTGGGCATCGGCATCGCCGCGGGCGTGGTGGAGCGCGCCGCCGGCATGTCCTATGCGGAGATCCTGCTGCTGTCCATGGTGCTGTACGCCGGCTCGGCGCAATTCGTGCTGACCAGCATGCTGACCCTGGGCAACCCGGCGCCGGCGATCGTGCTCACGGTGTTCTTTCTCAACCTGCGCCACCTGCTGCTGTCGGCCGCCCTGGCGCCGGCGCTGCGCGCGGTGCCGGCATGGAAGAACGCGCTGCTCGGCCTGCAGCTCACCGATGAGACTTTTGTCGTCGCTTCAGCCCGCGGGCAGCTGTCCGCGGCCTGGATGGCGGGCCTCAACCTCGCGGCCTGGGGCACCTGGGCCGTGGCCAACGTCGCCGGCGCCGCGCTCTCGGGCTACGCGGGCAATACGAAGGCGCTGGCCTTTGCGCTACCCAGCATGTTCGCCGGCCTCCTGGTGCTTCAGATGAAGCTTCGACCCGCCTGGAGCGCGGCCGTGATCGCGGCGGCCTCGGGTGTGGCGATTCACAGGCTGTGGCCAGGGCCGTGGGCGGTCGTGGGCGCAACCCTGCTCGGCGCCTCCCTGGGATTTGCGATCGAACGATGGAAATCCGCGCCGAGTTCCTAGGCCTGGTGCTCGCCTGCGCGCTCGTGACCGCCGTGCCGCGCGTGCTGCCGCTGGTCGCGCTGTCGCGCATGCAGCTGCCGGGCTGGCTGCTCGACTGGCTGCGCTACGTGCCGGTCGCGGTGCTCTCCGCGCTGCTGGCGATCGAGCTGCTGTCGGCGGGCGCGGCCGGCGTCCCGGCCATCGCCGCCGCCGTTGCGGTGGCCTTCATGACGCGCAGCCTGCTCGGTACCGCGGTCGCCGGTGTGGCGGTTTTCTGGCTGCTAAGTTGAACGCTTGCGCTTGTCTTTCAGCCGCTCTTCCAGCCTGAGCAGCTCCAGCTCCACCCCCACCATGTTCGGATTGACCTCGAGTGCGCGGCGAAACCAGCGCTGCGCCTCCTCGTACTGCTCCAGCGCGATATTGACCATCCCCGCGCCTGAAAGCGCGCCGAAGTGGCGCGGGTTGCGCTTGAGCACCTCCTCGCAGTCGGCGAGCGACTTGCGGTGCTCGCCGGCGAGGTAGTAAACCGTGGCCCGCTTGTTCCAGGCTTCGGCGAAGTCCGGCTTGCCGGAGATGACGCGGGAAAAGACCGCGATCGCCTCGGCGTGCCTGCCGGCCTGCATCTGCTCCACGCCGCGCGCCATGAGGGCGTCGATCTCGCGCTCTCCCGATCGGCTCCACAGCAGCCACAGCGCCTGCTCGGCGTAGCTGCGCACGAAGGCGCTTTCGTCGCGCAGGCGCTCGTGCAGCAGGGCGTCGTCGGCGGCGCCGCCGCGGTTGGCGATCCACACCACCGCCTCGGCCCGGGTCGCCGCGTCGCCGCTTGCCAATGCGGCAAGGGCCTGCTCGCGCGACCGAGGCGGCTCGGGGAATGCCGGCGCCGCGGCCGTTGTTAGCGCCAGCGCGAGGAGTAACATCCGCATCACAGGAGAGAACACATGAAATCGCCGATTCGTCCCTTCATCATAGCCCTGCTGCTCGCGCCCGCCGCGGTCCTGGCGGCCGACAGCGACCCGGCGCCTGCCGGCGATCCGGTGCGCGAGCGGGCGGCGGCCGCGACCGAGCGCCAGGACTGGCCCGCCGCGCAGGCCCTCCTCAGGGAGGCGCTGGCGAAGGCCCCGGGCAACGCGGACTACCACAATCTCTACGCCTATTCGATCCGCAAGGGCCCGAGCCCGGACATGAACCTGGTGTTCAAGCACTACAACGAGGCGCTGCGCATCGATCCGAAGCACCGCGGCGCGCATGAATACATCGGCGAGGCCTACCTCACCGTGAACAACGTGGCCAAGGCCAAGGAGCACCTCGGGCAGCTCGACAGGCTTTGCTTCCTGCCGTGCAGCGAGCACACCGATCTGAAGAAGGCGGTCGCCGACTACGAGGCGAAACTCAAGTAGACTCTCCGTCAAAGGAGGGGGACATGTCGCCATTTCTGAAGGCTTTTCTATCGGTTTGCCTGGTTGTCGCGCTGCCCGCGAGCGCGGCTGACTTCGTCGCCAAGCTCGCTTCGCAGGACCCGCCCACCACCGCCAAGCACCGCGGCCTGCTGAAGGCGGCCGAGCTCGTCAAGGCGCGCACCAAGGGCGCGGTCGAGATCCAGGTGTTCCCCTCGTCGCAGCTCGGCGGCGCGCGGGAGATGGGCGAAGGGGTGCAGCTGGGCAGCCTGGAGGCGATGATCGCGCCGGCGTCCTTCCTCGGCGGCTTCAATCCCGCGGTGTCGATCTTCGATGTGCCCTACATCTTCCCCACCGACCGCGACAAATCGCGCGAGCTGCGCGAAGGCAAGCTCGGCCAGACGGTGCTCGAGTCGTTCGCCAAGCGCGGCTTCGAGCCGGTCGCGCTGTGGTCGGGCGGGCGCAAGCAGCTCACCTCGAACAAGCCGCTCAACGACATCTCGGCCATCGCCGGCCAGCGCTTCCGCGTGATGGACTCCAAGATCCTCATCGGCCAGTTCAGCGCGCTCGGCGCCTCGGCGATCGTGCTGCCCTTCGGCGAGCTCTATACCGCGCTGCAGACCGGGGTGATCGACGCCCAGGAGAACCCGCTCGACATCATCCAGGCGATGAAATTCTTCGAGGTGCAGAAGAATCTCCTGGTGACCGATCACGGCGCCATCGTGGAGTGCATTCTCTTCAGCCCGCGCTTCATGCAGCGCCTGAGCGCCGCGCAGCGCGACGTGATCCGCGCGGCGTTTCGCGAAGTGGCGCCCGAGGTCGACCGCGGCAAGGAAGCCGATGCCCAGAAGTCGCTCGCCTTCTTCAAGACCGCGGGCCTCAACGTGCGCGTCGCCGACGAAGCGGAGCGGGCCAAGCTGCGCGCCATCGTCTACCCGTCGGGCCGCGATGCCTATCTCGCGCAGGCCGGCGCCGAGGGCAAGGCCCTGATCGCGCTGTACGAAAAGGAGCTGCAGGCCCTCAACAGGAAGTGAAGGCCGCGCCAGCCCGTCTTGCGGGCTTCTTGGATCGGGTGGCCGACGTCCTGGGGGTCGCCGAGCGCTACGGCGCCGCGGCGATCCTCATCGTCATGACGTTCCTCTACGGCTTCAACGTCCTGGTGCGCGCGCTTGCGCCTTTCTATGCGAGCGAGCTCGCCTGGATCGACGAAGCCGCGCGCTACATGCTGGTCTGGGTGGTGTTCCTGGCCGCCGGCATCACGCTTGAGGTGGGCCGCCAGGTCTCGGTGGATGTGATCCGCGGGCGCCTGCGCGCGCGCCATGAGCGCCTCCTCTTCGCGCTCATCGACGTGGTCGGCTTCGTGTTCTGCCTCGGCGCCGCGCTCATCGCGGTCCAGCTCACCCGCTTCGTCATGAGCACCGGGCAGATGAGCCCGACGCTCGGCATCTCCACCTACGTGCTGTACGTGGCGCCGGCGTTCGGCTTCGCCTCCATGGCCTTTCGCTTCCTGCTGCGCCTGCTGTCGGTGCGCGACGCGCGCCGGCAGCCCTCCACCGCGGCCTGGCTGGGCGGCGGCGCGGCGTGATCTGGATCATCATCGCCGTGGCGGTGCTGATGCTCGTGCTGGGCTTCGAGCTCTTCCTGGTGCTGGGCGTGCCGGTGTACCTGGTGAAGGCGGCGTATTACGGATCGGCGCCCGATGAGATCCTGGTGCAGAAGATGGTCGGCGGCATCAACCACAGCATCCTGCTCGCCATTCCGTTTTTCGTCTTCGCCGGCGAGCTGATGGCCGGCGGGCGCATTGCGCGGCTGCTTTCGCGCGCCGCCGAGGCGGGATTCCGCGGCGTGCGCGGCGGCGCCGGGCATGCCGCGGTCGTCTCGTCCATGGCCTTCGGCTCGGTGTCGGGCTCGGCGCCGGCCACGGTCGCGGCCCTTGGCCGGCTGATGTATCCGCGCCTGCGCGCCACGGGCTTCAGCGAGAGCTTCAGCCTCGGGCTGGTGATCTCCAGCGCCGAAACCGCGCTGCTGATACCGCCCAGCATCTCGCTCATCATCTACGGCTGGCTCACCGAAACCTCGATCAGCCGCCTGTTCGCCGCCGGCCTGGTGGTCGGCGTCGTCCTGGGCCTCGCGTTCCACGCCCTGGTCGCCTACGAGGTATGGCGACGCGGCATGGGCAGCCCGGCCGAGCGGCGCGACGCGGCAACCGAGGCCCTGCGCGGCACCGCCTGGGCGCTGGGCATGCCGGCCATCATCCTGGGAGGCATCTACTCGGGAGTATTCACCGCCACGGAAGCCGCGGCGGTCAGCGTGCTGTACGCGCTGTTCGTCGAGGCCGCGGTGTTCCGCACGCTGGGCTTGCGCGCCTTTTTCCAGGTCGCGCAACGCAGCGCGGTGCTGACCACCGTGATCTTCATGCTGATCGCGGTGGGCAGCGCGCTGTCGTACTTCATCACCGTGGCGCACGTACCCCAGGCCGTGCTCGCCTTCATGAAAGCCATCGACGCCGGGCCGCTCGCCTTCCTGCTGATCGTGAACGTCGTGTTCCTGATCGCCGGCATGTTCATCGATCCGGGCGCGGCCATGCTCGTGCTCGTGCCGGCGCTGTTCCCGGTCGCGCGGTCCTTCGGCATAGATCCGGTACACTTCGGCGTGGTCATCGGCGTCACCGTGTGCATCGCCATGATCACGCCCCCGTTCGGCCTGGACATCTTCGTTGCCGCCTCCACGCTCAACAAGAAGGTGCTCGACATCACGCGCGGGGTCTGGCCGTTCATCGCCGTGAACCTCGTCGTGCTGGCTATCGTCACCTGCGTGCCCGGCGTGGCCACCTTCCTGCCGAACCTCCTCATGGGCGATAGTAAAATTCACCCATGAACAGGATCGAGCTGGTTACGCGCTTTCTCGCTTCACCGCGCGTCGAGTTCCTCGCGGAGGACGCGTTCTTCCAGGCGCTCGCCCGCACCTCCGGGCGCGAGGCGGTGCTCAAGCACTTCACCGGGAACGAGGTGTACCGCAAGGCGACCTGGTCGCATGCCGAAGCCGATGGTGAAAGGATCAAGGCCACCGGCGGCGGACTGATCCTGCTGTTCGAGTTTGCCGGCGAGCGCATCGCCGCCATCCGGCAGCAGCCGCTGCTCGGCGCGGCGCCGCCCACGCCGGCGACGCCGGTCAGGCTGACCGAGGAGCTGAAGAAGCTGGTGGACAACGCGCTTGCCACCCGCCATCCCATGATGGTCGCCTATGTCGATGCGCTCGGCCAGCCGATCCTGTCATTCCGCGGCTCCACGCAGTCCTACAGCGACGACCAGCTCGCCATCTGGGTACGCAACTCCGACGGCAACTTTCTCAACGCGATCGCGAAAAACCCGAAGGTGGCGCTGATGTACCGCGACGAGGACAGCAAGGCCACCTATCAGTTCCAGGGCCGCGCGCGCGTCTCGACCGACGAGGCGGTGCGCCAGCGCGTCTACGCAAAGATGGCCGAGGCCGAGCGCAACCACGATCCGGCGCGCGCCGGGGTGGCGCTGCTCATCGATCTTGACCGGGTGGAAGGCTGGGCCGGCATGTCGCCGAACGGGCCGGTGAACAAGGTTCGCATGTTGCGCGAAGCAGGCAGGTAGGAGGACCCATGGCGGTGGTCGGACTGGATCACTACGCGCTGCTCAGCTCCGACCCGGAGCGCACCACGCGCTTCTACGAGGAGATCGTCGGCCTGAAGGCCGGCGCGCGGCCCAAGCTGAGCTTTCCGGGCGTCTGGCTCTACGCCGGCGGGGTGCCCATCGTGCACATCATCTTCGGCAAGGAGATCCCCACGCGGGAGACCGGGGCGGTGGACCATCTCGCATTCATCGCCAAGGGCAGCGTGCAAGAGATGCACGAGCGCCTCAGGCAGCACCACATCGAGTTCACCAGCCGGGTGATTGAGCGCACCGGCGTGACCCAGGTGTTCTTCCGCGACCCCGACAACGTCGGCGTCGAGCTGAACTTTGCGCCGTCTTGAAAGCCGCCCCGGCCATCCCCGATTCCCTGCGCCGGCAGATGGCCGAGCTCGGGCGCAAATGGGGCGAGGACATCCCCGGCCACGTGCGGGCGATGATGCAGAGCTTTTCCGCGCTGCTCGCCGATTCGCCCAAGGAGGGCGTGGAAGTCAGCCGCGACCTTGCGTACGGCAGCCACCCGCGCCAGCAGCTCGATGTGTTTCGCGGCGCCCGCGGCGGCTTGCTGCCGGTCGTGATCTTCGTGCACGGCGGGGCGTTCGTCGACGGGCACCGTAACCGCACGCCCGAGGTGTACAGCAACGTCCTCTACTACTTCGCGCGCAACGGCCTGGTCGGCGTCAACATGGAATATCGCCTCGCGCCGGAGCACCGCTATCCGAGCGGCTCGCAGGACGTCGCGCTCGCGGTGCAATGGGTGCGCAAGAACATCGCGCAGCACGGCGGCGACGCGCAGCGCGTTTTCCTCATCGGCCATTCGGCCGGCGCGGCGCACGCCGGCTCCTACGCCTATGACCGGCGGCTGCAGCCGCCCTCCGGCCCCGGCATCGCCGGGCTGGTGGTGCTGAGCGGGCGGGTACGCGCCGAGACGCTGGCGGAAAATCCGAACGCGCGCAAGGTGGAGGCGTACTACGGCGCCGATCCCGCGGTGCATGCCGACTGTTCTCCGGTGAGCCATGTCTCGGCGGACAGCGTGCCGACGATGATCGGCATCGGCGAATACGAAAATCCACTGCTCGACTTGCACTGCGCGGAGCTCTGCCATCGGCTGGCCGCGGCAAAGCGCCGCGCGCCGCGCTTCGTATGGCTCGCCGGCCATAACCATAGCTCGGTGATCGCGCACTTCAACACCGCCGAAGAGCGCCTCGGCCGGGAAATCCTCGACTTCATCCAACTGGGACGATAAACATGCCTCGCATCCTCCTTGGCGTAGCGGCGCTGTGCGCGGCGTTCGCCGCCGGCGCGCAGACCTGGCCGGCGAAGCCGGTGCGCATGCTGATCACCTTTCCGCCGGGCGGCCCGTCCGAGATCCTCACGCGCCTGGTGAACGAGCGCCTGCACGCGGCGCTGAAGCAGCCCTTCGTGGTCGAGAACCGCGCGGGCGCCGGCGGCAACATCGGCGCCGACTTGGTGGCGAAGGCGCCGGCCGACGGCTACCTCTTCGGCATCACCACCGACACGCTCTTCACCGTCAACCCGCTGGTCTACCGCCGCATGCCGTTCGATCCGTGGGACGACATCCGTCCGGTCACGCTGCTCGGCAGCTTCTCGCAGATGATGGTGTGCAACGCGGCGGTGCCGGCCAAGACGCTCGCCGAGCTCCTGCAGCTCGCGAAGCGCGAGAAGCTGAGCTACGCCTCGGGCGGTCCCGGCGTGCCGGGGCACCTCGCGGCGGAGCTGCTGCTGTCCATGACCGGCGCCAGCATGCTGCACGTGCCGTACAAGGGGCCGGCGGCCGCCACCGCCGACGTGATGGGCGGCCAGGTCAACTGCGGCTTCCTCGCCACGCCCACCGTCCTGCCGCACGTCAAGTCGGGCAGGCTCACCGGCCTCGCCGTGTCCACCGCGAAGCGCTCGCCGCTCGCGCCCGACATCCCGGCCGCCGCCGAGGCGGGCGCGCCGGGCTTCGACGCGCCGTTCTACCTCGTGCTGTTCACGCAGAAGGCAACGCCGGCAGACCTCACCGCGCTCATGAACCGCGAAGTCGGCAAGGCGCTTGCCGACCCGGCGGTGAAGGAGCGCGCCGCGGCCCTCGACATCGTGACGCTGGGCGGCTCGCCGGAGGAGGCGACCCGCGTGCTCAAGGCGGCGGCGGCGAAATGGGCGCCGGTGGTGCAGCGCATCGGCTTGAAGCTCGACTGAGTTGAAGCCCAATTTCGTTTTCATCATGGCCGACGACCTCGGCTACGCCGATCTCGGCTGCTACGGCGGACGCCCCGCCGGCTCGGCCGGCGGTCCTTCCTCCTGCTCGCCGAACCTCGACCGGATGGCGGCGGAAGGGCTGCGCTTCACCGACGGCTATGCGAATTCTCCCGTCTGCTCGCCGACGCGCTTCGCGCTCGCCACCGGGCGCTGGCAGTACCGCCTGCGCGGCGCGGCCGACGAGCCGATCGCCAGCCGCTCGGCGCGCGGCAACCCGCTCCTCGGCCTGCCGCCGGGCCACCCGACGCTCGCCTCGCTGCTGCGCGACGCGGGGTATGCGACGGCGCTCGTGGGCAAGTGGCACCTCGGCTTCGCGCCGCATTTCGGCCCGCTGAAAAGCGGCTATACCGAGTTCTTCGGGCCGATGAGCGGCGGGGTGGACTACTTCACGCATTGCGATTCGGCGGGCAGGCACGACCTGTACGAGGGCGAGCAGGAAGTGCAGCGGCCGGGCTACCTGACCGATCTGCTTTCCGACAGGGCGGTCGAATTCGTCCGACAACGCAAAGGCGAGCCCTTCCTCCTGTCCTTGCATTACACCGCGCCGCACTGGCCGTGGGAGACGCGCGAGGACGAGCCCGAATCGAAGGCGATCAGGAGCATCAGCCACCTCGACGGCGGCTCGGTCGAGACTTATCTCGCCATGATCCGCCACATGGACGAAGGCATCGGCCGCGTGCTTGCTGGCCTCGACCGGAACACGCTGGTCGTCTTCACCAGCGACAATGGCGGCGAGCGCTTCTCGGACAGCTGGCCGCTCGCCGGCGGCAAGATGGATCTGCTCGAAGGCGGCATCCGCGTGCCCTATATCGCGCGCTGGCCGGCGCGCATTGCGCCGGGCAAGACCAGCGCGCAGCTCGCCATCACCATGGACTGGGTGGCGACTTTCCTCGAGGCGGCGGGAGTTTCACCGCATCCGGACTATCCGCTGGACGGCAAAAGCCTTTTTCCGGCCTTCGAAGGAAAAACGTTCGAGCGCGAGCTCTTCTGGCGGATGAAATTCCGCGCGCAGAAAGCGGCGCGCGCAGGACGCTGGAAATATCTCTCGCTGGAGGGCAACGAGTTCCTCTACGACCTTTCGCGCGACGCGCGCGAGCGCGCCAACCGCGCCCGGCGCGAGCCCGGGCGCTTCGCAGAGATGAAGGCCCGCTATGACGCCTGGGAGAGGAGCGTGCCGCCGATACCGCAGGATGCGCTGGTATCGCTCATCGGCGGGCCGGCCGAGCTGGCGAAGCCGTCTTAGCACCATGAGCCTGCGCGCCTATCGCATCACCCCGACCGATTCCACGACCTTCCATCCGCGCCTCATCGGCACGCGGGGTGCGGTGGCGTCCAACTCGTATCTCTCCGCGAATGCCGGCGCCGACATTCTCAAGGCGGGCGGCAACGCGATCGACGCCGCGGTCGCGATGACGCTGGTCGAAGGCCTGGTGAACCCGCAGATGAACACCCTCGGCGGCGAGTGCCCGATCCTGGTGCGCCTCGCCGGCGAGGCGCGCGTCGTGGCGCTGAACGGCAACATGGCCGCGCCGGGCGCGGCGACGCCGGAAGCCTTTACCAGGCGGGGGCTCGACGATGTGCCGGACGAGGACGTGCTCGCGGCAGG
>Ga0299907_10002301_pt1 | contig 11638 bp, 2 predicted proteins | sample RVTome_16_FD_198680 | JGI IMG/M metagenome (GOLD analysis project Ga0299907, IMG submission 198680) | Soil microbial communities from uranium-contaminated site in the Upper Colorado River Basin, Wyoming, United States - RVT152D67 (version 2) ...
CACTGCGCCCCTTCACCGGGGTAGTTGCCGATCTCCTCCAGGTTGCACGTGTAGCCCTTCGCCGATCGGCCGGAGTCCCGATCGGCGATGGTGACCTCCCCCTGGAGGGCAGGTTCGGGTCGGGAACCCGGGCCGCAGTCAGCTCTCGGCACCGGCCCTTGGAAGACACCGGCCTCCGGGTCCTGCGAGCCGGCGGCCAGCGCCGCCGAGCGCACCACCACCAGACCCGTCGACCCGAAGAGGAGGGCAGCGAGAACGGGAAGGCAGGAAGCCGCGATGACCTTCGGCCCTGAGCTGAAGCGGGTCATACCTCCAAACGGGGTCATATGTCACCCTTTCTGGTCGAGTCAGGCCGTTCGGTTCACCCAGCTCCGAGTTGGCGGGCCCAATCGGCAAGGTCGGTGTAGGCCCGCTCGCAGACGAGCTGATCACCCTCGAATTCGTAGACGGCGGCCGCCCGGCTGCTGAACGATCGGCCGGTGGCCGGGATCCCGGCCCAGTCGGCGCGCTGGGTCCCGGTCACGCGGTACTCGACAAGGATGAAGTCATCGCCGTGTCGCATCCGGATGACTTCATGATGGATATCGGGGAAGACGGCCAGGATGTCCTGCCACATCTCGCGCACCGAGGCCGCGTCGGAACGTTGCCCCGCCTCTCCGAAGGCAGGGACGTCGTAGCTCGCCTTCGAGCTCGAGAACGTCGCCAGCATGGCCTCGACGTCGTGGCGATTCTCCGCTTCGTAATGCTTTCTGACGGTCGCTTCTCGAACCTGGCGAAGGCCGGTCTGTGTGGCAACGTCGGTCATCGCAACCCTTTCTCTGCAACGACTTCACACAATCTTCCGGGCCCGGGCCGCCACGCCGGTCATCCCCAGCGGCTCTGCCGCCGCCAGGGCCTGACCCGCCAGCTCCCGGGCCCGCTCGGCGTCGCCCGGGGCCCCCCGGGCGACGAGCATCTCCGCCCATTCACATTGGGTGCGGGCAGCCCAGGTGGGAGTCGGGGAGCGACGGCAGAACTCCACGCCTGCGGAGAAATGGGACTCGGCCTCGTCGTCACGCTCCAGGAGAGCGGCGAGCAGTCCGAGCACCGGGGCGACGGGACCGAAAACGGCCGGTCCGGCGTAGGCGTGGCGCTCGGCGTAGGGTCGGAGCGCCTCGAGGATGAGGGCGGCGCGGGGCCGGTCACCAGCGGCGGACGCCACCCGAGCCAGCGCTGTCATCCCTGCCAGCCACAGCATGTCCCGCGGGAGGTTCACTGCGCCGTCGGCGACAAGGCGGTTCTGGATCTCGGCCGCCTCCGCCAAGCGCCCCGTTTCGGCGAAGTACCAGGCCAGTATGGCCTCGTAGGTCGGAAGGGCGGTCGCGTGTGCCACCCGCTCGATTTCTTCCGCGATCTCGGGAAGGCGCCCCTGCTCGTACCGCAGCATGAACAGCACGGAGGCGGCGCTCCCTTCCGCGGCCCGGCGAGGCACGCCGGCGACCCGCGCTGCTCCTCGGACCTGTTCGATGAGGGGCTCGGCATCCTCCAGGCGCCCGGCGAGGAGGGCCTGGATGATGAGTCCGAAGTGGATCTCCCAGCTCATGACGGGCTGGTGGAGTTGCTCCACGAGCTGATGGCCGGCTTCGAGATGGGCATCGGCGGTCACGATGTCGCCGGCTTCCACCCCGCACGCCCAGCGCCAACGGTGAGCGAGGTAGCTCAGCTCAGTGTCACCCAGCTCGGCCGCCAAGGCGACCAGCTCGTCGGCCAGGCCGATCCGCTCCTCGAGGTTCCCGGCCTGGGCCGCGGCCCACTGCTGGGAAGCGAGCACGCGAGCCAGGGTGGTGCGCTCACCGAGACGCCGGGCCATGCCCAGGGCTTCCCGGCACAGGCCGAGGCGACGCTCGTGATCGGATCGCCAGGTCAGTTCGACGGCGAGGACGGCGGACAGCCGGGCCCGCAGCGGGTCGTCGTTGGCGGGAAGCGCGGCCAGAGCCTCCTCGGCCAAGAGGACCGCCTGCTCATCGACGACCCCGGCGGGTCGGGTCATGCCGATGTCGGCGGCGAGGGCGACCTCGGCCAGGCGCCGGGCGTCACCCAGGGCTCGGGCCTCCTCGGCGGCCACCGCCAGCACGCGGCGGTAACGGCCGTCGCGCGCCCGGAAGAGGGTGCTCCCCAGGGCGCGGTGCAGATCGCAGCGCAAGCGCCGATCCGGCTCGGCGGAGAAGTCGAGGGCGGTCAGCGCCGCCTCGTAATGGGTGGCGGCCTCCTCGAAGGCCAGACCCTCCCGGGCTCGATCCCCGGCCGCCCGGGAATAAGCGACGGCCCGGTCGGACTCCCCCAAGGCGGCGGCCTCGCCGAAATGGTGGGCGAGCTCGGCGGCCAATGCGCCCGCCCGGGCCTCCAGAGCCAGGCCGATGCGGCGGTGGAGACGCAGGCGCCGGCTGGACGGCATCTCGTCGTAGAGCGTCGAGCGCACCAGGGCGTGGGCGAAGCTGTAGCGGCCCGGCCGGGCGGGAACGGCCACCACCAGGCGGGCCTCCTCGGCCTGCTCGAGGGCGTCGAGCATGGCGTCCTGGCCGACGTCCACGGTTTGGCCGAGGAGGGCCACGTCGAACTCCCGGCCGATCACGGCGGCGCTGGCGAGGACCTCGTTGGCTTCGTCGGCCAGACGCGAGAGCCGATGGCCGACCACCTCGCGAACACCCTGGGGAATCCCCACGTCGTCGACGGGCCGGCCCACGATCCAGCGGCCGTCCCGCTGCTCGACGGCGCCGGTCTCCACCAGGTGCCGGAGCACCTCGCCCATGAAGAACGGGTTCCCCTCGGTTTCCGCAGCCACCACCCGGGCCAGCGCGATCACGTTGGGATCGAGCGCCTGACCGGCGGTGGCTTCGAAGAGGGCGATGGCGGCGGAGGCGTCGAGACCGGTGAGCTGGAGGCGTTCCACCCCGGGCAGACGACGCAGACCGGCCAGCGTCTCCGTCAGCGGGTGGGACCGTCCAAGGTCGGTGTCCCGGTAGGTGGCGAGGACGAGGAGCCGCGAGGGCGCGGCGGAGTGGGCGATGTGACCCAGGAGATGCAGGGTGGCCTGGGCGGCCCAGTGCAGGTCGTCGAGGACGAGCACGACGGGGGTGGCGTCGCACATCCGGCCGAGCAGCTCGCACACCGCCTCCATCAGCCGGTAACGCTCGGTCCCGGGTTCGCTCCGCAGCGGTTCCGGGAGATCGGGGACGCGCTCGGCAAGGCCGGGGACGAGTCGCAGCACCTCGCCACCGAGGGGCCCCATTTGATTGCGCAGCTCGTGGGGAGGGCAGACGGCGATGTACGCCGCCAGCGCCTCGGCGAAGGGCCCGTAGGGGATGCCGAGCTCCTCCTCGCAGCGGCCGTGGAGCACGACCGCGCCTTCAGCGTGGAAGGCCCGCGCCGCCTTCGACACGAGGCGGGTCTTGCCGATGCCCGCCTCACCGCTGACGAGCACCATCCGGCGTTCGCCCGAGCAGGCCAGCTTCCAGGCCAGGCCGAGCTCCTCCAACTCGGCCTGGCGGCCGGAAAAGCGGAAGGTCCCGGTGCGTCGCAGGCCAACGGGAAGAGGAACGGGGGAGGCGGAGTCCGGTGCCCAGTCGACCTCGACGGTGGGCAGGGCTTCGGGGAGGCCCTTCAATTCGAGGGCTCCGGCGGGCGAGAATCGGTGGCCACCCCGCCCACCGGCCAGGATGCGCACCACCTCGGCGGCCAGGATCTGCCCACCTCGGGCGGCGGCGCACAGCCGGGCGGCTTCGATAACCGGCGTGCCGAACATGTCGTCTTTCTCGAAGGTGACGTCGCCGGCGGACAGTCCGACCCGGACGTCGAGCCGCTCGCCATCGCGGGCCGATCGGTTGTGGCGGTCGAGCGACCGCTGGGCCGCCACGGCGGCCGCGACGGCCTCGGCGGCACCCGTGAAGACGGCCATGACGCCATCACCCAGGTGCTTCACAACCTGGCCGCCATTGCTCTCGAAGGCCGTGGCGACGAGACGGTCATGGAGACGGCGTAGGGTCTCGGCCGCGTCTTCTCCCAACCTCACGCGGCCTTCGGTGGAACCGACCAGGTCGGTGAAGACAATGGTGACGAGCCCCGAGGCGCGGTCGGTCATCCGAGCTCCGCCTCGAATTGCTGCCCGCGGCGGATCCAACCGGTCATGCCGATGGCTTCGAACTGCTGACCGGCTGCCTTCAGTAGAGGACGAGCACGGTCGACGTCAGCCGGTCCACCCCGGCGGGTGTACATGCGTGCCTCGTCGAAGTCGCAGATGGCCAGGAGGGGGGCGGCGCCCTGTTCCGCCAGCACCCGCCGGGCCTCGGCGAACCAGCGCCCGGCCTCGTCGTGGCGCTCGGTCAATACGCAGCAGCGGGCCAGGGCGTGGCGGCAGTCGGCCAAGCCGAGGCGGAAGTCGGCCGGAAGCAGCTTGTCCCGAAGGACCCGCTCGATCGTCTCCAGATGGTCGACACGGTCCAGGACCCAGAGGACCTCGGCTGCGCCGCAGGCCATGGCGGGGAAGCCCGCCGTCCACGCCGGAGCGCGCTCCAGCCAGGGAATGAGGGAGGTCAGGGCGGCGAGGGCGTCGTCCACCTCTCCCAGATGGGCGGCGGCCAGGGCCGAGCCGGCGTGGCCGTACCCGACCACCCAGGCCAAGGCGGGATTGTCCGACGAGCGGAGGAATCCGAACGTGGCGGCGACCTCCTCCCAGCCCTCGTCGAGAGCGGTGCACAGCAGGTGCTGCGGATACAGGAGGGTCGCCACCGGCGCGCCGAGCCGCGTGGCCAGATTCTGACCCCGCTCGAACGACTGGTGGGCCTCTCCGAGACGGCCCATGGCCCCCTGGCCGTAAGCCAAGCCGGCCCAGGCGCGGGCCGCCCGGGAGAGGCGACCGAGCGACTCGGCCTCCCTGGCTTCCGTCTCGAGGAGCGGGGCAACGCGGGCGAATTCGCCGGCCCAGAGCCCGATGACCATCAGGTTCGAGCTGGCGGCGGCGTCGTCCCTCGAGTCGAAGACCGCCTCCATCGGCGCGGGGCCCATCGGGTCGAGCTCGGCCTTCTGTAGGACGGCGGCCGCCTCCCGGCGCTCCGTGGTGTCGACGGAAATCCCGGGATGCTCCGGGTCCTCCGCCTCCCGGCGCTGGTAGTCGAAGCAGATCATTCGGGCCCAGGCCACGTCGCGGGCGCCGGCGTAGGTCAGGCCCTGGCGGGCCAGCACCCAGGACTGCTCAATGCCACCGGCCATGGCGCAGACATAGGCCGCGTCGGAGAGATACTCGGCCGCCGCCTGCTTGGTCTCGGCTTCGGCGATGGCGTCGCCGGCCCGAGCGGCGACTTCGGCGGCCTCGTCGAAATTCAGCGCCCAGGCCAGCACGATCCCCAGCCGGCCGAGGAGCTGCGGCCGGCGGGTGTCGTCCTCGGGAAGTAGGTCCAGGGCCATCCGCACGAACATGGCGGCCTCGTCGTAGGCCCCGGTGTCCTGAGCCCGTCCCGCCGCTTCCAGCGCCGGCTCGACGCCGTCCTCGGCGCCGGGGAGGGCGAGGCTGCGGTGGTATTGCACGGCAATCTCAGCCGCGGATGCCCGGAAGGACCGCGTTCCCCGCGCCAGCGCCTCGCCCGCCCGGCGGTGGAGCCGGGAGCGGCGGGACGGGGTGAGCCCGTCGTAGAGGGCGTGGCGGATGACCACGTGCGTGAAGGCGTACGTCTCGGAGTTCCCCGCCGGTTGGAGGACCTGGGCGCCCACCGCCTCGTCGAGGGCGTCGAGGCCCTCGTCCTCGGAGAGTCCGGCCAGGTCGAGGGCGACCTCGAAGCGGAATGGGCCCTCGAAGGCGGTCGCCACGGTGAGGAGGCGGGTGGCGGACTCGGACAAGCGGGACAGTCGCCGGGCCACGACGTCCCGGGCGGCGGCCGGAAGGGGAAGTTCCCGCAGCGGTGCCGTCGTCGTCCACTTCCCGTCCGGCCCCTGGTAGAGGTGCCCTTCCTCGTAGAGGTGGCGCACCAGCTCCCGGACGAAGAACGGGTTCCCGCCCGTCTCCCGGGCCCAGGCGGCCCCGACCCTGTCCTCCATCTCCTGGTCGCCCATGGCGGTCAGCAGGTTCGTCACCGCGTCGACCTCGAGCCCCTCCAGGCGTAGGTGCTCATAGCCCGCCTCCCGGGGCCAGGCGGTGAGGGCGTCGGTGAGCGGGTGGGCCCGTTCGAGATCCACGTCCCGGTAGGTCCCGAGCACGAGGATCCGTTCCCGGGAGGCGAAGCGGGCCAGGTGCCGGAGCATCGCCACCGTGCTGCGGTCGGCCCAGTGCAGGTCGTCGATGAGGAGGAGCACGGGCGCCCGCCGGGACCGGACGGTGAGGAACTGGGCGACCGCATCGAGGAGGCGGTGGCGCTCCTCCTCCGGCGGGACGTCGGGAGCGGTGCTGATGTCGGTCAGAACCTCGCGCAGGCGGGGGACGAGGCGGGAGAGCGTGGGAGCAGCGGAGCCCAGGTCGGCTCGCAGCTCGGCTGGATCGCTCTGCACGGCGTGAGCCTCGAGGGCCTCGGCGAAGGGTCCGAATGGAGGAGGCCACTCGCCTTCGTGGCACCGTCCCCAGAGCACGGCGAACCCGTCACGCTCGGCTTGGGCACCCACCTCTTCCATGATCCGTGTCTTGCCGATGCCCGGCTCACCGGCCAGCATGACCAGGCCGCCCTGCCGGCGTACCGCTTGCTGCAGGCGCTCGGAGAGTGTGGTCAGCTCGGCGTCGCGCCCGATGAGGGCGACCGGCTTCAGGAAGGCGGCGACCTCCGGCTCGTAGCGGACCTCGAAGGCGGCGGTCGGCCCGACCTCGGGCTCGAGCTGGCCTATGGCGGCGAAGGCGAAGCCGGGGCGCCCGGCCAGCAGCCGGGTGAGAGTGTCCGAGCACAGGATCTGGCCGGGATCGGCCCGCCGGCACAGGGCCCGGGCGATGACCACCGCCGGCTCCGAAGCGTCGTCCGGGACTGCCGGCGACTCGCCGGCATGGAGGCCGACCCGCACCGCCGGCGGCTCCCCGGCCCGAGTGGCTTCCTGTTGCAGGGTGATGGCCGCCCGGACGGCATCGGCCGCAGACGGAAAGGCGACCAGGAGGCCACCGTCCAGCGGCTGCACATCGGCCCCCCGTCCATTCAGCGCCTGGGCCAGAAGCTCCTGGCGGCCGGCGTCGAGGTCGGTGAAGAGCAGGGTGGCGAGCGGTCGCCGCCGGCGCGCCGATTCGTCCGACGGTCTCGCGTGTCCATTCCCCTGCGTACCGCCGCCCCAGAGGACCTCGTGGACCCGCCTCCGGCCCGTCAGGCCCTTCAGTTGCACCTCCCGCTCGGCGCCGAAGGCGACGTCGCCGGCCGCCTCGGTCAGCTCCTTGAGGAGCGCCGAGACGAGGATCTCGCCTCCGGAGGCGGCGGCCGCGATCCGGGCGGCGAGGGCCACATGGGTGCCGAAGAAGTCGTCCCCCTCCTTGATGGCCTCACCGGTGTGGAGTCCGATGCGGACCTGCGTCGCCTCGTCAGGATGGCGCTCGCCGTGGTCCCGGAGCGCCTGCTGGATCCCCACCGCGCACTGCAGGGCCCGCCGGGCGCTTCCGAAGGCGACCATGAACCCGTCGCCCTGGGCCTTGACCTCGAAGCCGCCGTGCGTCTTCACCTGGTCCCGGACGATCCGGTTGTGGGTGTGGAGCACCTCCAGCCAACGCTGATCGCCGAGGCGCTCGTTGGCCGCCGTCGATCCCTCGATGTCGGAGAACAGCAGGGTCACCGTCCCGTCGGGAGCGGCGTGGGGGGCGAGGTCGGGGCGTTCCTCGAGCGCGGCGGCGGCGACGATGTCGATGGAGGCGGCCGGACGCGTCCGGTCGACGCCCTGGACCAGCAGCTTGTCGCCCAGCACCGGGTCGACCCAGCGGGCACCGGCTCCCAGCCGGCCGTAGATCTCGAGCGCACCCCCCAGCCGCTCCAGTGCTCTCCGGTGGTCGCCGGCGGCCAGTCGGGCCCGGCCCCAGCGGTGCAGCGCCTCCGCCTCGTCCCAGGGCAGGGAGAAACGGCGGAACGCTTCGATGGCCTCGGCGAAACGCTCGTCCGCCTGGTCGGGGCGAAGCTGGGCGGTCAGCAGCGCGGCCTCGGCCAGCGTCACCCGGCCGGCCAGACCCCCCCAGTCGTCGCCGCCGCCCACGATCGTGCGGCACCGCTCGAGCTGGGCGGCGGCCTCGTCCGTGCGGCCGGCATCAACGAGGGCGAGGGCGAGCTCCCGCCGGGTCCACAACTCAGCAGGGACCCGGCCGCCGTCGACGGCGAGGTTGAGAGCCTCGCCGAGGAAGGACTCGGCGCGGTCGATGTTCTCTTCGAGCCGCTGGACGGTTCCCAGCCGGTACGTCGCCATCCACTCGTCCCGGCGGTTGCCCCGCCGGCGGTCGTCCTCCCGCTGCTGCTGCCACAGCCTGGTCGCCTCCTCCCACCGTCCCTCCCGCAGGGCCAGGTAGGGCGCGGTGTACTTGGTGGCGCCGGCGTCCTCCACCAGAGCCCGGGCCTCGGTCAGCTGACCGGCCAGGGCATGGGCCCGGGCCATCTCGTCCTGGAGGATGCGGCGCGGGTTGGGCGCCTGGGCCAGGCGGCCGGACTCCAACTCCCGCCGGCACCAGCCCAGGGCGCCGGTGGGGTCTCCCAGGTCGAGGCAGTCGAGGGCTCCGATCCACGTGGCGGTGAAGGCCAGGGTGGCGTCATGGGCGGCGTCGGCCTCGCCCCAGATCCGTTCCAACTCGACCAGCGACTCCCCGGGCCGCCCGGCGGCGAAGAGGTGATAGGCCCGGGCGGTGGCGGCCGTGTGCCGGAGACGGTCGTTCCCGACATGCTCGGCCACGGCGATGGCCCGTTCCGCGGCTGCCAGCCCCTCCTGGGTCCGGACGTCCCACATCCGCGTCACGGCCGTGCCGTAGAAGACGTAACCGAGCGCGCTGCTCTCCGGGGCGGCGGCCAGGATGGTCTCGGCCGCCCGGTAGTGCGACAGGGCGCGGGGGATATCCATGGTGGCCGGGAAGCTGGAGAGATCCCGGCCGAGCCGGGAGTGCATCTGGGCAGCCCGCTCCGACATGTCGAGTTCCTGGTAGATCCGCAGCGCCTCCTCCACGCAGCGGATGCCGCCTTCGTAGTCGAGCCCGGTGGTGAACTTGAGATCCCCGAGCCGCCCCGACAGGACCGCCCGGGTCACGGCGTCGCCGCCCTCCGTCTCGAGGAGATCGAGAGCCGCCTCCCAGTGGCGGACGGCGTCCTCGTAGGCGAAGACGGACTGGGCGGCCTCGCCCGCCGCGACGGAGTATTCGATGGCCTTGCCTGGATCGCCCGTGCCGCCCGCCTGGCGGTGGTGGAGGGCCAGCGCCGGGAGGTGGGGCACCAGGTTGCGGTGGTACACGCCTTCGATGGCTTCGGCTGCCCGGCGGTGGAGGCGCTGGCGTCGGGGCAGGCTGATGTCGTCATAGAGCGTCTGGCGGACGATGGCGTGTCCGAAGGCGTAGACGGCTTGGCCGCGCTGCGAGCCCGACTGCTCGATGAGCTGGGCGTGGAGAGCCTCCTCGATGGCCTCCAGGAGGGTGTCCTCATCGAGTTCGCTCAGCTGCTCCAGAACGGCGTAGTCGAACTGGGGGCCGAGCACCGCGGCCCGCGTGAGGACGTCGTTGGCGGCGTCGGAGAGGTTCCCCAGGCGGCGGCCGATGAGCTCTCGGATGCCTTCGGGGATGGCCAGGGATTCGACGGAGGCGAGGTCCATGGCCCAGCGCCCGGCCTCCCAGTAGGCCCCGCCCGTCTCCAGCAGGTGGCGCAGGACCTCCTCCAGGAAGTAGGGGTTGCCCTCCGTTTCCCGGTAGAAGGCCAGAACCAGCGGCTGCTCGGCCGCCTCCATCTCCCGCTCGGTCATGCCCTCGAGGAACTGGCGTACCTCCTCCAGGGACAGCCCCCGGAGCCCGATCCGCTGGTAGCTGTGGTCCCGCCGCAGCTCGACCAGGGCCTGGGCCAGTGGGTGACGGCGGCCGAGCTCGACGTCCCGGTAGGTGCCGAGCACGAGCATCCGGCTGTCGGCCAGTCGCCGGGCGAGGTGCTGGAGGAGACGCAGTGAAGGGGCGTCGGACCAGTGGAGGTCGTCGAGGATGAGCACGATGGGAGTCGCCTGCGAGGCATTGACGAGGAACGACGACACGCTCTCGAAGAGGCGGTAGCGCTCCTCCTCGCCGTCGGAGCGCGGCGTGGTGGGCAGGTCGGGGATGCGGCTGCGGATCTCCGAGACGAGCTTGGCCACATCGGAGGCGGCGTCGCCCAGCTCCACCCGGAGCTCATCCGGCGGCCGGGCGCCCACGTAGGCCCGGATGGCCTCGATGAAGGGCATGTAGGGAACCGATGATTCGGTTTCGTGGCAGCGGCCGGTCAGAACCCGGGCGCCGCCCAGGCGGGCGTAGACGCCGGCCTCTTCGGCCAGGCGGGTCTTGCCGATCCCGGGCTCGCCGCTGAGCATCACCAGGGCGCCCCGGCCCTGGAGGGCACCCTCCACCGCTCGCTTCAGGTCCCGCAGCTCGTCGGATCGCCCGACGAACCGGCTGAGGCGGTTCAGCCGGGCGCTGTGTCGGGTGCCGGCCGGAGCCGGCGTCTCCGGTGTGACCTCGGCATCCTCCCCGTCGGGAACGGCGGCCGCCTCCAGGAGCCGCCGGCGGACGTCTCCGGCGCTGGCCGGCCGCTCCTCCGGCGTCTTCGCCAGCAGCTCCAGGACGAGGGCGCCCAGCTCCTTGGGGACGGCCGGGTTGTGCCACCACGGCGCCATGGGCGGCGTGTTGATCTGCTGGGAGATGACGGTGACGGCGTCGGGTCCGACGAACGGTGGCCGGCCGGTGAGCAGCTCGTAGAGCAGCGCGCCGAGGGAGTACAGGTCGGCCCGGGCGTCCACCGCCGATCCGAGCGCCTGCTCGGGAGCCATGTAGGCCACGGTGCCGACCATCATCCCCTCCCGGGTGAGGCGGGAGCGGCTGGTGGCCGTGGCCACGGCGGCCAGGCCGAAGTCGCCCAGCCGGGTCGAGGTGCCCTCGGTCAACCAGACGTTGGCCGGCTTGATGTCGCGGTGCACGATGTCGCGGGCGTGGGCGTGTTCGAGGGCCTCGCAGATCTCGGCGGCGATGCGGACGGCCTCGGGCACGGACAGGCGGTGGTCGGGGGCGCCTTCGAGGAGATCGTCGAGCGAGCCTCCCGGCATGTACTGGCTCACGATGAACGGCCGGCCGTCCTCTTCCCCGATGTCGTAGACCGTGACGATGTGGGGATGGTCGCCCAGGCGGCCCATGGCCTGAGCCTCCCGCCGGACGCGCTCCAGGCTGCCTTCGTCGAAGCCCTCGGTCTTCACCGTGGCCAGGGCCACCTCCCGGTCGAGGGCCCGGTCATAGGCCTGGTAGACCCGCTTTCGGCCCCCCTCGCCGAGGAAGCGACTCACCTGGTAGCGGCCGCCATCGAAGGATTCGGGGACGTCCGGGCGGGCGGTCTGAGGCGCGGGCGAAACCGGCTCCGCGGCCGCGGTCGACTGCGTCGAGACCGGCGAGGTGGGAGCGGCCAGAGGCGAACCGCACGTATCGCAGAACTGGGCGTTGGGCTCGGCGGCGGCTCCACAGGTG
>Ga0299907_10002302_pt1 | contig 11633 bp, 10 predicted proteins | sample RVTome_16_FD_198680 | JGI IMG/M metagenome (GOLD analysis project Ga0299907, IMG submission 198680) | Soil microbial communities from uranium-contaminated site in the Upper Colorado River Basin, Wyoming, United States - RVT152D67 (version 2) ...
AGGATCGCCGACTGTTCCGCCGCCTCTCCCGCCTTGCGCGTCATGCCGAACGCCGTGAGCGTGGCGGTTTGCAGGTCCTCCTTGGTGGCGAGCCGGAAGAACTCGGTGTCGCGCGGGTTCGCCCCGGGCCAGCCGCCCTCGATGTAGGGAACGCCCAGCTGATCGAGCTTGTGCAGGATGCGCAGCCGGTCATCGACCGTGTACGAGAAACCCGTCCCCTGAGCTCCATCGCGGAGGGTCGTGTCGTAGAGCTCGACGCGGAGGCTCACGACGGCATCCCTTCCACGACGAGGTCGCCGACCTCCCTGGTCGTGAAACCCATCTCGCCCGCACGCATCGAATGAAGCTTGGAGGAAGCGAACCGGATCCCGGCGTCCACACGGATCGCCGCGTCGGTCTCGCCGAGCTCGTTCAGCAGCATGTGCATCGCGCCGATCGCGGCGAGCGGGTTGATCGTCCCCTTGCCCGCGTGATCGGGCGCAGTGCCGCCGATCGGCTCGAACATCGACACGCCGTCGGGGTTGATGTTGCCGCCCGCGGCTATCCCCATACCGCCCTGGATCATCGCGCCGAGGTCCGTGACGATGTCGCCGAACATGTTGTCCGTGACGATCACGTCGAACCGCGAGGGCTGATCCAGGAAATAGATGCACGCGGCGTCGACGTGGACGTAGTCCCGTTCGACGTCCGGGTAGTCCGCCGCCCCGACCTCGTTCACGACCCGCTGGTACAGGTCGCCGGCGTACGTGAGGACGTTCGTCTTGTGGACGAGGGTGAGCCTTCTTCTGCGTGTCGACGCCAGCTCGAACGCGTACCGCACGATCCGCTCGACGCCGTGGCGTGTGTTGATCGACTCCTGCACCGCGACCTCGTACGCGGTTCCCTTGCGATGGAATCCTCCGGCCCCCGTGTAGAGGCCCTCGGAGTTCTCGCGGACGACGACGAAGTTGACGTCGGCCTCGGTGTGGCTCGGGATCAGCGTGCGGACGCCCGGGTATCGGACGACGGGACGGAGGTTCACGTACTGGTCGAGCTCGAAGCGGATCCGCAGCAGCAGATCGCGCTCGAGCACGCCGGGTGGGACGCGTGGATCGCCGACGGCGCCCAGAAGAAGCGCGTCCATCGACTTCAGGCGCGCGAGCTCGTCGTCGGGGAGCGTGTCGCCGGTCGAGAGGTAGCGCTCGGCGCCGAGGTGGAACGCAACGCGCTCGACCGCGACGCCGGTCGCGTCGAGCACCTTGAGCGCCTCGCCGACGACCTCCGGCCCGGTGCCATCACCCGGAATGACGCCCAGCTTGACGGGGGGCGACGTTCGCTCGCTCCGCTCGCTCACTTCTTGCGCCCCCCGAACCCCCCGTTGACGGGGGGCGACGTTCGCTCGCTCCGCTCCCCGAACGCCCCGTTCACGGCTTGACGTCCTTGCCGAGACCGTTGCCGTTGGCGATCTGGAGGGCCCGATTGATCGCCGCGAGGTACGCGCGCGCGCTCGCCTCGACCACGTCCACCGACACGCCGCGACCGGTCACCCGACGGCCGTCCACCTCGAGCTGCACGACGACGTCACCGAGCGCATCGGTCCCACCAGTCACCGAGGAAACGTTGAACGTGACGAGTCGAGCCTCGACGCCGGCCGCTCGCTGGATCGCGCCGCACGCGGCGTCGATCATGCCGTCGCCCATCGCGGAGTCCTCGATCACCTCTTCACCTCGGCGGAGCCGCACGGACGCGGTCGGCGACAGGTGCGTCCCGCCGCCGACCTGGAGCGACTCGAGCACGAAGACGTCTGCCTCGGTCGAGCCGAGCTCCTCGGTGACGATCGCCGCGAGGTCCTGGTCGGTGAGCTGGATCTTCCTGTCGGCGAGCTCCTTGAAGCGAGCGAACGCGCGGTTCAGGTGATCGGCCTCGAGCTCGATCCCGATCTTCGACAGCGCGTCCGCGAACGCATGTCGTCCGGAGTGCTTTCCGAGGACGAGACGGTTGCCCTCGAGCCCGATCTCGAGCGGGTCCATGATCTCGTACGTCGCGCGGTTGGAGAGCACACCGTGCTGATGGATCCCGCTCTCGTGAGCGAACGCGCTCGAGCCGACCACCGCCTTGTTCGGCTGCACGGAGTAACCGGTCGTCATCGACACGAGCCGCGACGTCCGGCTGATCTCCGTGAGGTTCAGATGATGCCGAACGCCGAGCGCCTCGCTCCGCGTCCGGACGATCATGGCGATCTCCTCGAGCGAGCAGTTGCCGGCGCGCTCGCCGATCCCGTTCACCGCCACCTCGACCTGCCGCGCACCGTTCACGATGCCGGCGAGCGAGTTCCCGACGGCCAAGCCGAGATCGTTGTGGCAATGCGTCGAGATGACGACCTGGTCCGGTACGGATTCGCGGACGGTCCGGACGAGCTCTCCGAACTCGTGTGGCATCGCGTAGCCCACGGTGTCCGGCACATTGATCGTCGTCGCGCCGGCCTCGACGGCCACGCGGTAGCACTCGAGCAAGAAGTCCAGCTCGGTCCTCGTCGCATCCTGCGCGCTGAACTCGACGTCCTCCGTGAACCCCACCGCCAGCTTGACCCCGTCGCGGATACCCTCGAGCACCTGGTCGTAGCTCATCCGCAGCATGTCCTGCAGGTGGATCTGGCTCGTCGAGATGAACGTGTGGATCCGCCAGCGGTCGGCGCCCTTCAACGCCTCGGCGGCGCGCTCGATGTCGCCGGGGACGACGCGCGCCAGCGCAGCGATGACCGGTCCGCGAACGCTCGTGGCGATCTCCCGCACCGCCTGGAACTCGCCCTCACCGGAGACGGGAAAACCCGCCTCGATGATGTCGACGTCGAGACGGGCCAGCTGCTCCGCGATCTCGACCTTCTCGGCCTTGGTGAGGGCGATCCCCGGCGCCTGCTCTCCGTCGCGGAGCGTCGTATCGAAGATCCGTACTACGTCTGGGTCGCTCACGTCGGTGGCACCTTCCGCTCGGATTCCAGCCACGGCATCATTCGGCGGAGCCCACGACCCACCTCTTCGAGCCGCGAGCTCCGCGCCTCCTGCCGCATCCGGAGGAAGTTGGGGAAACCGGCCTCGGCCTCCCCGATCCACTCCTTGGCGAAGGCGCCGCCCCTGATCTCGTCCAGGATCCGGCGCATCTCCTCACGCGTAGCGTCGTTCACCACGCGCGGTCCACGCGTGTAGTCACCGTACTCGGCGGTATCGCTCACCGAGTAGCGCATCCACGACAGGCCGCCCTCGTACATGAGGTCGACGATCAGCTTGAGCTCGTGCAGACACTCGAAGTACGCGATTTCGGGCTGGTAGCCGGCCTCGACGAGCGTGTCGAACGCGGAACGCACGAGCGCGCTCGTCCCGCCGCACAGGATCGACTGCTCCCCGAACAGATCGGTCTCGGTCTCCTCCTCGAACGACGTCTCGATCACGCCGGCGCGCGCGCAGCCGATCGCACCGGCGTACGCGAGCGCTCGCTGAAGCGCCTTGCCCGTTGCGTCGCGGTGAATGGCGACGAGCGCAGGCGTTCCGATCTCCTGCTCGTACGTGCGGCGGACGAGGTGTCCAGGACCCTTCGGCGCGATCATCGTCACGTCGACGTCGCCCGGCGGCTCGATCGTCCGGAAATGGATGTTGAAGCCGTGGGCGAACATCAGCATGTTCCCGGGCTCGAGGTTCGGCGCGATCTCCTCCCCGTAGACCCTTGCCTGCGAGGTGTCTGGGAGGAGCACCATCACGACGTCTGCCTCGGCGACCGCTTCGCCGATCGGCTTCACGGTGAGACCGCCCTCTCGCGCCTTGGCGGCGCTCGAGGAACCGTCGCGCAGGCCGACGACGACGTCGAAACCGGAGTCCTTGAGGTTCAGCGCGTGCGCGTGTCCCTGGCTGCCGAAACCCAGCACGGCGATCTTCTGCCCGGACAGCGCCGAGGCGTCCGCGTCCTTGTCGTAATAGATCGTCGCCACCGTTCTCCCTCCCCCTCCTACACTCCGCCGCCGGTCCACTCTTCGGCGCCGACGGCCGCGACCTTCGAGCGGGCGCCGCGCTCGCGGATCCCCTTGTCGCCACGGGCGAGCGCGATGCGCCCGGTGCGCGAGAGCTCGATCACGCCGAAGTCGCGGAGCAGCTCGAGCAGGGCCTCGAGTTTCTCGGGCCTCCCGGTCGCCTCGAGCGTGAGCGTCGAGCGCGTGACGTCGACGACGTTCGCCCGGAACACGGTCGAGATCTCCATCACGCGCGGCCGGTCCTCCCCCGCCGCGCGAACCTTCACCAGCATGAGCTCGCGCTCGACCGCCTCGCCCGGATCGTGCTCCAGGATCTTGATCACGTTGATGAGCTTGTTGAGCTGCTTGGTGATCTGCTCGAGCGGCTTTCGGTCGACGTGGACGACGACCGTCATCCGTGACAGGCCGTCGTCGCTCGTCGGACCGACGGCGAGCGAGTCGATGTTGAACCCTCGCGCCGCGAACAGCCCGGCGACCCGCGTCAGCACGCCGGGCTTGTCCTCGACCAACACCGAGATCGTGTGCAACTGCCCGTTCATGCGACCGGTGCCTCCGCGGGCTCGTTCGTCGGCCGCAGCCCCTCGGGACCGACGATGATGTCGTCGTTCGACGCGCCGGCCGGAACCATCGGGAAGCACATCTCGCGCTGGTCAACGCGGAAGTCGATCACCACGCTTCGATCCGTGATGGACAGCGCCTTCTCGATCACCGCGTCGACCTCGTCGGGGTGCTCCGCCCGGAGGCCGATCGCGCCGTACGCCTCGGCCAGCTTCACGTAGTCCGGGACGTCGTACGACAGGTACACCTGCGAGTAGCGCTCCTCGTAGAACAGCTCCTGCCACTGCCGGACCATCCCGAGGTGCGCGTTGTTGATGATCGCGGTGATGAACGGGATGTTCTCCGTTCGGCTGGTGGCAAGCTCCTGAGCCGTCATCTGGAAACACCCATCGCCGTCTATGGCGACGACGCGCTTGTCCGGACGCGCCGCCGCCGCCCCCAGGGCGGCGGGAACGGCGAAGCCCATCGTCCCCAGGCCACCGGAGTTCACCCATGTTCGCGGCTCGCTGAACTTCCAGAATTGCGACGTCCACATCTGGTGCTGACCGACGCCGGCGACGACGATCGCATCTCCCTTGGTTGATTCGTACAGCCGCTCGATAGCGAACTGCGGCTTGAGCGGTCCGTCGGCCGACTGGTCGTAACGGTACGGGTATGTCTGCTTCCACGACTCGAGTGTCAACAGCCACTCCGAGCGGTCGGGAATGCCGCCGGCCTCCTCCTGCTGCCGCGTGAGCTCGGCATGGAGCTTGGCGATGACGTCCTTCGCGTCGCCCACGATCGGCACGTCGGCGTTGCGGTTCTTGCCGATCTCTGCCGGGTCGATGTCGACGTGGATGATCTTCGCGTCCGGCGCGAACCCTGCGAGCTGTCCGGTAACGCGATCGTCGAACCGCGTCCCCAGCGCGACGAGCAGGTCGGCCTTCTGCATCGCGGTGACGGCCGTATAGCCGCCGTGCATCCCGGGCATGCCGAGGGCGAGCTCGTGCGCGTCGGGGAACGCGCCCCTTGCCATCAGGGTCGTCGTGACGGGGAGGCGCCCATCGGCGGCCAGGCGGAACAGTTCCTTGCTCGCGTTCGCCTTGATCACGCCGCCGCCGACGTACAGCACCGGCCGCTTGGACTCCATGATCATCTTCGCGGCCGACCGCACCTGCCGCAGGTTGCCCTTCGTCGTCGGCTTGTATCCCGGAAGGTCGATCTCCTCGGGCCACCGCCAGGTGATCTCCTGGAGCAGGACGTCCTTGGGGATGTCGACGAGGACGGGACCCGGACGGCCGGTCGACGCGATGTGGAACGCCTCGCGAAGCGTTTCGGCGATGAGGTTCGCGTCGGTCACCAGGTAGTTGTGCTTGGTGATGGGCATGGTGATGCCGCAGATATCGGCCTCCTGAAAGGCGTCGTTGCCGACGACGGGCGACGGCACCTGCCCGGTGATCGCGACGATCGGGACCGAGTCCATCTTGGCGTCGGCGAGCGCCGTGACGAGGTTGCAGCCTCCGGGACCGGATGTGGCCATCGCGACGCCGACGCGGCCCGACGCCCACGCGTACCCCTCGGCGGCGTGCCCGGCCCCCTGCTCGTGCCGACACAGGACGTGGCGGACCTTCGAGTCGATCAGCGGGTCGTATGCGGGCAAGATCGCTCCGCCGGGGATGCCGAAGACGGTGTCGACGCGCTCGCCCTCGAGCGCCTTGAACAGCGCCTGTGCGCCGGTGACCTTCATCGCGCGGCCGCCTCGGGCGTCTTCTGTCCGGGGGCGACGTTCGCTCGCTCTGCTCGCTCACTTCTTGCGCCCCCCGAACCCCCCCGTTCCTCGACAGGGCCGGTCTCGACGCGACGAACCGATGCGCCGATCTTCTGCGCCAGGTTGCGGACGTGGCGCTCGAACTCCCACGGTGTCCAGTCGCGCCGCCGGGTCGTCAGTCCCGTGTCGTCCAGCCCGCCGCCGAAATCGACCCCGGCGTCCAGGTAGACGACCTCCTCACCGAAGTAGCGGTCGAACGTCGGCCGGTCTGCCGGATCCGCCACCTCGATCGTGACCTGCGCCGGGCCCTCCCAGACGGCGCTCGCGACCGTCCGTCCACCGCGCTCGAACTCGTACCGCATCGTCCCGCTCCTCTCGTCTCGGTCGTTGCCTCGGTGTCTTCTTCGGCTCGTTCGGGGGTAGAAAAAACCCCTCGCGGCGCGAGGGGCATCTGGCGCGGGGTCCCGGGCCTCTTCGGCCCGGCCGCGCCTACACGATAAGTACGAGGATCTGCGTCTTCGGCGTCTCCGACGTCCTGAAACGGGTCATGGTTGGCTCAGTGTACGGGCGCGCCTGGACGTGTCAACCCCTGTACGGCCCAGGGCCGGAAGCGGGACGACGATCACGTATCCAGTCTGGGCGTGGGAGGACGCACGCACTGGTGGGCATTTCGACAAACTGACCTTGTCGATCAGAAGGAGCGAACAATGGCGAAGATCGCGTTCCTGGGTCTGGGGCAGATGGGCGCGCCGATGGCAGCCCGCCTGCTCGACGCGGATCACGAGGTGACGGTGTGGAACCGCACCCGCGAGAAGGCCGTACCGCTCGGACGGCGAGGCGCTCGCATCGCGAGCGCGCCCGACGAGTCCATCGCGGGGGACGACGTGGCGATCACGATGCTCACCGATCGCGACGCGGTGGAGCGCGTCGTGTTCGGAAACGATGGCCTTGCCGCGGCGCTCGGGCCACGTCAGACGTTGATCGAGATGTCCACGATCGGACCCGACGCGGTTCGTTCGATCGCCGAACGCCTACCGAACGGCGTCGAGATGGTGGACGCGCCGGTTCGAGGCAGCGTGCAACAGGCGGCGGACGGCTCGCTGATCATCTTGGCCGGAGCGTCGGACACGGCATTCGAACGCGTCAGGCCGATCCTGAAATCGCTCGGCACGATCCATCGCGTCGGTGATCTCGGCGCCGGCGCGGCGATGAAGCTCGTCGCGAACTCGACGATCGGCGCGACGATGGCGGCGTTCGGAGAGGCGCTCGCGCTGGGTGAGGCGCTGGGACTCGATCGTTCCGTCCTGCTCGACGTGCTGTCGGAGACGCCGATCGGAACGACCGTGAAGGGCAAGCGGGCGAACGTCGAGAGCGGTTCGTATCCCGCCAACTTCAAACTTGCGCTGGCGCTGAAGGACATGCGGCTCGTCGCGGACGCGGCACAGCGCGCCGGACGAACGCTCAGGGTCGCGAACGGAACGCTCGACTGGTTCGAGACCGCGGACGCCGAGGGCGCGGGCGACCTCGACTACTCGGCCGTCGTCGCCACGATCGCGCGACCCTGAAACCCGTTCGCGACGGCTGGGGCGGTCGTCAGCGGTGCGTCGACCTCGCGCCCGGCCGCCACACCGACGACAGTGGAAGGTGGGTCAGTCGAACGTCGCCCGCATCGCGCAGCGCTCTACACACCATGAACGTGAGCAGCGCGACGGCGGGGGGTAACACCAACACGAGCACGCGGAAGAACCACGTCACGGTCTCGATGTCGAGCTCGAACCAGTGGGCGACGAGGTCGTTGCTCGCCGCCGCGAACAGCGACGCATAGAAGGTCAGCGTCCCAGCGCCGAACGCCGTTCGGACCGGGCGGTCACGCGGGCGGTCGAGCAGGTTGTGTTCGGCCTGATCCCTCGTGATCCGCCGCTCGAGGAACGGCCACGCATACAGCACCGCGAAGGTGATCCCGGGGACGAGGACGGCGGGGAAGAACGGTTCAGGGATCTCGAAACCGAACGCTCGGATCTCCCAGTTGGGGAACAGGCGGAGCGCGCCCTCGAGCCACCCGAGGTACCAGTCGGGCTGTGCCGGCGAGGTCACCTGCGACGGGTCGAACGGTCCGTACAGCCACACCGGGTTGATTTGCACGAGGCCGCCGAGGCCCGTCAGCACGGCGGCCACGAGGAAGAACAGCCCCACCGATTTCAGCGCGTAGGTGGGCCAAAGACGCGATCCGACGACGTTTGCCTCCGTGTGCCCCGGTTCGGGGAACTGCGTGTGCTTCTGGTGCCAAATGAGCGCGAGGTGGGCGCCGAGCAGCGCGCCGAGGATCACCGGCACCAGGAAGATGTGCAACACGAACAGGCGTCCAAGGATCTGCTCGGCGGGGAACTCGCCCCCGAACAGCAGGAAGGCGACCCAGGAACCGACGAGCGGCACGGACAGGATGACCGAGTACATGATCCGAAGGCCGGTCCCCGACAGCAGGTCATCGGGAAGGGAGTAGCCGGTGAACCCGTTGAGCAGCGCGAGCAGGAGCATCGTGACGCCGATAACCCAGTTGATCTCGCGCGGCCTTCGGAACGCGCCGGTGAAGAACACGCGGCACAGGTGCACGATGATCGAGCCGGTGAACACGAGCGCCGCCCAGTGATGGGTCTGCCGCATCACCAACCCCGCGCGCACCTCGAACGAGAGCCGCAACGTCGACGCGTACGCATCCGACATCTCGAGTCCGCGGAGCGGCTCGTACGGCCCCTCGTACGTCGTCGGCGTCAAGCTCGGCTCGAAGAAGAACGCCAGGAACACGCCGGTCAGAACGAGGACGACAAAGCTGTAGAGCGCGATCTCCCCGAACATGAACGACCAGTGATCGGGAAACACCTTGTCGAGCGCCTGACGGGCGAATCGCGACAGGTGCAAGCGCTCGTCGAGCCACCCGCCGATCCGGTCCTGGAACGGCGGCTCCTCTCTACCCGGGGGGCTAACGCTCGCGCGTTCGCGCTCGCTTCTTGAGCCCCCCGCACCCCCTGGCGCGGCGTTAGTCACGGCCCCGATCCCAGAACCCCGGACCGACCGGCTCGGGAAAATCGCCCTGGGCGACGACGTAGCCGGCCGGGTCGATCGTGAGCGGAAGCTGCGGGAGCGGACGCGCGGCCGGACCAGCGACCGGCCGCGCCCCGGCGAGCACGTCGAACGCCGACTGGTGGCACGGGCAGAACAGCAGATGCTCGCTCGGCTGGTAGAGGCCGACGGGGCACCCCACGTGCGTGCAGATCTTGGAGTAACCGACGACGCCCTCCGGAGCCCAATCCTCCCGTCCCGCCACCGGCCGGTAGACGCCCGGCCCGAGACCGATCAGCAGCGTCTGGGAGTCGGCGGCGCCGACGTGCCCCTCGGGGAAGACCGTGACGACCGTTCCCGTCGTGATGCTCGCGGCTTGCACCGGCGTACCCGACGCGTCCACGGCTCGAACCCCGGCGCGCCATCGCGTGTGGAACAGCGCTCCACCCGGCGCGCGACCGAGCGACCTGATGGGGAACAGCGCGGCGATGCCGAGCGCGCCGAGCGCCGCGACGGCCAGCCGCACGAGCAACCGGCGGCGAGCGACGAGATCCGCGCCCGCCCCGAACGAGTCGCTTGCCCGTGCCCGCTCGTCGGGCGTCGAGGGCAGCGGCTCACGCTCCTGCACGTCGTCACCGACGGGCAGGAACCGCTTCGCCCACAAGACGAGCCCGACGCCGATCCCGCCGAGCGCGACGAGCAACAGCGCGCCCTCGACCTGGGGGCTTCCGCCCGCGATGTAGACGATCGCCAGCCCGGCGGAGGCGAGCACGCTCGTGCCGAACGCCGCCGCGACGGCGCCCGCGCCCTTCGTCGAGGTCCTCATCCGCGGTCGCCGGTGCGGGTGCCGATCCACCGCGCGAGCAGCAGCAGCGCGACGACCCCGACTCCCAGCGCGACGGCGCCCTCGGCGACGGGACCGACGCGGCCGATCGGCGCGCCGCCCTCGTCGTCGGGCCGCTGCAAGTACTCGATGTACCGCAGGATGGAGTTCACCGATCCCTCATCGAGTTCGAACCGCGGCATGGCGCCCTCACCCGGGCCGCACGTTCGGCTCGTGTTGGGACAGCCGGGGCCGACGAGCATGGCCTCCGCAACGACAACGGGAGAGACGCCGTCGAGGTCGGGGACCACCTCACCAGACGTGAGCGCACCCCCGACCGCCGTCGACGAGTGGCACGCCGCGCAGTTGTCGAGATACAGCTCGGCGCCTTCGGCGAGATCGCCCGCGGCGGGACTCGGAGTGGGCACGCCCGGACCGGTCCCGCCGAACGTTTCGACGTGCCGAACGATCGCGTCGATGTCCGCCACCTCGTACCGCGGCGACGCCGGCGCCGCTCTCCTCTCAGGATCGTCGAGCGGCATCCGCCCGGTCGCCAGCATGAAGTGCGTGTAGGCGCCCCCGTCGAGGGGCCCGTTCAGATCCGGGCCGAACGACGTGCCTTCGCCGGCGGAGCCGTGACACCACGCGCAATCGCGCTCGTACAGCTCGAGCCCACGTTGCTCCGCGTTCACGTCGGACGTGACGCCCGGAGGACGAAACGGCGTGGGCTCGTCGCTCAAGTACGTGCACGCGCCCGTCGCGATTCCCAGCGCTACCGCAACGAAGACCGCGGTGCGAGCGGTCACTTGACCCTCGCCGATCCGACGTCGAGGCCGTCCGCGCGAAGATTGACGTCGGCGCCCTCCGCGCGCAGGTCCATCGCACGGAACGCGCCGAACAGCACCGCGGCGATCGCCGTCAGGTACACGGCCGCGGGTGGTATCCACATCAGCGCGCCGGCGAGCTGCTGATCTTGAAGAGCGGTCAGTCCCCACAATGCCGGCCCGCCACGATGCACGGAGTACAACGGCGTCGATGCGAACACCAGCAGCGCGCCGAGGAGAGCCCCCTGGAGCGCGAACGCGACGAGGAACAGTGCGCGACCGAACGCGTTCGACACATCGCGTCGCCCCCTGCGCAACGCCACCGACCACGCGAGCATCGACGCGACCAGGAACGATCCGTGCTCGAGCGCGTGGACCGGCTCGTTCACGAGCGCTGCCTCGTACAAGGTCGGCGCGTGCCAGCTCCACGTCGCTACGGTGACGACGCCGAACGCGACGAGCGGTCGCCGGAGCACGCGCGGGACGAAGGAAATCGCCGCTCGAGCGCGGGCGGCGGTTCGCCGTGAACCGGTGGGAAGCGCCGCGAGCCACGTCGCGACGGGCCTGGCGACGACGAGCAACGGCGCCGCGACCACCGTGAGCAGAAGGTGCTGCGCCATGTGCGCC
>Ga0299907_10002305_pt1 | contig 11629 bp, 9 predicted proteins | sample RVTome_16_FD_198680 | JGI IMG/M metagenome (GOLD analysis project Ga0299907, IMG submission 198680) | Soil microbial communities from uranium-contaminated site in the Upper Colorado River Basin, Wyoming, United States - RVT152D67 (version 2) ...
CCGAGCGCCCCCCGGCCGCGTCCTCGGATGGCTCCTCCACGGCCGTCCACCCGGCCGGTACCTCGACGCCCAGGCGCTCCACCCGCACCGCCGACGGCCCGCCGTTCCACACGCTCACGGCGACCGTGAAGGTCTGCCCGGGGACCACCGTGGCGTCGTCCGCCCGCACGTCGACGCTGACGGCGGCGTCCAGCAGGAGGGCGAGGTGCAGCTGCTCGCGTTCCCGGCGCAGCGCACGCAGGAGGTCGTCGGCGGGCGCGCCGCCGCGTTCGTCCGCGACGCGCAGGACGCTCCGCAGCGCGGCCTCCAGCTCGGCCGCCGCGCGCGCCAACGCCACGTCGCCCCCCGCCGCACCCGGCTCCGCGACCGAACCCTCGTACCTCCGCAGCGATTCCGCGGCGTCCGCCAGCCGCGCATCCTGCCCCGCGGCTCGCTCCGCCCTCATCGACAGCGTGGTGTCCACCCCCGCGAAGTGGGACCGCGGCGCGTCCCCTTCGATGCGGCTGGCGACCAGATCCAGGCCCACCTGCCGGGGCCCCATCGCCTGCGCCTGGCCCATGTCCTGGGAGCGGTGCTCGCTGCGGCTGGCCATCGCGATCTGGTGGTGCGACCTGCCCAGAAGCGGATCGAGGCCGCCGGTCTCGAGCACCAGGGTCGCGTCCTCGGTGCCCCTGAAACGGGCCCGGTACAGCGAGACGGCGGCGTGCGGCGGGCCGACGTCCGGGAAGCGGGCGGGATCGGCCGCCGCGGCGAACGCCTCGCGCGCCATGATCCCGGATGCCTGGTGGTGGCCGTGCCCGTCGGCCGGCGTGCCGGAGAAGACCGCGACGATGACGTCGGGGCGGAACGCTCGCACCACCCGCACGACGTCCTCCAGCAGCTCCTCGCGGGGCCAGTGCCGGAAGGCCTCTTCGGCGTTCTTGGAGAAGCCGAAATCGTACGCGCGGGTGAAGAACTGGCGTCCGCGATCCATTGCCCGGGCCGCCAGCAGCTCCTCGGTCCGCAGAAGTCCCAGGGCCTCCTGCTGCTCCGCGCCGATCCCGTTCTGCCCGCCCTCGCCCCGCGTCAGCGACAGGTAGGCGACGTCCGCTCCATGCCCGAGCGCCAACTCCGCGAGCACCGCGGTGTTCTCATCGTCGGGGTGCGCGCCGATCATGAGCACGCTCTTGGTGGTGCCCAGCTTGCGCAGGGCCACGCCGCGCTCGATCGCGTCCGGCGGTGGGGCGTCGAAGCGCGCGTGGACGGGAGAGGGGGCCTGCGCCGCGGCGGTTCCCGCGTCGAGAACGCCCGAGAGCGCGATCGCCGCCACGAGACTGCCCAACGCGGGAGCGGCCGCGTTTCGTCTGGTTGCACGAGTCATCGAGGGGAAGCTAGGAGGCCCCGTAGCGGGCGCAAGCGAGGCACGAACCTCGCGTCGCCTCCTTCACCTGCCCACGCCCATCTTGCACGGCGCGGCCGCAGGCAGAACACTTGTCGGAGCGAGGGGACGCCGGCATAGGGGCAGGGCGTCGGGTTCGCTCCCGCCAATCCTGGAGAAGTCATGAGAAACCACCGTTTGCTGGCCGGAATCCTCCTACTGGCGTCCGCCGGCTTCGTCGCGTGCAGCGACGACGACGGGACGGGTCTGGACGACGTCACGCTCGCCGACCTCGCCGGCTCATACAGCGTTCAGGGCTTCACGTACACTTCGGACGCGGACCCCAACACGTCCGTCAACCTCATCTCGGCGACGAACGCCACGCTGTCGGTGACGCTGCTTTCCAACGGCTCCTTCAGCGGACTCCTGAACGCGCCCTCGCTGACGGGGACGGCCGACGACGTGCCGATCGCGGGTACGCTGACCCTCACCGGCAACAACACGGCCGACGTCGATTTCGACGCCGCCACCAACCTGTTGTTCTCGGATCTCGAGATCTCGTTCCAGTTCTCGGACCCGAACTTCGTCTGGACCGCGAACGACGTGTCGTTCGATTTCTCCCTTATGAACGACCCTGACAACGCCGAGGCGGCGGACCTGATCGTGGTGCTCGTAAGGACCACCTGATCTTGCGCCCGATCGAGGCGGGGCCAGCCGCCCCGCCTCGATCGGTTTCCGAGGGGAAGTCGAACCCGACAGTGAGGACGCCATGAGGAGCACCGTTCGTGGGGCCGTTTCGGCAGCCGCGTTACTGCTAACGGTCGTGACTCCCGCCGTCGCGCAGAACGGCGCCGTCGCGGGGATCGTGAGGGCGTCCGTTGGTGACGCGGCGTTCTCCGCATCCGGCACTCCGCTCGCCACCGTGCAGGTGAGGGTGCTGGGGCCGGGCGACCAGGTCGTGGCGAGCACCCTCACGACATCGGAGGGCAGTTTCCGCATCGGCGACGTGCCCCCGGGGACCTACACGGTCGTCTTCACGAGCGCCGGCTGGGTGGAGCATCGCGAGCCCGGTGTCCAGGTCGTTTCGGGGCAGGCGACCAGCCTCCAGATCGCGATGGGCGAACAGGTCTTCAACCTGAACCCGATCACGGTCACCGCCTCCAAGACCGAGGAGAAGGTGCTGGAGGCGCCCGCGGCGGTGGAGGTCGTCGGCACGGAGGACATCGCCGAGCAGCCGGCCACGACCATCGCGGAGCACCTCAAGGACGTGCCGGGAGTGGACGTGCTGCCGACCGGTCTCCAGGGCGCCTACCTCGTCGTGCGCGGCTTCAACAACATCTTCAGCGGCGCGACCCTCACGATGACGGACAATCGCATCGCCCGGGTGCCGTCGCTGCGCGCCAACATCCTCCACTTCAACCCGACCACGAACCTGGACCTGGAGCGCATCGAGGTGGTGCTGGGGCCGGGATCCGCGCTGTACGGCCCCAACGCGTCGAGCGGCGTGGTCCATTCGATCACCAAGTCGCCCATCGATTACCCTGGCGGCATCCTGTCCTTCGGAGGCGGCTTGCGGCAGCAGGGCGACGTGCCCGGCGTTTCGCCCATCGACGGTTTCGAGTCGAGCACGGAGCCGGTCTATCACGGAGAGGGGCGCTACGCCTGGCGCCACAGCGACAGGTTGGGAGCCAAGCTCTCCGGCCAGTTCTTCAACGGAGAGGACTACCGGTTCGTCGATCCGGGCGAGGCCGAGGCGCAGGCCCGCGCCCAGGCGTGCGTGGACGCGAACTACGACATCTCCGTTCCCGCCTGCCGGAGCTTCGACGCGGGCCTGGACCTCGGGACCCTCGACGGGTTGACGGCGCTGCGGACCAGCGTGGACAACGTGGCCGGCGGCCGCGACTACGACCTCAAGCGCTGGGCGCTGGACGGACGCGTGGACTGGCGGCCGAACGAGGAAACGTCGCTGATCTTCGCGGGCGGCCGATCGATGACCAACAACAGCATCGACCTGACCGGCCTGGGCGCGGGCCAGGTCCAGAACTGGGCCTACGGCTACGGCCAGGTGCGCGCGCTGTGGAAGACGGCGTTCGCGCAGGTGTTCTTCAACAAGAGCGACAACGACGAGACCTACCTGCTGCAGTCGGGCCGGCCGCTGATCGACCGGTCCTCGCTGCTGGTGGCGCAGATCCAGAACTCCACGGCTTTCGGCCGCCGGCAGAACTTCGTCTACGGCTTCGACTTCCTGCGCACCAATCCGCAGACCGAAAGCACCATCAACGGCCGCAACGAAGACGACGACAAGATCAAAGAGTTCGGCGGTTACGTGCAGTCCGAGACGGACATCGGATCCAGGCTGGACCTCGTGGCCGCGCTCCGGGTGGACAAGAGCGACGCGCTGGAGGATCCGGTGTTCTCCCCGCGCGCCGCCCTCGTGTACAGCCCGGACGAGGCCAACAGCCTCCGGGTGACCTTCAACCGGTCGTTCTCCACCCCGAGCACGCTGAACCTATACCTGGACATCTCAGGCGCGAGCATCCCGCTGGGCGGCCCGTTCCGCTACGATTTCCGCGCTCAGGGCGTGACGAACGACGGGCTCCAGTTCCGGCGCAGGGACGGGGTCGCGCTGCCCGACCACATGACCCCCTTCGGCCTCCTGATCGGCTCCAACGCCCGCACGTTCCAGCCCACGACCACCGGCCAGCTCTGGGCGACGGTGATCGAGGTGGTGAGGGCGAGCAACCCGATGCTCGCGGGCCAGCTCGAGTCCCTGCCGCCGCCCACGGAAACCGATGTCGGGGTTTCGGTGCTCACGCTCAACCGGGCGACCCAGAGCTTCGAGCCCACGGTCGGCATCGCGGACGGCCTGGAGGACGTCGCGCCGCTGAAGCCCACGATCACCAATACCCTCGAAGCGGGCTACAAGGGACTGCTCGCCGACCGCCTGCTGCTGGCTGCCAACGTCTACTACAGCAAGATCGACGACTTCATCTCCGCGCTCCGGAACGTCACGCCGAACGTGTTCCTGAACGCCGCCGACCTGATCGGCTACCTCACGCCGTTCGTGGGCGCGGCCAACGCCCAGGCGATCGTGCTGGCGGACGAGAACACGACCGGGATCGGTGAGATTCCGCTGGGGGTGATCACCGCGACCGAAGCGGGCGGAACCGACGCCACGCTCATCCTGACGTACCGGAACCTGGCCGACTTCGACCTCTGGGGGAGCGACCTCTCGGCGACCTTCATCCTCACCGACCACTTCGAGCTGTCCGGCTCCCTCTCGTTCGTCAGCGACGATCGGTTCGACACCGGCGAGGAGGAGGTGGCGCTCAACGCCACGACATCGAAGGGGTCGATCGGGCTGCGCTACCGGAACGAGGACGCGGGCTTCAACGCCAACCTGCGGGGGCGCGCCGTCAACGGCTTCCCGATCAATTCGGCGATCTACGAGGGGCGCGTGAACGGGTACGCGCTCGCCGACCTGAACGTGGGCTACCGGATACCGGGGGCGCAGGACGTGTGGCTGACCGTCGACGTCCAGAATCTGCTCGACCGCGACTACCGGCCGACCGTCGGCGGCCCGCGCCTGGGCCGTTTCACGACGCTGCGTGTGCGGTACGCGTTCTAGCCCCAGGCGGCGACGCGCGGACAGGTGGGCCGACGACTAGAGGGCCCGCCACCCCTCTCGTTCGGCGGCGCCTTCGATGTGCGCGAGATGGTGCCGCCCGTGCCATGCGTAGAGGCCCACGGTGCTCGCGAGATCCACCGTTCCCCATTCGGGATGGATGAATCCGCGGGCCAGGTCCGCGCGCGACAGCGATCGCACCAGCGCGACCCACCTGTCGTGGAGCAGCGCCAGGAAATCCAGGCTCGTCTCCACGGGGACGACCAGGTAATCGCCGAGCTCGGCCCACGCCGCCTGATCATAGACCTTGATGACGGGCTCCTGCTCCGTGAGAGCCCACTTGAACCGGACGTACCCGTTCAGGTGGCTGTCTGGCACGTGGTGGACCACCTGCCGGATCGTCCATCCGCCGGGTCGGTACGGAGTGTCGCGCTGCGCGTCGCTCAGGCCTCTCACGGCGTGGCGCATCTGGCCGGGCAGAGCCTCGATCTGGCCGATCCAGAGGGCGAGGTCCTCGTCGGTGACCGGCCCGTCGTGTTCGAAGCGGCCGATCGGATAGCGCAGCTCGTTCATCGCGGTCCCGCGTCCGCTGCCTTCTGTGTCGAGAACCACCACGTGTTGCCGCCCGGTCCCAGGACTCCACCACGGCGGTCGGGATCGCCCTCGCGTTGCGTCGGAGCCTGGACGGGCGTGCCACCGTTCTGAAGGGCGAGACGGTACGTGGCGTCCACGTCCGGCACGTAAACGTGTAGGTGGCAAGGAACGGCGGGCCATTCCTCGCCGGCCTCTCCCAGCATCACCACCGACCCGTCGACGTCCACCTCGGCGTGCATGATGGAGCCGTCCGCGTTCTCGTACCGCCTCAGCGCGGTAGCGCCGCAGGTCGCGATGAGGAAGTCGATCACCCGCTGCGCATTCGGCGTGATCAGGTAGGGGGACACCGAGCTGTAACCGGCCGGCTTCCAGGCTAGTGACATCATCTCCTCCGTTCGGCGCATGCGTGGTCAGATCTCCTCGATCCGCACGTCGTCCAGCCAGAGCGTACCCGGCCGCGTGACGTTGAGCTGGAAGCGGATGTTGTCGAAGCCCTCGGGAACGCCGTACACGTACTCGAACCGGCGCCACTTTTCCGGCCCCGCGACCGCCTCGTCGAACACCTGCACGCGCCCGGGAGTGGCCGAGCTCGCGTTCTCGCTGCGGACCACCACGAGAGCGCGAGCCCCCCGGATCTTGAGCCAGAAGCTCACGCGGTAGGTGCGGAGCGGCTCGGCGGGGACGACCTGGAAGAGGCCGGCCGTGTGCGCACCTGCCACGGAATCCGCCTCGTGCACCTCGAAGCGGAGGGCATGAAGCCCCTCGACCGGCTCATGGCCGTCGAGCGCAACCTCCGCATCGCCTTCGCGGAGCGGCTCGGCGTTGAAATACCAGTTCGCCGGCAGACCCCCCTGCACGCCATCCACCCCTTTTACTCGCTGTACCACCTCGAACCCGCCGTTGAACCCCGCGGCCTCGTTCTGCTCCCGCAGGCTGATCGGGTCGCAGGCGCCCAGGGGCGTTAGGAGTACCGCCGCCGCCGTCGCCACGCCCGGGATAAAGGGAGCGGATCGAGCGGCTGGCCGACGAACGCGGTCGTTCAGGCGCATGGGAACACGGTGGAACCCTTCGAGGGCGGCCGCAACTTCGTTCAGGCGCCCGCCCGCTCCCCGAGCTCGCGCACGGCTCGCTTCAAGTTGCGCCTCGCCGCAGCCTCGAAGCGGTCGCGAAACCGGGACGATGGTGTCCCCCCCGGAGCGGATGTCGATGACCTTTGAATGGGACGGCATGCCGGGCCACGTCTCCGTGCAGACGCTGACGCTGGAAGCGCTGCCCGGCGACCGCACGCGCGTCGTCTCCACCGCGCTGTTCCTCACCGCGGAAGACCGCGACGGCATGGTGAGCGCGGGCATGGAACAAGGGGTCAACGAGAGCTACGCGGCTCTGGACCGGGTGCTGGCGGGCATGGGCTGAAACCGGCCGGCGACTGCGCCGCGTCGCCCGACGATGCGAACGCGGCGCCCGCCTCACCGCGGTTGCCCTGGCCGGGGGAATCCTCCGCCCGCGCGTTTCCGCGGAAACGTCACCGGGCACGGGTCACCTCCTGGCCCGCGTCACACCCCCACCGCCTCCCCCACGACCTCGATCGCCTGCCCCGGCTTCCACTCCACGATGCACCCCGCCACGGCCGACGCCGCCACGGTGTAGGGGGAGGCCAGGTACAGCCGGCCCGGCCCGGACCGCCCCGGGAAATTGCGGTTCTGCGAGCTGATCGTGACCTCGTCGGGGGTCCTGCTGGTGCCCGGACCGGCCGCGATGCACGCGCCGCAGCCGGGCTCGATGAACTCGGCGCCCATGTGCTCGAACAGCTCCAGGTAGCCCTCCGACTCGCAGTACGCGCGCACTTCCTGCGAGCCGCACTGGATGTACATGCGCACGTCCGGATGGACGCGCTGGCCGCGGGCGCGGGCCTCGGAGAGCACGGACGCGTACATGTCCATGTCCTCCTTCTTGCCGGCGGTGCACGAGCCCGCGTAGGCGGCGTCGATCCGGACCGGCTCCCCACCCAGCTCGTCGATGTACAGGCCGTTCCCGGGATCGCCGGGCAGCGCCACCATCGGCCGGATCGCGCCGGCGTCGATCTCGATGACCCTGGCGTACTCGGCTTCGGGATCGGAGTGCAGCCCCTCGCACAGCGCGAGCGCGCGCTCGAGCCCAACGCCTCGTTCGTCGATGAGGTACTTCGCGGCCTTCTCGTCCGGGGCGACGATGCCCGTGAAGGCGCCCACTTCGGCCGCCATGTTCGTCATCGTGGCGCGCTCGTCCACGCTCAGCGCCTCGACCGCCTCGCCCGCGTACTCGATGATCTGGCCGATCGCCTGGCCGTCGCGGACGTAGGGGTGCCGCAGGATCTCCAGCATGAAGTCCTTGGCCGTGACGTGGTCCGGCTTCTCCCCCGTGATCACGACCTTGAACGAGCGCGGCACGGACACGCGCACGTCCTTCGTGATCCAGGAGTTGAAGATCGCGGTCGTGCCCACGCCGAAGGCGATGCAGCCGATCGCCCCCGAGTGCGGAGTGTGCGAGTCGGTGCCGACGATCAGCATGCCGGGCTCCGCGTACGTCTCGAGCATCTTGGAATGGCAGATCGCCTCCGATCCCAGGCGCGCCCCGAGCCGCTCGCCGTACAGCTTGATGCCCTGCTTCTCGGCGAACAGCTGCTGCTTGTCCTTGAGCATGCGCGCGACGTCCAGCAGTCCGAGCTGCACGCGCTCGGGCGGCATCACCTCGTGCAGGTAGGTCAGGTGGTCGCGGAACATGATGATCGAGTCGGGATCGGTGACGCGCGCGTCCTCGCCGAGCTTCTCCTCGAAGAAGATCGCGGCCATCGGGGTGACGTACTCGTGGCTGAAGCGGTAGTCGGCGCGCACGAAGCCGCTGTCGCCGGGCTGCACCCACGGCACCCCTCTCACCCCGCGCGCGGCGTCCACGACCCAGTTCCGCGCGAAGATCTTCTCCGCCACCGTCATCGGGCGGGGTCCGGGGGAGGCGCCCGTCGCTGGCCGATCCGTCCCGGACCGGGGATCCACCGGGGGAGCCGTGGCGGCCGGGCGGGACGTGGCCTCGGCCTGCTCGATCGCGTCCTCCGCGGTCCACTCGGCCGGGCTGACCGCGTCCTCTCCGGCCCCGCGCAACTCCCGCTGCGTATCGGGGTCCGGAGTCTCGTCCGCGGCGCCGGCGGGGGCGCCTCCGCGCGGGCTTCCGTCCTGCGACGCGATCCTGGGGATCTCCGCCTCACCCCGCAGGCGCGCGACGTTGAACTCGAACAGGCCTCCGTACTCGATGATCTGGCGGGTGATCGCGTCCGTACCCTCGGTGAACTCCGACAGCGCGATCGGCTCGCCGGCGCGGATGCGGTCCACCAGCGAAAAATCGGTCGACGTGAGGATGCCGAGGTTCTGGCAGTTCTCGTTGTAGATGCGCTCGATGTTCTCGGCGATCACGACGCGGATCCCGGCCATGAGCTCGGCGTAGGGCGACTGCTCGCGGGAGCTGCCCTTGCCGCGCCGCTTGCCGCTGACCGAGCAGACGAAGCCGCCGTTCTTCACGCTGCCGCGCTCGATCGGAGCCTCGCCGCCCGCGCGCAGGCCCAGGTAGGGGAACTGGCCCAGCGTCTCGTCGAAGTAGTAGCAGATGTAGGCGGGGGTGATCTCGTCGGTCGAGATCTGATCGCGCAGGTTCTCGCGGAGCGCGTCGGTGAGCGGCAGGTCCTCGCCCTGGAGCTGGCGCCGGATCAGGTCCGCGTCGTCCACCAGGAACAGCACGCGGCCCTCCAACCTGACCTGGTCCGGGCGCTTCTCGATCGCGATGGAGGAGACGTCGATCTTGGCCATGCGGCTCCGCTGGGTCTCGGTGACCTGCCGGGGGTCGAGAAACCTACTAAACTGCGCGGCCTCTATCTACGCGCCGGCGCGCGCGGCGCTGGATTCGTGTGCACCGGCGCTGGCGACCGCGCCCCTCGGAGGAGCCGTCGGACGGCTGCCGGCGGACTCGTGGGAGGAAGAGGGGGTCCTGCGAATGAACGAGGCGGGCGGCGCTCGCGCGCTCACCCGCCTCGTTCAGGTCACTGCCCTCAGGAAGGGTGACTGACAGGTCGATCCGTCGAGCCAGTCAACCCATCAGGAGCCTTACGGCGTGCCGTCGGCGTCCTCGCCCTCCTCGGGAACGTCGACGTCGACCGTCGGGACCTCCACCTGCACGGTGTCGGTGCCCACGTCCACGTCGGGGCCATCGACCTCGAACTCCGGCAGCTGGCCCTCTTCCACATCCACATCCGGCATCTCGCCTTCCTGCGTCTGATCCACGTCACAGGCGGCGAAGGCGAACGCCACCGCCGGCACCGTGAGAAGCGTCAGGATCTTGCGTAGCATCGTCTCGTCCTCGTTTTGGTGTCGTCGCTCAAACGAACGGCCCTAGCAAAAGCAACTTCCAGGCCAGAGCGCCCCGGGTGCCGGTTTGTCCCTGTATCAAGGCCTCGAGGGACCCCCGCGGCTCCCGCGCCTTCGGCCGCGGATGTGCCGCAGCGCCTCCCCGGGTGTGGCGGCGACGGCCGCCCCGTGGGCCCGCGCGGCGTCCAGCGCCCGCGTCCTGCGAACGGAGTCGCCGGGCGCCCAGGTGGCGAGCAGCGGCCAGGCGCCGGCGGCGGCCGCCGCCTCCATGTCGCTGGCGGTGTCCCCTACGTAAACGGCGCGCGCGGGCGCCAGCGCGAGCCTCTCGACCGCCAGCACGATTCCCTGCGGGTCGGGCTTCGGCCGGGTCACGTCGTCGTCCAGCACGACCACGTCGAAGCCCTGCGCGAGCCCCACGATCGCCGAGGTGATCTCCCAGGAGCCGCGGGACTTGCCGCTCACGATGCCGCGCTTCAACCCGAGCGCGGCGACCCCCGTCAGCAGACCGTGCACCCCATCGAAGAGACCCCCGAATCTGGTTTCGTGCAGCGCGCGGTACTCCCTTCGGAACGCCTCGAGCGCCGCGGCGCGTTGCGACTCCGGCACCGCCGCGCTGAAGAAGGCGCTCTCGGACCGGGGCCGGATCCGTTGCAGGTCATCCCGCGTCAACGGGCGCTCCAGCAACGGCAGGACCGCGCGCCGGTACGCCTCGCCGTAGAGCCCCTGGGACTCGAACAGCGTCCCGTCGAGGTCGAAGAGGACCGCGTCGATGCTCACCGCGCCGCCTCCCACGCGCGCGCCGTGCCCACCTCCAGGCGACCCTTCGCGATCTCGCGCAGGACGGCCGTGGCGTAGGCGCCGGGCGGCAGCGCGAACTCCAGCCGGAGGAACGGCCCGGCGTCGTCCCGCCCCCCCTCCGCGCGGAAGGAAATGCCGGGAACGCGCAGCGGGCGCCTGCCTCCGGGCGCCCCCCACGGGCCCGTGGCGCGGAAGTCGTGGGCGGTCAGTCCGGCGCCGTCGAGCACGCTCCGCTCGCGGCGCGCCGGGGTCCCCGAAGGCTCCAGCATGCGCGGTCCGAACAGCGGTCCGGTGGCCGAGATCTCGCACCGGCGCGCGCTCTCGGAGGCGGCCGTGGGGTCCTCCACCTCGAACACCCGCTCCGTGCGGTGTAGCCAGGCGATGTCCCCGCGCTCGATGCCGTCCAGGGCGTCGACGCGCAGGGCGAGCGCGTCGTTGAAGAGCGCGGACTGGAGCGCCGAGACGTGGAAGCGCAGCAGGCGCTTCCCGGCGGCGAGCACCGCGCCCCGGTCGTCGCGCCCCTGCGCCCTGGCGCGCGCGACGCGCGCGGCCTCCGCGTTGCCCCGCGGCCAGGCGCCCGCCGCCTCCAGGTAGCGCCCCTGCTCGTAGAGCGTGCGCGCGCGCAGGAGGTCGCCGGTGTCGCCCGGCCCGGGTCGGCCCGCGATGAGCGCGCAGGCCTCGGCGAAGTCGCCGCGCAGGAGCGCCCGTCCGACGAGGTGGTTGTCCGCGCGCATGCCGAATCGCTGGGCGCCGAAGTAGTTGGGGATGCCACGCTCGGACAGCACGGCGAGGACCCCGCGCACATCGTCCAGCCGGTCGCGAATGTCGGGCGCGCCGGCGCGCGTGTCGGCGGCGTCCCCCTCGCGT
>Ga0299907_10002306_pt1 | contig 11628 bp, 11 predicted proteins | sample RVTome_16_FD_198680 | JGI IMG/M metagenome (GOLD analysis project Ga0299907, IMG submission 198680) | Soil microbial communities from uranium-contaminated site in the Upper Colorado River Basin, Wyoming, United States - RVT152D67 (version 2) ...
CGATTCGCGTTCGCCGCGCTACCGCAGTAAGTTCGACCGCTTGCCCCGAAGGCTCGAGACGCTACTCGAGCGCATCGAGCTCGGCCGCCACGTGCGCGCGAATCTTCGCCGGCTGGAGCACGAGCTGGCGTTCGCCTCGCCCGCCTTGCGCATCCGGATCCTGCGGTTGGTGCGAGCCGAGATCCGGCGCCTCCGAGCCAAGGGCACGACCGCGGCTGAACGCTCGCGAATCGAGCGCCTGCGGCGCGTCACGAAGTTCCTCAGGAGCGAGGCGACGCAGGGAACGAAGTCGACGACCGTGACTTCCCCGTACTCGACGGCGAAGACGTCGCCCTCGACCGGATCGCCACTCCTCACCTCGGCGACAGGGCAAGAGATCGATGGATCCAGGGCCCGACCCGAGCAGCCCAGTCGGAGCGGCAGCGGCGAAGTGCTCGGCACCGCAACCCGGGACGGCGGCCAAGACGGCCTCGAGAGCATCGGTCCGCAACTCCCCGTAATACCCACGGATCCGAACGAGTTTCCGCTCTCGATCGGGCTCGTCCTGCTCGCGCTGCTCGGGCTCGGCTTCGTCGGCGTCGTCGCCGGGGTGACGAGCCACGTCCTCGGCCGGATCCGCTCGAGTTAGCCGTCAGGCGCGGGCGCCTGCGACTTCGGCGGCGAGCCGGGCGACCTCGGTCGGGTTCGTCCCGACTCGGACACCGCTCGCCTCGAGCGCGCGTTTCTTCGCGCGTGCCGTGCCAGCGCTGCCGGAGATGATCGCGCCGGCGTGGCCCATCGTCTTGCCGGGCGGAGCGGTGAAGCCCGCGATGTAGGCGACGACGGCCTTCGTCATCTCGGCCTCGATGAACTCGGCCGCCTTCTCCTCCTCGGCGCCGCCGATCTCGCCGACCATGACGACGAGCTCGGTCTGGTCGTCCGCCTCGAAGCGGGCGAGGACGTCGACGAACGACGACCCGACGACGGGGTCCCCCCCGATTCCGACGATACTGGACTGGCCTATACCGAGCTGTGCCAGCTCGTGACCGATCTGGTACGTGAGCGTGCCGGATCTCGACACGAGCCCGACAGGGCCCTCACGGAAGATCTCGGCCGGGATGATGCCGACGTTGGCCTTTCCCGGCGAGAGGACGCCGGGGCAGTTCGGCCCCACGAGCGTCACTCCGCGCGGGCGCACGTGGTTGTAGACGCCGAGCATGTCGTGGGCCGGGATGCCCTCGGTGATGCAGATGACCGTGCCGATGCCGGCGTCGACGGCCTCGTAGATCGCGTCCGCTGCGAAGCGCGCCGGCACGAAGACCATCGCCGTGTTCGGACTCGTCTCCGCCATCGCCTCGCGCACGGAGTCGAAGACCGGGATCCCCTCCACGTCGCCGCCCCCCTTGCCCGGCGTCACGCCGGCGACCACGTTCGTCCCGTACCGGAGGTTACGCGTCGCGTGGAAGGAGCCTTCGCGGCCGGTGATGCCCTGGACGACCAGGCGCGTCGAGGAGTCGACGATGATCGCCACTAGCCCGCTTTCACCCCCTTGAGGGCGATGCGCTCGAGGCTCAGTGTGCCGCCCTCGATCCGATCGGCGAGGAGCTCGCGCACGCGCTCGGCCTCCGCGCCGGCGCACCCGGCTCGCTCGAGCCACGGCTCGACGAGGATCGGCTTGGCGAGGACCACGGCCTGCTCGATCGCAAGACGTGACCCCGCGAAGAGCGCCCGCCACTCGTCCTCGCCGTAGTTGCGCACGTGCGAGGGGTCGCGGAGGCGGTCTGCCTCCTCGGCCGCCTCGCTCGCGTAGAGGTTGTCGACGACGAGGACTCGCTCGCGGGCGACGCGAGTCATCTCGGAGACGGCGGCGGCGACGTCCTCGAAGTGGTGGGCCGCCACACGGGAGGCGACGAGATCGAAGCTTCCGTCCGGGAACGGAAGCTCCTCGGCGCGGCAGATCACGTCCGGCTGCATCCCGGGCGCCGGGTCGCAGCTCACGACCTCGAGCCCGGCCTCGCGCAGCCGGCGGGCCACGTGGCCCCCGCCCGTGGCGACGTCCAGAGCCGTTCGGCCACCGGCCGACCACTCGACGAGGAGGTCGAGGTCCGGGCCTTCCCGGTGGGCCTCGCTCGTCCGGTACGCCTCGGCCCGCTCGTCCCAGACGGAGCTCATCGCCCGCCCGCCAGCTCCACCACCCGTTCCGCCGCCGAGAGCATGGTCTCCTCGACGTGGACGTTCTCCGGCGCGGCCTCACCGAGCAGGCGGCGCCCTTCCTCCGCGTTCGTGCCGTCGAGGCGCACGACGATCGGATGCTCGATCGTCAGCCGCTCGAGCGCCTCGAGGATGCCGCGCGCGACCTCGTCGCAGCGTGTGATCCCGCCGAAGATGTTGAAGAGGATCGCCTTTACCTGCGGGTCGGACAGGATGACCTCGAGCGCGTCGACGACGCCCTGCGCGTCGCCGCCGCCTCCGAGATCGCAGAAGTTCGCCGGCGCGCCGCCCACCTGGTCGATGACGTCGAGGGTCGACATGACGAGCCCGGCGCCGTTGCCCAGGATCCCGATCTCGCCGTCGAGCTTCACGTAGGTAACGTCCTTCTCGCGCGCGAGACGCTCCCGCGGGTCGGCCGCTTCGACGTCGCGCATCTCGGCGACGTCGGGATGCCGGAAGAGCGCGTTGTCGTCGACCGTGAACTTCGAGTCGAGCGCCTTCACCTCGCCCGCCGCGGTGACGATCAGGGGGTTGACCTCGCAGAGCATGGCGTCCACGCTCGTGAACGCCTCGTAGAGGTTGCCTACGACGGCGGTCACCTGCTTCTGCTCGTTCGGGTCGTCGACACCGGCCGTGAAGCAGAGCCAGCGCGCCTGGTACGGCTGGAAGCCGACCAGCGGATCGACGTGGAGTCGGGCGAGCGCCTCCGGCGTCGACTCGGCGACCTCCTCGATGTCGACTCCCCCCTGCGTCGTGAGCATGAACAGCGGCTTCTTCTCGCCGCGGTCGAACGTGATCGAGAGGTAGTACTCCCTTGCGATGTCGGAGGCCTTCTCGATCCAGAGCTTCCGGACCGTGTGCCCGCGGATGTCCAGGCCGAGGATCTCGCCGGCCTGCGCCTCGGCTTCTTCCGGCGTGTCGGCGAGCTTGATGCCGCCTGCCTTGCCCCGGCCTCCCGTCAGCACCTGGGCCTTGACGACGACCTGCCCGCCGAGCTCCTCCGCGGCCGCGCGTGCCTCCTCCGGCGTGGTCGCGAGACGTCCCTCGGAGACGGGGATGCCGAAGCGAGCGAAGAGCTGCTTTCCCTGGTACTCGTAGAGATCCACGGGCCGCGCGAGTTTAGCGACACGCTCCAATCACTCGCACGAGCGATCAGCCGAACGGAAAAACGGGCGATGGTGCCCTTGGAGCCGTGCCCAAGAAGCTCTTCAAGGCACTTGTCGTGCTCACCGTCGTCGCAGCCGCGCTCGGAGGCGCGGCCGCGCTCGGAAGCACGCTCTTCGCGAGCCCGCCGCGGGACGCCGCCGAGTTCGCCCAGTGGGTCGAGCGAGGCAGCCGGCACGCGGATCCGAACCGCAAGCCGCCGAAGCCCGAGAAGCGCGGCAAGGGGAAGGCGCGGGAGAGGGCGGAGAGATCCGGGCCGACGCCGGCCGAGCAGCGCTACGGACGCACGCTGAATGCCTGGTGTGTCGAGCAGGAAGGCGACGTCGCCGCCCTCGGATCCGCGTATGCGGCCGACTGGCTCAGCCGCTGGCTGACCCTCAGCCGGAGCTGGCGGGCCCGCGTCGCCGCGCTCGACCATCCCGCCGGCTTCGAAGGCCGGAGGGCCCGTTACCTGAGCTCCTGGGAGCGCCTCGAGAGCCTCAGCCTGCAGCTCTTCCGCGCGAGCGGGCGCGGGGACTCCGTCGGCTCCCTCGAGGTCTACGACCGCTGGGTTCACACGGCCGCGAGGAACAGCGACGCCGCGATCGGCATCGGCGCAGACCGGTGCGCGGGAGCCCTCTTCCAGGGCATCACGCCCAGCTAGGGACCTTGACCGGGCTCCGCGGCATCGGCCGGCGGAAAACCGTGCTCGGCCTCACCTCTCTCGTCGGCCTGACGGTCGTCTCCTCAGCGTTCGCGACGCGGGCGTTCCGGGCATACAGACGGACGTTGTAGGTTTCCCGCGTCATTCGAAGCGAGGAGGAGCGAGATGTCGACATTGCGCGACGAGGACATCCGGACCGCGACGACGACCGACCCGAAGAGCGAGCAGCCTGCGGACACCGACCAGGACGATCAGGACGCGGACGACACCGACGCCACAGACACGGACACGGACGAGACCGACCCCAGCTAGGACGGGCGCCCTCGCACGGGCGCTCGAGCCCTTCTCGGCGGAGCGGTTCTACGCCGAATACTGGGAGAGGCAGCCGCTCGTCGTCGCGCGCGGCGAGGCGGGACGCTTCGACGACCTCCTTTCCGAGTCCGACGTCGAGCGGCTGATCTGCTCGAGCGGAATCCGCTACCCCGCCTTCCGGCTGGTGAAGGAGGGGGCGCAGATCCCCCTGGGCGCCTACACGCGGGACCTCCCGTGGCGGCCGCCGATCACGGGGGCGGCCGACGTCGACGGGGTCCTCCGGGAGTGGCAGGCCGGCGCGACGATCGTCCTCCAGGCGCTGCACCTGAACTGGCGCCCTGTGGCGGCGTTCTGCCGCGACCTCGAGCACGCCCTCGGGCAACCGGTGCAGACGAACGCCTACTACACGCCTCGTGGCTCGCAGGGCTTCGCCGTCCACCACGACACGCACGACGTCTTCGTCCTCCAGGTCGCCGGCGAGAAGCGGTGGCTCGTGTACGAGCCGCTGCTCGAGCTGCCGCTCAAGCAGCAGCGCTGGTCGCAGGAGCTGGGAGAGCCGGGCGAGCCGACGCACGAGCTGACGCTCTCTGCGGGCGACACCCTCTACCTGCCGCGAGGCTGGCTCCACCAGGCGGAGACCTCCGACACGGACTCGCTGCATCTCACGGTCGGGATCAACACCTATACCTGGATGGACGCGTTCAGGGGCGCGCTCGAGGACTGCGCGGACGAGCTCGGCTTCCGGGGGTCCGTGCCCGTGGACGGGATCGGCGGCGAGCAGCTTCTCGAGGAGCTCCGGGAGCGGCTCGATCCCGACGAGGTCGCGCGACGGATGCGGCGCCGCTTCGTACGGACGCGCCGGCCGGTTCCCAACGGAGACCTGAGCCAGCTTCGAGCGCTCGCCGGCCTCGAGCACGAGACGCCGGTCGAACGACGCGAGACGGTCATCGCCGACGTCGAGGCCGATGCGGACGAAGCGGTGCTCGTCTTCGAGGGCAAGGAGCTCCGCTTCCCCGCGTTCGTGCGCGCGGACGTGGAGTTCTGCGCGGAGGCGAGGGAGCCGTTCCGGCCGGCCGATCTTCCCGGCGACCTGGACGAGGAGGGACGACTCGTGCTCGTTCGCCGGCTCGTCCGAGAGGGCTTCCTGCGCCTTGCTAACGCGTCACGCGAAGGCTCGTCGCCGCGTAGCGGCGGGCGTGCTGGGGCGTGACGGAGCCGCAAGTCAGGTAGACGGCCTCCTCGCCCCGCTCCTCCGCGACCCCGACCTCGTGAACCGCTCCGTCGGAGTCGCGGAAGCGGACGGTCCAGCCGCCGTCCTTCGCCTCCGAGCCGAGCAGCTCGAGGTCGTCGATGCCGAGGAGCTCGGACCCGACCCGGACCGCCTGCTCGGCCGCCTGGACGGCGAAGGAGTAGGCGGAGCGACCGCGGTAGCGCTCCAGGAGGACATTGCCCTCGGCGTGCTCGTCGAGGAGCGCCCGGACGTCGTCCCGGCCCACACGCCCGAAGTAGAGGCCCTGCGGGAGGACGACGACGTTGCCCGCGAAGCGGTCGCCGCCGACGTGGGTCGACTGCCAGACCCAGCCGCTCTCCGCCTCGCGGCGGAGCGCGTCGTAGAGCGGCCGCCCGTACTTGGCGCAGCAGCGGTCGCGCTTTCCGTGCGTGCAGACGACGAGCAGCGGATGCTCGACGGGGAGGCCGGGCGTCTCCGTCCCGGAGAGGGCCGCGGCGAAGTCGAGGTCGACGAGGTCGTCGTGGCGGTCGAACTCGAGCTGGAAGAAGCGCTCCTCGCCGGGCTTCGAGGTGCCGAAGAAGAGCTGCCTGCGCCCGTACGAGCGGCGCTCGGGCTTCTTGACGAAGAGGAGCCGGGCGTCGCCGAGCGCGCGAAGCTGAGCGCGCAGGTGCCCCTTCAGCTCCGGGGAGAGGAGACTTCCTCCGAGGACGTCGCGGTCCCAGAGCCCCCGGTACTCGACGAGGATCCAGTGGTCGATTCGGCTCGCGGTGGCGGCGAGGGGCTCGGCGCTCGCGTCGGAGACACTGGCGCAGAGGGCGCGCTTTGCCACGCCGGGGACATCCTGCACGCTGACGGCCACCGACGCAGCGTACCCGATTTGTAAGGCGCGCCTTACACCGACTCGTCGCCGTCCGGCCGACCCTGCTGGGCGACGACGCAGATGACCTGACCGGTCGTCACCGGCTCGCCGGCGGCAACGGAGAGGCCCGTGACCAGCCCGTGGTGGTGCGCCGTGATCTCGTTCTCCATCTTCATCGCCTCGACGACGCAGATGACCTGGCCCTCGCTGACCTCGTCCCCCTCAGCGACCTCGACGGCGAGGACGGTGCCCTGCATGGGGCTCACGACCGCCTCCTGCGCGGCGGCGTGGTGGGCGCCGCCGCCCACCCGCCCGCGGCGCCGCCTGGCCAGCTCGGCGTGCGGCGGCTCGGGCCGGAGGAGCTTGATCTCGTAGCGCCTGCTGTCCAGCTCGACGCCGACGGAGTGCTCCGTCAGGCGAGCCCCGCCGCCGGGAACCGTCATCCTGGCCCCCGAGAGCTCCTGGGCGCGCCGGGCCAGCTTCTGCGAGTCCACGACACCGTGGCACGTCTCGCCCGCGACGAAGCAGGGATGCTCGAGCAGCGCGCGGTGGAACCCGACCAGCGTCGTCACCCCCTCGATCGTGTACTCCTCGAGGGCGCGCAGCATGCGGCGGCGCGCCCGCTCGCGGTCGGTGTCCCACGCGCACAGCTTGGCGATCATGGGGTCGTAGAGCCCAACCACCTCGGAGCCCTCGACGACGCCGGAGTCGACGCGGATCCCGGGGCCGGCGGGCTCGCGGTAGCCCGTGATGACGCCCGGCGACGGGAGGAAGCCCTTCGCCACGTCCTCGGCGTTGATCCGGCACTCGAGCGCGTGGCCCGAGAAGCGGACGTCCTCCTGCGGGAAGCCGAGCGGCCCGCCGGCTGCGACGAGTACTTGCTCGCGCACGAGATCGATCCCGGTGACGAGCTCCGTGACCGTGTGCTCGACCTGGATGCGCGTGTTCATCTCGAGGAAGAAGTAATTGCCCTCGCGGTCGAGGAGGCCCTCGATCGTGCCCGCGCCCCGGTAGCCGACCGCGCGCGCGGCCTCGACGGCGATCGCCCCGATCCGCTCGCGCAGCTCGGGCGTCACCGCCGGCGAGGGCGTCTCCTCGACCAGCTTCTGGTTCCGCCGCTGGATGGTGCAGTCGCGCTCGCCGAGGTGGACGACGTTCCCGTGCGCGTCCGCGAGCACCTGCACCTCCACGTGACGCGGGTCTTCGAGGAACTTCTCCACGTACACCGTAGCGTCGGCGAAGTAGGACCGCCCCTCCCGCTGCGCGGAGGCGAGCGCCCGCTCGGCCTCCTCCGCCGAGCGAACGATCTTGAGGCCCTTGCCTCCGCCGCCCGCGGACGCCTTGATCGCGAGCGGCCAGCCGTGCTCGTAGCCCAGCCGGACGACCTCCTCCACGGACTCCACGGGCTCCGTCGTCCCCGGGATGATGGGGACGCCGGCCTCCCGCATGAGCGTGCGCGCGGTCACCTTGGAGCCCATCGCCTCGATCGCCTCCGCCGGCGGGCCGATCCAGGCCAGCCCGGCCGCCTCCACCGCCCTGGCGAAGCTCGCGTTCTCGGCCAGGAAGCCGTAACCGGGGTGGATCGCCTCGACGCCGGCCTTGCGAGCGGTCTCGAGGATCCGCTCCTGGTGGAGGTAGCTCTCCGCCGGCGGTCCCGGCCCCACCAGGTACGCCTCGTCCGCGGCGGCAGCGTGGAGCGAGCTGCGGTCGGCCTCCGAGTAGACGGCCACCGTGCCGCTCCCGAGCTCGCGCAGCGTGCGGAAGACGCGAACGGCGATCTCGCCGCGGTTCGCGACGAGGACTTTGGCGAAGGGAGCCACGACCGGCCCATTCTGGCCGGTCTGGAGCCGTCTGTCGGCTACCGGTTGCCGAAGGTGACGGCGAGATCTGCCCGCCGGACAGGCCAGTGGGAGGTCAGATCCTCCACCCAGCTTCCGCTCCGGCAGTTGAGGCGGTACACGTCCGCTGAGATCCGCTTCGAGGTGTCGTGGAGGAAGTCGCCGTGCTCGATGTCGTTCGAGGGCAGATACCACACCTTGTGGCAGGAGCCGATGTAGTCGTGCTCGGGATCGCGGTCGCGGGCGGTGCCGGATGCACGGTCGGCGGCAACCCAGTTGTCGTCGTCCGAGCCTAAGGTCGACCAGTCCGTGCCGCCCTTGCCGTCCGGCTCCCAGGCGTTGCGCTCGAGCCAGACGAGGAAGTCGGAGCCCGCCCGCATCTGCCCGCACTGGAGACGCCCGCAGACGGCGAACCAGCGCGAGCCGCCGTGCGGCGTGCCAAGCGTGACGACGTCCTCGACGAGGAGCCTGCGCGGAAAGTGGCGGTGCGCGCGCTGCACCTGAGCGAGCGCGTAGCGAGTGACGAGCCCACCCATCGAGTGCGCGACGACGTCGACCTTGCGACCGTGACGCGAATGGTGGTTCCAGATCGTCCAGGCGAGGTGGTAGCCGAGGTGGCGGATGCTCGTATCCGCGGTGTGATTTCCGTCGTGACCCGAGGCGTGGTGCCGCGAGTGCCTCCCGTGATGGCTGATCCAGTGGGAGCAATTCGTGTCTCCCTTGTAGTAGGCCACGGTCGTGAACGAGCCGGTGTGACCCCAGTCGCGAAACTTCCGCTTCATGTCGTTCCACGTCGAGGCGCAGTTGCTCGCGCTGTCGCGTGAGAGGCCGTGGACGAAGACGATCGGCTTCTTGCGATCGTTCGTGCGGGCTTCGGCGGAGCCGACGAGGCCCCCGGTGACGACGAGGGCGAGGAGGAGGGCCGCGGTCCGGCGCGTCACGCTGCGAAGTCTGGTGCCACTTCGGTTGCGATTCGTAAGGCTTCCGTTTGCATTCTGTGATCCCCGCGCCAGGCCTAGGCGTATTCTCCGGGCATGACGTTCGCCGACCACCTCACGATCGCGCGGGCGGCCGCCGTCCCGGCGGTCGTCGCCCTCTTCGCCTGGGACTTCTCCCACCACGACTACTGGGCGACCGCGCTCTTCGCCGTGGCGATGGCGACGGACTGGGTGGACGGCTGGTGGGCTCGACGCACCGGCAGGACCTCGGACCTCGGGCGCTTGCTCGACCCGGTCGCGGACAAGCTCCTCGTCATGGCCGCCCTCATCATGCTCGTCGACCGCGTCCTGCCCGCCTGGATGGTGGCCGCGATCATCGCGCGCGAGTTCCTCGTCACCGGCCTCCGCCTCGCAGCGCTCGAGCGCGGCGTAGTGATGGGAGCGCGCGAACTCGGCAAGCTGAAGACGTGGGCACAGGCTGTGGCGGCCGGCCTCGGCGGGCTTGCCGCGGGCGGCGCCTTCGCGGACGAGGTCGCCTGGTGGGCCGGCCTCGTGGCCCTCGTCCTCACCTGGGTCTCCGGGCTCGACTACGCCCGCAGCGCCCCGCGGGTGCTCCGTGGCCAGCAGCCTGCGTAGCTTCCGCCCCGAGGACCGGGTCGAGGTCCTCGAGCTCTCGCGCCGCGCGCTCAACCGCCCGGCCGAGCAGGTCGGCAATCCCCTGTGGGCGACGCGCGACGAGCTCGAGAGCGAGCTCTCCGACTGGGACCTCCCGCCCGAGGAGACGCTCCTCGTCGAGGAGCACGACGGTCACGTGATCGGCTTCGGCGGCGTGGAGGTGCAGCCCGGCTGGAAGCACGCCGACCTCTTCGGGCCGCTCGTCGCTCCGGGGTATCGCGGCCAGAAGCTCGGCACCGAGCTCCTCGACGCTTCGCTCGAGCTCGCGGGCCGCTTCGAGGCCCCGCTGATCGTGGGCTCCGTGGGGGCGCGCAACCTCGGCGGGCGGCTGCTCCTCGAGGGGGCGGGCTTCCACGTTCGGGGGAACGCACGGGCGGTCTTCCGTCTCAGCCGTGCCGACCATCGCCGGGCTGAGGACGGGCCGGCGGGCGTGGAGGTACGACGGGGGACCCCGGACGACCTCGAGGCGGCGCTCCGCCTCTACCACGAGGTCTTCCCGGATGGTGTCTTCCCCGACGACTCCTGGCGCAAAGCGCTCGCGCAGGGCACCGTCTGGGTCGCAGACTCGCACGGGCGGCTGCTCGCGTTCCTCGACATCGACCCGAGCGACCGCTGGGCCTACCACATCGGCGTCCTCGAGACCGAGCGCGCACGCGGGCTCGGCCGCTTCCTGCTCTCGCGCGCCCTCGACGACTACTGGGCGGGGCACCCGCAAGAGACGATCGGGCTCTCCGTCGAGGCGGACAACCTCCCCTCGCTCCGGCTGCTGCGCAGGCAGGGCTTCGCCCCGTGGCTCGTGCTTCAGTCGTACGAACTCAGACTTTGATCCTGGCGGTCGACCAGGGCACGACGGGCACGACGTGCCTGGTCGTGGGCGACGACCTCCGTCCGCGCGGCCGCGGGTACCGGGAGCTGCCCCAGCACTTCCCCCGCCCGGGCTGGGTGGAGCACGATCCCGAAGAGCTCTGGAACTCCGTCCTGGGCGCCGCCGCCGACGCGCTGGGCGATGCGGGGATGGCGGCGCGCGACCTGGCCGCGATCGGGATCGCCAACCAGCGCGAAACGACGCTCGTCTGGGAGCGGAGGAGCGGCCGGCCCGTCCACCGCGCGATCGTTTGGCAGGATCGGCGCACAGCCGAGCGCTGCAAGGAGCTTCCCGCCGATCTCCTGCGCGGCCGTACCGGCCTCGTCCCCGACCCGTACTTCTCGGCTACGAAGCTCGAGTGGATCCTGCGCGAGGCGGCGGGGGACCTCGCCTTCGGCACCGTCGATTCCTGGCTCCTCTGGAAGGTCACGAACGGGGCCGTCCACGCCACCGACGTCTCCAACGCCTCGCGCACCCTCCTCTTCAACCTACACGAGCTCGCCTGGGATCCCGAGCTGCTCGAGCTCTTCGGCGTGCCCGAGACGGTTCTTCCGGAGGTCGTGCCCTCGAGCGGGATCGTGGCCGAGGCCGAGCTCCTCGGCGCGCGCCTGCCCGTCGCCGGGATCGCAGGCGACCAGCAGGCCGCGCTCTTCGGCCACGCGTGCTTCCGGGCCGGGGAGGCGAAAGTCACGTACGGCACCGGCAGTTTCGTGCTGGTGAACGTCGGGCCCGACCCCGGCCCGCCCCGCGACGGGCTCGTGCAGACGGTCGGCTGGCGCCTCGGCGGGGAGCCGGTCGTGTACGCGCTCGAAGGCTCCGTCTTCGTCACCGGAGCCGCGCTCCAGTGGCTGAGAGACGGGCTCGGGGTGCTCGGAGGCGCGGCCGAGAGCGAGGCGCTCGCCCGGTCGCTCGA
>Ga0299907_10002307_pt1 | contig 11628 bp, 10 predicted proteins | sample RVTome_16_FD_198680 | JGI IMG/M metagenome (GOLD analysis project Ga0299907, IMG submission 198680) | Soil microbial communities from uranium-contaminated site in the Upper Colorado River Basin, Wyoming, United States - RVT152D67 (version 2) ...
GATCGGCGAGGATTCAGGTGGGATGGGATCCTGAACTAGTGGCCCGTCGCTGAAATACTGGCGGTGTCTCTCCGGCCCTCGACACCCCTGGCTGCGTCAAAAAGGCTCGATGCAGGCCCCGACTGCGACTGCGCTTTTCTCCTTGCCAGATGGCGCCGATGACTCGGAGACACCCTCGCCCTATTTCACCGACAGACCACTACGCTCCGTCGCATGGGACAAACGGTAGAAATCCGGAGCGTCGCGGTAATGGGCGACCTCTTGCTCATCGATACTGACCGGAGCCTTACCGGTCAGGACGGCCACGCAATCACACCGGACCACCCGGGGGCGGCTGTGCCCGGCCGGCTGGCTGAAAAGCTGTTCGGCCTCGGAGTGGGAATCGACCATGTCTACGTCCTCCAGAACACCGTCTCGGTGCGTAAACCCGGCGGTTGGGACGAAGCGACCAAGGATCTGGTCAAAGCCGAGGCCGAAGGATTCCTCCGGTTCTACGTAGCCGAACCCATCGGCTGATCAGGGTTCGCCATCGCCGGATCCGCCCGTTTCGCTGGGAGCTGTCGTCGACGGCGGGATCGTGGTTGTGGTCGGTGGAGTCGTTGTTGTGGGACAGGTCTCGGTCGACTCGGGCATCATGCAAGGGTGTACCTCGTACACAGCGAACCTAGGCGCGTAACGCACCACCCACTCCTGTGACTCCACTTCGACCTCGTTGACCAGGATTCTTCTGGTGACGGTGACGCTCCAGCCGTCGCGCTCGGATTGCAGAGTATTTGTTACCTCGGGGCTCAGCTCCGGGTTCGGCTCATATCTAGGCGCTCCCGGTTGGGTGACCCCAAAAGGATCTGACACACTTCCCTTCACGTGTCTTGCGGTAGAACCACCCTCCTGGTCGGTCCAGACGTTGAGCTTGCCACCACTTTGCTCCCCCTTGAGGGTTCGACCGTCGTTGTCGCCGAAGAAACGAACTGTGATGGACGTGTCGGAGGACCTGGTGTCGATGAGGATTGCGTGGTCCCGATTGTTCCTGAATACGAGGTCGGGAGTCCTCCAGTTGAGTGTGGCTTCGATCCCCTCCGGGTAGCGGTCGAAGTAGTAGGAGTGCGCCCGATGCTCGACATCTTCGTAGCCTCCCCAGAACACGGCGTTGTAGAAGGTGGTCGTGAACTGGCTCACGCCGCCGCCGACGGTGTCCTCGAACTCACCGGCGACAATTGTTCCGGCTGGCAGGTATCCCTTTTCCTCGGTTCGCTGTCCGACGTGGTCGTTGAGGCTGAACGACTGGCCGGGCAGGACCAGGGTCATGTCGACTTGACGGGCAATCTGCTGGATATTGGTCACCCGGGGGGCACAGCATTCGAAGTACGTGGTGAACTGGGAGACGAGGTGGTTGACGTTGAGACCTTCGAGATAGGCGGTTGTGACATCCGGCTCCGCCCCCTCGACGAGCGGCAGAACACCCGTTCTCGTTGGCGATGTCCCGGCCTGAAAGAGACGGGCGGCCGTCTCCACTTCGTCGATCTCGGTGCCGTTGGAGCCGGGGGTTATCGAAATTGCATCGCTGTCGATATGGAATTCGGCGTCTATGGGCTGAACCTCGAATTCGGATCTGATGGTATCGAGGAATTCGTCCACCACCGCCGGGTCGAAGCCCAGTTCGATTCGTGCCGGTGCCTCCGTGATCGTGGTAGCGACGAAAGCGTTCTTCAGCTCGCCGGAGTCCACGGTCAGCGTGGTTCCCTCGTGGGTCATCAAGATTGGAGCCGATAGGAGCTGCAGCGCGATCGCGAGAGCATCGTCAACCTGCGCCGGCGTAAGCGCTGGTTGGATGAGGCGGGTGTCGATGACGCCAACCGTCGGGCTGGTTTCGAGCATGATACGGAGTATCTCAATCTCTGCCTGGTCTCTCACGATCCCGGTTCCGGTCGCCGGATATACAGCGGTCGGCTCGTTTTCGACGAGGACGATGCTCCCCGGGACAGTGGGCCGGGCGATGACACTTGTCTCCCATTCGGTGAGTACTAGGTCCACAAGCTCGGATTCGACAGTTCCGAGCATGGTGATCGTGTGGTCTGTGAATATGTGGGTGAACCACCACCAGAACTCACCAAAAGGGTTACCGCTCCGACCGAGTTTCATGGCCGTCCCGACTATCGCGTTTTCGTCGATGTCGAATCCAACCTCCGCCGGAGGGAGCTGGACAGTGGCCCCCTCAATCGTGAACACCGACGTTCTGGTGTTGAAGGCCTCCTCCACCTGGACCATCGTGCCGAAAGCTGTGTCGAGATCGAGTCCGCCAAGTTGGGTGTCGGCTACTTCCACTCGCCCCATCACCTCGCCGCGGGATACGAATCGGGTTACCCCGTATGCGAACAGGAACAACAGAACCACGCCGATAGCGAGTGTCGCGGACGCGGTTCTAGGCGATTTTCGGAAAGAGAGGTAGTCGTACATTGGGCGGGAGGTCCCGGACATCGCCGGGTAGGACGCCGATGGTAACTCGGACCGGCCCGTTTGCTTAATCAAGGGCATCTAGAGTTCCGACGTGACAAATGTCGAAATAGTTCCCTCCCGGCCAGGAGACGACGTTCGCATTTCGGCAACTTCCTACCTTGCATACAAGCAGTGCCCTGCCCGTGCCGACGCCCGTTTCCAGGGCCTTTTCGGAACTGCTTCACGTTCATCTTTCGTCGGGAGTCTTGCCCACCAGGTATTCCGCAGACACCTGGTTGCGGGTCCTATACCTGACTCCGATTTCGACCAAACATGCCGTGAGGAGATCGGTAGCTCGCAACGCCTCAACAACTCGATGCGGGACCTCGGAATGAAACCGTCAGAGCTCAGCGGTGTATTCGAGGAAGTACGTGCCCTCTATCAGCGGTTTGTGCGCTTCCCGCAGGAGGGTTTCGAGGGAGCGGAGATTGTGTTTGAAATCGATGCAGCCACGGGAGTTGAGCTGGTGGGCCAGGTCGATGCGGTCTACCGAGAGGATCTCGGCGGACATCGGTTGGTGGATTGGAAGACCGGGGAATTGGGGGAGGCCAGAGAGCAGATGGGCTTCTACGCGTTGCTCTGGATGCTCGACCGGGAAGAGCTGCCGGCATCGATCGAGGCGATCTCTGTGAAGACAGGGGAGCGATACAGCTCGATTCCAGCGACCAAGGACGTGGTGAGGGTGGCCGGTGATGTCACCCAAATGGTGGATGATCTGCGGATGCATTGGTCCTCTGGTGAGGACTTTGAGCGAAGGGGTGGGCCCTGGTGCCGGCACTGCCCGATCCTCGAGGGGTGCAGCGAAGGCGAGTCGACGGTATCTCTCCTCAAAGACTCAGGATGAGAGAAGGGGTGCGCCCCCGGATTTCGGGAGCGCACCAGGCTTTAACCGGCCTCAGCAGCAGCTTCCGCCGCCACAGCATCCGGGATCGATTTCGCGAAGTGACATCATTCCTCCTTTCCGATAGATCGATGAACTTCGATGTATTGAACTATATCGATGTATCGACTAGTGTCAATATGACATGGAGTTTTGTTGCACACCTTTGTTTGACGGAGTCGTCGATCGTGGCGCCGCCGATGACATGGCATCTACGTTTGCCGCGCTAGGAGATCCTGTGCGGCTCCGGATAGTTTCAATGCTCGCCGCAGCACCGGAGGGGACAGCCTGTGGTTGTGACCTGGAGTCTCCGTTGGGCCTGAGCCAGCCCACGGTTTCCCATCACTTGAGAATCCTTCGTGAAGCCGGGCTGGTCGAAGGGGAGAGGCAGGGTAGATGGGTCCACTACAGGGTCGTCCCCGAGCGCCTCGAGGACCTGCGCTCCGCGCTTTCGACCGACGCCCTACTTAGCCGGCGATAGCAGCGCGAAACGCCGAAAAGAGAGGTTCCTGGTGCTCCGGGTCCATTCGCTCCGGGTGCCATTGCACCCCGAGAGCCCACCACTCGCCACGGCACCGGGCGGCCTCGATCAGGCCATCATCGGTGCGGCCCTCCACAACCAGATCGGGGGAAAGCTGATCGATGCCTTGATGGTGGAGCGAGTTGGTCTTGATCTCGGTCGTCCCGTAGGCGCGGGCGAGGAGGGACCCGGATTCGAAGTGCACGGGATGACGCTGGCGGTTGAGCGTGTCGGGGTCGGAGTCCTTCGTTATCGGCTCATGAATGGTGCCCGCTTTCGTCACCTCTTGGTTCAGGGTCCCGCCCAACGCAACGTTCAGTAGTTGGATTCCCCTGCATATCGCCAGAACCGGCTTGTTCTGGTCCCGGGCTGCTTGGACGAGGGCGATTTCGAAGCGATCGACTTCCTGGCTGTGCCCTTTTGAGCCGTCGGGGGTCGCGCCATAGGTCTCAGGGTCGAGGTCATCGCCACCCGACAGGACAAGGCCGTTGACTGTGCCCACCAGACGTGGTGCATCTGCAGGATCCTGGCCGTTGGGGAACATGACCGGTGTCATCCCGGCGTTGATCACAGCGCTGGCGTAGTAGTCGGACAGGGTATGGAGAAGCTCCCGGCCCAGGAAAGTATCGAGTTCTCGTCTCCATGCTGTGATCCCGACCAGCGGATTGCTCAATTGTCCAACTCCGATTCGTAATGTTTTGCGCCGGGCCCCCGAGGTGCTCTAACGCCGCGGAACTCCCAGTCGCCGCCCAACGCCGTTGAGAGTACCTCCTCTGATTCGCTGGGCTGTGCCCCCACATTCTCACCGACAGGAGTCGGTCCGCCAACGATGGTGTTGGTCAAAGCGCCGAGCCCGTCGACTTCGACGGTGACCACATCACCCGGTTCGACCGGTCGGGAGCCGGCGGGAGTTCCCGAGAGGATGACGTCACCGGGGAGGAGTGTGATCGTGCGCGCCAGATCGGCTACGAGATAGTGCATGTCCCATTCCATCTCGTCGGTGTTGCCCTCCTGGACGGTCTGTCCATTGACGAGGGTGCGTATCTCCTTCGAGGCGAAGTCCCAATCGGTGACCAGTCCCGGCCCCAGTGGGCAGAGGGTATCGGACCCTTTCACCCTGAGCATCGAGCCGGCGTCGGTGTCTCTGAAATCGTGGAGCCCGTAGTCGTTGGCGATGGTGTAGCCGGCGATGACAGACGCGGCATCCTCCGGGTCGACGTTGCGAACGTTTTTGCCGATGACAATTGCGATTTCACCCTCGAAGTTGAGGTACTTGCAACGCTCCGGCCTGACCACCGCGCCACCGTGGGAGTTGAGCGCTGTGGTCGGCTTGTGGAAGTAGGTGGGTGCCGGAGGTAGTCGGGTCATGAACTCCTCTACCCGGCTCCGGTAGTTGAGATGACAGGCCAGGATCTTGGACGGTTCGACGGGAGGCAGATGGGTCGCATCTTTGGCCGCGATGGCGCGCCCGTCCGGGGACAGGAGAGTGTCACCCTCGCGGCGCACCCTGGTCACGGCGCCATCGAGGATGATTCTGCGGTACTCAGTCACATCGGCCTCGGCACGTCAGTTCCAAATTGCGAGTATGTTCGCTTCCTAACGATCTCATGGCAACCAACGTACTCCACGAAGACCGAGGCGACCCATTTGCCGACATCACTTCGCATGACACCTACTTGCGAGGCTTCCCTCATGCAGCCTTCGAAAGGCTGCGGAACGAGGAGCCGGTGGCATGGGTCACAGAATCCGATGGTTCGGGCTTCTGGGCGGTGACCAAACACGAAGACGTTGTCGAGGTAAGCCGCGATTTCAAGAGGTTCTCGGCAGCGCGGGGGATACGCATCGAGCAGATGTCAGATGACGAGTTGGAGGCGCGGCGAACGATGATGGAGTTTGACCCTCCCGAGCACACCCGTCTTCGCCGCCTGGTCTCTCAGGGGTTCTCTCCCAAGGTTGTCGCCACGTATGAGAGTGCCTTCCGGAAGCTAGCGGGGACCGTCCTCGACTCGGTCCTCCCGCTGGGCGAGTTCGACTTCGTCACTGAGATCGCCCGCGAACTTCCGATCCGGCTGCTTTGCCGGCTGCTTGGTGTCCCCGAGTCGGATGCGGGAAAGCTGGTTGCGTGGGGGGATCAGATGATTTCCAACGCCGACCCCGAATACACACCGGTGATCATCGACAAGGTCGACACCGAGGAGTACCGCCTGTTGCCGTTCCGCTCGCCAGCTGCACTCGAAGTGTTTCGCTACGCCGAGGAAGCTGCTCTGGACCGCCGTGACAACCCCCGTGAGGACATCATCACCGACCTGCTCACCGCAGAGCCCGACGGTCAGCCCCTCACCGATCTCGAGTTCAAGAACTTCTTCACGCTAATGATGGTTGCGGGCAACGAGACCACAAGGCACACCATCAGCCACGGTCTGATCTACCTCGCCAACCACCCCGACCAGTTCAACCAATGGCACACTGACCCGCCTGCGATGTCGGAAGTTGCGACCGAAGAGATCCTGCGCACTTCAGCGGTGACGATGCACTTCCGGAGGACTGCCGTCGAAGACACCGAGATCAGGGGTGTCCCGGTCAAGGCAGGTGACCGTGTCGTGTTGTGGTACACGTCGGCGAATTACGACGAGGATGTCTTTGACGACCCATTCACTCTCGACCTGAAGCGCTCTCCTAACAACCACGTAACCTTTGGCACAGGACGCCATGTTTGTCTTGGTGCTGCCCTTGCCCGTCTCGAAGTGAGAGTCGTGTTCGAGGAGCTACTTTCCCGCATCGACAGCCTCAAGATACTTGCCGAGCCCGACCGGCTCCGGAGCAACTTCATTTCGGGGATCAAGCACCTGCCGGTGCGTTTCGGAGCAGCCTGACGACAGCTTCTAGCCGATCAGCGTCTTTTCGATGAGGTCGAGGGCGTGATCGACATGCTCAGCAGTTGTTCTCCGGTTGAGGATCGCCATTCGCAATACGAATCGCCCGTTGACCTCGGTGGAGCTGAGATGGACCATCCGATCGTCGTTGACCCGGTCCATTGCCTCACGGCCAGTGTCGTCATCGTCGAAACCGAACGCGACGATGGAGAGGTCGGGCTTCCATTGTGCGTTGACACCGTCGAGTTTTCTGATTCGCTCGTAGGCGTGTTCGGCAAGGTCGAGCGAGTCGTTTAGGGCGTCGCGGAACGGTGCGATCCCGTGGAGGTGGAGCGGGAGCCAAACCGGCAGACCGCGGAATGGGCGGGTGAGCTCGGGCCCGAGAGATGAGATATCGCGGAGACCCTGGTGAACCTCCTCGTGATTCAGATAGGCGCCGCGCCCATGGTTGGCGTCTATCAGGTGGTTCTGCTGCCTGACGACAAGAGCACCGACCCCGAACGGGATCGACAGTCCCTTGTGCGGGTCGAGGGCGATGGAGTCGGAGTTCTCGATCCCTGACAACCTCTTGTGTCCGCGCTCGGTGAGCTGGAAGAAGCCACCGTACGCGGCGTCGGTATGGAGCCAGAGATTGTGTTCGTTGGCCACTCGCGAGACGGCGCTGAGGTCGTCAACGGTTCCGGTATCGGTGGTTCCAGCCGACCCGACGACGAGAAACGGTCGCATGCCCCTCTCGCGGTCCTCGGCGATCATCCGTTCGAGGTCATCGGTCCTCATCCGGAGGTCGTCGTCGACCGGCACGGCTCTGATCTGGTCGTTGCGAAACCCGGCGATGCGCGCCGCCTTTGCCACCGAGTGATGGGTGTGGGTCGTTACGTAGAGGGCGCCGTCGTCGAATCTCTCGCCGAGTCGGTTGACCCTCGCTGCGACCACGCCAGTCAGATTCGCCGTCGAGCCCCCGGAGAGCAGGATGGCGGCCGCCGAGTCGCCAAGGTCGAACAGGGAAGCGATCCAGTCGGTCACACCGGTTTCGATTGCAGTCATGCCCGGTGCCGCCCCGGCCACCCCGGTGTATCGGTTGAGGCCTGCGGCGATCATGTCGGCCAGGACCGCCGAGAAGAGCCCCCCGTTCGGGATATACGACATGTGTCCCCCAGACCGGTGGACAATGCCTGCCTGACCGGCGATGTCGAGAGTCTGGAGGACTTCGCTCATTGAGCGACCCTCCTCGCTGGGTGGGACCATCAGGCTCGCGATCTGGTCATCGGTGAGAGGGTGTCCCTCTGCTTCGGTGTCGGATGTTCGGGAAAACCACTCTTCGACGAACTCATCGGCCTGGGAGTTGAGATCCGATCGCGCTGCGGCGTCCGGCTCCAGAGGTATCGACATGGGGGTCAAGATAGCGATTTCCCGCAACCACGCTCAACCAACCCAAACCCTCTACGATCTGTGGCGCGAATTGAGGAGGAAAGTGCCCGAAGAGTACGAACGCCTGAGGTTGCTCTGGCCCGACCACCTCGGGTTGGCCCGCGGAAAGTATCTCCCTCGCGACTCCCGGAGCCATACCGGACATTGCATCGCCCTGTTCACCCTCGGCTTTGATCGTGAAATGACCCCGCACGACGGAGGGATGTTCTGGAAAGGGTTGCCCGACCTCGAAGCCGAGTTCGACTGGGAAAACGCCCGGCCGGGTTGGGAGCCCAACACAAAGGTGCTCATCCCCGAGATCACGCGTGAGGGAGCACCGGTCCCGCTGGCGCCACGGAACCTTCTCAAGTCGGCGATCGAGGCATGGGAGCCGCACGGCTTCACCCCGATGGTTGGTATCGAGACTGAGGCATTTCTCTTCGAGCCGGACGGCGCGGGCGGCTGGCAGCCTATTTCAACGCCCGGTGCTTACGTCTATGGGACCGGCACCGCCGTCGACCCCCACGGGATCATCGACGAGATCATGCTCAAGGCACATGAGGCGGGGCTGCCCTTGGAGACGGTGAACAGCGAGTACGACAACGGCCAGTTCGAGCTGACACTCTCCTATCGAGATGCACTGACCGCGGCCGATGACGCCTTCCTGTTCAAAGTGATGGCCAAAGAGGTTGCCACCAGGATGGGATACCTCCTCACTTTCATGGGCAAGCCGATCAACGGGCGAGGCGGGAGTGGCCTCCACGTCAACCTGTCGATGGCCGACGACTCCGGGAATAACGTCCTGGTCGATACGGGGGCTGACGACGGATTGAGCGATCTGGCGCGGTCGCTGATTGCGGGGATGCTGAAGCATCACGTCGGGATGGCTGGCCTCCTCGCACCGACCGTGAACGCCTACAAACGCCTCAAACCAGGCTCTTTGTGCGGATATTGGGCCAATTGGGGCTACGACCATCGTGGGGTCACGGTTCGTGTGCCACCCGGGCGGGGCAGCGCGACCCGACTGGAGCATAGAGTCGGCGACGGTTCGGTGACTCCACACCAGGCGGTCGCCACCATTCTGACCGCGGCCCGCCTCGGGTACGAGAAGGGTTATGAGCTTCCGGAAGTGGAAACCCTCGATTGCATCGAAAACGCGTCGACCGACGTAGTTATCCCCGCGACACTAATCGACGCTCTAGATGCACTCGAAGCCGACACCGATCTGATCGAGGCGCTCTCGCCGGCGTTCGTCGACGGCTATCTCACAGTGAAGCGGGCTGAGTGGGAGCGTTACAACAGCTGGACGACAGATTGGGAGATGTCCGAATATCTCCCCTTCCTCTGATGCAGGGATTCCTGTTCCCCAAGTCCCCCTCGGGCAACGCTTCGCTGATCCCGCCGCCGCCGTGGCATTACTCGGGGGAGATGATCACTGTCGAGTACCGCACCGATCCCGAGCGTGTTGCCGAACTGCTCCCTGACGGGGTCGACCCTGCCCCCGAGAACCCGGGGGCGGTGGCGGTGATCTGGGCCGACTGGCAGAGCTGTGGGGACACCTTCGAAGAGATCCTCGACCCGGTCCGTGCCCAGTACAAGGAGTGTTTCGTGGTGATCCGGGGGGTGTGGGAAGACCAAATCTGGAGCCGCTGCGCCTACATCTGGGTCGACAAGGATTTTGCCCTTGTCCGGGGCTATCACCAGGGCTACCCAAAGAAGCTGGGGGAGATCTGGATGACCCGACCGGTGACGGTGGGCCGAGCCGGTCCGAGACTGGAGGCCGGCGGTCAGCTCGGCGCCACCCTGTCTGCCAACGGTCGCCGATTGGCTGAAGCGGTTGTCACCCTTCGGGAACCGGCCGACACCCCAGGATTCGTCAACGGGCACCCCATGCTCCACAACCGGGCCTGGCCGGCGATCGAATCCGACGGCACGAACTCGATGGACGAACTGGTCACCATGCGTGGTTACGACGGGGAAGTCGCCGACGTCTGGGCCGGAGATGCCGAGATCGAGCTGTTCGACTCGCCGACGGAAGACCTGTCTCTACTCAGGGAAGCCGAGATGATCGGCGGCTACTACCACAAGGTAGGAGTCTCATGGAAGGCAGGAACGACCCTGCGGAGGTAGTAATTCCTGTTCCCCCAAAGACGGAGTCGAATGGGGGAAAGGTGCTGCCCGCCCTTCGAGGGCGGGGAGGTAAGGGGGCTTGAAACTCATCTGGACAGGAGTGGTCGCGAGTTACTCAGCGTTGTTGGGTACGAGCCTCCCGGCTTCTTCGTCGCCGGACTCCCCCTGTCGCTTCGCTCCCTGGGGAGAGATGGCGGGAAGGGGTTTTGTTCGTTGTTGTGTTGCGGTGGTGGTGCGGGGTGGTGGGGACGGCCGTCCCTAGGGTTTGGTTTGGCCCGTGATGGCGGGCTGCTCCTTCTTGAAGGCTTGGTCCAACCGGCTCTGGGCGTCTTGTTGGTGGGTGAGGGTGTGGTGGTAGCGGCAGAGGAGGGTGAGGTTGGTTAGGACTGTTTTGCCGCCGTCGGCCCAGTGGATGATGTGGTGGACATCGCACCATGCTGCGGGCCGACGACATCCGCCCCATGTGCAGTGGCGGTCCCTGGCGATGACGGCTCTTCTCTGGGCTGGGTTGACGGCCCGGGTTTTTCTTCCAACATCGATGATTTCTGAATCAGGGCCGAACACGATCCGGACGACGGAACAGTCACAAGCGATCTGGCGGATGGATTCGACAGAGAGCACGTGTCCGTCGGTGGTTTCGTGGAGTCCTCCTGGTTCGGCTTTGAGTGCGTTGAGATCGACGTGGACGTTGAGGTGTGGTTTCTCGCCGCCGCTGGTTGTGGTGTTAGTCGTTTCAAGGAAATTGGTGGCGAGGTCTTGCAGGGCGTCGTGGCGGCGTTGCGTCGCGGTCCGGGTATCGCCGACCTCCGGTGGTGGTATCAGCGAAGTGATCGCGGTCTTCAGGGTTTCTCCGGCCAACTCGGTGAGCATGAACCTGCCGGTGATCATCCCGTTGGCCGAAGTGGACAGTTCGAAGCTACGTCGTTCCATCTGGTTGACCAGTTCCAAGGCGACACCAGGGGGGTCGACCGTGTTCTTCCAATAGTCGAGTGTTTGGCGGGTTTGGTCGACGGTGTCGCCGGCGATGTCGATCAACACCTGCTCCGCCGCTTCGTATTTATCCGGCAGTTGGTGGGAGATGTCGAAAAGTTGTTGAGCCTGGTCAGAGGAGAGCTGACCGAACCGCCACGCCGCCAACGTCGCCACATGTTTCGCGGCGGCACGGGCGGATCGGACCAGCCGTTTCGCCCGCCCCCCAGACATCCGACACGCCTCTTTGAGAAAGCTGATAGTGGAGGGGTGGCCGTACACGTGGTGGCCGTCCCGGGAGTCGAATTCTGATAGGACCACGACCCGGTTCTGTTCGAGGCGGGAAATATCGGTTT
>Ga0299907_10002308_pt1 | contig 11628 bp, 11 predicted proteins | sample RVTome_16_FD_198680 | JGI IMG/M metagenome (GOLD analysis project Ga0299907, IMG submission 198680) | Soil microbial communities from uranium-contaminated site in the Upper Colorado River Basin, Wyoming, United States - RVT152D67 (version 2) ...
CGCCGAGCCTCAGGTCATGGCCGAGCTCGACCGGATGCTCCACCTCGCGGACGAGGTTGTCCGCCACAAGATCATCCGCCTCCCCGACGCGGTGGCAGACAAGAGCCGAGGCCAGGCCCAACCGGCTGCGGCCGCCACGCCTGCCGCAGCTTCCGCCGGCGAGGCCGTTGAGACGACGGCGTAACGAGACGAGAGCGAGAACGAAGAGATGAGCACCGGCAACAACATCACCTTGGTCGGCAACCTCACGCGCGACCCCGAGCTGCGCTTCACCCCGTCGGGCCAGGCCCGCGCCCTGCTGGGCATGGCCGTCAACCGCCGCTGGCAGAACCGCCAGACGAGCGAGTGGGAGGAGCAGGTCAGCTTCTTCAACATCGTGTGCTGGGGCGAGCTCGCCGACAACGTGAGCGAGTCGCTCGGCAAGGGCGCGCGCGTGATCGTCACCGGCCGCCTCGAGCAGCGCAGCTGGGACACGCCCGAGGGCGAGAAGCGCTCGGTGGTCGAGGTCGTGGCCGATGAGGTCGCGCCCAGCCTCCGCTATGCGACGGCGAAGGTCGAGCGCACCGAGCGGCGCTCCCCCGACAGTGGCGAGCGCGTCGGTGCCGGCGCGGGCGCGGGCCGGCCGTCGTCGAGTGGCGGCGACTCGCCCCACGGCTACGACGAGGAGCCCTTCTGATGCCGCCGAAAACCGAGCGCCGGCGCAGCTCCAAGGACGCGCCGCGCAAGATGAAGAAGAAGGTCTGCATCTTCTGCGCGGAGCACATCGCGTGGGTCGACTACAAGGACGTCAACCTGCTGCGCCGCTTCATGAGCGAGCGGGGCAAGATCCGGGCCCGGCGGGTCACGGGCAACTGCCAGCAGCACCAGCGCGACGTCGCCGTCGCCATCAAGACGGCGCGCGAGATCGCGCTGCTGCCGTACACGCAGCGCACCCTGACCGAGCGGGGTCCCCGCGGCGGTGGCCGCGGTGGCCCGGGCCGTGGGCGTGAGGACGGCGGCGGTGGGCGCGACCGCGCCGCGATGGTCGAGGATGCCGACGTCGAGGTGGATGTCGAAGTCGCCGACGTCGAAGACGTCGTGAGCGACACCGATGTGGCACCCGGCCCGGACACCGGAGACGCGGAATGAGGATCGTGATGCGCGCCGACGTCGACAACGTCGGCAAGAAGGGCGACATCCTCGAGGTCGCCGACGGGTTCGCCCGCAACTACCTGCTGCCCAAGGGCATGGCGATCAAGGCGAGCGACGGCGTCGTCGCGCAGGCCTCGTCCATGCGCCGCTCCCGTGACCTCAAGGACGCGAAGGATCGGGAGGCGGCCGAGACCGTCGCCCGCACGCTCGTGCCCAAGGTCATCCGGGTGAAGGCGCGTGCCGGTGCCGAGGGTCGCCTGTTCGGCTCGGTCACCGCGCCCGAGATCGCGGCAGCCGTCCTCGAGCAGACAGGCGTCGACCTCGACCGCCGGCGGCTGCATCTCGACGACCCGATCCGCTCGGTCGGCACGCACGAGGTGCCCGTCAAGCTCCACAGCGACGTGGAGTTCCGCATCACCCTCGAGGTCGAGAAGGCCTGACGCGCCCGGCTCGCAGGTTCGATACCGCGCGTCCGTGCGCGGATGAGCCTCGGTACTCGATGCTCGCGTCACACGGAGTGCAAGCCAACAGGAGCGCCGGCCGGTTCCCCCCGTGACCGGCGCTCCTGCGCGTGGGTGCAGCAAGGAGCCCTCCAGGACGGCGGTGGACCCGCCATCCCCCCAAGGCTGCACCCATCCACTACTGTAGCGAACATATGTTCGATACTGCAATGTGGAGAACCAGGCTCTTGTCCACCGCTCGCCCACAGCCAAATCCCCAAGTTGCCCGCGTAGTTGTCCACCGTCCTCGCGAGTTTTGATCTCCGGCGGCATGGTGCAATCGCTCGACGACGCCCGACGGCGCAGCAGCAGCGTCAAGGGAGCCGGCCCCGGCCGGGTGCCGCCGCACAACCTGCAAGCCGAGGAGAGCCTGCTCGGCGCCATGCTCCTCAACCGTGACGCGATCGCGGACGCGCTGCAGACGTGCAGCGCTGACGACTTCTACAAGCCCGCGCACGGCCACGTCTTCGAAGCGATCCACGCGCTCTACAGCCAGGGCGAGCCCGCTGACACGGTCACCGTCGCCGACGAGCTGCGGCGGGCCGACCTGCTCGATGCCATCGGCGGCCCCGCGATCCTCACCGACCTCGTGGCCGGCACGCCGCACACGGGCAACGCCGTCCACTACGCGCGCATCGTCGAGGAGTTCGCGCTGCTGCGGCGGCTCATCGGCGTCGGCGGCGAGATCACCGAGCTCGGCTACACCGTGCCCGACGACGTCAGCCTCGTCATCGACCAGGCGGAGGCGATGGTGTTCGACGTCGCGCAGCGGCGCGTCACCGACACCGTCGTCGAGCTGAAGGACCTCCTCAGCGAGACGCTCGACCGCCTCGCCACGCTGTACGACCGCGGCGAGTCGATCACGGGCACGCCCACCGGCTACCTCGACCTCGACGAGCGCCTGTCCGGCTTGCAGCCCAGCGCGCTGATGATCGTCGGCGCCCGGCCCGGCGCCGGCAAGGCGCTCGCGCTCGACACACCGATCCCGACGCCCGACGGCTGGACGACTATGGGTGAGGTCGACGCGGGGTCAATGGTCCTCGACGACCAAGGCCAACCGTGCGTGGTCACGTACGCGTCCCCGGTGTTCTTGGACCATCCGTGTTACGAGGTCCGGTTCGACGACGGCAGCGCGATCGTCGCCGACGCTGATCACCGATGGCTCGCGTACGACTCCCCGGCGTGGAAGTCGTACCGAGATCGGGTTCGACGCGCCGCTGCCGGACCGCCTGCGAACCCGGCGCTTGCCCGTGGTCAATCCGCCCGCATCCGCCATCCGCGTGTCGTCACAACGGCGGAGATGGTCGCCGAGGGCACGCGCTGTAGCGACGGGCGCCCGAACTGGTACCTCCCGGTCGCCCGGATCGAGCTGCCGACCCGCGATCTCCCGGTCGACCCATACGTGCTCGGCTGCTGGCTCGGCGACGGCTGCTCGACCAGCTCAGCCTTGACCCTGTGCCATGAGGACGCGCCGCACTTCGTTGGCGAGTTCGCAGCTGCCGGGTATCCGCTCGAACATCGACCCGCGACCGGTCCGCTCCAGTGGGCGACCACTCCGATCGCAGGAAAGGGCAAGTGGCAATCGTACGCGGGACCCCTTCGCGTACTCGCACGCGAGCTCCAAGCCGCCGGCCTGTTGCGCGGCGCGACGAAGCACATACCCGGGGCGTACTTGCGCGCTTCGTCGAAGCAACGACTCGCGCTCCTTCAAGGGCTCATGGACACCGACGGGACCGTCAAAGGAACTGGCGCTGAGATCTGCCTGGCGAACCGCGACCTGTTGGCGCAGGTCCACGAGCTCGTGCGGTCCCTTGGCCACAAGCCCGCACCCATGCGACGCAAGCCGATCACGCTTCCCGACGGTCGGCGCACGGAAGCCTGGCGGTTCTCCTGGACGCCACCTGACCCCGTGTTCCGGCTCGATCGCAAGGCCGGTGCGTTGGCGGCCCGCAGTCGTACCTCGCCGACCGGCAGGCCGTCGCGCCGGGCGATCGTCGACATCGTCGAGGTCCCGTCGGTCCCGACCAGGTGCATCGCTGTCGACACGCCAACCCATCTGTTTCTCGCCGGCGAGGCGATGGTCCCGACGCACAACACGTCGTTCGCGCTCGGCATGGCCGGCCACGCCGCGGTCGAGAAGAACCTGCCGGTGCTGTTCTTCAGCCTCGAGATGAGCCACGAGGAGGTCACGCAGCGCCTGCTGTCCTCCGAAGCCAACGTCGAGGCCACCAAGCTGCGCAACGGCCGCCTCACCGACAACGACTGGAAGAAGATCAGCCACGCCATCGGTCGCCTGTCGTCGGCGCCGCTCTACATCGACGACAACCCCAACCTCACCGTGATGGAGATGCGGGCCAAGGCGCGCCGCCTCAAGAGCCGGCTCGGCGGTTTGAGCATGGTCGTCGTCGACTACCTGCAGCTGATGTCGGGCCGGCGCAGCGCGGAGAACCGCCAGGTCGAGGTGTCGGAGATCAGCCGCGGCCTCAAGATCCTCGCCCGTGAGCTCGAAGTGCCGGTCGTCGCGCTCAGCCAGCTGTCGCGCAACCTCGAGATGCGCGCCGACAAGCGGCCCATGCTCGCCGACCTTCGCGAGTCGGGGTGCATGCCGGCGACCACGCGGTTGATGCGGGCCGACAACGGCGAGGAGGTCACCCTCGGCGAGCTCGTCCTCACGCAGCAGCAGCCCGAGGTGCTGACGCTCGACGACGAGTGGCGTCTCGTGTCGCGCCGGCTCGTGAAGGCATTCCCTTCGGGCGTCAAGCCCGTGTACCGGCTCCTCCTCGCGTCCGGTCGTGAGGTCGAGGCAACGGCCAACCACCCCTTCCGCACGTTGCAGGGTTGGCGACCGCTCGGCGAGCTCACCGCGGGTGACTTCCTCGCGGTTCCTCGAAGGATTCCCACGCCGACAGCCACCACCGACGCGTGGAGCGACGACGAGCTCGTCCTCCTGGCTCACCTGGTGGGGGACGGTTCCATCGGCCCCAACGGGGTCAAGTACGCCACTGCCGACGAGGCGAACAAGCTGGCAGTCGAGGGCGCGGCGAAGCGCTTGTTCGGCATCGACGTCCAAGGACGGAAGCAAGGCAGCACATGGCTGCTCTGGCTCCCGAGCCCCTACCGCCTCACGCATGGGCGGTTCCATCCGGTCCGCAACTGGCTCGAGCCGCACGGGCTGTGGGGTTCGCGCTCGCACGACAAGTTCGTCCCTGAGTCGGTGTTCGGCCTCCCCGATGAGAAGGTCGCGCTGTTCCTGCGGCATCTCTGGGCGACGGACGGTTCGATCACGATCCGCCGCAACAGTCGCGGCGAGTTCGTCACCGTGTACTACGCGACGACCAGCAAGCGATTGGCCGAGAACGTCAGGCGCCTGCTGCTGCGGCTCGACATTCGCTCACGTGTCCGCCGGGCGCGCAAGGATGGCTACCGAGACTGCTGGCACGTGCACGTCAGCGGCGGTACGGATCTCGCACGGTTCCTCACGACCGTCGGTTGCCACGGCGAACGAGGCGTTTGCATCCCTGCTGCATTCGAGATCGTCACGGCGCTGCGCCCGAACCCGAACGTCGACCTGGTGCCGTGGGAGGTTGCGCAGCTGGTCAAGCGAGCTGCTGCGACCGCTGGCATGTCCCAGCGGTCGCTCGCCGAGGCACTCGGCGAGCGCTACTCCGGTTCGTACCTCCTCGGATCGGAGCGCAGGCCGCGTCGGTTCTCGCGCGAGCGCTTGGCGCGCATGTCGGAGGCGGTCGGCGACGCCGAGCTGAGCCGTCTCGCCACGTCCGACGTGTTCTGGGACGAGGTCGTCGAGATCGTTCCTGTCGGCGAGATGCCGGTCTTCGATGCGACCGTCGAAGGCACGCACAACTTCGTGGCCAACGGCGTGATCGCCCACAACAGCCTCGAGCAGGACGCCGACGTCGTTCTCTTCCTTTACAGAGACGAGCTGTACAACGCCGAGAGCCAGGACCGCGGCATCGCCGAGATCATCGTGGCCAAGCACCGCAGCGGCCCCACGGGCACCGAGCGCCTCGCGTTCCTCGACCGCTTCACCCGCTTCGCCAACATGGCGCGCGTCTGAGCGAGGAAATCCGTTCGGCCCCACGACGCCCGGCGCGTACGGTGGCTGCCGTGCGCGTCGTGTTCCGCAAGGGCAAGCGTGGCCTCTGTTACTGGACGGCCTACCCGCGGAAGCGCCGCCCGGCGTCCGGCGTCGGCGGCGGGACGGGCCGCACGCTGCCGCACGACCTCCTGCAGTTCGTCGTCGAGCGCGAGCACGGCCGTCGCCACGGGTTCTGGGGTTGCCTGGCCGACGGCGCCACGTTCCGCAGCCTGGCCAAGACCGACCGCCGGCCGACGCGCCCTGGCCGCGCCGTAATCGCCGCGCACGTCGGGGAGCTCGACGCCATCGAGATGCTGGTCGGGCGCGAGCTCGACGCGTGGTTGGCGGGGGAGGACTCGCCCGTCACACGCGCCCTTGCCACGACGCGCGAGCGGTGGCTGGCGATGGACGACGGCGACGAGCTCGACCTCGAGTTCACGCCGCTGTGCGAGCCGGTCCGCCGGCGCTGAAGGCGCTGAGAGCGCTCGGCTCGAGCCGGGAGGGTGAGGGCCGGGCTTGGAGAAGCCCGGACACCCTGCGGGAGCGTCCACGCTCCTCGGGCTGGAGGGTCCGACCCTCACCCTGGGTCCCGGCGTGCGGCGTGCTGGAGGACAAGCCGCAGGGAATCTGTCGACCACTCTCCGTGAGAACTTGAGGCTGGCGCCGGCGACGGAACGGTTACGGTCGCGCCGTGTTCCTCGGCCAAGACCTGCTGGCGTGGCTGGTGCTGGCGCTCGGTGGCGCACTCGCCGCCGGCAACGCGTTGGCCCTGCTGCGCCCGCCACCGAAGTCCAAGGAAGGCGAGCTGGCGAAGGCGCCAATCGGGCGCACGGTCACGATGGCCGTGATCGGGCTCGTCGCGGCCGTGTGGGCGATCGCCTCACTCGTCGCCAGCTGACCCCTGACCCGCCGTTGTTTTGTCCCGTGGAACGTGGCGCCCAGTGCCACGTTCCACGGGACAAAACGGCGCTCTACCCGCCGCACTCCTCGCGCTCGATGTCAGCCAGCTGACCGACCCGGGCGACATGCCGGTCGCCCTCGAACGGCGTCGCAAGGAAGACCGCGGCGATCTCCTTCGCCATCGTCGGCGTCACCACGCGGGCGCCCATCGACAGCACGTTGGCGTCGTTGTGGGCGCGGGCCATGCGCGCCAACCACAGGTCGTTGCACAGCGCGGCGCGCACGCCGTGCACCTTGTTCGCTGCCATCTGCTCGCCTTGGCCGCTGCCGCCGATGACGATGCCGACGTCGGCACGTCCCTGCACCACTGCCCGGCCCGCGGCGGCGCACAGCGGCGGGTAGTCGACGGGACGGTCGGCCGAGCCGGTGCCGAGGTCCTCCACGTCGTGGCCCTCCGAACGCAGCCACGGCACGAGCTCGGCTTTCAGGGGGAAGCCGGCATGGTCGGCGGCGATCACGACGCGGACCATGCGCTACTCGGCCTCGAGGAAGATGCACTCGCCGGGGCAGTCCTCGGCCGCGTGCACGACGTTCCGCGCGAGCGGCGGGGGAACGGGAGCGAGGCTGCCGGCGCCGCCGGGGTCGTTGAGCACCCGCCCGGACTCCTTCACGTACGCGATGCCGTCCTCCAGCAACGTGAACACGTCGGGCGCGTGGTCGGTGCAGAGCCCGTCGCCCGTGCACAGGTCCTGGTCGATCCACACCCGCATCGCCCGCATGACGGCGTCATCGTCGCACGCCGCCGGCCCAACTACGAACGGGCCTGCTGCACCACGCGCACGTAGCTCTCGTAGCGCTCCGTCGCCACCTCGCCGCTCTCGACCGCCGCGAGCACCGCGCACCCCGGCTCCTGCAGGTGGACGCAGTCGCGGAAACGGCAGTCGGGCGCGAACGCGGCGAGTTCGCGGAAGTAGAGGTGGATGTCGCCCCGATCGATCTCGAGGATCTCGAGGGCGCGGATGCCCGGCGTGTCGATGATCGTGGTCGACCCGTCCACCGTCAGCAGCGCCGAGCGCGTGGTGGTGTGCCGGCCCCGCGGCGACTTGCGGCCGACAGTGCCCGTCTGCAGGTCGGTACCGGGCACGAGCGCGTTCAACAGCGACGTCTTGCCCACGCCGCTCGACCCCACGAACACCGACGTCGAGCCGGCGATGGCGGCCCGCAGTTCGCCGACCCCAACGCCTGTGGTGGCGGACACGAGCAGCACGCGGTAGCCGAGCGCCTCGTACGTCGACAGGTCTGGCAGCTTGGACGCGACATCGATCTTGTTCACGCACACGATCGGCGTCACCTCGTTGTGCTCGGCGAGGATCAGGTACCGGTCGAGCTGGCGCGGCCGGAACGGCGGGCGCGCTGCAGCCGACACGATCACCACGAGGTCGACGTTCGCCGCGATCACCTGCTCGCGCTTCTCGTCGGAGGAGAAGCGGGTGAAGTCGCCGCGCACGCGCGAGAACACCGAACGCCGCGGCTGCACCTCGCGCAGCTCCCACCCAAGGTCGGTCTCCTCGACCACCACGCGGTCGCCGACCACCACGTCCACGCGGACGTCGGGGAACGCGGCGACGACGTCGCCGCCGCTGCGGTCGAGGCGGACCTCCGCCGCCCCTTTCAGTACCCCTCCCACGGTGCCGAACACGGCCCGGACTCTCGCAGGTCAACCGAGCGGGTGTTGGGGGATTACGCGTGCGTGGCGCGGCAGCCCGGCGTGTTGAACAGCACGTGGGCGGTCCAGATGCCGGGCTCGCCTTGTGCACTGACGGACGAGTAGAGACAGCCGGCCCGGTCGGCGTCGTGCGAGTAGCCCCACACCGTCGCGTCGTCGAGGGCCCACACCTTGGCGAGGCTCGGGAGCGCGGGCTGCGCCTGCCACGTCCGCCCGCCGTCGCGCGAGACCTCCACCGTGCCGGCCGGCCCGCCCCCGGCGCGCACGGTGGTCGCATCTTCGGCGGCGACATCGTTGAGGGCGTGCGGGAAGTCACCCGCCTTGGTCCAGGTCGTGCCGCCGTCGCGGGTTGCCCATACGTAGCCGCGAGCGCGTTCGTCGTCGTTCCCGGCGACCCACCCCGTGTGCTCGTCGGCGAACGCGATGTCGGTGTACGTCGCCTGTTCCAACGTCTGCACCGTCCACGTCGTGCCGCCGTCCGAGGTCGACGCCACCTTGCCGCCGCCGTCGAGGACCCAGCCGCGCGAACGCGACACGAACCGCACCTTCCGCGGCGACGGCGTGCCGGCCGGCGCGTGGACCTCCGACCACGACGCCCCGCCGTCGTCCGAACGCAGCACGACGGCCGATCCCGCCCGCTCACCGGTCGCCCACCCGTGCTGCTCGTCGATGAAGAACGCGTCGCGCAAGAGGTACGTGCCGGCGGGCAACACACCAGCGCCCCATGTCCTGCCACCGTCGACCGTGCGCAGCACGAGCGAGATCGAGTCCTCCACGTCGACGACGATGGCCCACCCACGCGTGTGGTCGAGGAAGAACACCGACTCGCCCGACGCCGCGTGCGGGACGCAGTGGTAGATCCAACTCTGCCCGTTGTCGTCGGTGCCGAGCAGCACCGGCGTGCGGCCGGCGTGGTTGGCGGGGAGCACCGCCCAAACGCCGGACGTACGCACGAAGGCGTCGTTCATGCCCGCGATCTGCTGGCCGCTCTCGGGTTGCGCGCACGGTTGCGTCGCCGCGACGACTGGTGGGGGCGCAGCCGTCGACGGCGACGACGTCGAGGGGCGCGCCTGCGACGGTCGTGACCGGGGCTTCTCGGCGTCCACGATCACGTAGCCGCCCGCATCGGGCCGGCTCGACGTGCGAACGCGGTGGACGCCGTCGTCGTCGAAGCACACGCTCGCCGTGCCGCGCGCCGCCAGCGCGACGTCGTGCCCCGCGCCCGTCACGGTGTAGCCGGCGGCGTCGCGGTTGTGTACGAGCACGCAGTCGCCGGGAGCGACGCGCAGCCAGCGCGGCACGAAGCGCCCGTCGCGAACGGCGACGCTCAGCGCGCCACCACCGCCGTCATCTCGATCACCGAGGACCGTCCACGGGTGATGCCACAGCACGAGGCCCGCGGCGGTGACGAGCAGCGCGACGGCGATCGGCCGCTTCGTCATCTCGTGCAGTTGGGGGACGCGCGTCCCGGCGCGCTCGACCCAGCGCCCGAGCGGCACGCCGTACGCGACGTGGGCTGCGTACGCAATGGCGATGATGGCCCACTTGCCCTCGATCCCGTAGGTGCCCACGAACGGTGTGAGGATCGTGGCGGTCTCGAGCACCATGGCCCAGAGGACGCCCCACCACCACCGGCGGTGCAACGCGACGACGGCGTAGGCGATGCCGAAACCCACGCCGTTCGTCACGTGGTACATCCAGCCGACCAGGCCGGTGAGGTCGTCGGAGTGATCGGCACCGAGGAGCAGCACGCCATAGGAGTCGATGGGTGTGAGCAGCCGCAGGCCGGCCAGGTGGAACGGCAGCCGGAAGACGTCGTAGCCGAGCGTGCCCAGCAGCCCGCCGATGGTGCCGGCCACGACGGCCGTCCGGAGCTCCGGCCGTCGCCCGTTGCGGGTGGCCAAGGTGACGACGGCCACCAGGAGCGCGAGCGCAGGCGCCGAGAAGGCCCAGAACCAGGTGGCGAAGGGTCCGACCCCGAACACCCAGGCGAGCAGCGACGCGACGGAGCAAAGCCCCAAGAACGCCACCGCGACCCGCAGCCTGACCTCCGTGGGCGGCGATGGTAGCGACCAGCGTGGCGAACCCGGGTGGACCTGATGATTCGCACGGGTAGTTGACGGAACCGCTGAACCGGACGATCCTGCTGCCGATTGACCGGACAGGTTCCAAGGTCGGAGCGGCACGTGGCGCAGTCAACGGCACGACGCTCTTTCGAGGAGGCGTCATGCGGCCGACGCGATGGGCGGCGTTGTGTGGAGCGGTGGGGCTGGCGCTCGCGGTGCCGCTTGCCGCGTTGGTCGCCGGCCCCGCCGGCGCCGAAGTGTCCGGCCCTTGCACCGGGATGATCAAGGGCGTCGACGTGTCGAGGGTGTCGAGCGGCAACAAGAACCAGGCGATCAAGGTCAAGAAGACCGAGAACGTCACCGTCGGTGCCACCGCGAGCGCGCCGATCGATCGCTACAAGGTGCAACTCGCCTTCATCGGCCGGAACTGGACCGTGGCGAAGGGCACCGCCAACGGCAACAGCTGGAGCAGGACCGTCAACGTTGCCGACTACGCGCGCTACGGCGTCGGTCTCTACAAGGTCTCGGGCGTGAGCTCCGGCGGCGCGAACTGCACGGGTGCCGCACTCGTGGAGGTGGAGGGCAGCGCGTTCGGCTCCATTGCCGGTATCACCGCGCTGGGCCTGTCGGTGATCGGCATCGGTGCCGCGCTGCGGGGCGGCGTCCAAGGGTTCATCTGCGGCCCCCGACCCACGCAGCTCGTCCAGTCGATCCAGAGCGCCCACACTCCTTCCGTCGACGCCTACATTGCCGACGTCAAGTCGCCGCGCCAGTACGTGGACTGCGTGGAAGCGATCTGCACGTACAGGCCCGCGCAGTACCGCCCGGCGGTGCAGGCGATCTGCGGCAACTTCCGGCCGCACATCGAGCGCATCTGTCTCTGGGGATAGGAGCTCCGATGACCGCAACCCAAGAACTCCCCCGCGTGAAGTGGCGGTTCCGCTTCCCGATCGGCGGCTTCGTCTTCGGCATGATCGGCGGCTTCGGCGTGCTGATCTTCCTGCAGCAGTCCGCCGTGCTGTACCCCGAGCTCAGCACCACGATCGCGTTCGTGCTCGGCGGCGGCGTGCTCACGGTGCTGGTGCGCAACGTCGCCTCGCGCGTCGGCGTATCGCGGCTCAACGCGCGGTTGACCAAGCTCGAGCGGCAGATGGCGACTGCCGGCGCTGCGCCCGTCGACACAGCCGCGGCGGCGCCCGTCGCCGCCGC
>Ga0299907_10002309_pt1 | contig 11628 bp, 13 predicted proteins | sample RVTome_16_FD_198680 | JGI IMG/M metagenome (GOLD analysis project Ga0299907, IMG submission 198680) | Soil microbial communities from uranium-contaminated site in the Upper Colorado River Basin, Wyoming, United States - RVT152D67 (version 2) ...
GGATCACAAGACTGAACTAGACACGTACCAAGAGAAGATGAAGGGGCGGCCAGATGGCCGCCCCTTCTCTTTTCGCTGTGCGAATCAGAGACTGGCGATCAGCTTGTCGACCCGCTCGTCCTCGGATTTGAAGGGGTCTTTGCACATGACTGTGCGCTGAGCTTGATCGTTGAGCTTGAGGTGGACCCAGTCGACGGTGAAGTCTCGTTTCCGGGCCTTGGCGGCCTTGATGAAGGCGCCGCGGAGACGGGCACGGGTTGTCTGCGGGGGGCGAACCACGGCATCGGCCACCTTCTCATCCGTGACGATCCGGTCGGTCAGGCCGGCGTTCTCCATCATGTAGTAGAGGCCTCTCGCGCGGTCGACGTCGTGGTAGGCGAGATCCATCATCGACATCTTCGGATCCGACATGGGTATGCCCCGCTTCGCCGAATACCTCTCCAACAGCTTGTACTTCATCACCCAATCGACCTCACGGTGCAGGGTCATGGGGTCTTTCTCCAGACCGGTGAGGAGGTGCTCCCAGCGGTCCACCGCAGCCTGCACTTGTGGCGGGAACCCGGGGCTGCGGGCAAACCGCATCGCCCGGTCGAGGTACTCCCATTGGATGTCGAGGGCGCTCAGCTCCCGACCATTGGCGAGACGGAGCTTGCGGGTGCAGGTGGTGTCATGGGACACCTCGCGGATGGCGCGGATCGGGTTCTCGAGAGTGAGGTCCCGGAAGACGACGTCGCGTTCGATCATCTGCAACAGGGCGACCATGGTCCCCACCTTCACGTAGGTGGCGTATTCGCTCATGTTTGAGTCGCCGGCGATCACGTGGAGGCGTCGATATCTCTCAGCATCGGCGTGGGGCTCGTCCCGGGTGTTGATGATGGGTCGTGACCGGGTGGTCGCAGAGGAGACACCCTCCCAGATGTGATCGGCCCGCTGAGCCACGGTGTATCCGGTCCCTCGAGGCGTCTGAGTCAGCTTGCCGGCGCCGACGAAGATCTGACGGGTCACCAGGAAAGGGATGAGAACGTCGACGGTGCGATGGAAGTCCTTGTGCCGGCTCACGAGATAGTTCTCGTGACAGCCGTAGGAGTTGCCAGCGCTGTCAGTGTTGTTCTTGAAGACGTAGATCTCGCCGCGAATGCCCTCTTCCTCCAGGCGTTCCTCGGCTCCCGAGACCAGGCCCTCGAGGATCCGCTCCCCGGCTTTGTCGTGGGCGACGACGTCTTCGAGGTCGTCGCACTCGGGAGTCGCGTACTCGGGGTGTGAACCGACATCTAGATAGAGCCGGGCGCCGTTCTCGAGGAACACATTGGACGAGCGCCCCCAGGAGACCACGCGACGGAAGAGATAGCGGGCTACTTCGTCCGGGCTGAGCCGGCGCTGGCCGCGCAGGGTGCAAGTGACTCCATACTCGTTCTCCAGCCCGAAGATCCTGCGGTCCATCGGACCAGGCTAAACCGAATCCGCGGCTCTACCCGGACCCGAGCTCTCCAGGGTCGAGACGCCGGAAGGCACGTCGCCCGTTGCCGCCGTCGAGGACAGCCACCTCCCAGCCTTCAGACTCTCGGCCTTCGGCTCTCCGAAAGGCCTCGACCCCTGCGTTGTAGGCGGCTTCGAGTGTCATGTCCTCGCTCCACAGCTCCTCGAGCGCTTCGACGAGTTGTTCGGCCTTGCCTCCGATGGCGACATACCTGCGCTCGTCGAAGAGGGTTCCGTCGTAAGTGATGCGGTAGAGGCGATGCTCGTCGCCGGCCTCTGAGATCTCGGCCAGGAGGATCTCGACCTCATATGGCTTGGGGTCGCGGGTGAAGATCATTCCGAGTGTCTGGGCGAAGGCAGTGGCGAGACCCATGGCGGTGACGTCGTCACGGGAGTAGAGGTAGCCCATGAGGTCGGCCTGACGGATACCGGCCTTGCGCAGAGTCTCGAACTCGTTGTACTTGCCCACGCCGGCGAAGGCGATCCGGTCGTAGACCTCGGAGATCTTGTGGAGAGCGGTCGAAGGGTTCTCAGCGAGGAGGAGCACACCGTCGACGTAGTCGACAGCCACGATGGAACGGCCCCGGGCGATTCCCTTCTTGGCGAACTCGGCCTTGTCCCTGACCAGCTGCTCGGGTGCGACGTAGAAGGGAATAGTCAAAGAGAATCCTCCCTCATCGGATGTTCTCCACCGCATGCTCGGCGAGCGGGAAGATGACCTCATCCTCGACCTCGATGAGACCGTCGGCGTCGATTCTCACCACGTTGGGCAGGATTCCCCGCTTCAGGTCAGGCCCGCCGGTGGCGGTGTCCTCGGTGGAGGCAGCGACCAAGGCGTTGATGGCGAGGGCCATGGCAGCTTCGCCGGTGATGTCTTCTTCGTACGCGGTGCGTAAGTAGGACTTGGCGAGACGAGACCCGGAACCGGTGCTCCCGAAGTCGGTCTCCTCGTAACGGCCGCCGATGAGATCGTAGGTGTAGACCCTCCCCCGACCCTCCTTCATGTCGTAACCCCCGAACAGCGGGACGACGACGAGACCCTGGAACGCCATGGGCAGTTGGCCCTTGACCAGACGTCCGAGGAAAGACGCCTTGCCCTCCAGTGACAGGCGGACTCCTTCGATCTTCTCGTAGTGCTCCAGCTCGACCTGGAAGAGATTGACCATGTCCATGGCGAGGCCGGCGGTGCCGGCGATGGCAACCGCCGAGTAGAGGTCGGCGGGGAACACCTTCTTGATGCGGCGGTGGGCAACGAGGTGGCCCTCGGTGGCGCGACGGTCTCCGGCCATGACGATCCCATCCGCGTAGCGGAGAGCGAGCACGGTTGTGCCCTCAGGCACCGACACCGGGGCTGCACCGGCGGGGATCTTCAGCTCGGACGAAAACCCCATCGACGCGAGGAGGTCGGTGAAGCTGGAACCAGGTACCGGAGCATCGAGGGGAAGGGGGCCGGTGGGCTTCCCGATCACTGGCCGCCCTTCTGGACATAGTTCTTCACGAACTCCTCGGCGTTCTCCTCGAGGACTTCGTCGATCTCGTCGAGGAGATCGTCGAGAGCGTCCAGATCGGTGTCGGTCTCGACGGCGTCGGTCCGCTGCTCTTCGGTCTCTTCCTGCCGGCGGCCTTCTGATTGGCCTCGTTCTCTGTCTGACATGGCTAAGTCATCCTTCCAATCGCCGCAGCAAGTCTGCAGCGTCTTCGGCTTCGTCGAGGAGCTTGCCCACCAAGGCGGCGTCTCCCCGCAGCGGTTCCATCATAGGAACCCGTTTGAGGTGGGCTTCCCCGATGTCGAAAACCAGGGAATCCCAGTTGGCGGCCACGAGTGACCCGGCGAACTCACTGACACAACGCCCCCGGAAGTAGGCCCGGGTCCGGGTGGGCGGCGAGGACACGGCCGCGGCGATCTCCTCATCGGTGAAGAGCCGGCGCATCGAACCCCGCCGGGCGAGGCGGCTGTACAGGCCGCGCTCGGGGTCGACATCGTGATACTGCAGGTCGAGGGCGCGCAGCTTGTTGTTGGTCCACTGCAACCCGTCGCGCTCTACGTATCCCTCGAGCAGCCGCTTCTTCGCCACCCAATCGAGAGTGTCGCTGAGCTTGTCGGGGTCGGTGGAGAGCATGGTCAAGGTCCGTTCCCATTCGGCGATGAGCTGACGCCACACCGGCTCGTCGAGCTCCTTCTCCACGTACTTGGACAACCATTCCAGATAGCGGCCCTGCAGCTCGAGGGCGGTGGCGGTGCCTCCCCCGTCGAGCTCGAGCGGTCGCCCGAGGCTGAGATCGTGGCTCACTTGCCAGCACGCCTCCACGGGGTCGGCCAGGTCGAGTGAGTCGGGAATCGCTCCGTCCTCGAGGGCGGCGAGCATCAAGGCGGTCGTGCCCAACTTGAGGAAGTTCTGCGGCTCGGACAGATTGGCATCACCGATGATCACGTGGAGACGTCGGTACTGGGATGGGTCGCCGTGCGGCTCGTCCCTCGTGTTGATGATGGGGCGCTTCAATGTGGTCTCCAGCCCCACCTCCTCCTCGAAGAAGTCGGCGCGCTGGGTGATCTGGAAGTCAGCGTCGGGTCGGTCGTTCTCCTTCCCGATCTTGCCTGCGCCGGTGAATATCTGGCGGGTGACCATGAAGGTCAGGCCGTACCGGATCACATCACCAAACGGCGTCTCCCTGCTGAGCAGGTAGTTCTCGTGGGCGCCGTACGAATTGCCCTTGCCGTCCGAGTTGTTCTTGTAGAGCGAGACCTGGCGGCCCGCCGACTCGGAGGCGGCGACGGCGGCACGATGCATGACCACCTCTCCGGCCTTGTCGTAGAGGGCGGCTTCGAGTGGGTCGTATGTCTCCGGCCCGCTGTACTCGGGGTGGGCATGGTCGACGTAGAGACGTGCTCCGTTGGACAGGACCGAGTTGACGACGGCGCCCTCGGGGTCGATGAGCCCGTAGGTGTCGTGCCCGAAGCCCCGCGCGTCACGCCCCGGCGACTCCTCTTCGTACGACCACTGGACCTTGACCCGCTCCCCCGGGTAGCTGTTGACCACCAAGGACGAGGCGACAGCGGGGTTGAACCCGGGATCTCCCCTGACGACTATCCCGTACTCGGTCTCGGTTCCGAGCACCTTGTGCAGCGCCATTACAAGTACTGGCCGCCCGCGACCTTCTCGATGAGACGACTCTCCTCGTCGCCTCCAACGAGGGTGCGCACGTAGACGATCCGCTCACCTTTCTTCCCGGAGATCTTGGCCCAGTCGTCCGGGTTGGTGGTGTTGGGCAGGTCTTCGTGCTCGCGGAATTCTTGCTTGATCGCCGCGATGAGATCCGACTGGCGAACGCCGCCGGTCCCCCCGGCGATCTGACGCTTGATGGCGTCCTTCTTGGCGCGACGGACGATGTTCTCGATCATCGCGCCACTGGCGAAGTCCTTGAAGTAGAGGGTCTCCCGGTCACCATTTGCATAGGTGACTTCGAGGAACTCGTTCTCCTTGTCCTCGGAGTACATGTCGGCAACGGTGGCATCGATCATCGAGAGGATCGCCTGTGTCTTGTCGGCTCCCTCGGTCTCCGCCGGGTCGAGAGGGGTCTCGTCTGTCAGGTAGATCCGGAAGATCTCCGTGGCGGCAGCCGGGTTGGGACGATTGATCTTGATCTTCACATCGAGACGGCCCGGACGGAGGATGGCCGGGTCGATGAGATCCTCGCGGTTGGAGGCTCCGATCACCACGACGTTCTTGAGTGACTCCACCCCGTCGAGCTCGGAGAGGAGTTGGGGCACGATGGTCGACTCGACATCGGAGCTGATACCCGTGCCTCGGGTCCGGAAGAGCGAGTCCATCTCGTCGAAGAAGACGATCACGGGAACACCTTCGTCGGACTTCTCTTTGGCCCGCTGGAAGATGAGGCGGATCTGGCGCTCGGTCTCACCCACCCACTTGTTGAGCAACTCGGGGCCCTTGATGTTGAGGAAGTAGGAGCGGACGTCGGGGTTGCCGGTGCGCTCTGACACCTTCTTGGCGAGGCTGTTGGCGACTGCCTTTGCGATGAGGGTCTTGCCACACCCCGGTGGGCCGTAGAGGAGGATCCCTTTGGGCGGCTCCAACTGGTACTCCCTGAACAGGTCACGATGCAGGTAGGGAAGCTCGACGGTGTCACGGATCATCTCGATCTGATCCTCGAGGCCGCCCACGTCCTCGTAGGTGATGTCAGGTACTTCCTCGAGCACCAGCTCCTCGACCTCAGGTCGCTCCAGCTTCTCGAGAATGAGGGTCGTCTTGGGGTCGATCCTCACGTAGTCACCGGCACGCAGCTTGACGTCGGCCATAACCTCGGCGCGGTTGAGCACCCTCTCCTCGTCGGCGTGGGCGATCACAACCACGCGACCGTCGTCCATGGTCTCCCGCACTCGGAGCACCTCACCAGACGGCTCGAAGTACCGGATGTCGATGATGTTGAAAGCCTCGTTGAGGAGGACTTCCTGGCCGACCTGGAGCTTCTTCACCTCGACGGACGGCTGGGCGGCGACTCTCAGCTTGCGGTTCCCGGTGAGGATGTCGACCGTGCCGTCGTCGCTGACGTTGAGGACGGTGCCGAAGTTGTTCGGAGGCTGGGTGAGCTTTTCGACCTCTTCACGAAGCACGCCGAGTTGCTCGCGCGCTTCCTCGAGTAGAGCCGACAACTTGTCGTTCTGACCGACCACGCGGTCGAGACGCTGCTGTGCGCGTGCCAGCTCCGCCTCGAGCTCGTCGGCGCGGCCGGGGGCCTCACGGAGACGACGACGCAGGAAGGAGATCTCCTCCTCGAGAGCGGACACGACCTTACGCAGCTGTGCTGCGTCCTCGTGCGTGCGTCCTTCGTCCACGGCTACCTCCTGGCGTTCGGTCGCCTCAGGTCAGTATACGAATGGCCAGGTTTAGTTCCCTGGGTTCGTTGTTGCATGTTCATCGGCAACTCTCCTCATGAATGTGAGGAAACCGGTGTGCCCGACCATGGAGTGCTCGGGCCGTACCGAGCGGCCATCCACGTTCCACTCCCTCATGAATATCTCCATCACTTCTATCTCTGCGAACGCTCTGATGGCTCTGGCTGTTTCCACGAGTGCCTGCACTTGGGGCACCGTCGGAAGATAGGAGCAGATCACTCCGCCCTGTGGTTGATGACGCGCCGCTGCCTCGACGGCATGCCAGGGCTCGGGCAGGTCGAGGACGATGCGTTCGGGTGCGATCTCGGCGACCACGTCGGTCACGTCGCCGATCCGCATGTCGACGTTGTCGGGGATCTCCCCGAACCAGTGCTCGATGGTCTTCCGGGCATGGGCAGCATGGTCGTCGCGCCGCTCCACGGTGATCACCCTGCCGGTGGGCCCGACGGCGCGTGCCAGTCCGAGGGTGAGGGCTCCCGAGCCCGTCCCCGCCTCGAGAACCGTCATCCCCGGCGCGATATCGGCATAGACGAGGATGGGACCGAGGTCCTTCGGATACACCACCTGGGCGCCCCGCTTCATCTTCAAGATGAAGTCGGTGAGGCGGGGCCGGAGCAGCAGAAGGCGGGCGTTGCCCGACGAGACCACCCAGGTGCCGTCTTCGGAGCCGATCAGCTCGTCGTGTGGAACGACCCCATTGTGGAATTGGAAGCTGCGACCGGCTTCGAGCTCGAGGAGGAATCGGCGGCCCTTGCTGTCGATCAGCAGTGCCGGTTCGCCCTCGCGGAACTGCATCAGAAGATCGAGATCGCGGCGAGGGCCAGTGAGAGGACCATGCCGACGACGACGACCCAGATGACTACTTTCGTGAAGTTCTTGTTCTGCATGATGTTTTAATGGAGTCGACTGTCGAGCAACGGTAGACACATGGCGCGCGAGAAGAGACGACTGACCATCAGGGCGTTGGGCGACCCCAGGAGGGAAGGGATCCGACGTTCATTGAAGGGCGTCCGGGAAGGCGATTACCGGGAGCTGTCCCTGGGTCTGGCCCTGGCCGCCGTCGCCTATCTCCGCACCACCGCCCCCCGCAAGCAACTCCTCTACCGCAAGCGGGTTCCCACGGGCTCGGCCATCGTCGTCCACCACAAGAAGCGGGGCGCCCCCAAGCTCGAGATCGTCAAACCCAAGCGCCGTTAAACCGTTCTGTGAAGATCCTTCGCGAAGGGTCCGCGACAGATCTTCACAGAACGGCAGTCGGTCGGCACGAAGGGCTTGAAATGGGAAGGGTGACCCACAAACACTCGATGGGTGACACCTGGGGAGAGGGCGTTGCGCCAGCACGCGTCGGAACATCACGGGTTAGCCGATCGAACCACGGCTCTCCGAGCCGGTCTCAACGACTACGACATTCGCAGGGAGCTGTCGAAGGAAAGATGGTGCGAAGTCCATCCAGGGGTCTACTACCTGAATGTCACGCCTATGACCTGGCGAACCGAAGTCATGGCAGCCACGATGGCAGCCGGACCAGACGCAAGAGCCTCACACCGCACTGCTGCCGTTCTCTACGGGTTTGATGGCATATACGGAAACCTGATCGAACTCACAGTTCCATCATCCGAGCTTCCAATGCCAAGTGGGGTGGTCGTCCATAGGACCCGTCGTGTGCTTCCAGGAGCAACCCTCGACGCCATCCCGATTACGAGCCCTGAACGAAACCTCATGGATCTCGCCGCACTCTTCGGTGATCGAATCCTCGAGAAAGCAACGGCCTCGGCCGTCCACCGCGGAGTCGTCACCATCGAGTCGATGAACAGGGCGCTCGCTGTTTTCGGAGGGAGAGGTGTGCGAGGTACCAGACGAATGAGGAGGGTGCTTCGCCTCGTCGAGGACGACCAATCCGGCAGCCCTTCTGAAGTCGACGTCATCCAGTTGATCCGTACTGCTCCGATCCCTCACCCGGTATCTCAGCTCAAGATCCCCCTCCCAACAGGATCGAACGCATATCCGGACTTCTCGTGGCCCGAACGGATGCGGATCGCGGAAATCGATGGATTCGGTTCCCATTCGACACCGGATCAGCTACAGCATGATCTCGAGAGACAGAACCAGCTGATGGAGCTTGGATGGGAGATCCGGCGTTTCACTGCTCGTCAGGTACGACGCGACCCGGAACGGTTCCTCGAGGAGCTCGCAAAGTTCGTGAACGCGCCGTTCAAACCCGTTCTGTGAAGATCCTTCGCGAGCACGTCGCGAAGGATCTTCACAGAACGGTTTTCAGACCCGGTAGACCTCCACCACGGTCTTGTTGCGTGAGCCGCGGCGGCGACCCACGATGAAGGCGGCCAACACGACTACTGCTGCCACCACAACCAAGATCAGGGCTTTGTTCTGGACGGATTCCTTCGTCTCGTCGACGGCATCGACGAGTTGGCGGGCCTTGGCCTCGATGTCGGCTCTACTGACTGTCAACTGAGATCCTCCATGCAATGATGCCTGCGACCGCCGCCGCGGCGATGGCGGTCAGGCCTCTGGCGAGCACTACCCACCACTCCCCTTCGGGGAGCACCATGACCAACCCGTAGTAGAGACCCCAGGCGAGGCACACCGCGCCGATCGCCATGACGATGGCCCCACCGAACCCGAGCCCGGCCTGCTTTCCGAGCTTCTTGGCCGGCTCGACGATCTCCTGTCGCAGATATTCCCGCGACATATCCACGAGGTCCGTGGCGATCTGTGGGATCTCTTGGGGATTGGGCATCTCTTCAAAGAATCTAACAAGTGCTGGACACTCCGCTACCCGGAGTTAACGTGCGGGCCGGTGCACTTCCTGAGTTCGATGCGATCTCTGGGTCCCCGGTTCATGGCCTTGTGGGTGGGTCAGACGGTCAGTCAATTCGGGAACTACATAGCCGTCATAACGGTGCCGCTCCTCGTTCTGTACATACAGGAAGCGGCAGGGCAGGAGACGGAGACGCTGGACTTTGCCATCGTCTACGCCCTCGACACGGCACCGACCCTCCTGGTGGGCCTCATCGGAGGTGTTCTCCTCGACCGGGTGGCGTTGCGACCGGTGATGATCGCCACCGACCTGCTGCGGGCTTGCGCCTTCTTCTACCTCGCAGCCAGCGTGGGATCGATCGGAGTGGGAACCGTGTTCGTCATGGCTTTCCTGATCGGCTCGATGACCACGCTGTTCGACGCCTCTCTCTACGCCATGATCCCCGCCCTCGTGCCCAAGGAGAGGCTGTCGGACGCCAACTCCTTCGTCACCGCATCACTCCAGGCCATGTTTGCCTTTGGTCCTCTCGTGGGTGGGCTCCTCACCTTCGTATTCGCCACGCCGGCGGTTGGGTTGTTCGTCAATGGGGCGAGCTTCGTGGTCTCGGCTTGGACCTTGAAGTGGGTGGGCCGGGTCCCCAGTCATGCCAGCAAGTCGGCGACCCTACGTACTTCGGTCTGGGAGGAGTTCGTGGCCGGCATCCGTCATATCTGGCAGGAGCCGAGACTGCGCATCTCCACCATCTCGGCCGCGGTGCCCAACTTCGTGATGGGTTTCATGGAGGCCACGTTCGTCATACTTGCGGTGGTGGTCATCGAGACCCAGACCGAGGCCCAGATCGGGATCCTCTTCTTCTTCATGGGCCTGGGTGGCCTCATCGGGGCTTTGCTCGCCCCACGTGTGACCCGTCTGTTGGGTCTCGGACGTGCCATGACGGGTGGTCTCACACTCGCCGGCGTGAGTCTCCTGGCATTCATGTTCACGACATATGGCCTGGTGGCGATGGCGCTGTTGGCCCTCTTCATGTTCGGTGTCTCGGTCATCAATATCCCGCTGGCGACCATCCGACAGATCTACGCAGGAGAGGCGATGCTGGGACGTGTCATCTCGGCTGCTCGAGCGATCGGGTGGGCCACCTTGCCCATCGGCGCCCTGATCGGCGGGTGGCTGGGAAATACCGAGACCACCTATCCCTGGGTTGCCAGGTTGTTCCCCCTCATCCTCCTGGGTTGTGCTCTCTGGCTGTACACCACGGTCATCTGGACGGATACGTACGGCCCCGAGTACCGGATGGGGTCCCATGAGGCTGCCAAGGTGCCAAAGGGGAAAGTAGAAGCCTCACCCGATCACTCCGAAAAGCCACCGGATGAGGCCTCCTCCGACGAAGTCTCCGCTCCGGGCGACTCATCGATTGAGCAGTGACAGCCGGGCCCACAACTCGGGCCACAGGGGGCTTCCGTCGAGGACCGTGTCGGTCTTCTCGACCCGGGCTCTCCGGTTGGCCTTGCGGTAGCTCTTGGCCAGCTGCTCTCGTTTGTACTCGGCTTGGATGTCAGCAAGCCTGATGTCGACGTACATGTCGTTCTCCTTGTCACTCGGTCGATAGGGAGAACGTATGAGGTAGAGGGCCGTCCGGAATCGGTGTCAGCCACCCAAATCGGGCATAGGGATGCCTAGGTAGTGCCTAGGCAGGTGCCTAGGTGCCTAGACGCCGGTCAGAGCCTCGCGTGCCTTCTCTGCGGCCTCAGAGCGGCTAGTGGCGCCCAATTTCATCAGGATCGCCGAGACATGGTGGTCGACGGTTCGCGTCGATATGAAGAGCCTCTCGGCTATCTCGGCATTGGTGAGGTCCTCGGTGAGTAACTGCAGCACATCGGTCTGTCTCGCGGTCAGACCCAACGGATTCTCACGGGTTGCCTTTTGTGGCCCGCGAGGCACTCCACGGACCCCCGCCGACCCCAACTCGGTGCGGATCCGGCTGGCGAGGGGGACAGCCGAGAGCTGGTCGAGAAGGCCGAGCGCCTGCAAACGCCCTTCCACATCACCGAAACTCAAGGCGACGGCGGTCTCGTAGGGGATGCCGTGCCCGTCCCACCATCGGGCGGCACCCCGCCAATCACCCTCAGCGAGGAGGCGATATGGCTCGGGAGAAAGGTCTGAGATGTCCTCGACTGCTCCTATGAGGCGCAGCCATTGTCCCAATTCGGCGCCATGCCAGTTGGCACCGAGTCGATAGCAGAGGTCTCTGACTTCGATCGCCCGGTCGATCTGCTGGTCCGGCACCTCCCCGCCCAGCCACTTGTACTCGACCATCACCGACGCCGCCGGCCCGAGCCTCTGGATCTCTTCGGCGGCTTCGCCCCTGCGCATTGCGTCCCAGACCCATGACTCGCCCTCGGGCACCCCGCGGCGAATCAGCACCTTGGCCAGTGTCATGGTTGTGGTGGCCCGCGATGTCGTC
>Ga0299907_10002311_pt1 | contig 11627 bp, 10 predicted proteins | sample RVTome_16_FD_198680 | JGI IMG/M metagenome (GOLD analysis project Ga0299907, IMG submission 198680) | Soil microbial communities from uranium-contaminated site in the Upper Colorado River Basin, Wyoming, United States - RVT152D67 (version 2) ...
TCGCGGCAAGTGCCTCCGGAACGGCGGCCACGGCGAGCGCGATGGCGAACATCACCATCGGCAGCACGGAGCTCATCTCGAAGCTGCCCCCGATCAGCTCGCGCCCAAAGCTAACCCCCAGGACGAGCGCGCAGATGCCCAGCGTAATGACGCCGAGCCACCTGCCGATCTCTTCGGTACGCCGCTCCAGCGGCGTCTTCTCGTGGATGACCGATGCCACCTGCTGCGCGATCCTGCCGAATTCGGTCCGCATGCCGGTCTCGCACACCACCGCCTTGCCTCTGCCGTAGGTGACGGTCGTCCCGGTGAACACCATGTTCTTGCGGTCCCCGACCGAGGCGTCCGGGCGCATGGGCGCGAGCGCCTTGGTGACCGGCAGGGACTCGCCGGTGAGGGGCGCCTCGTCGCAGTGCAGCGAATGATTCTCGACCACCCGCGCATCGGCGGGTATGCGGTCGCCCGCCTCGAGCACCAGCACGTCCCCGGGCACCAGCTCCCTGGAGGGCACCTCGCGCTCCTCGCCGCCCCGCAGCACGCCGATCATCGGCGTCAACATGCTCTTCAGGGCGTCGAGCGCGCGCTCCGCCCGGTACTCCTGTACGAAACCCAGCACCGCGCAGAACAGGATGATGACCAGAATGATCGCCGCGTCCACGTACTCGCCGACGAACGCCGACAGGACGGTGGCGACGACGAGGATGACTACGAGGATGTTTTTGAACTGCCCGAGGAACAGCCGCCAGGGCGCGGCCTTCTCCACTTGCGTGAGCTCGTTCGGGCCGTATTGCGCCAGGCGCCGGACCACTTCCTCCGTGGCGAGGCCGCGTCCCGGATCAACCCGCAGCGCCCTGGTCGCCGAGCCCGGGTCTAGAGAATGCCATAAGGGCGTCGTCATATTTTCAGAACACGCCCTTTACCAGCAGGGCCAAACCGGCCATGAGCAGGATGAATTGCGTCAGGGCCGCGCTCGTTTCGCGCAGATCCGTCTTCGTCCATGGCGATGGGCGGCCTTCTCGCGGCGTGAGCTTGTACATCATGAGCCCCGAAAGGAACAGGCAGACGATGCCCAGAACGATGAGGACGACGCTCGCAGAAGTCATGGCCCATGCCTCCTTCCCGATTCTGCCGGTGGAGGGCATTACCGTTCCATGCTCGCCGGCCGCCTCCGGCATAGCCGCCGCATAAACGCTTACGCTGCGCCGTCGAGCTGGTCGGGCGTGCGCAGGCGGTAGCCGACGCCGAGCTCCGTGAGGAGGTAGCGCGGACGCGCAGGATCGGCTTCGATCCGCCGCCGCAGCTTGCGCACGAACACCCGCAGGTACTGGATGTCGTCCCGATGTACGGCGCCCCACACGTCGTCCAGGAGCTGGCGGTGGGTGACCACCTTGCCCGCGTTCGACACCAGGACCTGGAGCAGCCGGTACTGCTTGGGGGATAGCCGGACATCGGCTTTGTCGACCCGCACGACGCGGCGTCCCAGGTCGACCTCCAGCGCGCCGACGCGAAATACCGGCTCGGCGGCATCGCCCTGGGTCCTGCGGCGCAGCGCGGCCTTGATGCGGGCGAGCAGCTCCGCCATGCCGAAGGGCTTGACCACATAATCGTCGGCGCCCAGGTCGAAGGCGCGCACCTTCTCGACTTCGCGATGGCGCACCGACAGGACGAGCACCGGGACGCGGGACCACTCGCGCAGTTCGCTCAGCACCTCGAAGCCCTCCCGGTCCGGCAGGCCGAGGTCGAGCACCACGAGCTCCGGCTGCTCGGCGACGGCGACGCGCAGCGCCGCCGCGGCGGTCGTTGCCTCGAGCACCGCATAGCCGTGCCCTTCGAGGCCGAGCCGCAGAAACTTGCGGATCTGCGGTTCGTCATCGACGACCAGGATTCTCGCCGCGGCGTCAGTCATCGCTCACCGCGGTCTCCCCTGCGTGCTCGTTCTCCGGGAGCGGAAGACGCAGGCGCAGCGTCGCCCCGCCCCGCGGCCCTGGGCTGAGCGCAGCCACCGAGCCGCCGTTCGCCTCGACGAACGCACGGCAGATGGCGAGGCCGAGGCCCGTGCCGGACGCAGGCCTGCCTTCGGGGCCGGCGCCCCGAAAGAACGCATCGAATACGCGCTCCTGGTCCTCGGCAGGGATGCCCCTGCCGCTGTCGACGACGTCGAGCACTACCTCGCCAGCGTGCACGCCCGCGACGATGCTCAGCTCGGATCCGGCAGGCGCGTACTTCGCCGCGTTGTCCAGCACGTTGGCCAATGCATGCTCCATCAGGAATAGATCCAGGCGCAACATCGGCAGGTCCGGCGGCAACTGGAGGTGGACCGCGTGCCCGCCGAGCGCCTTTTGCTTGCGGCGCAAGGCGGCATCCACGATATCCGAGAGCTCGACCAGCTCGAGGCGCGGCGTGATCTGCCCCGAGCGGATGCGGGTGAGATCGAGCACGTTTTCGATATAGCTTGCCAGACGCTCGCTCTCCTCGCGGATGGTCGCCACCAGCTCGCGCCGCGCGTGCGGATCGCCCTGCCCGCCGAAGCTTTCGAGCGCAGTCGCCGATCCGAGGATCGCCGCCAGGGGCGTCTGCAGATCGTGCGATACGGAGTTGATCAGGGCCTCGCGCAACGCCTCGCCCTGCACCTTGATGCGCGCTTCGGCGATCTCGCGGCGCAGCCGGGCTCGCTCGATGGCAAGGGCGGCGTGGCCGACCAGCGCCTTGGCGTATTCCGCATCCGCGGCCGGTGCCGGCTGCCGTGCTGCGATCACCCCGGCCTCGGCTTGCGCCGTGGCAAGGCCCTGCAACCGCCATCCGGGGCACGCCGCCTGCGCTCCTGCCATCACCCGCCCGGCTGCAGCGCGGATCGCTTCGGGCAAAGGAGCAGCGTCGCCAAGCGACGCGGCCACCGCGAGGCTCCCCTCGCTGGGGAGCAGCAGGTGGATCGGACGGCCGAAAGCCGGGGCCAGGTGCTCGAGGATGGTCGCGTGCAGTTCCGACTCGGTGGCGCTCGCCGCGAGGCGCTCGCTGAAAGCGAGCAGGGCGGCGATCGTTTCCTGCCGACGCCGCGCCTCGAACGCTTGCGCACGAACGCTGGCGGCCAGCCGGCTCGTCAGCGCCGCCACGATGACGAACACCGCGAGGTCGGCGACATTCTGCACGTCGGCCACCCGGAAGCTGTAGATCGGCGAATAGAAAAAGTAGCTGCTGGCCGCGACGCTCAGCACGGCGGCAAACACGGACGGCCAGAATCCCCATATGGCAGCGCTCGTGAGGACAGCGGCGAGGAACAGAATCGAGACGTGCGGCAGCGGTATCAAGCGCGTCAGCACGTGGGCGGCGAGGCCCACCACCGCCACGGCAGCCGCGCTGATCAGATACGGAACCCACCGCAAGTGGCCGCCCCGGTGAGCCATGAAGGCCCGCAGCATACCCGAAGCTGCCGGCGCAGGAGCGGTTATGCAATGGCTATGCCGGGCGTGCCGCAAGAGCATGGAATGGTAATGCCTGTCCTCGGGAGAATAGCGGCAGAAGGGACGCACATGATCTCGACAAGCGTAATCCTCGTCGTATCGGGCGGCATCTGCCTCAGTCTCACCGGGTTGATCGTCTACAGCCTGCTGCCGAGGGACGGCAGGCCGCCTTCGCCATGGACGAGCACGGATTTCCGCGCCACAAGCGTCGCGATGTTGCTGCTGATTCTGCTGCTCGCGGGTGCTTCGCTGCTCGCCAAGGGAATTTTCTGAGAAGCGTCTAAGACGCCTTAGCGCCCCGGGGGGGGAAGGCCGCGGATGCACATCGTCGGTGTCGTACTGCTGGTTCTTCTTGTGCTCAGCGTGCCGATCGGCATCGCCCTCAGCGCCGCATCCGCGGCGTATATTTTGGCCGATCCGCTGCTGGAGCCGACGGTCATCTTCCGCCAATTCTTCAGCTTCATCAGCCGCTACTCGCTGATGGCCATTCCGCTGTTCATCTTCGCGGGCTTCCTTATGGAGGAGACCGGGCTCGTGGGCCAGCTATTTCGCTTCGCGGACGCGCTCGTAGGATGGTTGCCAGGCGGCTTCGGGGTGGCCACCGTGCTCGCCTGCGTGCTGTTCGGGGCGATTTCCGGTTCCAGCGTCGCGATGGCGGCTGCAATGAGCGTGGTCGCGATCCCGGAGATGCGCAAGCGCGGCTACCCGGACTGGCTCTCGGCCGGGCTGGTGGCCACCGCGGGCGGCATCGCCATGCTGATTCCACCGAGCATCATCCTCATTCTGTACGGCATCGTCACAGAAACCTCGATCGTTTCCCTCTTCTTCGCCGGCATCATCCCCGGGCTGCTGCTCGCCCTAGGCAATGCGGTCAGCGTCATCGCGATCGGCTGGTTCCTCAAGCTGCCGCGCGGCACGTTCGACCGCCGGCGCGTTTGGATCGAGTTCAAGGGGGCGGCGCCGGCGCTCGGCATGCCGGTGGTCATTCTGGGCGGGCTCTACGGCGGGCTTTTCACCCCGACCGAGGCGGCGGCGGCAGCCTGCGGCTACGCCGTGCTGTACGGGCTGCTCAGCGCCCGGGGCAGGTTCCTCAGGCAACTCCTGCCGACCGCGGCGCGCTCGCTCGAGCTCACCTCCGTGATCCTGTTCCTCGTCGGCAGCGTTGGCGTGTTCCAGTTCTTGCTCGCCAACCTCTACTGGCCGCAGAAGGTCACGCAGACCATAGTGGGCTGGGGGCTTACGCCGCTGGGCTTTGTCTTCGCCTTCATGGGCGTGCTTCTCATCCTGGGCATGCTGGTCGACGGCGTCGCCATGGTACTGCTCGTCGTTCCGGTCGTGTTTCCCGTGGCCATGGCGCTCAAGATCGACCCGATACACCTGGCCATCATGGTCACGCTCAACGTCGAAATGGGCGTCGTCACGCCACCGGTCGGCCTGAATCTGTTCGCCGTCAGCGGAACGTCGAATATCCCGCTGCCCCAGGTCTTGAAGGGCACCATCCCTTTCTTCCTCGGCGACCTCGCCGTCCTGCTGCTCGTCATCTTCTTCCCCGCGCTTTCCACCTGGCTTCCCGGCCAACTCGTAAAGTCGGCCTTCGAATAGAACAGGCATCGGGAAGTCGGCTCCTTTTCCCGCGCTAAACTCTTCGAAATGCGGTTAATCGCGTTCATCGAATATGCCGCGGTGATCATCGGCGTCATCGCCATGATCGCCGGTCAGTTCTTCGCCCTGCCCAAGGGCTTTCAGCTGGGCATGTTCCTGACCGGTGCAGGCATCGCGCTCGGCGGGCTCGAGGCCCTCCTGACGCGCCGCATGTGTTTTCGTCCTTCGGAGGATGCGTACGAGGCCTATGCGGGCGCGCCGGCGATGATCGTCGGGGTGATGGCACTGCTCGTCGGGACGGGGCTCATCGCGACGGCTCACCTTCTCGCCGACGGGCTGTGGCACGCGACGCTGAACTACTTGACGCGCCGCCCTGCACCGGTGCTGCTCGCGGCAGGATTGCTCCTCAGCGGTGTCGGCGTGCTGATGATGCTCAACCCGCAGGGGCGCATGGGCCTCGCCTGGACGCTCCTGGTGCGCGTTCCACGGTCGCTGCTGGGCTTTATCCTGGTCGCGGGCGGGCTCGCGGGCATCGGGCTGGGCGTGTGGGAATGGCTCGAGCCGCTGGCATTCGACGGCTTCGTCAGAACGCTGCCGCGGAAGCTCGATTGGCCCTCATGAGCCGGCGCCGCGCACCGTGGTACGGTGCATCACGCGTCGCAGCGGCAGGTCGTAGTCGAATTTCGCCTTGTGCTGCACGGCGGCGTTGTCCCACATGAGGAGGTCGCCGGCGCGCCAGCGATGCTCGTAGCGGAACTCCGGCTTGACGATGTGGGAGTAGAGCTGCGCCAGGAGCGCGCTGCTCTCTTCCTCGGGCAAGCCCACGACGCACGAAGTATGGGCTTCGTTGATGAACAGGCCCTTGCGTCCGGTTACCGGATGCGTGCGCACGATCGGCACTTCGACATCGGGCACGCTTTGCAGCTGCGCGTCGCTTGGCGAGTGCTCCTGCACCGTGCGCCCGCCGCGGGCCTGTTCCTCCTTTTGCGCCTGGACATTCTTGGCGCGATAGTAGCGGTAGCTGTGGACGTTTCGCAGGTCCTGCAGGCGCCGCTTCAGCTCCCCGGGAAGCGCTTCGTAGGCGGCCGTGGCGCTGGCGAAGCCGGTGGCGCCGAGAACCACGCCCTCCTTGACCGGGACCTCCAGCGCGTAAAGGGCGGACAGCAGGCTCGGCACCCGCTTGTACGACAGGTCGCTGTGCCAGAAGCGGCCTGCGTCCTGAACGCCGATCGCCCTGCCGCGCTCGTCGAGTACGTTGGATACCACCAGGATTTCCGCGTGACCCTCGAGGCAATGCTCCTTGCGCACGTGGTGCTCGAGCTCGCCGAAACGCCGGGTGAAAGCGACCTGCTGGGAGGGCGTAAGCCGCTGGTCGCGGAAGACGACGACCTGGTGCTCGAAAAAAGCGTCCGAGATCGCGGCAAACGTCTCCTCGTCCGGCGGCTGCGACAGGTCGATGCCCGAGATTTCCGCGCCGAGCTGCTTGCCGAGTTTCCGGATGGAGATCACCAAGCATCAGTTTACGACTATGGTCAGGTCACCGGAAGGCCATGAGGTAAGCTCTGCTTGAGGCATGTTCGACCACCTGCGAAAGAAACCCGCGTTGCCCCTTGCGGCAGCGGCGGCGCCGCCGGAAATTTCCGAGGCTGCACTGCGAGCCTGGCGAGAAAAGATACTTGCGGCGCAAGGCGACGACGGCGCGCTGCTGCAACTGGCGCAGGAGGCACCCGGCGTCGAGCTGAAGCTCGCCGCGCTCGCGGCCCTGAGGCAGGAAGAGGCGCTCAGGCAGGCGATGCGCGCATTTCGCGACCAGGACAAGCGCCTGCATCGCGCCGCAAAATCGCGCTGGCAGGCCGCGGTCGCGAAACGGGAAGCCGACGCCGAAGCCCGCGTCCTCATCGCAGGCGCTCGCAGCCTGATCGAGCAGGAAAGGATTCCGGCCAATCGGCTGGTGGAGCTCGATCGCGCCTGGGCGGCATTGAGCAGCGCCTCCCTCGACGACGCGCCAGTCGCCGAATTCCAGGCCGTGCGCGCGCAACTGGGGGCCACGGTCCGCGAGCGCGGCGAGGCTGCGCAGGCGATGGCGCGCTGGGTGGCCGCCACCGATGCCGCGATGCAGGCCCTGACCGCCGGCCTCGGCGCGGTGGCACGCGGCGCCGCGGACCCGGCAGCGCCGGCGGCCCCGGGTGCGGCGGCGGACCTGGCGGCAGCGCTGTTGCAATTGCTGAACCAGGTTCCCGGTGCGAGCGACGCGGCCGGCGACGCGCGCTGCAGCGAGAAAGTCGAGGCCGCCAATCGCGCGCTCGCGCTCGCCTCCAGCGTCGTGCAGCGTGCGGAATTCCTGCGCACCCTGCCGGCTGCGGGCCTTGCGGACGAGGCGCAGGAAAAGGCGCAGATCGAGCAATGGCGCGCTTTCCCCGAGGTTGCGGACGGCGAGCTGCAGGCCGTGCTCGCGCGCCGCTTCTCCGATTGGCGTAACGCCAACAGCCAGGAACGGCAGCGCGAGCGCGAGGCGCGCCGCACGCACCAAGGGGAGCTGAGCGCCCAGCAAAGGAAACGGCGCCTCGCCGAGATGCAGCGTCGTGTCGAGTCGGCCGAAGCGGCGCAATCCGCGGGACAGGTAGAGGAGCTGACCCGCCTGATGACGGCGATCGATAACGCGCTCAAGCCCGGCCCGGTGAACGCCGAGTTCGCCCGGCGCATCGAGTCCCTGCGGCAGGAGGCGCAGCGCCTGCGCGACTGGCAGCGCTGGAGCGGAGGACAGCGGCGCGAGGAGCTGCTGGCCGAGGCGCAGGCGCTCGCCGGGACGGCCGGCGGAAAGGTCGCGCTCAAGGCCCATGCCGAGGCCATCGACAAGCTGCGCGAGCGCTGGAAGGAGCTGGACAAGCTCGGCGGCGCGACCAGCAAGGCCTTGTGGCTCGCCTTCGACGGGGCCTTGAAGGCCGCCTACGCGCCCGTGGCGGCGCACCTCGAGAAGCTCAAGACCGCGCGCAAGGAGAATCTCGCCGCGCGCAACCGCCTGATCGAGCGCCTGGCCGGGGCGCAGGCGAAATTCAATCCCGCGGCGCCGGACTGGCGCGCGTTGGGCCGCACCCTGGACGAAGCGAGGATCGCCTGGCGCAAGCTCGGGCCGGTGGAGCACACCGTGCCGCGCGAGGCGCAAAAGGGCGACGACGCGCTGACGGCGCGTTACGCGGCAGCGCTCCAGGCCCTGGAGGCGCCGCTCGGCGCGGCTTATCGCCAAGCCGGCGAGGAGCGCGAACGGCTGATCGCCGCCGCGAAGGGCCTCGCCGAGTCCAGGCCGCTCGCGCGCGATGCGATCGACAAGGTGCGCGCGCTGCAAGCGCAGTGGCAAGCCCATGCCAAGGCCCTGCCGCTGCCGCGGCGCGAAGAGAACGCGCTGTGGAGCGCCTTCAAGGCGGCCACGGACGCCGTATTCAGCGCGCGCGATGCCGCCCGCGCCGCCCGCGAAAACCAGGCCGGCGAGCACGTCAGGGCGCGCGAAGCGATCATCGAGGGCCTGCTCGCGCTTCCGGCCGCGAACTCCAGCCGCGACGCGGCGGCCGAGATCAAGCGCGCGCTCGCCGCCGCCGAGACCGCCTGGCGCGCCTGCCGCGAAATCCCCCGGCCGCAGGCCGGCGCCCTGGACGCCCGTTACCGCGCCGCGCGCGATGCCGCGAGCAAGCGGCTGCGCGACATCGCCGAGCACGCCGCGCAAGCGCGCTTCGACGGCCTCATCGCCGCGATGCGCCTATGCGACGAGCGCGAAGCCGCCGCCGACGCGCCCGAGCTCGAAGCCCGCTGGGCCGCCCTCGAGGGCCTGCCCGCTCCCTGGAAAGCCGCCATGGAAGCGCGCTTCCGCGGCACCGCCGCCGCCAAGCCTCAACCGCTGCCCGATACGCTGTTGCACCTCGAAGTCGCCTGCGGCATCGACAGCCCGAGCGAGTTCAGCGCCGCGCGGCGCCAACTAAAGCTCCTCGCGCTCAAGACCGCCATGGAAGAGCGCCGCACCGCCGTCGCCACGCCGGCCGATATCGAGCGCCGGCTCCTGGAAGCCGCCTCGACGGCCCGTCCCGACGACCTGTCCCGAGCGCGTCTGGAAAAAATCATCGCCGCACTCCAGGCGGGCCCTATTTTCCGGCCACCTCCAGGTAGGCGTGATTGATGTACCGCTCGGCGCGGCTCCTCGAGCGGCCGGGCATGTTGCGGATGAGCGAGCTCACCTCGAGCAGCGCCTGCACCGCGGACCTCCCGCAGTTCGCGCTGATGTTCCAGCCGGCGGTTCGCTAAGGCGCTTGACCAACGGCAAGGTCCGCCATCGGCCATAGGCAGCGCTCAATTGTATGTTTTGCCCGCTTATGAAGCTTGCCGTCTTTCATCACGATAAGCAGCTTTTGCGGGTCCTGCAGCAGCCGGATATCGGCGGTCGGGTCGCCATCCACCAGCAGTAGATCCGCGAGATAGCCGGACTTGACTTGTCCCAGCGGCTCACGTCCCATGAGCTCGCCGGCAAGCTTGGTCGCCGCCACGAGGGTTTCGGTTGGCGTGTAGCCAAGGAGCTTAACGAACCATTCCAGATCGCGTGCGTTCGTGCCGATTGGGTTATAGGGGAAGCCGTAGTCCCCGCCGGGTAGCACGCGGATGCCGCGCTTTCGGATTTTTGGGTAGAGCTCCTGCATGCGTTCAAGGTGGACCGCAGCACCGAGGTTTCCGGGTCCCGAGCGCGTGAGGCCGAAGGATTCGGCTTCGTATGTGCGCGTGTACATGAGCCCTATCGCCGGAGCGACGAAGATTTCGTCCTTCTTCGCCTCAAGCATGTCCAGCGCTTCCTCATCTGCGTAGGCGCAGTGGTAGACGATGCGAAAGCCATGCTTTACCGCCAGCTTTACGGCATCGGCGGCTTGCGCATGGCAGGCGAGCCAGACGCCGCACTTGCGCGCCTCGTCGCCTATGGCCCAGACTTCTTCCTCCGTATAGGTCAGAGTCTGGGAACCGTTCGGCTTAAAGGCTTCGTCGCTGGAGAGGAGAAATTTAATCGAATCCACGCCAGCCTTCGCCATGTCACGGACATATGCGCGTATTGCTTCCGGGCCACGCCGATGATGGCTGTCTTCTTCGGCTTTCTGCCCGAGCGCGCCGTCCGGTAAGCGCTCCAGGGAAGAGGCGCGCAGCCTCGGTCCAGGGAGCCAGCCGCCGTTGATTTCGTCTCGCAGCGCGATTTCAAAACGCGGGCCGAGCGAGCCGGCCGAATAGGCGCTCGTGAAACCTGCATCGAGGGTCACCTTGGCGTTACGAGCGGTGACGAGTAAATGCTCCTCCGGCGGCAACATCATCTTATTAATGATCCGGCCTACGGAGGACGGCCAGGACAAATGCGCATGCGCCTCGATTAGTCCTGGCATCAGGGTTCGGCCGCCGCAATCGATTACTTCGGCCTCCCGTTTACTTATCGGGGACGCGCTATCTGCTACCGCCTCGATGCGGTTCTTCTCAACGAAAACTTTTCCGTGAAACGGCGGTCGGCCGGAGCCGTCAAAGATCCGGGCGTTGGTAAAGAGCCAGCGAGCGGGTTCCATGGCCTCCCCTCAGGAGCCCAAGCAATATACCGCCGAACTGACAACCCGCGCCACTCGCCACCGCATAAGGAATGTCATCCGCTAGGAGGTAGGGATGAGGCGATGGCGGTGGCCATTAACCAGACAGTCGGCTTTCGGCCATCAGTCGACGTTCAGGCGCCCCTCCACGACTCGTCTGGATGAGCAAACGCGGCGCCTTAGTCCTGGAGGTGATGCTGTTGCTGGTGCTCCGCGCAACCGCGTGGATGCCAAGACCATCTCGCCTGTCTCACTCTTCAGTGGGTTCTCTACTGCCAAGAGTGGCTCTCTCGGCCAATAGCAGCGGACCAGACGCTAAGTTAAGAAGTCCCGGAACACTGTCTGCTTTGGGTCCGGAAAGCGACTCCTAGCTCAATTCATCTTTGAACGAACACGTCCCGATGTCGGATGGGAGGCATGGGCCGCTTTGGCATCGCGCCACGTGAGGAACAGATAGTCAGTCCACGGAAACACGGCTCCGTAATTTACCTTTGCGTCCACGTGGTGCTTGAAATGGTGGTCACGAAAAAACCGGAAAAGACGGCCGGAACGCTGAAACCAATTCGCCTCGATACCGTGAATTGCCCGATGAATGCGCGTCCACAGATACGTGTACAAAAAGCTCCACGCCAACAAAGCCGCGGCGGGAATGAGGACCGCCGAAAACGGGCCTATGGCGAGCCCCCACACGGTCAGTAAGATGAAGGCGGGGCTCGTCAGCAATACGCAGTCTTTCAACGGCGCATCGACAAATTCACTCTCATTCGCCCCTTTGTGGTGCGCGCGATGGGATTTGAGGTGGTCTAACTTTGGGTCTAGTAACTGATTGGCTTTATGCATGATCCAACGGTGCACGCCGTACTCGAGCATCGCGACAAGCGGTGCCCAAATCGCGAACCACAGAATGAATGTGAGCAGCCAGCGAAAAGGAGTAACGGCAAGCAAAGCGATGACCTCTTGAGGCACAATCGTCTCC
>Ga0299907_10002312_pt1 | contig 11627 bp, 8 predicted proteins | sample RVTome_16_FD_198680 | JGI IMG/M metagenome (GOLD analysis project Ga0299907, IMG submission 198680) | Soil microbial communities from uranium-contaminated site in the Upper Colorado River Basin, Wyoming, United States - RVT152D67 (version 2) ...
GACCCAGGCGGCGCCGGGGCGGCGCAGGCGGACCTCGGCCTGGCGATAGTAGAAGAAGAAGTGGCGCGACTCGTCGCGCATGATCTTGTCCAGCAGGTCGCCGAGCACCGGGTGGCTGTCCAGCAGTTTCAGCCGGTGATAGCTGGTGACGGCGGTCAGCTCGTTGATCGCGCCCCACGCCATGTGGACGGCGCAGAAGTCCGGCCATGCGCTGGAGACGGCGGCCGTCGCCCAGGCCTCCAGTCGCTTGACGAACGGCTCCTGGCCACGCCGTGTCGCCCGCGGCGGCAACGGATGGCCGGCCGCCTCCAGGAAGCGCGCCAGCGCGATCCCGTGGAAGGTCTCCTCGTGCACCCAGCAGGCGAGGAAGGTGGCGACCTCCGGATCGTCCACCGCGCGCGTCGCCAGCAGCGCGCGCAGGTAGATGATCGTGTGCATCTCGATGTCCTGCATGCAGGTCAGGGTCCGCACGGTGGCCGCGGAGATGGGGTGCTTCGCCACCTCGGACCAGGTGATGCCGTCCAAGTCGAGCGCGCCCGAACGCGCGACCCAGGCGTCGAGGTCAAACGCGACCATCTGGCTGAGAAACGTACTATCCCGGGCGCCCTCGATTCCAGGTAAAAGCGGCTACGGTCGGTGCACGAGCGGCGCGGGGCCCGCACCCGCGCGAAGGCGGGCGGACCGCCGGACCAGGCTACGGCCGCCCGTACGTCCCGCCGCCGCGTGCGCGACGACGGCGATTGGTCTCGGGGATGACGACACCCGCGACGACGAGCAGGACCAGCAGCACGCCGGCCACGACGAGCGCCGTGGTGATCGGCAGGCCCAGGATCCGCCGCTCGGGCTCGACGACGAGGTCGCCGGCCGCCGCCGATGGGGCATCGCCGTCGCGGCTTCCCGGCCGCACCTCGGTGGGGTTGGGCTGGGCACCGTGCTGCACCGCCTCACGGTCGCTCTTGGCCGGCGGTGCAACTACCTGCGCCGCCAGCGGCTCAGCGAGCAACACGGCGGCGAGCGCGAGCACCACGATGCGCATGCCTTCTCACCAAGCAAGCACGGTGCCAGCAGCCCCCGGCCTGAGTCCCTCATCGCGTCCGTCCGGCCGCGACTCGATCGACCGCCGTGGTCGCCCGAGGCCTAGTTGAACATGGGGGCCCCGACATGGCCCCCAAGCCCCCAGTCGCTCGGGACGCCCCGGCGGAGCCGTGGCGCCCGTCGATAGTCCGACATGCTCCTAGGTCGGCCGCGGCTTCAGCTCGACGATGTGCCCGTCGGGGTCGCGGATGTAGATGGACGGGCCGGTCCCGTAAGCGCCGCGACGCTGGACGACCTCGCCCTCGAGGGCGACCCCGCGCCGGCGCAGCTCGTCCGCCACCTTGTCGAGGTCGTCGCAGCGGATCGACAGGCAGACGTGATCGACGCCACCGGCGACCGTGGCCGGCTCCGCGACCGTGGCCGGGAGCAGATCGATGTAGTGCTCGCCGAACCGCAGATGCACCAGCGAGATCCGCTCGTTGACGTGATCGACCGTGCAGCCCAGCACGTCGACGTAGAATCGCTGGGAGGCAGCCTGGTCCTTCACCCGGAACACGACGTGATCGAGACCGAGGGGCGTGAACATGCGATCCTCCGCCGGCGGTGAGCCGCGGCTCACGCGCTATTCGCGACGTAGAACGGAAAACGGCTTCTGGCCCAGCAGCCTGAATGTTGTCAGAAAGCCTACGCCCAGCGCCACGGCAATCGTCGCGGCGAACCCCGCCAGCAGCGGCGTGGGATCGAAGCTCCAGGGCGCGTGGAGCACCCAGCGGACGACGGCCCATGCCAGGAGCGTCGCCAGCAGGCCGCCGCCGATGCCGGCCGTGGCGCCGAGCAGGCCGTACTCCACGGCGAAGGCGCGGGCGACCACGCCGCGGGTGGCGCCGAGCGTGCGGAGGACGACCGATTCGTAGAGACGCTGCGAGCGAGTGGCGGCCAGGGCACCGGCCACCACCACCAGGCCGGTGCCGAGCGTGAAGAGCGCCACCAGCCGGACGGCCGCCGCGATCTCTCCGAGTACCGTCGCCACGCGCTCCAACACGTCCCGAACCGGGACCGCGGTGACGTTGGGGAACGCGGCGACCACGGTGTTCTGCAGGGCCGATTCGGCCTGGGCCGGCACCCGGGCGGTCGCCACGAAAGTGGCGGGCGCCCCCTCCAGCGCTCCCGGCGAGAGCACCACGAAGAAGTTGGTCGTGAGGCTCTGCCAGTCCACGCGGCGGATGCTGGTGACCTCGGCCTCGATCGCCACGCCCTGCACGTCGAACGTCAATCGGGAGCCGACATCGACGCCGAGGTGCCGGGCCGCCGCCTCCTCGACCGAGGCCCGCGGGCGGTCCGACGCCTCGACGGGCGTCCACCATCGCCCCCGGGCAAGGACATTGCCGGCCGGCAGCGCGTCGGCCCACGTCAGCACGTACTCGCGGGTGAAGTACCACGTGCCTTCCTCGCCTCGTGCCCGCCGGCGGTCCACAACCTCGCGCGTGATCCGCGCGCCGTCGATCGCCGCCAGCCGGCCGCGGACGACGGGGGTGAGGGTGGGCGGAGCCCCGGCGATGCCCTGCACGAGCCGGGCGAAGGCATCGCGCTGGTCGGGCTGGACGTCGACGAAGAAGAAGGACGGCGCCTGGCGCCGCTGCTCGAGATCGATCTGGCGGCCCAGCACGCCCTCCAGCAGCGCGACCGTGACCAGCAGCATCACCGCCATCCCGAGGGCCACGACGACGCGCGGCGCGTGGCCGCCGGGGCGCCGCAGCGCCGCGAGGCCGTGACGCCAGGCCAGGCCGCGGGCGCGCGGCAGCCGCCGGGCGAGCAGCGCGAGGCCGCGCGCGAGGGCGAGCAGGCTCAGCAGGGCCGCGGCGCAGGCGCCGATGAAGAGGCCGCCGGTCTGCAGTGAGCCCGCCTGCCACAGCGCCAGCGCAGCGAGGCCCGCCGCGACCGGCACGAGGGCCAGCCAGCCGCGCCTCCGCCGGGGCGATGCCTCCACGTCGCGGCGCAGGATCAACCATGCCGGGACCGCGCGCACCGCGGCCAGCGGCGCCCAGGTGCACAGCAGCGTCACCACGAGGCCCATCACCACGGCCCGCGCCAGCGTGGCGACCTGCGGCCGGGCCTCGAGGGCGAAGGGCACGAGCCCCTGCAGCGCGGCCGCCAGCAGGGGCTGCAGCGCCACGCCGAGTGCGGCGCCGGTCAATCCGGCGATGAGCGCGACCGCCTGCGTCTGGAGGACGTAGGCGGCAACGAGCGTGCGCGTCTCGACCCCCAGGGCCTTGAGGGCGGCGATCGTCGGCACCTGGCGGGCGACGAACGCCGACACCGCGGCGGCCACGCCGATGCCGCCGACCAGCAGGCTCGCCAGCCCGACGAGGCCGAGGTAGGTCGTGAGCTGCGTGAAGAACCGGCGCAGCCCGGGCTGGGCCTCGTCGTACGCCGCCAGCCGCACGCCGGGATCGACCAGCGCCTGGGCCAGCGCCGCCCGCGTCTCGCCGGCTCCGACCCCCGCGGGCAGGCCCAGGAGAACGCGGTGGCGCACGCGGCTTCCGAAGACCACCAGACGGCTGCGGTCGAGCGCTGCCGGGGAGAGGAACACCCGGGGCCCCAGCGCGACGAGGTTCGCCGTCCGGTCCGGCTCGGACTCCACGATGCCACGGATCGTGAGCGCGGCATCGCCGACGAGCAGCCGGTCGCCGAGGGCGAGGCCGAGCCGTTCCAGCAGCGCCCGGTGCACGACGGCACCGTCGCCGTCCAGCAGTGTCGCGAGCGGGGCCGCCGGCGTGGTGACGAGGCGGCCGTAGAGAGGATAGCCGGAGCCGACCGCCTTCAGCTCGATGAGAACGCTGCCCTCGCGGTCCGGGGCCCGCGCCATGCCCACGAGCTCCCGGACACGCACCACGCGGGCGCCCGTGTCGGCGAGCCGTCCGACGGCGGCGTCGGCCTCGGGGGGCAACGGCCGCGCCGTCCGCAGCTCCAGATCACCGCCGAGCAGGGCCTTGGCCTCACGCGCCAGTGTCGCCTCGAGACCGGCCCCGAGGGTGCCGACGGCGACCAGCGCGCCCACACCCAGCGCCACGCAGGCGAAGACGGCGGCGAGGTGGCGCCGACCGCCACGGGCCTGGCGCCACGCCAGGCGCAGCGCCACGGCCATCATCCCGCCCGGTGTCCGTTCACGACGCGGCCGTCGCGCAACGCGACGGCGCGGCCGGCGCGGGCCGCCAGCGCGGCGTCGTGGGTGACGAGGAGCAGCGTGGAGCGGTGCTCGCGGTTCAAGCCCAGCAGCAGGTCGACGATCTGCGCGCCGGTCGCGGAGTCCAGGTTGCCGGTCGGCTCGTCGGCCAGCAGCAGCGGCGGCGCCAGCGCCACGGCCCGCGCGATGGCCACCCGCTGCTGCTCGCCACCGGAGAGCTGGGCCGGGTAGTGATCGGCACGCTCACCCAGGCCGACTTCGGCCAGGCGGCCGCGGGCCCTGGCCAGCGCCTGCGGCGCCCCGGCCAGCTCCAGGGGCACGGCGACGTTCTCGGCGGCAGTCAGCGTGGGGATCAGGTGGTAGGACTGGAACACGAAGCCGAGCGTGCGGCGGCGGAAGCGCGCCAGGTCGCTCTCGCTCAGCCCCGTCACCTCCACGCCGTCCACCGTGATCGAGCCGCCGCTCGGGGTGTCCAGCCCGGCGATGAGGCCGAGCAGCGTGGACTTTCCGCTCCCCGATGGTCCCGTGACCGCGACGACCTCGCCCGCCGCCACGTCGAGACTGACACCGTCGAGGATCGTCACCGGCCGCCCGTTACCGGGCAGGCACATGACGAGGTCACGGACGCGAATCATCACGAAGCCATACTACACTTCGAGCGTGGGCCTGCTCGGCAACACCCGTCCCCTCCTCGTCGCGCTTGCGTTGCTGCTGGCGAGCGCCCCGGTGGCGGCCGATGACCGCGTCATCGTCGTGCTGGGCGACAGCCTCACGGCCGGCCTCGGCGTCGCCCCCGAGGAGGCATATCCCGCGCTGCTCGAGGGCCGCCTGCGCCGCGCCGGGTTTGCTTATCGCGTGGTCAACGCCGGTGTCAGCGGTGACACGAGCGCTGGCGGGCTACGCCGCCTCGACTGGGTGCTGCGCACACGGCCGGAGATCGTCATCGTGGCCCTGGGTGCCAACGACGGCTTGCGTGGCGTGCCGGTCGACGCCTTGCGCGACAACCTCACGGCGATTGTCACGAGGCTGCAGGCCAGCGGCGCCCGCGTGCTCCTGGCCGGGATGCGGCTGCCGCCCAACTACGGCGCGGCCTATGCCGACGCGTTCGCCGAGACGTTCCGCGACGTCGCACGCCGCACCTCCGCCGCGTTCCTTCCGTTCCTGCTGGAAGGCGTGGGAGGCGAGCCGGCGTTGAACCAGACGGACGGGATCCACCCCAACGTCGCCGGCCAGCGTGCGGTAGCCGATCGGATCTGGCCGTCGCTCCAGCCCTTGTTGCGTCGTTGAGCCGGCTGCGTGCCATTTTGACAGCCCTCATGGCACTTGGTGTCGGTCGAGAGGAGCCTGCTCGGGGCCCTGCCGATGTGGCCCATCCCTCCCGCCGGTCTCTCGGATCGCGAATCTGGCTCATTCCGAGACGGCGACCGCTCTGCCTCCCGATCGGCCAACCGTGGCGGCTCTCGCGCACGGGTTGGCGCATCCGTTGCAGTACCGCGTCGGCCCGCTGAGGAACATGCCGGACTGCCTCCAGCGAAGCCATGAAAGGGCGCAGCACCAAAAGGGAGGAGGTCAATGCGAACCCGGCGGGCACTTCTCGGAGACGAGCGCGGCGTGGCGCGCGTCCCGTCGCTCATGATGCTGCTGACCCTGTCGGGCCTGCTCCTGGCAGGCGTCTCCGCCAGCGGGCTGGAGCGCAACGTCACCGACACCGCCCGGGCCCGCCACCTGGCCGAGGCCGGGATCCAGGTCGGTTTCAACATGTTGATCAACACCCCCGACTTCTCGACGGCCCTGGCTGGCGCCAGCGCGAGCGCCCCGTGGGTGCCCGTGGTGGCCACTGCCGCTCTGTCCGGCGCGACGACGGGCGGGAGCTCCGCCAGCTCCGGTACGTACACCGTCATCGTCCGGAACGACTACCAGAACGCTGACTCCGCGTTGACCGGCCAGTCTTCCGGCACCAGCACCACCCCGAGCGAGACGCTGACGACCGACGGAAACGGGATCGTGATCATGCGCGCGACCGGCAGCTTCAACGGCGTGTCCAGAACGATCGAGGTGGTCGTCCGGCGCCAGCCGCTGCCGCTACCGGCCACCGCCAGGACGGGGACGGTGTTCGGCAGGAGCTCCGGCTCCGGTGACTTCGACTCCTCCCCGCCGACTGACAGGGCAGCCTGCCCTGCGGGGCAGGCAGCCGCGGCGCTGCCCATCGTGTAACTCCGCGGTCCCTCGGCCGCCGTCGCTGGTACGGCGGATGCTCTTCATCGCCTGCGACGATGCGCGCCCGATACCGCGAGGAGCGGGGCGTGGCCCTCCCCATGGCGCTGATGAGCCTGGCGCTGATCTCCACGCTCTTGCTCGCCTTCGCTTCCCTGTCCCGGACCGAGCCTCTCATTGCGACCAACCACCTGCGCTCGAGCCAGGCCCGCACCCTCGCCGAGAGCGGCGTCGAGTATGCGCTCTGGGCGCTGTCGAACCCCGGCCATCCGGCCGGTCTGCCCATCCCGCTGCCTGTGCCCGTCGCCCCGCCGTTCGATGGCGGCACGTTCGTCGCGCTCGGCATCACGGGAGGCTTCACCACCACCGTTGCAAACGCGGCCGACGGCGACCCCCAGCGGCGCACGGTGAGGTCCGTTGGCTGGTCGCCAACCAACAGCCTGGCCGACACCCGTCCCAGGGCGCGCCGTACCGTGACGGTGGATGTGGTGGCCGTGCCCCTTCTCGGCGCCCGGGCGCCCTGCGCGCTGTGCGTGCGGGGCATGCTGACGCTCACCGGCAACGTGGCCATCGACGGGACCAACCGCGATCCGGCCTGCGGCGACGACACGAAATACGCCACGTTCACCGGCGACATCACGACCGTCTCCGGGCCGGTGGAGCGGGCGGGCGGGGGCGGGGCCGGCGCCCAGCATCAGGCGGCGACCGCCTTCGACGCCGTCACGCTCTCGCCGGCGGCGCTCGACGCGCTGAAGACGATGGCCTGGCGCAACGGGACGTACTACGGGCCCGGCTTCCCGCAGGGCGGGACCGTCTCCGACCAGGGAGCGACCTGGGGCGGCAGCATCGTGTTCGACGCGGCGAACCCCGTGCCCGACGGCGTCGTGTTCGTCGATACCACCGACGGCCGCAACGTCGGCTCGGATCCGGCCGGCCTGGCCACGCTGGCCAGCGCCCGGTTCCAGGCGGGCGCGTTCGCCGCGGGCGACGGCGTCTTCCGGGGCTGGATCGTCGTCAACGGCTCTCTGCACATCGCGGCCGGGCTGCGCATGCAGGGACTCGTCTACGCCGTGGACGCGCTGACCTACCAGACGACGAGCGCGGGCCGGATCGACGGGCTGGCGGTATCGCTCAACGTGCGTGAGGCGTCGGGGTCGACGCTGGAGGCGGCCGGCGGGGGCGAGCTCGCCGTGCAGTTCGACTGCGCGCACGCGGACGCCGCCGCCCTCGTCCCTCATGGCTTCCGGCCGATTCCCGGCACGTACCGGGAGGAGCCGGACTAGTTGCTCGTCACCGTCCGCTCGCCACGGCTCGCGCTTTCCCCCCCATCGCCGTAGAGGCGCCGGTACTCCTCCCACGAGAACATCACCCGCTTGACGTACCGCCGGGTTTCGTCGAAGGGGATCTGCTCCACGAAGGCCTCGATGTCGCTGGTCCGGCGCGCCTGCCACCACTGGCGCACCCGTCCGGGGCCGGCGTTGTAGGCGGCCACCGCCAGCCGCGGATCCTTGAACTCGCGCAGCAGCGCCGCCAGGAACGCGGTGCCGATCTCGATATTGGCGCCCGGATCGTCGAGCAGCTCTCCCCCGGCGAAGGCCAGGCCGCGGTGCTCGGCCATCGGTCGCGCGGTGGCCGGCATGAGCTGCATGAGCCCGCGGGCGCCGGCCCGCGAGAGCGCGCGGGGGTAGTACGACGACTCCTCGCGCACGACCGCCGCCACGAGGAAGGGGTCCAGGCCGACGCGCTGGGCGGCCGCCGTCACCTCGTTCCGCCAGCCGAACGGGTAGAGCATCTCCCAGAAGGCCCGGGGCAAGGCCGGATCGCCGGTGGCCAGTGCGGCGAAGTGCCGGCGGAAAATGCGCAGTGCCATGTGATAGCGCTCGTCCCGCACGTAGGCGCTGGAGAAGCCGTACAGCCGTACCGTGTCGCCGGTCGCCTGCTGGACGACGGCCTCCAGCTCTTCCAGCGCGCTCTCGACGAGACCCAGCCGCCGGAGCAGGTCGACCCGCGCGAACCCCGGATCGTCGGCCACGGCCTCCGCGGGATCGGCCGGCAGCGTGACCGGGGAGGGTCGCGCCGTGCCCCGAACCCCGCCCGTGCGGGAGAGCGCGAGCAGCCCGTAGTAGCTCCGCGGTGCCTCCGTCACGATCTGAGCGTAGAGCGCGGCCGCCGCCGACGGGTTGCGGGCCTCCTGGGTCGCGCGCGCCCGCCAGTAGAGCGCGGCCAGACGGTACGGCTGGTTGCCGGTGGCGTCGATCAGCTTGCCCCAGTGCTGGGCGGCCTCGCGAGCGTCGCCTTTGAGGTAGGCGTTCCAGCCGAGCTGCCAGAGTGCGGCGCCGGCGACCTCACGCTTCGGATAGCGTGACACCAGGGTGCGGTACACGGCGACCGCGTCGGCCGGGCGCCGGGCGCCTTCCAGCGCACGAGCCCGCATCCACAGCGCCTCAGCGGCGTCGCTCTCCCGACCGCTCGCGGCCACTTTCGCCAGGACCTCGAACGCCCGCTCGCGCTGGCCGGCGCGGAGCAGCAACCGCGCCTCCTCCAGCCGCAGCTCCCCCTGGCGCTCGGGGGCCACAAGGGGAACGGCGAGCGCCAGCGCCTTCACCGCCGCCTCGTGACGGCCAAGGCGCTGGGCGCCGTCGGCCACCACCCGCAGCGCGCGAACCACGATCGACGGGTCGCGCGCCTCGCTGGCGATGCGCTCAGCTTCGTCGGCGGCAGTCTTGGGCACGCCGCCGCGCAGCAGCCGCTCGGCGCGATCGAGCCGCTGGGCGAGCGTCAGCGCCGGCACGGTGATGCCCGCCGCGGCCAGCACTCCCAGGCGATCGGCGGCACCGTCGGCCCAGCCCGTGGTGGGCGCCAGCACCATGAGCTCCCGGTAGGCGCGGGCGGCGTTGTCACGCTGCCCCCGGGCCTCGGCCGACTGCCCGAGCAGGTAGAGAGCCTGGGCGGCCTCGCCCGAGTCCGCATGGCCGTCGAGCAGCCGCACGAGCGCGGCCTGCACGCCTGCCTCGTCGCCGGCACGGTCGGCCAGCGTGGCGGTCATGAGCAGCGCGCGCGGCGCCAGCCGGCTTGCCGCGTGGCGATCGACGACGCCCATCGCCGTCGCCCGCGCGGCCGCCAGCTCGCCCCGGCGCGCCTGGGCGTCGGCGACGATCAGTCGCAGGTGGTCGCCGATGGTCGAGCGCAGAGCCGCCTCGCCGAGCTCGGCCGCGACCGGCGCCGGATCACCCGCCTGGTAGGCCGCGATCGCCCGCGCCCAGGCCTGCTCGGTCTCGGCCGACGGCACCCGCGGCGGCGGCGCCGGCTCGGCCGCGCCGGCCAGCCCCGGCAGCAGCGGGACGGCCGCCAGTAGCGCGATCCGCAGCACCGTCGGCTCACTCATCATCCGGCGCGTGAAGACGATGCGCTGCAGCGCCGTGACGTTGGACAGCACGGCCAGCACCCACAGCGCCGGCTCCAGCAGACCGAGGATCGCGCCGGCGACGAGGCAGATCATCCGCTCCGGCCGCTCCATGAGGCCGACGTTGCAGGCCACTCCGATCGATTCGGCGCGCGCCTTCGTGTAGCTGACCATCACCGAGCCGACCAGCCCCGCCATCGCCACCAGACCGCCCCGCACGTTGGGCGTGCGGGCGAAGAGCACCACGATGCCGAGCAGGACGATGAGGTCGGAGTAGCGGTCGATGACGGAGTCGAGGAAGGCGCCGAACGCGGTCACCTGCCCCGACACCCGGGCCAGGGCGCCGTCGAGGAGATCGCACAGCCCGGCCAGCAGCAGCAGGCAGCCCGCCCAGCGCACGTGGCCGGCGATGAAGCCGGCCGCCGCGAAGAAGCTCACCACCAGGCCGATCACGGTGAGGTGGTTGGGACGCAGGTGGAGCCGGAACAGGGCCCGGCCGACCGGATCGCTCCACTGGCGGATGGTCTCGCGATGCCGGCCCAGCATCACAGGGGCTGCACGAGGGCCTGCTCGAGGGCCCCGCGAATGCGCTCGGTCTCGGCCGGCTCGTCGAGCTTGCGGCCGCTGTGATCGTGCACGTAGAAGGTGTCCAGCGCCTGGTCGATCTCGGTCGCGATCCGGGCGCTGGCGATGTCCAGGCCCTGGGCGGACAGCGTGCGGGTGATCAGGTAGAGCAGGCCGAGGCGGTCGGGACATTTGACCTCCACGACGGTATCGGTGTCGGACAGGCGGTTGTCCACCGCGATCTTGGGCCGGTCGACGCGGTCGGCCACCGCCCGGCCGGCCCGCTGGCGCCGCTCCAGCAGCGTCTCCACCGTCTGCTCGCGCACCAGGATCGCACGGAGCGCGTCGAGCAGCCGGTTCCACTGCATGGCCGACGTGACCGACTCGCCGGTCGGGTCGTTGACCTGGAAGGTGTCGATGGCGATACCGTCGGCGCGCGTGGAGATCTGCGCCGAGATGATATTCACGCCGTGCGCGGCCAGCGTGCCGGCGATGAGCGAGAAGAGCCCGGGCACGTCGCGCGTCACCACCACCAGGTCCGAGGAGCCGAGGTCGGGATGGTGGAACAGCTCGGTGGCGACCGGGGTGGTGTCGAGATGGGTGATGAGCCGCAGGTGCTCGCCCATGCGCTGCACGCTCGTGTTCGTCAGGTACCGGTCGCCCACCATCGCGACGTGCCCCTTCACCGCCTGCAGCGACACCTCGTCGCGCACGACGTCCCGCAGCCGCTCCACGAGCCGGGTCCGGTTGGGCTTCTCCTCGCGGCCGCCGGTCAGACGCGCCAGCGTGCGCCGGTAGAGCTCGTGCAGGATCGCGGCCTGCCAGCCGGTGAGCACCCCCGGGCCGACCGCGCGCATGTCGGCGAAGGTGAGCAGATAGAGCATACGCAGGCGCTGGGAGTCCCCCACGGTGGCCGCGAAATCGGCGATCGTCCGGGGATCGTCGATGTCGCGCCGCTGGGCGATGTGGGACATCGTGAGGTGGTGGGCGACGAGGAACTCCACCATCGCGCCCTCGTCGGCCGGCAGCCCGATCCGCCGGGTCAGCGCCTGGATCAGCGGAATGCCCTTGGCGACGTGGCCGTGGCCCTTGGCCTTGCCGATGTCGTGCAGCAGCATCCCCAGCATCAGCAGGCCCGGCTTCTCCACCTCGTTGAAGACCTGGGCCGCGCCCTCGGACTCGGCCGACCGGCCGGGCGCCAGCGCCTCGAGGTGCTCGACGGCCAGC